>Ga0075424_100005893_pt1 | contig 11752 bp, 8 predicted proteins | sample SoiMethybrSBSTD3_FD_75301 | JGI IMG/M metagenome (GOLD analysis project Ga0075424, IMG submission 75301) | Bulk soil microbial communities from a Populus tree surrounding site in Tennessee, USA - Soil MetaG P. TD hybrid SBSTD3 | ecosystem: Environmental > Terrestrial > Soil > Tree plantation... | reverse complement strand
AGGCGAAAACGCCGGGGCCCCTGGCATCCCAGGCAATGCGCTCGTTGGGCACGAATTCCAGCACGCGCGAGGTCATCGGCAGGCCGAAAGTCCACCAGTGAAAGCGGGTGTCGAGGGCCAGTTTGAGCGGTGGGCCATCCAACAGATGGACCCGCTTGGCGTTGGAGTACCAACAGGGCCAGAGCGTGGCGCGAATCAGCCGCTCCCAGACACGTTCGGGGGGCACGTCCAGGTCGATCTTGTTGCTCACGTGCACGGGGCGGCGAGAGAGCTCGAACTCGGCCGGCCAGACGATGGACTGGGCGGGCGACGCCAAGGTGGATCGTTCCTCGGTTGGTAGGTTCATGGAATCATAAGACGGACGTGGTGTCGTGATTTCTCATCCGCCGAAGAATCGCCTGATGATCCTTATTTGGGCTCTACCGCCATGGCGGCTCTAGTCCGAAGGCGCGCAACGTCGCTTCTAGTTCCGTCCGTTCGCGACTGGGCGCGAGCTTCCCGTCCTTGCCTGGCCCCAGGAGGCCGTAGGCGGCTGCCAGCGCCTGTGCTCGTTCCGGGGCGTTCGAGGCGATTGCACTTAGAATCTCGGCTTCGACGCGTGAGAGCCGTACTGCGTGTCGGCGGTAGTCGAGGAACGCCTCCCAGACCACCGGAACCCACTTCGCCACGATTTCCTCGCCGATGACCGTCGCATATGCGCGAATTTCCTGCTGCGCGTGTACGTCCATCCGAAGATTGAGAAAGTGAAGTAAGTTGTGGAGATCGATCTTCCAATATGCTTCGGTATAAGTGGAAAGCGGAAGGTCCTTCCGCGCCTGCTCGCGCGCCACGCCGGCTGCGAGCCGAGCCTCGTACACGTCGCGCGCCTTCTTCTGAAGCTGCTGTTCTGTAGCTGAGAGCCGCTTACCAAGGGCGAGAGGCAAGTGGCCGGTACTCCCTTGACGAGTCGTCGTTGACTGTGTCCGCCACTCGTCCGGTGCTGTTCGTTGGCTGGCATCGATGGCCACGGAGTAGCGCGTCGAATACTCGTTAACGTTAGCGGTTCGGTGCCGAATCCACTGTCGCCAAGCGTCCATGGGAGCGCGGACGTGAAGCTTGATCTCGCACATCTCAAACGGCGTTGTGTGCGAGTGCCGCATCAAATAGCGAATAAGGCCGCGGTCCCCCTGCACACGCTTGGTACCAGTCCCGTAGGAGACTCGCGCGGCCTGCACGACCGCTGCATCGTCTCCCATGTAGTCAATGACACGAACGAAGCCGCTATCGAGGACGTGGAACGGTTGGCCAAGGATACCATCTAGAATCGGAACACTGACACGGGTCAACTGCTCGGGGCTCGTCTGCGCTTCCGATTTCTGGGTCTCCCTGGCTGTCGGCTGAGAAATGGACTTCGCGTCCGCGCGGCGCCTTGGAGGTTTCATGAGATTACCCTCTGAGTCCGACAATGTGGGACCCAGGGAATCACCATCGGTGGCTCCATTGGCCCATCGAGGATCATGTCGGGATCTCCAGGTATTCGTGCCGCTCGGCGTTGGAGATCGCCGAGAGCCGCTCGGAAAGATGACCAAGGTCTACGAGCCACCGGGGCCCAACACCGGAACTGTAATAAGGCAAGAAGCCTTCTGGTGATGGGTACTCAATGTGAATGTCAGGGTGCAGAGCTTTCACTAGATAGCAACCCACGGCCTGTAGTTTGCTTCCCGCAGGGGCGAGCAGGACGCGGTAATTGGCAGAGAGTTCCCAGTAAAGCTGTAGGAGAAGCGATACGGTTTCCCGGTAATCCAGAGTCGACGCTACCCGTTTTGGCATTGGCTCGCCACCTGCGAATGCGGGCCGCACGGGGTTGTCCTCCTCCCACTCGCGTCGAACCTGGCCGTGTATCCATGCTGTGGCTTCCTCGCGCCAGGAGTGCACTGGAGGGCGGCCATTGATCAGAAAGAGTCGACCAGGGTAGACAGTGTTCAGTAGAACCTGAGTAAGTGCATCGTTGAACGACATGAACACCAGCGCGGCCGTCGGCTGACCCTGCATAGCGACGCTCGCGAGGGAGTCAACTCGAACTACCCCATGGACACCGGTGAACACCTGCAACGTAGGTCGATGAATCTCGTTCTTCTCCCTCGCGCTTTCGAACTCTTCCTGGCTGGGACCGTATGTATGAGCTTCGCTATAAAGGACACGTACACTCAAGCCGAGTTCATAGCAGACGTTCAAGACGAGCATAATTTCTAGTTTTGACATCGTCGAGACGTCAACAACCACACGGCGCACTCTGTGCGCAAGAAGGCGCTTCTCGAGACGCGATTCGAAGTCGCCCGGCTCGAACCTGTCGTACTTGAGAATATCCTCCTCAGCGACTCCTATACCACGGGCCACAAGAGCCTCGCGGACATCAGAGAGCCGGTTTTTCTCATTGTAAGGGAGATACTCAAGGAGAATGGCACATACCCCCGGCAGGGGCGCCGCAACCTCCGCGACATCCATTGTCCGATCCTCAAATCCAGGTGCATGGATAACGACGTCCCCCTCTTCAAGCAGAAGGTGGTTACAGGGCTGAAGCGCCGGCAAGAGGTCCGCGAGGTAGGCGGGGAGAGAGAGGGGCGTCATGACTCCTCCTCCTCGTCAGCATCGCCGGGCTTGTTGTCATCATGATCATCGACGCCGTCGCCTGCCGAGTCGCCACCTTGATCTTCATCGCCCAAGTCATCGTAAGCGGGGTCATAAACCTCGGCTGGCGGCGTATCAAGGAATGACAGACGGAGTTGACCTCTTGTGGGGCGCGAAGTGAAGCCTGCCTTGAAGTCGTCCGGCTTCAGAAGAAGCAAAGTGAACTCATCACAGGTGAGCGGAACGCTGTCGCGCTTGGAAAGGGCAAGGGCGCCGTAGGGAAGAAGCAGCCGCCGAAGAAAAAGTCGCGGAACGAAAGCGCCACGCACACTCTTACCGCGGTTGTCGCGGATGAAGAGACCATACCGCAGGAGATCGTCAAATATTTCCCGAGCGAGGACGTCAATCCGAAACTCGTCGACAATCTCCAAGCGGAACGCCATGCGTGGAACCTCCCGCGGTATCTTGGTCTTGCCCTCAGGAATGCGATATGTGGGCCCGAGCAGCAGTTTTCTCGCGGCTGTGACGAATGCCTCGACAACGGCCTTGAGGTGATCGCCGTACTGGCCGCACAGATGGTATGTCGAATCGCGCCGGTGAAGTTGCTCCAAGCCCTCCTTCACCCGATGCGGCCGTGTGGGCTCGTTCCGCGTGTGTGCGCTGAGCCATGCGCCGCCCCCCTCCCTGAACACCCGGTCCTGGAGGGCTCCATCGACGGGTAAGTTGATCTGGTTGGTCATAGGGGCGCGCTGAACCGCCTCCGCCGCTTGGCCTACCACGTCGGCGATGAGCTGGATCATCATTCGTGTGTCGCCAGACCAGAGGTTCGAGAACACGTCCTCCCCGCAGTAGAGGACTCGCGGGCGTGAACGACCACGTCGCTGTGAGCTGCCAGCGACAGCAACCTGCTGGTCTAACGGCTGAGTGCGCGTGGAGCCACGCAGGTTTCGTGCGAACTGTGTCTTTGAGAGCCCCGTCTGGCCCAGAAGAGCGTGGAGCGAGAAGTCGCCTCTCGGTATCCGCGAGTCCGACTCGAGACGGCGAGAGAACACGTCGTTGAGGAACGCCAAGCGCTCGGAGTTGGGCAGGAAAAGCGACTCTTCGCCCATGTCGACGAGCTGGTAGTCGTCGCCATCTTCCAAGTTCTTGCCGCTCGAGTCCTCCGAAACGAAGGTGCTCGATGCCTCGGTTGCTAGTTTGGCGAGGAAATAGGGTGAGCGTTGCAGGAACAGCCGGTTAAGAACACGCTGCATCGACGGCGTGACGCGAGGAATCGAATAATCGTCGATGAAAAGCAGAACGGACCGCTCTCCTATCCACGGGCAGAAACCGCGTGCCTGTTGCAGAAAGTGCGGCAGCCAGCGGTGTTGGGATAACTCGCCATACCCGGGAAAAAAGTCGCTGGAACCTCGATCTGTAAACTTCCATTTGATCTGCTCAAGGATCGTGCGGTACCGCTCGAGCTGATCCTCGCCATCGACGAGCGTTGTGTACGTGTCAGGAACGAGCCAGCGCTGTACGTGCGTAAGGAGCATTTCCGTGGCGCGCTCGTTCGCTTGTCCCGCGCGAGCGGACTGAACCGCGAGAAGGTCCGCGAGCACGCAGAGGTTCGCATAGCACGTAAGACGCGCCTCGTCGTCCGCTGCCGGCTGCTCGGGAAAGTGTGCGAAAGCATCAGCGAAGTCGTTGGCGTTGACATAGAACGCAACGAAGTGCCCGCCGGCCGATAGCTCGGCGACTTCTCCGCACTCGACGACGAGGCGCTCGCTGAGGCGCCGAAAGAGCATAGTCTTTCCGCAGCCACGCGGGCCCGTAACGACGGTCGGGATGTCGAGCGCAAGAATCTTAGAGCGCGCAGGGACAGTTGGCACGAAAAGCCGCTTCCACCATTCCCAACGTTCGCCGATCATCTCGCTGACCTGAAACTGCCCCACACTCGGAGTCTGACTCGCGAGGCCCCCAATGGGGGTAGCTGCTGCAGGCTTTGTCAACTTGATAGCTTTCTGTCCGCCAAGTCGGGCACTTCGCTTGATCTCAATGAGCACGTGGAGCAAATCGAGTGGGGGTCTACGCTCGGCCCCAGATGGTTCATGGAGAAACTTTGTGAAGGCGGGTCTAATCTCCTCCAGAATCTGTTTGTCCGTAGCGCTCGATTTAGAGCGGTCGACATGCGAGAGCATCTCGTTAATGATATGAGCGAGGCCTTCATAGTCATCCTTGGGCTTCTTTACCGCACCTGTAGCCCCATAGCCAAAATCCGATACAAATATAGGTGCACGCCGCTGCAACGAATCGTCAAGCGTAACAGCAGTTGCATCGCCTATGAGGACGTTGCCCGAATGAAGGTCGCCGTGGCGAGCAACCCCCTTCTCATGACAAGCATTAAGGACCAGAAGAATCCGGTCGATAACCGCAAGTAAGAAACTCGTCTCGATCTTTCCGACGCGCGTTAGATACCGCTTCAGGCTTTCGCCAGGTGCTATGTAATCCCAGACGGTGTATTGGCAAAAGTGCGTCTCGTTTACATGGGTAAGCTGAGCAGGACCCATCCCGTGGAAATGTACAACACCTTGAACCAGGGCAAGCCGGATAACCTTCTTCAACTCAACTTCCCAGCCTGATTCGAGCTGGTCGAATATCAATTTCACGGCCCATTCAGAACCAGGAAACTCATTATGTTCAGCTCGATAGACGTAACCGATCTTCCCTGCGCCTACAAAATTGAGAAGCTTATAACTGCCAACCGTATAGCCATCTAAGCTGCGGTGCCAGGAATCGTCACGCATCTGGTAATTTCTCTTCGCTATGCTGAGTACGCACCACAGCAAGCCATTCAAAGTTTGCGATAAATCAGTACCGTTTCTGCTTTCGTGCCACGGCACTCTCGACGAGATCTACGGATATCGGGAATCGTGTCACTATAAATCCGGTCAATCGTGAAGGTGTCAAGCGCGCTTTCACTTGCAAAGAGATCCTGCGTAAGCGTGGAAGTGCAGCTTATTCGACCGCCCCCGCGGGTAACGTCACCGACGACGAGAACGAAGTAACCTCCCTGCACGATGCCAGGTGCAAGACGAATGCATACTGCTCTAAGAAGCGAAGTGAAAGCCTGCTCGCGGTTGCGGCCCACCAGCTCAAGCCCCTCCGGCAGTGATCGCTCGATGAACCATAGGCGGAGCCGGTTGTCACGGACGTAATCCAGTTCGTTCATATATGGCGGGCTAGTAATGACCGCACCGATACCTCGAACGCGGGGAAACTCACGCGCATCTATATGGATGACGCGCCTAGACTCGGTATATGCGCTGGGTGGCCGGCGAAACGTCCTCCGTACCTTAGCTTCAAGTCGCACGAGGACGTCCCGTTCCTCGTACATCTCAGGGAAAGAACACCGTGGGAACTTGTGGTCCCGCAAATAGGGTACAAGGTGGCTGCTTGGATACGATAGGAAACCTGGGCGCTGGTGGTGCAGGATGCCGAGAAGACAGGCGAGTAGGAAATCATCGCCTTGGTCGACACAGGCGTCGCGGAAGGCCAGAGCACTGCGAAGTGTCTCCGGATGAAAATACTTCCGAACCCACTGTGGCACCGTGCGTAGATCCTGATCGCTGAGCCGTTTGCGTGAAAGCTTCCACAGGTAGCGCAGTCGGCGCTCCGCTGCCAGTAGGCCTACAGGGGGAAAGAGCTTGGCCCGCGTAAGCAGCACTGCATAGCGGTTCCAATCGCCCGCGACGACTCGGCGTCCATTGGCCGCGGCTTCGAGAGCTACAACGCCGCACCCGCAGAAAGGGTCCACTACTAGGTCGCCTAGCCGCGTTCGTTCCTGCACGAGTGACCGAGCCATCGAGGTTTTCATCCGTCCGATGTACGGAGCAGTCTGGTGGAAGGTCCAGTCAGACGCCACGGTCGATTCGGAGGACCAAAGCCCCTTCAGACGCGGCCGACTTGGGAGTGGTCGCGATCGGGACCGTGTTGCTGAGGCAGTAACCAGGCGGTCGAGCTCAGGCGAGGTCATCTGTCGATCCAATCAGTGGGATCTTGGACTGGGCCTGAATCTTGGTGACGAACGGGTTTCCCGCCGCCAGCTTGCGCTTCCACTCTGCCGCGGTCGCCAGGCTCACCTGGACCCTTCGGCGCAAGGTCGCTTCAGCCTCCTGCAGGGCGCTGTAGAGATCGGAGTAGGTCAAGTCATCGCAGATGACCATCAGATCGATGTCGCTCTGGGCCGTGTCTGTCCCCTTGGCGATCGAGCCGTACACGAAGGCCACCTGAATGCGATCCCTGAAAGGTGCAAGAGCCTCTTCCAGCGGGTCGACGAGGCCGATCGTCTTGACCACCAAGCCATGCAGCTCGGAGAAGAGCGGCGAATCACGATTGGCCTGGTAGTGCTTCTGATTCCCCACTCGCGTGACCGTGACCAGCCCGCTGTCAGCAAGACGAACCAGTTGGCGATGCACTGCGCCTGTGCCAGAACCTGCCAGTGTGATCACCTCGGCGCTCTGAAAGCTCCGGCCTGGCTGGCCGAAGAGAAGGGCGAGCACGCGCTGCTGAACCGGAGAGAAGAGCACGTCCGCCAGTCTCGTGTTCGGCGCCGGCTCAATTCTCATATTGGGAATGATAGTACCCAAAACGGGAAGGATCAAGCAGGCCGTGATCGACATCGACTCGACTACCCTCTCTACGAGGAGATGGTTTGCCGATTGCAGGACCGATAGACTCGTGCACCTTATGGATAAGAAGATCGAAGTCGGCATTCTCGGCGCCACCGGGACGGTGGGGCAGCGTTTCATTCATCTCCTGGAGAACCATCCGTGGTTCAAGGCGACCTGGCTGGCGGCGAGCGACCGCAGTGCGGGGAAGACCTACGGCGAGGCCACCGCCTGGCAGCTCGAAGGCCGGCCGCCCGCGGACGCCACGACGCGGATCGTTGAGGATTGCCTTCCGGGGAAGGGGCCGCGGCTGGTCTTCTCGTCCATGTCCGGCAGTTTGGCGGGGGAGATCGAGCGCGATTTCGCCGCTGCCGGCCATATTGTGGTCTCGAACTCCAGCCACTACCGGATGGCCGCGGACGTGCCGCTGCTGGTGCCGGAGATCAATCCCGGCCATCTGGGGCTCCTCGCCGCGCAGCGCCGCGAGCGGGGATGGACGGGCAGCCTCGTCACCAATCCCAACTGCGCCGCCGTGGTGCTGGTGATGCCGCTCGCCGCCTTGAAGCCATTCGGCATCAAGAAGGTGCTGGTCACCACGTTCCAGGCCGTCTCCGGCGCCGGCTACCCCGGCGTGCCGTCGCTCGACATCCTGGGCAATGTCATTCCTTATATCGGGGGGGACGAGGAGAAGAAGGTCGAGAGCGAGCCGCAGAAGATCCTGGGCGATCTCGACGGCGACCGCATTGTGCCCCTCCCCTTCATCGTCAGCGCCAACTGCAACCGGGTGCCCACGATCGATGGCCACCTGGTGACGGCGAGCGTCGAGCTGGAGCAGAAGGCGAGCCGAGAGGAGCTGCTGGCCGCCCTCGCCGCCTTCTCGGGCCTGCCTCAGGAGCGGGGTCTCCCCTCGGCGCCGAAGCGGCCGATCCACCTCATGGACGCGCCGGATCGTCCGCAGACTCGCAAGGACGCCGGCCTCGAGCGGGGGATGGCCACGGCCGTTGGCCGCTTCCGGGAGTGCAACGTCCTGGACTGGAAGTTCGCCGCTCTTTCGCACAACGTGCTGCGTGGGGCGGCTGGGGCGGCGGTTTTGAATGCGGAGATGATGAAGAGTGAAGGGTTGATCTGAGGATGGACACCGAGTCAGTAGTCCCTTCCTCCCGCACCAGCTACGCCCCTTTGGGGCGAGTCCTCACTCCCCCGGCCCCTCTCTCCCAGCCTCCCCCCCGCCTGACGGGAGAGAGAGGAGAAAAACAGGAAGCGGCCTCCTGCATTTTCAAAGCTAACCACTCCCTCTTCTCCCGGTTGGGGGGAGGGCGATGGGAGAAGAGGGCCGGGGTGATGAGGGTCTTGCTGTTCTCCCGGCGGTCGGGGGGGAGGCTGGGAGAAGAGGACCGGGGTGATAAGGGTCTTGGGCGGGGGCGCTCTGAGGCAACGTCACTGCTCGGCCCAGGGAGCCCCCTCCTATGATCGTCATGAAATTCGGCGGCAGCTCGGTGAACACCGCCGAGGCGATCGAACGGGTAGGCGAGATCATTCGGGGCCGCCAGGAGCGCCGGCCCGTGGTGGTGATCTCGGCTATGGCATTGACGACTCGCAATCTGCTGGAGTGCGCCGGGGCGGCCGCCGCCGGCGATGGGGACAAGGTCCATTCCTTTTTCGATCAGATCGAGCTGTACCACCGGCGCGAGGCCTACGCCGTGGTGCCGCCTTCGGGCCGGCCGGCGCTGGATGCGATGCTCGATCCGTGGTTCAACGAGCTACGGACGCGTCTCGACGAGATCATGGCGGCCCGCTCGCTCACTCCCCGGGCTGCGGATTCCGTTGCCGGATTTGGAGAATTGCTGGCGAGCGCCATTCTCTCTTTCGCGCTCTCCCACGCCGGCATCGACTCTTCCTGGGTGGATTGCCGGCGGGTGTTGGTGACGGACGACGACTTTACCCGCGCTCAGCCGCTCTATGGACCCACGAACGCCCGATTGCGCTCGGCGCTCCTGCCGTTGCTGCGCCAGGGCACGGTGCCGGTGGTGGGCGGCTATGTGGGCGCCAACAACCAGGGAGTGACCACTACTCTCGGCAAGGAGGGCTCGGATTTCTCCGCCGCCATCGTCGGCGCCGCCCTGGGCGCGGAGGAGGTGCAGATCTGGACCGACGTCGACGGTATGCGGACCGCCGATCCCCGTCTCTATCCGGGAGCCCGGCGGGTGCGCACGCTCTCTTTTGCCGAGGCGTTGGAGCTCTCCTGCTCGGGCGCAAAGAAACCGCACTACGGCACTTTGGGGCCGGCCAGCCGGGCAAACGTTCCCATCCGCATCAAGGACTCCCGCCATCCGGGGGCCGAGGGCACGATCATCGGCCGCCGCAACCCGGACGCGCCTCCTGTCGTCAAGTCCATCGCGTGCAGGTCCAACGCGCATCTCATTTCCGCCCTTGCCGCTCATCCTGCGGACGGCGAGGGTCTGACGCCTTCTCTTCTAGAGGTCTGCGAGCGATTCCGGCCCTCTCTTCTGGCGCTGGACGGCCAGGGCGAGCTCGCCCTTGATCACGAGGACAGACTCTCGGATGTTCACTTGGCACTGCTGACGGCCGTGGGGAAATCTGCCGAGGTATGGATTCACCGCGGCCGGTGTGTCGTATCCCTGGTCTCGGAGGATTTCGCCACGTCGCCGGAGTTGGTGGAGCGGACTCTCGCCGCGGGCAGAGACTTCGAGCCGCGGCTGGTTCTCCAAGGGGTGGCCGCTCCCACGGTCCGCCTTCTGGCCGAAGAGGAGCAACTTCCAGAGCTGGTGGCGGCCCTTCACGAGGAGCTTCTTCCCGGCGGAATTGACGAGGTGGTGGAATGAATCGTCTGGCATTGATCGGCTACGGCAAGATGGGCAAGCTGGTGGCGGCGCTCGCCCCGGATCATGGGTTTGAGGTGGCGCTGCGGCTCTCGAGCGCCGACAACGCCGGCGGTGCCGGCATCACCGCGGAGCGTTTCGAAGGGATCGACGTAGCGATCGACTTCTCTGTCGCCGCCGCCGTTCCGGCTACGGCGGAGCGGCTCGCGGCGCTGGGTGTTCCCCTGGTGGTGGGCACCACCGGCTGGGGCATTCATCACTCTGCCTTGCGCGAGGCGGTGGAACGCTACGACGGCGGCCTGCTGTATGGCGCCAACTTTTCGGTAGGCGTGATGGTTTTCTACCGCCTCGCCGAGGCCGCGGCGCGCCTGCTGGCTCATGAGACCGCCTACGAGGCTTGGGCCTACGAGATCCACCACAGCAGAAAGAAGGACGCGCCCTCCGGCACGCTGCTCCAGATCAAGAAGGTGATGGAAGAGGGTGGCTACGACCGCCCCATCGACGTTGCCAGCAACCGGGCGGGGTCGATCCCCGGCACCCATCAGATCGGCTTCGACTCGGAGGCGGACACGATCACCCTGGAGCACCGGGCCCGCAGCCGGGCCGGTTTCGCCCACGGCGCCCTGCGCGCCGCCCGCTGGATGATCGGCCGCCGGGGTTTTTACGAATTCAGCCAGGTTTGGGAAGAGATCATCAGTCAGGAGACTTAGAATGTTGGACGCGCGCCTGACTCCTTTCCCCGAGCGCGTATGGAGAAAGCCATGTTTCAAGGATGCGGCACCGCGTTGGTCACTCCGTTCCGGTCCGATCTCTCGCTCGACGAGGAAGGCCTGCGCCGACTGTTGCGCCGCCAGATCGAAGGCGGCATCCACTTTCTCGTCCCTTGCGGCACTACGGGCGAGAATCCCACGCTCGCCCGCGAGGAGCACCTGCGGGTGGTCGAGATCACCCTGGAAGAGGCCCAGGGAAAGACTCCCGTGCTCGCCGGCTGCGGCGGCAACGACACCCGCGAGGTAGCGGAGCTTGCCCGCGACCTAGAGGGGCTGGGGGCGGACGGGCTGCTGGTCGTCACTCCCTACTACAACAAGCCCACGCCCGAGGGGCTCTATCAGCACTATCGCGAGGTGGCCCGGGCCACGCGGCTGCCCATCGTCGTCTACAATGTCCCCGGCCGCACCGGGACGAACGTCGATCCGGCGACGCTCAAGCACCTGGCCGAGATCGAGACGGTGGTGGGAGTGAAGGAGGCCTCGGGGAACATCTCCCAGATCGCCGCCATCTTCCAGGCCGTGCCCGACAGCTTCGCCGTGCTCTCCGGCGACGACGCCATCACCCTGCCGGTGATCGCTCTGGGCGGCGTCGGCGTCATCTCGGTGGTCTCCAACGAGGTGCCTTACGCCATGGCGCGCCTGACCTCCCTCTGTCTGGAGGGGGACTTCCCCGCCGCCCGCGAGATGCAGCGCCGGCTCCACGCGCTCATGGAAATCAACTTCATCGAGTCCAACCCGGGGCCGGTGAAGGCGGCGCTCGCTCTTATGGGGCTGATCGAGCCCGTCTTCCGGCTGCCGGCGGTGGCACCCAAGATCGAAAATCTGAAGAAGATTGAGAAGGTCCTCCTGGGGCTGGGGCTGATCCCCGAGACCCCCGAGTCCGAGC
>Ga0075424_100005892_pt1 | contig 11752 bp, 12 predicted proteins | sample SoiMethybrSBSTD3_FD_75301 | JGI IMG/M metagenome (GOLD analysis project Ga0075424, IMG submission 75301) | Bulk soil microbial communities from a Populus tree surrounding site in Tennessee, USA - Soil MetaG P. TD hybrid SBSTD3 | ecosystem: Environmental > Terrestrial > Soil > Tree plantation... | reverse complement strand
GGAGCTGGTGGAGCGGACGCTCTACCCGATCCTGCCGGTGATCGGCCCGAGGCATGGCGCCGACGTGGCCGCGATCATCGCCGGCGCGCGCAGCGGGACGTGGGAGCTCCTGCCCGACGGAAGGGCAGAGGTGGGCGGTGTCACCCTCGCCGCCGACGAGTTCCAGCTGACGGCACGTGCCCGTCCCGGCCACGAGCTGGCAGAGGAGGGGGATCTGCTGGTGGCGCTCGATACGCAGCTCACGCCGGCGCTCGAGGCGGAGGGGCTGGCGCGCGAGGTGGCGCATCGGCTGCAAGGGCTCCGCAAGGCCGCCGGACTCGAGGTCAGCGACCGGGTCGTGGCGGCGGTGAGCGGCGATGCGCAGCTCATCGAGAAGCTCGCGGCGCACCGCGACTGGCTGGCTGCCGAGATCCTCGCGGTCGAGCTGACGATGGCGCGCGAGGCCGAGGTTGGGCCATCCGCGCACGTCGAGGAGGCCGCCCTTCCCGAGGGCAGGCTGCGGCTGGCGCTCCGCCGCGCCTGACGGGATGCATCGCGTACCATCGGCCTCATGAGGAGCGGGTGGTGCGGAGTTGGAGAGTCGTGAAGCCCGCCATCCTGCTGCTCACCGCCCTGGTCATCCTCGTCGCCGACCAGGTCAGCAAGGCACTCGTCGTCGGCAGCCTCGCGCTTGGTGAGCGCGTTCGGGTCATCGGCGACGTGGTCCAGATCTGGCATGTGCAGAACCGCGGCGCCGCATTCAGCCTCTTTCAGGGAGGGTCACTCCTCTTCCTGCTCGTCTCGATCGTGTCGATCGGGTTGGTCGCCTACTTCTATCGAACCTTCCGTACGCGGGCATGGCCAATCCACCTCGTCCTCGGCGTCATCCTCGGTGGGACGCTCGGCAACTTCATCGATCGGCTGCGGCAGGGCTACGTGACGGATTGGCTGTCGGTGGGCATAGGCGACCTCCGCTGGCCGACCTTCAACGTCGCCGATTCGTCGATCGTGATCGGCATCGGCATCCTCGTCATCTACCTGCTCCTGACCGGCCCGGAGCGACAGGAGGCCAGGGCGTGACCGAGGCGGCCGCGGTCGGCGATCGCGTCGTCACCGGGCAGGCCGCCGGGGGACGATTCGACGTCGCAGTCAGCTCGGTGGCGGGGATCAGCCGGGCTCATGCGCAGCGCCTCATCTCGGACGGGAGGGCCATCGTCGATGGGCGCCGGGGACGGGCCTCGGACCGGTTGCGCGGCGGGGAGACGATCACCGTGGAGCTGTCGGCGCCCCCCGACCCGACGATCCTGGGCGAGGCGATCCCGTTGCGGATCGCGTACGAGGACGCGACGATGCTCATCGTCGACAAGCCCGCGGGCCTCGTGGTCCATCCCAGCCACGGGCATGCCAGCGGCACCCTCGTCCACGCCCTGGTGGGCCGGGCCGAGGCCCGCGGCGAGACGCTCGGCGCCATCGCCGGGGTTGGGCGCCCCGGGATCGTCCATCGGCTCGACAAGGAGACATCGGGCCTCATCGTCGTCGCCAAGACGGACGAGGCGCAGGCGAGCCTGTCGGCGCAGTTCGGGGCGCGGACCGTGGAGAAGGAGTACTTGGCACTGGTCCGCGGTGAGGCGCCGGCGCGGCGGGGTCGGATCGAGGCACCGATCGGGCGCGACGCGCGGGATCGGCAACGGATGGCGGTCACGGCGGGCGGCCGTGAGGCCGTGACGGAGTACGAGTCGCTCGGCAGCGGCGCCGGCTACAGCCTGCTGGCGCTTCACCCACTCACCGGCCGGACGCATCAGATTCGCGCGCACCTCCAGTACCTGGGCCTGCCGATCGCCGGCGACCTGCGCTACGGCGGCGGGATCGGGCCCGGCCGGCTCGAGCGCCAGTTCCTCCACGCCGCCCGGATCAGCCTCGACCGGCCGCTCGACGGCCGCCGGCTGACGGCGTGGAGCGAGCTGCCGGACGACCTGGCTCGCTCGCTCGACGCGGCAGGGATCGCGACCGACCGGGTCCCGGCCGGCGTCGGCGCGGCGCTCGTCGAGGTGCCCGCTTGAGCCGGTCGCGGCCGGAAGGCAAGCCGAACAAGCGGCTCGCCTTCCCGAACCCGATGCTCGTCGTCGTGTCGGGACCGTCGGGCGTGGGCAAGAGCACGATCGTGGCCGAGCTCGCTCGCCGGCATCCGCAGGTCGTACCGATCGTGACCGCCACGACCCGCGATCGCCGCGACGGCGAGCTCGACAAGGTGCACTACCACTTCCTGACGACCGAGGAGTTCGAAGAGCTGCGGAAGCGTCGCGGCCTGCTCGAGCACGCCAAGGTCCACGACCACTGGTACGGAACGCCGATCGACCAGGTGCGCGGCATCCTGGCGGCGGGGCGCGACGCGATCCTGACGATCGACCCCCAGGGCGCTCGTTCGGTGCGCGCCCTCGTCCCCGACGCCCTGCTGATCTTCGTGATGCCGCCGTCGATCGAGGACCTTGATCGCCGCCTCGCGCGGCGAGGCTCCGAGGACGGCGAGGAGCTCGAGGTCCGGCGCCGCGACGCGGCCGTCGAGATGGGCGCGGTGGGGGACTACGACTACGCAATCGTCAACGAGACGGGCCGTCCCGACGATGCGGTCGAGCAGATCTGGGGGATCATCCAGGCCGAGGCACGGCGCGACCCACCGCGGCGCGTCCGGATCTGACTTCGGTGGCCGATCCGCCGACGGTGCGCGTCGCGGTCGACGCCCTCGCCGACCGGCCCGAACGCGCGTTCAGCTACCGGCTGCCGCCCGAGATCGAGGTCCCTGAGCCGGGCTCCCTGCTCCTCGTGCCGTACGGCCGCCGCCTGGCCCTGGGCTACCTGCTCGACGGCGAGCCCGAGCCGGAGCCTGGGCTCGAGCTGCGCGCGGTCGAGGCAGTTGTCTCGGGGCCGATGCTCACGCTCGACCTCCTGAGCGTCGCCGAGGAGATCGCGGCGTATTACCGCGCCCCGCTGGGGACGACGATCGCGGCGATGCTGCCGCCGGGCCTCGAGTCGCGGCTGGATCGCCGCTGGACGGTTCCGCGCCCGGGCGCCCTGCCGCCGACGCTGCGCGCCGCGGTCGGCGGTCGCGAAGAGATCTCGGATGCCGCGCTACGGCGTGCGCTCGGTCCGCGCCGACTGGCGACCCTCGAGAAGCTGCGCCGTTCCGGGGCAATCGTCGCGCGTTGGTCGTTGCGAGCGCCGGAGCTGCGGGCCAAGCGGGTCCGCACGCTGCGCCTGCTCGGCGGTGGCACGGCACGTCGCGGAGCGCCGTCGCAGGCTGCCATCCTCGCCGCGCTGACGGACGAGCCGCAGCCCGTGAGCGAGGTCGCCGAGCAGGTCGGCGCCGACCCATCCTCGGTGCTGGCGGCCGCGCATCGCCTCGTCGCGCGAGGCGCGGCGGCCATCGACTGGAAGGTCGTGGAACGCGACCCACGGGCGCACCGCACGACCGACGCCCCGCGCCGTCATGACCTCGCCGCTGAGCAGCGTGCCGCGCTGGACCAGATCGAGGAGCTTCCCCCTGGCGGCGAGCTCCTGCTCGAGGGCGTTGCGGCCGCCGGCAAGACCGATGTCTACCTGGTCGCCATCGCTGCCGCCCTGGCGGCCGGCGGGCGGGCGATCGCGCTCGTGCCGGAGGTGTCGCTCGTCACGCAGCTGGCTGACCGTGTCGCCTCGCTGGTGGGCGATGACCTCGCCGTGCTGCACTCCGGCATGTCGGCGGGCGAGCGGCACGACACGTGGTGGCGGATCCTGCGCGGCGATGCCCGGGTCGTGGTCGGCACGCGGATGGCGGCCTTTGCGCCGCTCTCGGACCTCTCTCTGATCGTCGTTGACGAGGCGCACGACGGCGCATACAAGGCGGACCGCACGCCGCGCTACGACGCCCGCTGGGTCGCCCGCCGCCGCGCCGCGCTCGTCGGCGCGCGCGTCGTGATGGGGACTGCCACTCCGGACGTGGTGACGATCTCACGCGCTCGGGGCGGCCTCGTCGAGCGAGCGCGGCTGCTGGAGCGCAGGGTCGGCAGCGCCCCGGTCATCGAGATCGTCGACCTGCGCGCGGAGCTTGCCGAGGGGAACCGCTCCGTCTTCTCGCGGGCGCTGGACGAGGCGCTCGGCGAGCTGAAGCCTGGGGCCGAGCAGGCGATCCTGCTCATGAACCGCCGTGGCGCCGCGACGTTCATCCTGTGCCGAGACTGCGGCGAGAGCGTGCGCTGCCCCGACTGCGACCTGCCGTTCGTCTTCCACCTCGCCGGCGGGCTACTGCGCTGCCACCACTGCGGCCGTACGGCAAGCCCGCCCGAGACCTGCCCGCACTGCGGCAGCCGCCGGATCCGCTACTTCGGCGCAGGCACGCAGCGGGTCGAGGCCGAGCTACGGACGCGCCACCCGGGGCTCCGCGTCGCGCGGCTCGATTCGGACGCGCTCGCCGCGCGTCGTGGCTTCGAGGCGATCTACGACAGCTTCCGCGAGGGAACGGTCGACGTCCTGGTCGGGACGCAGCTCGCCGCGAAGGGACTCGACCTGCCATCGGTGACGCTCGTGGCCGTGATCGCGGCCGACGTCACGCTGAACCTTCCCGACTTCCTGGCCCCGGAGCGCACGTTCCAGCTCCTGGCCCAGGTCGCCGGCCGCGCAGGCCGCGGGCCGCTCCCTGGCCGGGTGCTGATCCAGACGTACGCCGCCGACCATTACGCCATTCGCGCCGCAGCGCGCCTGGACGTCGATGGCTTCGCCGACGAGGAGCTGCCACGCCGGCGGCTGCTCGGCTACCCGCCGGTCAGCGTCCTCGCCCGGCTGCTCATCGCGGACCCGGACCGCGAGCGAGCGGAGGCACGTGGCAGGGAGGCGGCGTCGGCGGTGGCCCTGGCGGGCGTGACGGTGCACGGGCCGCTGCCCGCCTACGTACCGCGCCGGGCTGGCCGCTGGCGCTACCAGGTCGTCATCCGCGCCCGCGACGAGGAGGCGCGCGCCCTGGCCCTCGATGTCGTCCCGGCCGGCGTCGCCATCGACGTGGACCCTGAATCCTTGCTCTAGGACCGATTGGCGGCGCGGTCGGCACGGTGCGGTGGATCAGTACAATGCGGCGATGGCCAACCGCCCGATCCTGACCGCCGAGGAGCCGATCCTGCGCGAGCGCGCCAAGCGCGTCACGCATTTCGACGCGTCGCTCCATCGGCTCCTGGAGGAGATGGTCGAGACGATGCGCGATGCCCCGGGGATCGGCCTCGCCGCCAACCAGATCGGGGTGCCGCTGCAGGTCGCGGTGATCGAGCTCGAGGAGAAGGTGACGGAGCTGATCAACCCGCAGATCGTGCGCTCGAGTGGTGAGGTGATCGACTGGGAGGGGTGCCTGTCGATCCCGGGCTTCGTGGCCGAGGTGCGGCGCCACGCGCGGGTGACGGTCAAGGCCCGCGACCGGCATGGCAAGGAGTTTCGCGTCAAGGGCGATGAGCTCTTCGCCCGCGCCCTTCAGCACGAGATCGACCACCTCAACGGCGTCCTCTACATCGATTACCTCGAGTCGCTCGAGGAGCTGGTGCGTGTCAGCGAGCGAACCAGCGACGTGGAGCAGGCAACGACCGCGGGCAGCTAGTGGCCCCGCTCGGCCGCATCGTCTTCCTGGGCACCGGCTCGTTCGGCGTCCCGCTCCTCAGCCGCCTGCCCGACCTATCCGACGAGCTGCTGGTCGTCAGCCAGCCAGACCGGCCGGCTGGTCGCAAGCTCCAGACGCGCCCCTCGCCGATCGCCGACTGGGCGCGCTCCGCCGGCCTCCGCGTCGAGACCCCCCGGCGCCTGCGTTCCGACGAGGCAGGCGCCCTCATGCGTGCGTACAAGCCCGATGGGCTGGTCCTCGCCGCCTACGGCCAGCTCGTCCCGCCAGGCGTTCTGGAGGTCGCGCCGCGGCCCCCGCTCAACGTCCATCCGTCGCTGCTGCCGCGCCACCGCGGCGCCGCCCCGGTCGCCTCGACGATCCTGGCCGGTGATCCCGTCGCCGGGGTGACGCTCATGGTCATGACCCCGGAGCTCGACGCGGGGCCGATCGTCGCCCAGTGGTCGATCCCGCTCGCCGGACGCGAGACGACTCCTGAGCTCGAAGCCATCCTGGGGCAGGTCGCCGCCAGGGAAGTCCCCGACCAGCTCGTCCGCTGGGCCGTCGGCGACGTGCCAACGCAGCCCCAGGACGAGGAGCAGGCGACCATGATCCGCCCGTTCTTCCGGCGCGACGGCTGGATCGACTGGGGCCAGAGCGCGACAGCACTCGACCGTCGGGTTCGCGCGCTCCAGCCGTGGCCGGGAGCGTGGACGACCGTCGACGGGCGGCGCCTCCATGTCCGTGCCGCGCACCCCGTCGCCGGGGTTGATGGCCCGATGGTGGGCGCCCTCCTGCCGGGGGATCTCCCGGTCGTGGCGTGCGGCCAGGGAGCTCTCGCCCTCGACCTGGTGCAGCCCGAAGGCAGGCCGGTGATGCCCGCCGATGCCTGGCGTCGCGGCCTCGCCCGGCAGCACGTCCTCCTCGGCGGGGGAGCGGCGCCCGCGTAGCTGCTTCTTCACGTGGCCTTCACCGGGCCGACCGGCGAGCGCCGGTATACTCGAAGCGCTTCCAAGGAGGTAGCACCAAACACCATGGGTGGTTTCCTGCCGTACATCCTGCTCGTGATGCTGCCGAGCATCGCGATCACCGGTTGGGCGGCCTGGCGCGTTCGCTCGACTTACGCCAAATGGGCAAAGGTCGACTCAGGCATCAACCTTTCCGCCTTTGACTTTGCCCGCCGGCTCCTCGACCGGCAGGGCCTGACCGATGTCCGCATCGAGCCGATCGCCGGCCAGCTGACGGACCAGTACGACCCGCGTGGCAAGGTGCTGCGCGTCAGCCAGGCCGTGGCCGGCACCCCTCAGCTGGGGCGCTATGACCCGGCCGATCCCTCCCTTGGCCTGCCGCAGGGGCCGACGACGCTCTCTGTCGCTTCGGCGGCAGTCATTGCGCACGAGGTCGGGCACGCTCTCCAGGATCGCGAGCGCGATCCATGGATGGTGGCGCGCCAGTCGATCGTTCCGGTGGTGCAGCTCGGTTCGGGGATCGCTCCCTGGCTCATCATCGCGGGCCTCTGGTTCAACCTGCTCGGGCTCGCCTGGGTTGGTCTGATCGCCTTCGGGGCGGCGGTCATCTTCACGTTCCTGACGCTGCCGGTCGAGATCGGGGCGTCCGGCAAGGCGCTCGCATTCGTGAGCAACCTCGGCATCTCCGGCGAGCGAGCCACCGGCGCGCGCGAGGTCCTGAAGGCCGCGGCCTGGACGTACGTGGCCGGGGCGCTCACGGCGCTGCTGACCTTCCTGTACTACCTCACCCTGATCATGGGGCGTCGTGACTGATCGTCCTCCCGCGATCAGCGAGGTCGACTCGATGATGCTCGCCGCGTGGCTCGGTGCCCGCGGCGAGCCCGCGTATCGGGCAGGGCAGATCCTGGCCGGCGCGCATCGGCCGACGGCCGTCGATCTCGAATCCTTGACCGACTTGCCACGGGCGCTGCGATCCGAGGTGGCGGACGCCTTCCGCTTCTCCACGATCGCCGGCAGCCACGTCCTCGAAGCCGATGGCGGGCTGACCGCCAAGGCGGTCCACGAGCTCGGCGACGGGCAGCGCATCGAGTCGGTCCTGATGCGGTACCCCGATGCAGCCGGTGGGACCGGGCGCACGACGATCTGCATCAGCTCGCAGGCAGGCTGTGCCGTCGGTTGCCCGTTCTGCGCGACGGGACAGGCAGGATTCGGGCGGCAGCTGACGCCGGGCGAGATCGTCGACCAGGTCCTCCACTGGCATCGCCAGCCGTGGCAAGCCCTTGGCGCGGATTGGCGCCCGGGGAGCGGCCGCGGGCACTACAACATCGTCTTCATGGGGATGGGCGAGCCGCTCAACAACACGGACGCGGTCTTCTCCGCGGTCCGCCTCCTCAACGACCCGGAGCGGCTCGGCATCGGGGCGCGGCACATCACGGTCAGCACCTCGGGGGTCGTGCCGGGGATCGACCGGATGATCGATGAGCTGCCACAGGTCAACCTGGCGATCAGCCTCCACGCCGCCACGGACGCACTGCGCGACGAGCTGGTGCCGATCAATCGCAAATGGCCCGTCGCCGAGGTCGTGGCAGCTGGCCAGCGCTTCGCCGCCCGGACGCGCCGGCGCGTCAGCCTTGAATGGGTCCTGATCGACGGCTTGAACGACACCCCGGCGCAGGCAGCTGGCCTGGCGGAGCTCGCCGCGGGGTGGCTGTGCCACGTCAACCTGATTCCCCTCAACCCGACCCCCGGCTCGCCGTGGAGCGGAACGCCGCCCGATGGGGTCCGGCACTTTGCCGCCGCCATCAGCGCGAAGGGCGTGCCGGTCACCGTGCGCGACACGCGCGGCCGGGAGATCGAGGCGGCGTGCGGCCAGCTCCACGCGCAGCTGGCGGGCAGGCCCATCGTCGTGCCCGCCGAGGTCGCTGCCGGGTGACGGCGCGACCGCCGCAGATCAGCGCAAGCCTCCTGAACGCCGACCATGCCCGCCTCGGCGAGGAGGTGGGGCGGGCGGCCGCTGCGGCGGTCGATTCGATCCATTTCGACGTCATGGACGGCCACTTCGTCGAGAACCTGTCGATCGGCCCGGCGGTGGTTGAGGCGACACGCAACGTGGCCGCGATCCCGTACCACACGCACCTGATGGTCTCGCAGCCGCTGCGCCACGCACGCGCATTCGCCGACGCGGGCTCCGACCTGATCGTCGCCCACGTGGAGGCCGATGACGACCCTGCTGCCGTGATCGCGACGATCCGTGATGCCGGCTGCCTCGCCGGCCTGGCAATCAACCCCGAGACGCCGGCGCCCGCCGCGTTTCCCTACCTCGAGGCGATCGAGCTGCTATTGGTGATGACGGTCCACCCGGGACGCGGCGGACAGGCCTTCCTGTGGGAAGTCGTGCCCAAGATCGCGGAGCTGCGCGAGGAGATCGCCCGCCGTGGCCTGCCTCTGCCGATCGGGATCGATGGTGGCGTGAACCTCGAGACGATCGGCGCGGCATACGCCGCCGGCAGCGAGGTGATGGTGGCGGGATCCGTTCTCTTCGATCAGTCGGGGGACCTTGGCCCCACGGTCGCGGCGCTCAAGGCGGCGGCGGTCGCATGACGAACAGACGGAGACTCGCGTTCCTCCTGCTGATCGCCGTGCTCGCCGCCTGTGCGGGGCCGCCGGTGAACCCGACCCCGCAGCCGCCCCGCGATGTGGTGGTGACGGTGGTCGACCGGACAAGCCACGACCCGATTGCGGGCGCGTCGCTGCGCGTCGGGACGGCTACTGGATCAACGGCCACGGACGGCACTGCCACCCTGACGGCCCTGCGCGGGGCAAGGGTCGATGCCACGGCCGACGGCTTCGATCCGGGGAGCGGCGCCGTCCCTGACGACGGGGGGCTCACCATCGAGCTGCGGGGCAACGTGGTGAGCGGTGCCGTGACGGACGGGAAGGGCGTCGCGATCGCCGGGGTCCACGTGTTCGTCGACGGACAGACCGCCATGGCCAGCACCGACGCCCAGGGTCACTACCGCCTGCCCGGTGTGCCCGAGAAGGGGACGCTGATCTACAAGATGCCCGGCTATCGGCTCGGCGTCATCCCGATCGACGCGCAGATGACCAAGGATGTCGCGCTGACCCCATTCCAGGCCCGCGCCCTCTACGCCCCGTCGGCCATCTTCGAAGGCACGGGACGCCTCGACGCCATGCTCGCCCTCATCGACAAGACGGAGGTCAACGCGATGGTGATCGACGTCAAGGAGACGAGCGGGAAGCTCTACTGGGCGACGGACCTGGAAGCCGCCACGGCGGTCGGATCGGTCATGGAGCACCCCCTCCTCGAGCTCGACCAGCTCCTCCCGAAGCTCAAGAAGCGCGGCATCTACACGATCGCTCGGATGGTCGTCATGAAGGACAACACGCTCGGCAAGGCCCGCCCGGAGCTTGCCGTCAGGAACGCGGCGACGGGAGCGCCGTGGCGAGACTATCGCGGCGGCATCTGGCTCGATCCGTACAGCCCCGGCGTCGCCGAGTACATCGGCGCGCTGGCCGGCGACCTCGCCGACAAGGGCTTCGACGAGGTGCAGCTGGACTACGTGCGCTTCTTCAGCGACGGCGATTACAACACGGCCGATACGACACTGCCGAACACGCAGTCACTCCGGCTGCCGGCGATCCGTCACCTCTTCCGGATCGTCTCGAACGCGCTCCTCACCAAGCGCGCCTTCTTCTCGGCCGACGTCTTCCCGATCAGCTTCATCGCGACCGACGACCAGGGGATCGGGCAGCGGCCGGAGGTGATCATGCCGTACGTCGACTACTTCTCCCCGATGGTCTATCCCAGTCATTACGGCCCCGGCACCTTCGGGTTCAAGAACCCCAACGACCACCCGTATGACGTGATCAACGACACGCTGAAGCTCATGAACGAGGAGCGGGCCGGGCTGCGGATGGTGGTCCGTCCGTGGATCCAGGACTTTGGCTTCGGGCCGTTCCCGCCCTACACCGCCGCCCAGGTGAAGCAGGAGATGAGCGCCCTCAGCGACAACGGAGCGCAGGGCTGGATGATCTGGAACGCGGCGGCCCGCTTCACCGAGTCCGCCCTCGGCGCGCCTCGGGATGGGGAGGCATCGGGCCCGATCACCAGCGCCCAGCCGAGCGCCGCCCCCTAGCCATGCGGCTCGTCGTGCAGCGCGTCAGCCGGGCACGGGTACGCGCCGCCGGGGAGCTGCTGGGCGAGATCGGCCTGGGGGCGGTGGTCCTGGTCGGTATCGGCATCGCCGACACCCCGGAGATCGTCGACCGGAGCGCCGACCGCCTGCTCGGCCTGCGCTACTTCCCTGACGACAACGGGCGGACGAACCTTGCGATCGACGAGGTCGACGGTGCGTACCTGGTGGTGAGCCAGTTCACGCTGCTGGCGGACACGCGGCGAGGCCGGCGCCCTGGATTCACCGATGCCGCGCCACCGGCCGTGGCCGAGCCGCTGGTGGACCGCTTCGCCGAGCGCCTGCGCGCATCCGGCAGGACGGTGGCGACGGGACGGTTTGGCGCGGAGATGGAGGTCGAGCTGGTGAACGACGGGCCGTTCACGCTCGTGCTCGAGGCGGGCGCCTCGGACTAGCCGCTCAGACCTTCTCGGCCGTGCGCACGCAGCGCGAGCAGGCGAGGATGCGGACGCTCTTGCCGTTGCGCTGGACGACCATCGGCTGCAGGTTGGGCAGCCATCGACGCAGCGCCCGCTTCCGGTTCATGCCAACCGACTGCGGATTCCAGCCGGTGAGGGGTCGCTTGCCGCAGATCTCGCAGACGCGAGCCATTCGAATACTCCATTCACGAAACGAACCGGCGCACCTGACCACGGCGCTGCCGGAACCCGCCGATCCTAGCACGCTACGATCGGGCCATGCAATCAGCCGGCCGTCGCGCCGCAGCGCGCCTCGCGCCCGGCGATCTCGACCGTCCGATCCAGGCGGTCATGCCCGAGCTGGCGCGTGGGGCAGCCGCGCTCCGCCGGCTCGGGATCGGCACGCCGCGTGACGCGCTCTTCTACCTGCCGTTCCGGTATGACGACTTCAGCGACCTGCGGCCGTTGGGCGAGCTCATTGCCGATGAGAAGCAGTCGGCGCGGGTGAAGGTCGTCGAGGTGACGCTCGAGCCAGGCTTTGGCCGGCGCCCGCAGCGGGTGATCGCCCAGCTCGCCGACGAGACC
>Ga0075424_100005888_pt1 | contig 11761 bp, 9 predicted proteins | sample SoiMethybrSBSTD3_FD_75301 | JGI IMG/M metagenome (GOLD analysis project Ga0075424, IMG submission 75301) | Bulk soil microbial communities from a Populus tree surrounding site in Tennessee, USA - Soil MetaG P. TD hybrid SBSTD3 | ecosystem: Environmental > Terrestrial > Soil > Tree plantation... | reverse complement strand
TCGGGTTCTGGCGCCCGCGCCCGTATCTTGCGCTCGAGGGGCTCACCCTCTCGGTCGGCCAGGGCGAGGTCTTCGGCTTCCTCGGACCCAACGGCGCCGGCAAGACCACCACCATCCGGATGCTGCTCGGCCTCGTCCGGCCCACCGCCGGCCGGGCCGAGGTGCTGGGCCGCGACGTCCAGCTCCACGGCGCCGAGGTGCTGCCCCGCGTGGGCGCGCTGGTGGAGACGCCCGCGCTCTACGGCTACCTCTCGGGGCGGGACAACCTGCGGGCGTTCGCGGGCAGCCTGGGCGGCGTCCCCGCTGCGCGGCTGGACGAGGTGCTGGAGCTGGTCGGGCTGGCCGGCCGGCAGCGCGACCGCGTCCGCTCATACTCGCTGGGCATGCGCCAGCGCCTGGGCGTGGCGGCGGCGCTGCTGCACGACCCCGAGCTGCTGGTGCTGGACGAGCCCGCCAACGGCCTGGACCCGGCCGGCATCGTCGAGATGCGCGAGCTGCTGCGCCGGGTGGCCGCGTCGGGCCGGACGGTGTTCGTGTCGAGCCACGTGCTGGCCGAGGTCCAGCACACCTGCGACCGGGTGGCGATCGTGGACCGGGGGCGGCTGGTGCGGCTGGCGCCGGTGTCCGAGCTGCTGGCGGGCGGCGGCGAGTTCGAGGTGGTGGTGGGCGACGCCGAGGCGGCGCTTGCGCTGGTGCGCCGCGAGCCGTGGGGCGCGGCGGCCCGGATGGAGGACGGCGCGCTGGTCTGCGCGTCGCCCACCGGCCGCGGCCGCGACCTGACGCGGTTCCTGGCCGGGGCCGGCCTGTGGCCCGACGTCGTGCGGGAGCGGCAGCAGAGCCTGGAGGAGGTCTTCCTCCAGCTCACCGGCGACCGGGAGGTGGCGTGATGGTGGCGGCGCGTCCCAGCTTCCGCGGCGGCCTGGGCAGCGAGGTGCTCAAGCTGTCCCGCCAGGGCATGGTCTGGGCGATGCTCGGCGTCGCCCTCCTGTTCTTCGCCGTGATCGCGCTGGCCGTGCCCACGGCTGGCAACCTCCGCGACGAGCTCCACCACGACCCGGCCTCGCTGGTGCTCACGCTCGCCGACGGGTACCTGGCGATGTTCGACAGCGGCGCCGGCATCTTCCTGCTGCTGATCTCGGCACGGCTGGTCGGCATGGAGTACGGCGGCGGGACCATCCGCGTCCTGCTCGCGCGCGGCGCGGGGCGGCTGCGCGTGCTGCTGGCCAAGCTGGCGGCGCTGGCGCTGCTCGGGCTGCTGCTGCTGGCCGGCTTCCTGGTGCTGGTCACCGCCGCCACGTGCGCCACGGTGCTGGCCTGGGATGGGAGCCTGGCGCCGCTGGCGTCGCTGCCCGCCACCGTGTGGACCGACCTCGGCATCGACCTGCTGGTCGCCCTGGTCAGCATCGGCGTCTGCATCGCGCTGGGATCGACGGCGGCGGTGGTCGGCCGCTCGGTCGCGTTCGGCGTCGGCGCGGCGGTGGCGTTCTTCCCGCTCGACAACTTCGGGACCATACCGCTCCGCCTGCTGGCGGCCGTGACCGGCCAGCACCTGCCACAGGACGTGACCGCCTGGTTCCTTGGCCCCAACCTGAACGTGCTGCCGGCGCTGATGCAGACGGACCACCACGCCGACGCCCAGTTCTCGACCCCACTCGTGCACGTGGACGCGGTGCACGCGGGCCTGGTGGTGGCGGGATGGACGCTCGCGCTGCTCGTCCTGTCCCTGATGCTCACGCGCCGACGGGACGTGCTGCAGTGATCGGTCGTCGGTGCGCCGAAGCCACGAATCAGGACCTTCTCACGAGGCTGAATGTGCCACTGCTGTCGTGCAGACTTGACACCCTGGTCCCACCGTCGTACGGTCAAAGTGGCATGGACATCGGGCGGCTGCACTCCTTCTCTCGCTGTCGTGGTTCTCGCCGACTCGACGAGCCGTCCATGAACAGATCAGCAGGAGGACGAGATGAGCACGGAACGACACACCGCACCGGCCACGGAAGCCTCCGGGCACGACACCCCTCGAATGCTGCCCAGAGAGCAGCGCGACAAGGCGGAGCTCGGTGGCCCTCCCTCGTCGACCTTCTGGGACTTCGCTGACTTCGACAACTGGCAGGGCTTGCACACGGTGAACGTGCCCTTCGAGGGCAGCGTCATCCTCAACGCTCAGAGTCAGATCGTGGGATCGATTACCGAGCTCGATGCCGGCGGGGTCCCGATCATCGGAAACGCCACTGTGCAGGTCTTCAACATCGTCCCGCTCGATGACAGCACCGCGTGGGTGAGAGCCCAGGTTGCCTGGGACCATCCTCTGAGGGTCCGCCTGAACTTCATCATCGCCAACTGAGGGCGGCCGTCCCCTGAAGTCCTTGGCGAGCCGACGGGCGGCCGGCGTCCTGAGCGTCACGCCGGGGTCAGGTCCAGGTAGTCGACGCCCGCGAACACGCCGCCCGAGGCGGGGTTGCGACCGGTGACCGTGATCGTCAGCGTGTGGGTGCCGGCGGTCAGTGGGATGGCCGTGCCCAGAGTCTGGCGTGAGACCACCACCGATGCGGGCGCGTACGCGTCGAAGGCGGTGAGCATCGCATGTCCGTCCAGGGACAGCGTGACGATCCCGTAGTCGGGCGCCCCCGTGACCGCGACGTCGACCCGGTACGTGCCGGCCCGGGCCACCGGGAACGCCACGTCCACCGATTCGCCGGGGGCCCTGGGCTGGAACCAGAGCTGCGTTCCGCCCGACCAGCGCGCGCCGCAGCAGTTGGTCTGAGGGGCGGCCGTAGCGCGGGAGACGGTCTGGCCCTCGGCCTCGATGCGGATGGTGCCGGCGGCCGGGCTGGGCGAGGACGGGGCACCGGTGACGGCGGGAGCGGCTGTGGCCGGGGGAACGGCGTTCGGCGCGCCCTGCGTGGCCGCCTGGGCGGGCGGGGCGGGAGCGGGCTGGCCGGCGCCGCAAGCGGCGACCAGCACGGCGATGGCAACGGCCGCCGAAGCGGCCCACGGGTTTCTGATCGACATGGCAGCGGAGTGTCGGCGGCTCCGCTGAAGAATCGCTGAAGCCGGTCAGCCGCGCCCCAGGCGCAGCAGCCACTCAAGCGCCGCTCGGGCCTCAGCGCTCTCGGCGGCGCGCCGTTCGGTCGACCTCGCGCCTCGGGCGTTGACGACGGTGGTTCAGCGAAGGGCCTGACCGCGCGCTACGGCACCGGTTCCAGGTCGAACTCACCGTCGTCGTCACCGCTGTCCTCCGGGTGCCTACGGCCGGTCCGGCCGCAGGGCGGGGACGTCTCCTCCCCTTTCGCGTGAGGCGCGATCGGGGAGGAGATCGGCGCGTGATGGATGCCTACTGCATGGACGCGTCGTCGATGAAGAAGCCGTCCGTGCCGGAGAGCGTCTCCACGTAGAACCTCGCGGTTGACAGGGTCCCACTCCAGGACACCGTCGTGGTGCCGCTCAGCAGCGTCCAACCCGATGAGTTGACCGCGCCCTGGGCGAGGGTGATGAAGTTGGTCGTCCCGTTGGCTGTCACCTGCAGGGTGACCTTGCCGGTCGGGGCTCCACTCTGCGTCCTCATCCAGACGTTCGTCGTGTAGCTCTTGCCGTTGGTCACCTTGGAGGTCAGGTCCTGGCTGGGGCCGTTCCACGACGCCGTCCGGCCGGTGATCAGCAGCGATTGGGCGCCGCTGTGGACCACGCTGGTGTTGGCACTGAGCGAGCCGCTGCCGAAGACGGACCACCCGCTCGTTCCCGACTCGATGTTGCCGTTCGCCAGGAGGCTCGTGGATCCGACGTTCGTGCTGTACCCGACGGACACGATGTTGGCCTGGACCGCGTTCTCGGTCGCGTCCGACGGCATGCCGGAGGTCATGACCCCCTCGAAGAAGGATCCGGCGGAGCCCTTGCTGTTGTCGCCGCCGATGCCCAGGATGATGCCGCCCTCCAGGTGCAGCGGCGTGTAGCCGCTCGTGGTCGGCAGCGGGCCGTTGTAGTCGGTCTTGAGGCCGCCCGAGTTCGCGTTGGCGTCCCTGATCGCGTAGGTGGTGGAGTTGTTCTTGATCATGCCGGTGACGAACGTGCTGTTCCGGCCGGTGTTGTTGGTGTTGGTGCCGTTCGCGCCCGCGAAGAGGCCGTTCTCGAGGTCGGCCATGACCCACGGGCCGGAGCCGACGCACTGGCCGGGGACCACGAACCCGAACCAGCACAGCGTGCCGAAGTAGACGGCCGCCATGTGGCCGTTGCCGTTGTCGCGGGCGTTGGTCTCGGCGTTGCCGTAGTCGAAGCAGCAGCCGCTGTTCACGTGGTTGCCGGCGGCCACCATGTACACGCCCTGCGCCCCGCTGCCGGTCGCGATGCCGTTGGTGGCGTCGTTCCGGTAGCCGGTGCCGGGCGCGACGAAGACGCCGTAGACCTTGTTGCCGCCGGCCGATATCGGCAGCGCGCTCGCGTTGGCGAGGTTGTCAGGACCACCTGCGGCCCCGCCGGCAGGCGCCTGCGTGAGGTGGTTGCCCCTCGACGTCTGGTCGTAGATGATCGTGATGACGCACGACGTCCCCGCGCAGAACGAGTCCTGGGCCGCGGCGTTGGCGAACCCGCCCGCGCTCAGGGTGCCGATGTCGGTGGTGGCGTTGTCCCGAGCGCGCCTGACCTGGTACAGCCTGCCGCTGTACGCGCCGAACAGCGCTCGCGTCGTGCTGTGCGCGGCGACACACGGTGTGCCGCCCGAGGCATAGATGTCACAGGGCCCGGTCCCCGCGGCAAGGGCGTCTTGTCGACCTGCGCTCGCCCCACCTGAGAACAGGCTGACGAGCAGCGCCGTCGCCAACACGAGGGCTCTGCTCACCGTACGTTGCCTGAACCTCTCGCCGTGCATCTCTCTCTTCCCTCCTTGGAATCCGTACCGCGTACGAAAGACCTGACGCCAGTCGATGCGACTGGTGGCAGACTGGCCTCGGCTACAGGCGGGCCCAGCGCTGGTTGGCCGCGTTGCCGCACGTCCAGAGGTCGACCAACGTCGCGTTGGCGGTTGCGTTGCCGGTGACGTCGAGGCACAGGCCCGAGGCGACTCCGCGGACCGTGCCGTCGGTGTTGATGGTCCACTGCTGATTGGATCCGCCGTTGCAGTCCCACAGCTGCACCTTCGCACCCGGTGCGGCACCGATGGGGGCATCCAGGCACTTGCCGAGGACCCGGATGGTGCCACCGCTGGCGGCCCATCGCTGGTTGGGCGCACCCGAGCAGTCCCAGATGATCGGCTGCGTGCCGTTCGCGGTCGCGCTCATCGGATCGTCGAGGCAGCGGCTGGAGGCCGCGCTGGCGAATGACGTCCCGGACGACGCGGCGCCGCCGCTGACGCGGTAGACGACGGTCCCGTGCGCCGGCACGCTGGCCGCGATGGTGCCGCTGGTCGTGGTGACCGCGTTGGTCCAGAGGTCGCGCAGGGAGAACGACGATCCGGACCGGCCGATCGCGGTCGTCGTGGTCGACACGGTTGTCGTGCCTGAGCCGGAGTTGAAGAGCGCCACCGCGACGTCGCCGTTCGACAGTCGCTTGGCCAGCACGCGCCGGGTGCCGTCGTCGAGGATCTGGACGCCCTGCAGGCCCAGCGTGTCCTGATCCACGGCGACCAGACCGCCGTTGGTCAGGATCGTCAAGGTGGCCGCCGACGCACTGCGGAGGTCGTTGCCGGCGATCAGCGGCGCCGCCATCATAGCCCACATCGAGAAGTGGGTCCGCATCTCCGTATCCGTCATGCCGCCGTTCCCGACCTCGAGCATGTCCGGGTCGTTGAACCGTCCCGGCGCCGCGTACGCGGCCAGCCCGGCGTCCACTGCCACGATGTTGCGCACGCCCATCGGAAACGAGTTGACGTGGCCCGTGTCCCAGGACGTCGTGATGTCCTCTGTCGTGCGCCACTGGTTGGCCACGTCGCCCCAGTTCCGCGACGGACCGGTGATCGCATGGAAGCTGTTCGGATTGATGCTCAGGACGATCGGCCGGCCGGTGCTGGCAAGGGCGTCGCGCATCCTGGCGAACGCGGCCACCTGGTCGCTGATGGTGCCGCTCGACGAGCACCAGTCGTACTTGAGGTAGTCGACGCCCCAGGCCGCGAACTGGCGGGCGTCCTGCGCCTCGTGCCCCTGGCTGCCCGTGGACCCGGGATAGCTGCCGGAACGCTGCGCGCAGGTCCGGTCGGTCGGCACCTCGTAGATCCCGAACTTGAGGCCCTTGCCGTGCAGGAAGTCCCCCAGCGCCTTCATGCCGCTGGGGAAGCGGCTCGGATTGCCCTGCAGGTTGCCCGCCGCATCGCGGGCGGGGTTGAACCAGCAGTCATCGACGACCACGTACCGGTAGCCCAGGGCGGCCATGCCGTTGGCGGCGATGGCATTCGCCTCCTGCTGGACCAGGGTCTCGTTGACGTTGCAGCCGACCGAGTTCCAGTCGTCCCATCCCATGGGCGGCGTGCGCGCCACCCCGTTGTCGAGCGCGGCGACGGGCCGCGAGGGCGTGACCACCATCACCGCCATCACGAGCAGCGCCGCCGCCAGGGCCGCCATCACGCCGTTCGTGCGGCGCAGGAACCACTCCCAGGTCATTGCCGCCTCCTGTCCGATATTTCGACAGAGTGACGAGATTTGGTCCGGAGTCCGATCTTCGCCAACGGCGTGGATGCTGTCAAGCGGCGATCGTGGGGGTGGTCCCAAGTTGATCGGCCGCCATGTGACCGGTAACGTTACCGATCACATGGAAGCGCCCAGGCAGGCCAGCATCCGCGACGTGGCACGGGCCGCCGGCGTCTCCCACCAGACGGTGAGCCGCGTCATCAACGGCCATCCGGGCGTCCGGCCGTCGACGAGGGACGGGGTGCTGGCCTCCATTCGCGAGCTCGGCTTCCGGCCCAACCAGGCCGCGCGCGCTCTGGCCCGCGGGCATGCCTCGGCCGTCACCGTCCTGACCTCCAATACGACGCGCTACGGCTACGTGCAGATCCTGGCGGGCATCGAGGAGGCGGCGCGTCAGGCCGGCTACGCGGTCGGCGTCCGGGTGCTCGACTCCTCGGACCCGGCCGGGGTGCAGGCAGCCGTCGAGCAGGTCTGCCAGCCGGGCCTGGGCTCGGTGGTCGTGATCGCCTTCGACATGGCCGGGCTCCTCGCCCTCCAGGCGGTGCCGCCCTCCGTGCCGCTGGCCGCTGTGGTCGAGGCGTCACATGGCGAACGGACAGACGTCCCATGCGTGTGGCCGGACGACGGGCGGGCCGCCAACCTGGCCACCCGCTTCCTGCTCGAACTGGGCCACCGCACCGTGCACTACGTGGCCATCCCCTCGTCGACCGGGGTGAGCGACCGGATGGACGGCTGGAGAACAGCACTGGAGGAGGCGGGCGCCCCCCTTCCGGAGCCGGTCCCCGCCGGCTGGACGCCTGAGCAGGGGTACCAGGCGGGGCAGCGGCTGGCCGCGGACAGCGAGGTGACCGCGGTCCTGTGCGGCAACGACGATCTCGCCCTCGGCGTGCTCCGCGCGCTGCGCGATGCCGGCCGGCAGGTGCCGGACGACGTGAGCATCGTCGGGTTCGACGACATACCCCAGGCAGCCTTCTACTCGCCGTCCCTGACCACGGTGCGGCTGGACTTCGTGAGCCTGGGTCGGGACTGCTTCCGATTGCTGGTCCGGGAGCGCGGCGAGGGGACCGCCCCGGCTTCCCCGGGCGTGACCGCACCGGCGCTGATCGTCCGCGACAGCTCCGGGCCGCCCCCTGGGCGACGGCTGGTCACCTGATCGACGGCCGCCACCCTGATGGCCTCGACGCTCGCGACCTGCGGCACCCGAGCTCGATCAGCCGGCGCCTCGACTCCGACCCGCCTTGAGCTTCCTCAGCATCCACGTGCCCCGGATGTGCTCTTGCATCGCGGCGGCGGCGCCGTCCGCGTCGCGCCCGAACAGACGCTCGTAGATCGCGACGTGACCGACGTGCGCGCGGCGCAGGTCCTCCTCGTCCGCCTCGGGGCTGTACAGGCTGCTCGCGCGGGCGTGCGGGTGAATCGCCCGGATGATCGACCGGCCGAGCCGGTTCCCGGAGCAGCTCATGATGAAGTCGTGGTACTGGGTGTCCATCTCCAGATAGCGGTCGGCGTCCTTGAGGTGGGTGCGCAGCTCCTCCAGCAGCGCGGCGAGCTGAGCCAGCTCGTCCGCGCTCATCGATCGACTGGCTGTGCTGGCCATGTCCGATTCGAGCGCGACGCGCACGTCCACGAGCTGATCGAGGGTCTGCATCGTCTCGTCGGCGCGGATCGTCGCAGCGAGCACGACCGGATCGAGCAGGTTCCACTCGTCAGGCGACGTGACGGTCGTTCCGTGGCCCTGCCGGACGCGTGCGAGGCCCTTCTCCTCGAGCACCTTCACCGCTTCTCGCACAACTGAGCGGCTGACGTCGAAGGACTGGCACAGCACCGGTTCGGGCGGAAGGAGGCTGCCAGCCGGATAGCGGCCCGTGACGATCCCGTCGACGAGGAGCTTCACCACCACGGCGCTCAGCCGTCCGGGCCGGCGGGTGAGCGACTCGATCGACCACGTGTTGCCGCTGTCCGCCGACAGCCGGGAGAGGGGATCGGAGGGTGGGCCCACGAGCAGAAGGATACCGCTCCAGCCCCTTTTCATCATTTGACTACCCTAAGACGTATGATGTATGTTGAATATGATGCGCATCACCCACGTCGAGGCCCATTCCGTGCCGATCGCGGGAGTGCATCCTCCCTTCGCCTGGCGGCATGGTCTGCGGGGGGCGCCTCCGGACGGCGCGGGGGCGGTGCTGCGGATCGGCACCGAGTCGGGCGCGGAGGGCGTCGCGCTCGCGCCCAGGCGCGGAGCGGGCTGGATCCTTCCCGACATCGTCGACCGGGTCCTGCGCGACGAGCTGATCGGTGCGGACGCGCTCCAGAGGGAGTGGCTGTGGCACCGGCTGTGGGAGCTGGACCGCACCGAGGAGTTCCCGCTGTACATCCTCGGCCTCGTCGACACCGCGCTGTGGGACCTGGCCGGTCGCGTCGCCAACCAGCCGACCTGGCAGCTCCTGGGAGGGTTTCGCCGGTCGATCCCGGCGTACGCGTCGACGGTGACGTTCGCCACAGTCGAGGAGTACCTCGACGTGGTCACGCAGTGTCTCGAGCTCGGCTATCCCGCGATCAAGCTCCACGCCTGGGGTGACGCGCGCGCCGACGCGCGACTGTGTCTCCGCGTGCGTGAGCACGTCGGCCCCGTCGTGCCGCTGATGTACGACGGTTCGGCCGCGTTCGACCTCCCCGACGCCGTCTATCTCGGCGACGCTCTCGCCGACGCCGGCTATCTCTGGTACGAGGAGCCGATCCGGGAGTTCAGCGTCACGGCGTACAGGTGGCTGAGCGAGCGCGTGCGCGTGCCGCTGTGCGTCGCGGAGACGTCCGACGGCGTCCACATGAACGCCGCTGACTTCATCGCGAGCGGGTCCGCGTCGTTCGTGCGCACCAGCGCCGAGCTACGCGGAGGCATCACCGGCGCCATTCGGATCGCTCACCTCGCCGACGCCTTCCGTCTTCGCGCCGAGGTGCACGGGATGGGCAACTACTCACAGCACCTCTGCATGGCAATTCCCAATACAACCTACTACGAGTCGCTCGTCATGTCGACCAGGGTCACCCGCGAGGCCGTGGTCGACGAGCGGGGACTCGTCCACGCTCCCAGGGGCATCGGGCTGGGCCTCCCGGCGGGACCGGACTACCCGGCGGAGCTGCGCCACCTGGTCATCGACGCGGAGCTGTCAGCTGCCATCTTGTAGCCGAGGAGGAGAGGTGTGAAGGTTTTCCGGGCGTCCGCGCCGTTTCGGATCTTGTCGAGCCGGCTGAGGCAGACGACTCGCATGGCGCTGGTGGCCGCGATCGCCGTCGTGGTAGGAGCCTGCACGAGCAGCAGTGGCAGCCCGTCGGCATCGACGTCGGGCAAGCCATCTGGTTCGCTGACCGTCTGGGTCGACTCGGTGCGCCAGCCGGCGGCCCAAGCCTACGTCAAGTCGCATCCGGAGGTTCACGTCAACGTCGTCACGTACGACGGCGACGGCAACGGCGCGACGACGATGCAGACGAAGATCCAGCTCTGGAACCGGAGCGGCAGCGGCTGGCCCGATGTCGTCTTCAGCGAGCAGGTCAATGACCCGGTGTGGATGGCGCAGAAGCCGTTCGACTTCGCCGCGCCTGTCAAGGGCCTGATCCCCGACAGCGTGCTCAGCCAGTGGCCGGCGCCGTCGACCGCCCAGTGCACCGTCAACGGCACGCAGGTCTGCGTGCAGGACAACCTCGCGCAGGTCGTCCTCTGGGTCAACAAGAAGCTGATGGACCAGTTCGGCTACACGGTCCCCACGACGTGGCAGCAGTGGGCGGCGCTCGGTCAGAGGGTCGCGGCCGAGCACCCAGGCTACATCGTCGGCAACATCGGCGACTCGTACGAGCACTGGATCTACCTGTGGGGTGACCAGTGTCCGCTCGAGAAGCTGCAGGGGGGCAAGCTCCTCATCAACTCGACGGATTCGCGCTGCACCCGAATGGCCAGTCTGATCGACCCGCTGATCAAGAACGGCGCTCTGCCTCCGCTGAGTGTGTTCACCCCCGACTTCGCCCAGAGATACGGTGGGGCCAACGACAAGGTCCTGATGATGCCCGGACCGGCCTGGTACGCCAAGGACGTGTTCGACGGGACGCTGCACGTCCCGTCCGGGCAGATGACCGCGGCGATGCCGCTGCAGTGGGAGAGCGAGTCGCCGATCACGACCGGGCAGGTCGGCGGCGGTCCGTGGATCATCGCGAAGCGCTCCAGGAACCTCACGGCAGCCGCCGACTTCGTCACCTGGGCCACCACGGTCTTCAATGACAATCGGGCCGGCTACCCGGCGTACGCGCCCCTCGCCGCCACATGGCTGAGCGGCATGGCCAAGGATCCCTACTTCGCCGCCGATCCGACGCCGGCGCTCAAGGCGGCCTCGACCTTGATCTGGCAGGGATGGAGCCTGGTCACCTACCCGGACCAGCCGGTCTGGTCCAACACGGTGGTGACCGAGCTGGTGGCGGGAAAGTCACTGAGCTCGGAGCTGCAACCATTTGGCGATGCCCTCGCACAGGCGGCACAGGCAGCCGGGTACCAGGTCGTTCGCCAGTGACGAGGTGACTTCGCCCGGCCGGACCTCCGGGTACGCGGATGCCACGCCGACGCGTGGCATCCGCTTCGCCACGACGATGATCGGCCTCCGCTCCGCGCGCGGCCTGCCGTTCGTCCTGCCGTACCTGCCATTCCTGATCGTGTTCGGCATCGCGCCCATGGTCTACGCGCTCGGCCTCGCCTTCACGTACGACGCCGGCGGCTGGGCGGGCTTCCACAACTTCGCGCGGACGGCCGCTGACTACCGCTTCGTCCCCGCGTTCGAGCACATCCTCCTCTACACGGGCGTCTGGCTGGGAACGCTCGTCGTCTTCGTCGTCGGACTGGTGCTCCTCCTCCACGGCCGCGCCAACCGCGTCTCATCGGCCTTCCGCTTCCTCTTCTACATGCCTGGCGCGCTTGCCGGCGCGGCGTCGGTCCTGGTCTGGCTCTTCATGCTCGACCCGAGCGTCAGCCCGGGCTCGTTCCTGCTCCACCACGTGCTCGGGGCGCAGCTCTTCGTCCAGTCGATCGCGCCCGGGCACCTGCCGTTCATCTTCGCGGTCATCGCGTTCTGGACCGGCGCGGGCGGCTGGATCGTCGTCATGTACGGCGC
>Ga0075424_100005886_pt1 | contig 11761 bp, 11 predicted proteins | sample SoiMethybrSBSTD3_FD_75301 | JGI IMG/M metagenome (GOLD analysis project Ga0075424, IMG submission 75301) | Bulk soil microbial communities from a Populus tree surrounding site in Tennessee, USA - Soil MetaG P. TD hybrid SBSTD3 | ecosystem: Environmental > Terrestrial > Soil > Tree plantation... | reverse complement strand
CCAGGACCTTTCGGGCAGATCACACTCACCTCGTATCCATTGGCCACGAGCGCCTGGCATTCCAGCCAGACACGACGATCGAGTGGCACCGGTAGGTTCTGGACGATGATCAGTACGTGGGTACCAGCTGTGGCGGTCACCTGACCCCCCGGTGAGGATTCCTCCGGAATGAGCACAGTGGGCGCCGCAGCCCGGTCGGCTGGTACCGGCACCGCAGGTTTTGTCGGGGTTGCCACGTTTCTTGCTACTCCTTGGCTTCAGATAGCAGTGGTACCGAATATGCTGAAGCCTTTGCCTGGAAATTGCCTGTGTAGAACCTGGCAGGCAGCTAGCAATGTGAACTTGCTGTGAGCTTGCACGGCCGTGGATACAGTCGGGTGTTTGGCCGATCCGACTGACGGGCAGAAGGTGAGAAGCCGAATCAGGTCAAATCAGAGCTTGCTGACGCGCAACCCCTTCCAGTGCGAATGCGATGGCTAAGGCGATCCCTGGTGCTGGCCACTTCGTGGCCCGGTTGGGGGCGCGCTGCGCAGGCTGACGTACACGCTGATCTCAGGCGAGCTGCTGGCGGAGCCCGCTACCCTCTCGCTCGAAAACTCGGCCGCACCTGCAGCGAAGATCAGCAGGGAGCCGCTCACCACACGTGCACGCCCAACCGATCCGCCGACCTGGGTTGCCGACCACGAAGCCGTGCGCAGGTACATCTTCGGTCACGACAGCACCGGCTCCAATGAAGGCATGCTCGCCAACGGTCACGCCGCAGACCACCACAACCCCGGCGCCCAAAGTGGCCCCCTGCTGGACGATAGTCGGCAGGAGCTCGGCACCGTGGCGCTTGATAAGCGCACGCGGGCGCAGGTCATTAGTGAATATGACTCCTGGACCAAGAAATACATCGTCGCCGACATGCACGCCCTCGAAGATCATGACCTGGTTTTTGACCGTGACGCGGTCACCGATCGATGCGCCGTTCTCCACGAAGGCTCCATCGCAGATGTTGCAGTCACGGCCGATGCGGGCGCCGGCAAGGACATGGGCGAACGCCCAGATGCGAGTCCCGTGGCCAATCTCCTGGCTGTCGCACAATCCGCACGGATGCACGAAGACACCGTCCGGTGGTAACGAAGTCGTCACCGCACCACCCATCAGCTTTGGCCGTGAACTGCTACGTCGCCGCACATTCGGCCGGCTACCCAAGACCTCCCTCGCCGCACCCAGCTCCCGCGACGGGCCCAGTCTGTTAATTGTGCACGGAAGAGTGATGCGGAGGAAAACGACCCGACTGTGTCCGTCGGGTCGCTTCCGACAGCTGTCGTCGTGCGAGCAGCAGCCTGCGTGTACCCACAGAGCGCCTCATCGGCCCACCAGTGATCGTCAGGCCGGGTCGAATCTCGTGAGCCAGGTGAGCTGGGATTCGCCCTCCTCAATGAGGATGCTGAGTTGCTGGTTGAAGACCAGACCGTACTCAGCACCGATGTGGGCGTCGAAACTGGCCTCATCTAGGTACTGCTCGAAGACGAAGAACTTGCGCGGGTTGTCCCGCTCTCGATAGACGGTGAACTCTGTGTTGCCGGGCTCACGCCGCACCTGCTCAGCAAGGCCGGAGATGAGCTTTTCAACTTCAGCTTCAGAGCCCGGTTTCGCGGTGAACTCGGCGTACAGAATCATGGGCATGCTCCACTCCTATCACCCTCGCAGCTGTCATCAGCCGCGGCCCAAGTCACCCCGACGATCGTGCAGCGGATGCGGGGCTCATAGTCAATCACGCTACGAGTGCCGCCAACCCATGGGTGCTTACGACCCGGATGCAACAAGCACTAGATTGTCCGCATGAGCCGCTTCGTGGTGTGTGGAGAGGCTCTGATTGATCTGGTCCAGTCCGATACGGCCAGCAGGGACTCCTTTAGCTCGACGTGGTTGGCATTGTCGGCGGGCGGACCAATGAATTCCGCGGTCGCGCTGGGAAAGCTTGGTGCTGACACGCATTTTCTCGGTCGGCTCTCCCGAGATGCCTTCGGTCGCCAGCTGCGACAGCACATCCTCGAGGCGAACGTCAAACTCGATCTTGCCACCGAGGCCTCACAGGCCACCTCCATTGCGGTCGTAAGTCTGGATGACGAGGGGGTGGCGAGCTACACGTTCCACTTCAACGACACGGCAAACTTCGGCTGGCAGATTGACGATCTGCCTGAGCTGAACAGCGATGACTGGCTGCACATTGCGTCGTTGTCCTGCATCGTGAGTCCGGGTGCAGAGGTGCTGCTCGATTGGATGCGTGACGTTAAGGCGGGAGTCTCACACGACATCAACGTGCGACCGACCGTGATCACCGATCCCGATGTGTACTGGAGCAAGGTGCAGCCCTGGCTCCGAATGGTCGGTCGACGTCAGGGGATCGTCAAGGCAAGCGACGAGGACATCCAGTTCCTCGCCAGGGCGGCCAGCAGTGGTGCAAGTGAAAGTGGCACGGATCCAGTTGGGCTGGCGGCACGTTGGGTCGAAGAGTACGGGTTGGGGCTTGCAGTGATCACACTCGGGCCAGGTGGTGGAGCGGCCGTCGAGCCCGGCGGAAACATCACACGCGTCCCAGGTTTCCCTACCAAGGTCGTCGATACGGTCGGTGCAGGCGATACGTTCATGGCGGGCTTCTTGGATGGCTATGTAAAGCTCCAGCTCGGGCTCGCTGGCTCCTTGGAACGCGGCGCGGCAGCTGCCTCGATCGTCTGCTCCCGGCGAGGGCCACAGCCGCCGACATCGGCCGAGGTGGACGACCTGATCGCCGAGAAAGCCTAGATTCCTGCAGATTCCTCGGAGATCAGTGGCCGGCCATCGAGATCTTCGGCTCTTCCTCCGGTACGTCGGCGAACCGGTCCTTCGACCTGAGGTCATAGATGGCGTAGACCAAGACGCCCACGTAGCAGACCGCGGCCACGACGAAGGCCGGCGCGACGCCCCACTGGTCGCTCAGCAGGCCCTGGATCGGCGGCATGATGGCGCCACCTACTATCGCCATGACCAGGCCGGCGGCTGCGAATTTGGTGTCCACCCCGAGACCGTGCAGCGCCACCCCGTAGATCGTGGGGAACATCAGCGACAGGCAGGCGGACACCCCGACCAGCGCCCACGCCCCGGACAGGCCGGGGACGAACGCAGCGTAGAGACAGAGCAGAACGGCGAGGCTGGCCATGATCGCTAGCAGCTTCGTGGCCCGGATGTAGCCCATCAGCCAGGTCATCACGAACCGGGAGATGAAGAAGAGGATCAGGCTGATCTGCAGGAAATAGGCACCCTGAACCGCGGTACCACCAGGGACCACATCTTTGACATAGAGCACGAGGTAGGTCCAGGTGCAGACCTGAGCTCCGACGTTGAAGAATTGGGCGAGGACCCCGTAGCGCCAATGATGGTTGTGGTGCAGCCGGCGGACTGTCCCGCCGAAGTGCATGTGGTGGCTGTCCGAAGCAACCTCCTCGTGGCTTCTGGGAACCTTCTTTATGAAAAGGCCAATCCAGATGATGACCAGCGCGACCGCCAGGCCCAGGTAGGGGTTCATGATTGCGTTGAGCTCGCCGGTCTGGATCGTGACCAGCTGGTCGTGCGGCATTGTGGCCCGCTGTTCAGGCGTAGCCGGGTTCATCTTCGGCAAGACGAGGACGGCGGCCAGCAGGACACCTAGGTTGGTTCCGAGCGGGTTGAACGACTGCGCCAGGTTGAGCCGCCTGGTCGCGGTGCCCTCCGGACCCATCGCGATGGCGAACGGGTTGGCGGAGGTCTCCAGAACGGAGAGACCGGCCGCCAGGATGAACAGGGCAATGAGGAAGACGCCGAAGGTCAGCGACTTGGCCGCGGGGTAGAACCCGAACGCGCCGATCGCGGCGAGGCCTAGGCCGGTCAGTACGCCCACCTTGTAGCCGAACCGCTCGTTGAGAAACGCGGTGGGAAGAGCCAGGCAGAAGTAGGCCCCGAAGTAGGCAAACTGGACCAGCGAGGCCTCGAAGGTGCTCATCGTGAAGATGCCCTTGAAGGCGGTGACCATTGGGGCGGTTAGGTCCTGGGCCAGCCCCCACACGACAAAGCAGCTGGTCAACAACCAGAACGGGACGATCATATCTTTGTCGATCAGCGGAAGCTTCTTTAGCGACATCCGAATCCATCTCCTTCAGTGGAGAGCCTGGATCACCGGTAAAGCCAGCCGCCCGTCCGGGTCGGTCAGACCGACGACCCAGCAGATTCCGCTCTCTCAGATTCACAACGCTGGCGAGGGATTCCGCTGTGCCGACCCAGAGTCGCGTTGGTGTAGTCCCGAAAATTATTCCGGGTTTGAAGCGAATCTTACGGCCCGCGGACCACCCTTGGGAACATTAGGGCTGGAATCATCCGCAGTGTGGGTCGTCGCGCGACGGCAACATCCAACTGCCAGGCCGCCGTTGGGACATCGCTAGTCGCGCACATAGGTCAGTTAGGCGGCGCCAATGCTATGGATGACGGTTCCCAGGCGCACCACGAGGTCAGCGAGCTTCAGTCCGGCAACCCCCAGCCAGAGCCTCACCGGTTTCGTGGAGTGGCGCTGGTCGCCGGAGCCGACCTCGCTGGTCACAACAAACTTGGTCCGCACCAAGATCAACAACCGGCGCGGTGATCAATGCGCGTGGCGTAGCCAGCGATCCTTTGCAGGCCAGCCGCGGCCTCGAGTCCGAAACCGATCGCGGACCCTACACTGAGGTCCGGCGGGAGCACCAAAAGAGCCGAGCGCAAGGGCGGGACAACGTGGCCAGTGTGAATGATCCGATGAAAGCCTGGCAGGACATGATCGAGCAGTTTCAGAAGGCTGCATTTGGTTCTCATGCGCCCGAGCTATGGCAAATGATGTTCGCTCCCATGCAGCAACAGCTGGACCTCATCCAGAAAGCCTTAGAAGCCCAAGCAGAGTTCCATCGAGAGCTGACTGAGCAGGCGTTTGCTCCTATGAGGCAGGTGTTCGAGGGCCTGAAGCAAGCTGCGAACACCACTCGCGCCGCTGGTGAGGCTCTCAAAGAGGCCGGGAACTTGTTGACACAACAAGCGACTGCAATGGATCAAGCCCTGAGCTTCAGCGGCCCGTTCTTCGACGTAACAGCTCCCATGAGCGAAGGATCAACGAAGGGAGAGGAGCGGTAGCTCGGCTGCTTCCTGGTTGATCACATCGGGAACTTCCAGCAGTGGGGCGGCAGACTATGGCTTGCCGCCTCGACGAGTGCCCTGGTCGCCGCCGTCGGCGGCCGTTCCCCTAACGGCGGTCAAAGCCACGGCCGCGTAATGTTAGTTTGTGTTAAGTAACTATTGTGGTCATCACCGGGAGCGTTCATGATCGCGACCCAGTCGACGTTGCGCAGCGAGCTGAGGCAGGCTCGCGCCGCCGCCGACACCGCTAGCACGCACTACAAGTGGACGGTGCTGTCCAACACCACCCTTGGAGTGCTGATGGCCACGATCAACGCGTCGATTCTGCTCATCGCGCTGCCGGACATCTTCCGCGGCATCCAGATAGACCCGCTTGCGCCAGGCAACACTAGCTACCTGCTGTGGCTGATCATGGGCTACCTGGTGGTGACCGCCGTGCTGGTGGTCAGCTTCGGTCGGCTCGGTGATATGTACGGCCGGGTGAAGATGTACAACGCCGGATTCGCGGTTTTCACTCTGTTCTCCATCTTGCTGTCGGTGACCTGGATGCACGGCACCGCCGGGGTGCTGTGGCTGGTTGTGATGCGTATCCTGCAGGGCATCGGTGGCGCAATGCTGATGGCCAACTCGAACGCGATCATCACTGACGCGTTCCCCGTAGAGCAGCGCGGGTTGGCGCTGGGACTCAACCAAGTCGCCGGGATCGCCGGCTCGTTCATAGGGCTGATCCTGGGCGGGCTCCTCGGCCCGATCGACTGGCGGCTGGTGTTCCTGGTTTCTGTTCCGGTCGGCCTGTTCGGCACGATGTGGGCCTACCTTCGGCTACACGACACTGGCATCCGTCAGCCCGCTCGGCTGGACTGGTGGGGAAACATCACCTTCGCGGTCGGGCTGATCGCCGTGCTAGTCGGCATCACCTACGGCATCCAGCCCTACCACGGCCACACCATGGGCTGGTCGAATCCGGGGGTGGTGGCCACGCTGCTCGGCGGGGTCGCGGTGCTGGCTGTCTTCTGCGTCGTTGAGACGAGGGTCACGGAGCCGATGTTCCAGATCCAGCTGTTCCGCATCCGGGCGTTCACCGCGGGCAACCTGGCCAGCCTGCTCGCCGCGCTCGGCCGCGGCGGGCTGATGTTCATCCTGATCATCTGGTTGCAGGGCATCTGGCTGCCGGAGCACGGTTACAGCTTCGAGTCCACGCCGCTGTGGGCGGGCATCTACATGCTGCCGCTGACCGTAGGGTTCCTGATCGCCGGCCCGGTTTCGGGTGCGTTGTCCGACAGGTTCGGCGCACGCTTGTTCGCCACCGGCGGCATGCTGCTGGCCGCAGCGACGTTCGTCGGGCTGATGATGTTGCCGGTGAACTTCGATTACTCGGAGTTCGCGGTGATCCTGCTGCTGAACGGGATCGGGATGGGACTGTTCGCCGCACCGAACCGGGCCGGGATCATGAACAGCCTCCCCGCCAACCGTCGCGGCGTAGGCGCTGGCATGAGCACCACGTTCCAGAATGCGGCAATGGTGTTGTCCATTGGCATCTTCTTCAGCTTGATCATCACCGGGCTGGCCCGGTCGCTGCCCGACACGCTCTCGAGCGGCCTTGTCGCCCAAGGGGTTCCAGCGTCCGCGGCGGCCAGGCTGGCCGCGCTGCCGCCCGTGTCGGTGCTGTTCGCCTCGCTGCTGGGCTACAACCCGATCCAGTCACTGCTCGGCCCGGCCGCGCTTGGGAACCTGCCGCCCGATCATGTCGCGTACCTGACCGGCCGTAGCTTCTTCCCGCAGCTCATCTCCGGCCCGTTCGCCGACGGTCTGGCGGTGGCGTTCGGCTTCGCTATCACGGCCTGTCTGGTGGCCGCGCTGGTCTCGGCGCTGCGCGGCGGCAAATACGTCCACGCCGAGCCTCAGCTGACAGTAAAGCTCGCGGGGAGCCAGCAGCGATGAGCGAGCGGGCGCCAGACGCGGCACGCCTGCGCAGGGCGGCGCTGCGGCTCGCCTACGGGCTGCGAGCCCCGGCCACACGGTACGGCCTGACCCCGAGCCGGCTAGCGGCGCTGGTCATCCTGGGTAAGCAGAGCCCGATGCGGGTCGGCGACCTGGCCCGCCAGCTGAACATCGCTGTCCCCAGCGGATCCCGGCTGCTCGACGTGCTCGCCGAGTCCGGCTTCGTCGAGCGCCGGGAGGACCCAACCGACGGGCGGGCCTTCCTGGTCAGCCTGACCGCAGATGGCGCAAGGATTCTCGAGGACGTCCGGGCCGAGGGCATCCAGGAGCTGGCCGGGCACCTGACGTCCCTGACGGCTGAACAGCGGGCCGCGGTCGAGGCCGCGCTGCCGGCGCTCGAGGCTCTGGCGGATGCTTTCACTCAGGTGACCGAGCCGCCGCGCGCGCTTGCATCCACCGCGGATGAGCTCGCCGAGGTGGTTGCGCCGCACCGTCGGTGAGTGGGACGTGGTCCGACTCCACTGACTCTCGCGAACCGACCAGATGGTTGACAGCGGTTGACCTCACAGTCTCCCGGGCGAGATAACAATGAATAGCAAGACCCATGACTGGTATGCGACGCCCCGCGGCTCACTGCCCGTGGCTGTGGTAAGCAAGCTCCGTTGAACTAGTGCTCGCCCTGATGAGAACGGATGGTCCCGATGACGACAGGTGACATAACGGCCGCCCAAGTAACTGCAGGGCAAGCAGTGATGGAGGAGCGCAAGGCGCCGCCTGCGGTCGTGGTGGTCTTCGGTGCATCCGGAGACCTGACCGCACGCAAGCTCGGCCCGGCGGTGGAGAACCTGGCCCGGCACAAGCGGATACCGGCGGAGTTCGGGGTGGTCGGGGTGGCCCGCACCCAGATGGATCCTGCTGACTTCCGATCCCGGATGACCGGTGCGGATAGCTCGGTGATGCCGGCGCTGAACGAGGGCTTCCGCTACGTTGCCGGCGGCTATGACGACCCTGACACCTACCACCGGCTCCGGGAGACCCTCGAGACGCTCGACGCCGAGCGCGGGACCTCCGGGAACCGGCTGTTCTACCTCGCCACGCCGCCCGAGGCGTTCGGCCCTGTGATCGACGGGCTAGCCGGTGCCGGGTTGAACCATCCCCCTCAGGGGTCGTTCTCTCGGATCGTTATCGAGAAACCCTATGGACACGACGAACGCAGCGCCCAGGCGCTCGACGATCGGGTGCACGCGGCCTTCGCCGAGTCACAGGTGTTCCGGATCGATCACTATCTGGGCAAGGACACCGTCCAGAACATGCTGGCGCTGCGGTTCGCGAACGCGATCTTCGAGCCGATCTGGAACCGGACCTGGGTCGACCACGTTCAGATCACCGTCGCAGAGACCCTCGGCGTCGGCACTCGGGGCAGCTTCTACGAGCACGCGGGCGCCACGCGCGACATCCTGCAGAACCACGTGCTGCAAGTGCTGGCGCTGGCGCTGATGGAGCCGCCAGCCTCGTTCGACGCCGAACCGGTCCGCAACGAGAAGGTAAAGCTGCTGCAGTCCATCCGGCTACCGACCATGGATGACATCGACCGGATCGCGGTACGCGGCCAGTACACCCGCGGTGGCACTCCGGAGGACCTCATGCCGGGCTACCGGGATGAACCGGGGGTCAACCCGCTCAGCCGCACCGAGACGTACGCCGCGCTCCGGCTGGACGTCGACAACTGGCGCTGGGCCGGTGTCCCGTTCTACATCCGCACTGGCAAGCGGCTACCGAAGCGAGTCACTGAGGTGATGCTGCAGTTCCAGCGCCCGCCACATCTGCCGATCCGGCTGGACCAAGCCACCGGGCTCTCCCCCGACGCGTTGATTCTGCGGATCCAACCCGACGAGGGCATCACCCTCCGGTTCGGCGCCAAGGTTCCCGGTCACAGCTTCCTGGTCCGCTCCGCGACGATGGAGTTCAACTACGAGGCCACCTTCATCGAGGAGTCCCCCGAGGCGTACGAGCGGCTACTGCTCGACGCCCTGATCGGCGACCCAACCCTGTTCATCCGCTCCGACGAGGTCGCCCAGTGCTGGCGCATCATCGATCCCATCATCAGTTACTGGGCCGACGACCCCCATCCCATCCCGCTGTACGAGGCCGCGTCCTCGGGACCCACCGAAGCCGACCGCCTGCTCGAACGCGACGGTCGGGCCTGGCGAAAGCTCTAGCGCTGCACCTAGGTATCGACAAGGGCCCTTGGCGCGACCTAGGACTCCGCTGGAGGGTCGAGGGCTGACCCGCTTCGTTGGTCAGGCCGGTCCAGCACAGTTTTGCGTTGCCCGACCGCACGGAGCATTGCCACTAGCACCGCGTGGAGGCGATCGGCACCCTCGATGTGCTCGGCGGGCAGCAGGTCGATGAACTTCCGCGGAGTCAACAGGACCGCACGATCCTGCCAACCGCCCAGGCCCCCGTGGGCACCGACGAGTGGTTCGAAGGCAGCAATGTCGAAGGTGACGTCTTCGACGCGGCTGATGACGTAGAGGTCGGGAGCCTCCGGCATCACGACTGCGCGCCCGAGCACCCGGGCTGCATGGTCGCCGTACGGCCGAAGGGGATCTTGGCCGATCACCACACCGGTATCGAGCCGCACCCGGCCCTGAGCACCCAGCGCCCACGGCACACCTGAGGAGTCCAAACCGGCAAGGACGCCGATGCCCTCGTGTCCGCACAGCCCGGGAATGAGATCGGGCCAGCGCTCTTGGAGATCATCCAGCGTGAGCCGGACGTCGGAATGGACGTAGAGCAGGCCGAGGTTTCCTGAGCCCAGCACCGAGACGGCGGCAGTCCCAGCCTCGGCGCTCTGGTCAACTCGTCGGCTGCTGACGGTGGCGGCGCGCCGGGCGGCTCGGCCCGTAATGCCGGTCCCTGCCAGATCCTCGGCGAGGGAATCTACTCGTCCCCAGTCCTCGACCGAAGCGTCGAGAGAGGCCACGTTCTCCTCCATCAACCGGGTGCATACCTCGCCGAGGTCCGCGCCGAAGCGGTCGCGGAACGTCTGGCCCTGCGACTGACCGTGGTCGGAGAGCACCACGATGTGGTACCGCCGGGCAGCGTGAGTCGACAGCCGCTCCAGCGTTGCGAGAACTCGATCCAACCCGTCGAGAGCTGCCATCGCCTCGGGTCGGAACATGCCGGCGTGATGCGCGACCTCGTCGTAGTCGACGTAGTCGACGTAGATGCTCTTCGTCCCTTTCCGCATCTCCTCTGCGACCACGGCCGTATTGAGATCGCGTTGCAGCACGTTGGTAGCGGCACGAAGGCCGGCGAAGGTCCATCCCCGTTGTACGCGCGGCAGGACGTTGAGACGGTTCTGGCGGGCAGCCTGCCATCGCTCTTTCGCCACCTCGGCGACTGTCCGGACGACACCGCGGGTGAAGCCGTTGGGGTTGGTGAGGAACCAAGCGAATGTCTGCCGTGCGATCGAGGACCCTCGACCGCTGCCGAGGCGGCTCATGGTGAGGACGGCCCGAGGCGCGTCACCGGTAAAGAGGTTGCCAACCGATAGGCCATCATCGGCAAGCAAGCCCGTCCCGGTTGTCGCACGCCGTTCGATTATCGAGGCATCATCTGGCCGGTTCGCGATCAGAACCCGACCTAGCTCACGGTCGTACCACCGAAATGCCGGAACGCCAGCGACGGTGCCGTGCAGAATGCCCAGCTGACTGGCCGGAGTGGTGCACGGCAACTGTGCCGTCCACTCACGGAGCACATAGTCGCGCGAGGTGACCCAGCGCCGCAGGGTCGGAACCGCACCTGCCTGGATGGCCCACCGCAGGACTGGGAAGGCAACGCCGTCCAGCTGGACGAACACGACGCCGTCGACCTCGGGATCGGCGACCGGCGTACGGTCCACTCGGCGCCGCAGTAGGGAGGCGGTGAATGCGTCATCAGTGCCGGCACTTCCCACCCACGCAGCGGCGGTGCCAACCCCGGCGACGATCCACGACGCCCAGAATGACGACCAGAACGTAGCGCTGATTCCCGGCACTATCCAGATCGCTGCGTACACCAGCAGCGCTTGCCCCACCAAACCGGCAAGAAGGATAGCGAGCCAGCCGATTCGGGCGGCCACCCGGACGAGCACCGGCCGGAATACGAGCCCCAGGAGGCCGGCAATCGCTGTGGCGGCGAAGTACGCCCACCCTGTATCGGCTGTCAGGTCCGGCAAAAGCGCATCAGCGACTGCGAGGGCGGCGGACGAGACCAGCCACACCGCCACCAGCCGGGCGATGTCGCCCGGGCGGAGCCGGGACCCGTCCCGCGCACGTTCGGAAACCGCAACCACACGCGCCCCTGACCTATCGTCCCGCGCGACGACGAGGCACGTTCACATATCCGCGCCGTTGCCAGGCGGGCAAGACTCGAATTTGATAATGCACCAGCGAACGCTCTGAGTTGCAGAGGCTTGAAAGCATGACAGTACCGACGTGGTCGGTATGCGCGTACATCACGCCATCCCATCTGTCCGGACGGCCGCCTGACAGCGCCTTTCTGGACGAGCCGACGCAGATCCAAAGGCAGCTGCTCGGCTGGCTCGGAGCCGCAGCATGACATGCACCCTTACCTGGTGGGGGCACAGCACCAGCACTTGGCAGGATGGCGGCAC
>Ga0075424_100005885_pt1 | contig 11762 bp, 11 predicted proteins | sample SoiMethybrSBSTD3_FD_75301 | JGI IMG/M metagenome (GOLD analysis project Ga0075424, IMG submission 75301) | Bulk soil microbial communities from a Populus tree surrounding site in Tennessee, USA - Soil MetaG P. TD hybrid SBSTD3 | ecosystem: Environmental > Terrestrial > Soil > Tree plantation... | reverse complement strand
GTCCACGGCACCGCCGACCCGATGTTCCCGCCCGAGCACGGCGAGGCGCTGGCGGAGGCGATTCCCGGTGCGCGGCTGCTGCTCCTCGAGGGAGCGGGGCACGGCCTCGAGCCGGCGGATTGGGAGACGGTCGCAGCGGCGATCGCCGACCACACAACCCGGCTCTAGCCGAGCTCGAGGATGTAGGCCTCGAGCAGCATCCCGCCCTGCGTCCGCATGTCGAGGTCGGGCGTCCGCGCGAAGCCGAGGCCGCGGTAGAGGCGGTGCGCGCCGGCCATCGCCCCGGTCGTGTGCAGCACGAGCCGGGAGCGGCCCGTGGCCCGCGCCCGCTCGACGCATGCCTGCGCCAGGAGCCGGCCGACGCCGCGGCCCTGCGCCTCGGGGTCGACCGCCAGCATCCGCATGCCGGACTCGTCGGGGCCGTCGAACTCGGCGAGCGGTCCGGGGCCGGGGACGAATGTGACCGCGCCCAGGATCCGCCCGTCGCCAGCCGCGGCGACGAGCACCTCGGCGCTCTCGACCCGCCCCGCCACGTCGCGCAGCTCGGCCTGGTAGCGCTCGCCGGGCGAGAAGCCCTCGACCGTCATGTAGGCAGCGACGGTGACGTCTCCGACCGCCTCGTACTCCCGCGGCTCGACCGGCCGCACCACCACGTCCGCCGACATCGCGGCACCCTACACTGAGGTCGTGGGACGCACGTACAAGGCCGACGCGGTCGTCCTGCGCTCGCTGCGCTTCGGCGAGGCCGACCGCGTCCTTCACCTCTACACCGCCGAGCGCGGGCGCGTGAACGCCATCGCCAAGGGCGTCCGCAAGACCACGTCACGGTTCGGGGGGCGGCTCGAGCCGCTCACGCACGCCCAGCTCCTCCTGCACGAGGGCCGCGGCGAGCTGCACACCATCTCGGGCGCCGACATCGTGTCGGCCCACGCCGGCGTGCGCGCGGCCCCGTATGCGCTCGCGGTCGCCCAGATCGGCTCGGAGGCCGTGCTGAAGCTCTTTCCCGAGCCCGAGCCGCACCCGCGCGTGTTCGAGGGCCTCGTGCGGTTCCTCGACCTGCTCGAGCGCGGGATCGACGCCGGGCCGGACCCGGTGCTCGAGGCCGCCGGTCTCGGCTTCCAGCTGAAGCTCCTCGCACTGGCCGGCTACCTGCCGCACCTCGACTCCTGCGCCGGGTGCGGGGCCGACGAGGCGCTCGTCGGCTACTCAGCCGCGTCCGGCGGCGCTGTCTGCGAGCCCTGCACCGCCGAGGACGGCGCCTTCGTGCTGCGGCCGGGCAGCCTCGAGGCCGTTGCCGCGCTCGTGGAGCGCCCGCTCGCGCCGGGAGCGCTCGCACGGCCGGCCGCCGCCGACGCCGTCCGGGTGGTCGAGGCCACGTACGAGCATCACGGCGGCTTCCGCCTGCGAACGCTCCACGCGTAGCACCGAGCGCCGCGCCTGATAGCTTGCGCCTCCGATGGCGGCGAGCTTCCAGGGGATGATCTCGGCCCTTCAGGCCTTCTGGGAGGAGCAGGGGTGCGTCATCGTGCAGCCGTACCACACGGAGGTCGGCGCGGGCACCTCGAATCCGGCGACGCTGCTTCGGGTACTCGGCCCCGAGCCGTGGCGGGCGGCCTACGTCGAGCCGTCGATCCGGCCGGACGACGGCCGCTACGCCGAGAACCCGTACCGGTTCCAGGAGCACTACCAGTACCAGGTGATCTTGAAGCCGGCACCCGACGACGTGCAGGAGCTGTATCTCGACTCCCTGCGTGCGATCGGGATCCCGATCGAGCAGCACGACGTGCGCTTCGTCGAGGACAACTGGGAGAGCCCCAGCCTGGGGGCGTGGGGCCTGGGCTGGGAGGTGTGGATGGACGGGATGGAGATCACCCAGTTCACCTACTTCCAGCAGGCGGGCGGGATCGAGCTCGACCCGGTGTCGGCCGAGATCACCTACGGCCTCGAGCGGCTGGCAATGCACCTCCAGCGCGTGCACCGGGCCCACGACATGCAGTGGGGCGCGGGCGTCACCTGGGCGGCGGTGCGCGAAGCGGCCGAGCGCCAGTTCTCGGCCTACAACTACGAGCTGGCCGACACCGCCATGCTGGCGCGCCACTTCGACGACCACGAGATGGAGGCCGGCCGCTGCGTCGAGGCGGGGCTGCCGCTCGTGGCCTACGACCACGTCCTCAAGTGCTCGCACGCGTTCAACCTGCTCGACTCCCGGCGCGCGATCGCCGTCACGGACCGCGCGGCCTACATCCTGCGCATGCGCCGGCTGACCCAGGCTGTCGCGGCCGCCCATCTCGAGCAGGTGACCGGCGATGCCTGACCTCCTCGTCGAGATCGGCTGCGAGGAGCTGCCGGCGGCGCACTGCCGGATCGCCGAGGACGCGCTGCCGGGGCTCGTCGCCGGGGAGCTGGAGCGGGCCGGGATCCCGGCCGCCGGCGTCGTCGCGTACGTCGCGCCGCGCCGGCTCGTTGCGATCGCGAGCGAGGTCCCCGACGGCCGCGAGGCGCGGCGGCAGGAGGTGCGCGGCCCGCGCGCCGACGCCCCCGAGCAGGCTCGCCAGGGCTTTGCGCGAAAGCACGGCCTGGCGGCGGAGGAGCTCGAGGAGCGCGACGGGTTCGTCTGGGCCGTCTCCGAGGGCGCGGCCGTGCCCTCGGCCGAGCTCGCCGCGGACGTCGTCGCCGGCGCCATCGGCCGGCTCCAGTTCCCGCGCACGATGCGCTGGCCGGGCGGCCGCTTCTCGCGCCCGATCCGCTGGCTCGTCGTGAAGCTCGGCGCCGACGTGATCTCCGCCCAGGTCGCCGGGGTCACGGCGACTGGCGCGAGCCGCGGCCCGCGCCCGGGGCGCGAGGCGGTGCCGATCGGCTCGGCTTCGACATATCTCGATGATCTGCGCGCCCACGGGGTGCTGGTGGACGCGGAGGAGCGGCGCGCGCTGATCCGGGCCGCGCTTGCCGAGCACCAGGGAACGGATCCGATGGCGAAGCTCGAGGAGGTCGTCTACCTCGTCGAGCGGCCCCGGGTCCTCGTGGCGGAGTTCCCGGCCGCCTACCTCGACCTGCCGGAGCGGATCCCGATCACGGCCATGCAGTCCCACCAGCGCTACTTCCCGATCCGCACGACCGCCGGCGCGCTCGAGCCGCGGTTCGTCGTGGTCGCAAACGGCGGCGACGACGACGTGGTCAGGCGCGGCAACGAGGAGGTGCTCGTCGGTCGCCTCGACGACGCCCGCTTCGCCTACGACCGTGACCGCCGGCTCGGGTTGGCGGCGATGGTGGCCGAGCTCAACCGGGTGAGCTTCATCGAGGGCGGCGGCTCGCTCGCCGACAAGACGGCCCGCCTCGGCCCGCTGATCGAGGCGCTCTGTGAGGCAAACGACCTCGACGCCGGCGTCCGCGCCGCCGCGCTTCGGGCCGCCGAGCTGTGCAAGGCCGACCTGGTCTCGCGCCTGGTCGGCGAGTTCTCGGCGCTCCAGGGCTACGCCGGCTCGGTCTACGCGGCCGACGCCGGCGAGCCGGCCGGCGTGTGCGCGGCGATCGACGAGCACCACCGTCCCGAGGAGGCCGGCGGCGCCCCGCCCGCGAGCCCGGCCGGCGCCGTGGTGGCGCTCGCCGACAAGGGCGACACCGTCCGGGTCGCGTTCGCTGCGGGGCTCGAGCCGACCGGGAGCCGCGACCCCTACGGCCTGCGCCGCGCCGCCGCCGGCGTCGTCGCGATCGCGCTCGACCGCGGCTGGCGGGTGGATCTGCCGGCGCTCGTCGGCGAGAGCGGGGTGGGGTTCGTGCTCGACCGGCTCGAGCCGGTGCTGCTCGAAGAGGGCGTGACGATCGAGGAGCTGCGCGCGGCCCGCGGGTCGGGCGCGACCGAGCCGGCCAGGGTGGCCGCCCTGGCGCGCAACCTGCACGCCTTCGCGGGGCCGCGCCGGGACGCCGTGCGCGACGCGTACGGCCGCTGCGCCCGGATCGCGGGCGAGACGACCCCGGGCCCGGTGGACGACGCGCTGCTCTCCGACCCCGCCGAGCGCGCCCTGGCCGAGGCGCTGGCGGCGGACGCCGGCGGCACGCTCGACTCCGCCGCCGATCTGGCGGCGGCCATCGAGCGGTTCTTCGACGAGGTGCTCGTCATGGTCGACGACGAGGCCGTCCGTCAAAACCGGCTCCGGCTGGTCGCCGGCGTTCGCGATCGGCTTCGTCGGCTCGGAGATTTCGGACAGCTTCCCGGATAGGATGGCCTCGGATGGGCGAGCGCCTCGAGATCCACATCGTGAGCGACTCCACCGGCGATACGGGCGCACGGGTCGCACGGGCCGCCCAGAGCCAGTTCGACGACACCGAGATCGAGATGGTGCGCCACGCTCGCGTGCAGACCCGCGACCAGCTCGCGCGGGCGCTCGAGTCCGCCAGCGGCCGCCGCGCCGCGGTCTTCTATACGCTCGTCGACGCGGGCCTGCGTGAGGCCGTCGTCGAGCTGGCCCGCGAGCACAACCTCGTCGTGCAGGACGTGCTCGGCCCCGCGCTGAACGCGGTCGCGACGGCGTCGGGCCGGGAGGCGACCATGGTGCCGGGCCGGACCGCGCCGCTCGACGCCCAGTACTTCCGCCGGATCGCCGCCATCGAGTTCGCGGTGAAGCACGACGACGGGCGCGGCGCCGACGACCTGAGCCAGGCGGACGTCGTCCTGATCGGCGTCTCGCGCACGTCGAAGACGCCGACCTCGATGCACCTCGGCTACATGGGCTACATGTCCGCCAACATCCCGATCGTGCGCGGCGTCGACCCGCCGCCGTCGCTCTTCCAGATCGACGGCTGGAAGCTGGTCGGCCTCACGATCGACGCGGAGCGGCTCTCGGAGATCCGCCGCCGGCGTGTGCGCGCGCTGGCCGCCGGCGCCGGCGCCCGCTACGCCGATCTCGAGGAGATCTACGAGGAGCTCGAACTGACGGCCGCCCTTCACAAGCGGCTCGGCTGCCCGGTGATCGACGTCACCGGCCTTGCGATCGAGGAGACGGCGGCCCGGGCGGCGGAGCTCGTCGAGGCCCGCCGGCGCGCGGCCCTCGAGGGCGTCCGAGCCTAGCTCGGCTAGATCGCCGGCCCCGGCGGCGGGTCGGAGGCCGGGAACGACTCCCACGACGCCTCCTCGACGGCGTCGGCGCCGCGCACCACCCAGTAGTCGCCGCGGCGGGCGACGACGACCTCGTCGATCGCGCCGGAGATGTGCCCGGGCGCGATGGCCCGGGCCCCTTGCGCGTGGACGGAGCGCCACTCGCCGGGATCGATCCCGACCTGCTCCGTGCAGTCGGCCCGCCCGCACTCGCATGCCGTGAGCGTCAGCGTCATGTCCTGACCATAGCGGCGCAATGCGGTGGGCGGCCCCCGGCCGGGAGCCGCCCACGCAGGGGCCCTTCCGCTGAGCCCGTTCTCAAGACAGCGCTGCCTCTTGACGCGTGGTCGCGCGCCGGGTTGCGGCGCGGCTCGGGTTCCGCTGTCCCATCGGAATCGGCACGGTGTTCTGTAAAGGACGGGGCGCCCTCCACGTTTCTTCCCTGCAATTCGAAATCGGCGAAATCCGATCTAGACTCCCGGCCGTGGCGGCCTACGTCTACGCCTTCGCGGACGGCTCGAGCGGCATGCGCGACGTGCTCGGCGGCAAGGGTGCGGAGCTCGCCGAGATGACCTCGATCGGCCTTCCGGTGCCGGACGGGTTCACGGTGACGACCGAGGCCTGCCGCGCGTACCTGGCCGCCGGCGGGACGTGGCCCGAGGGCCTGAACGACCAGGTCTCCCAGCACCTGGCCGGTCTCGAGGAGCGCTGCGGGCGCCGCCTCGGCGACCCGGACGACCCGCTGCTCGTGTCGGTCCGCTCCGGCTCGCCGGTCTCGATGCCGGGGATGATGGACACGATCCTGAACCTGGGCCTGAACCCGCGGTCGGTCGAGGGGCTCGCGCGCTCGTCGGGGAACGAGCGCTTCGCGGCGGACTCCTACCGCCGGTTCGTGCAGATGTACGCCAACGTCGTCCTCGGCGTGCACGGCGACCTCTTCGAGGAGGCGATCGCCCGATCCAAGCAGACCCGCGGCGTGAAGGCCGACGTCGAGCTTGACGCGGCCGCGCTTCGCGAGCTCGCGGAGGAGTTCCTCGCGATCAGCCGGGCCGAGACCGGGCGTGAGTTCCCCGAGGACCCGCGGGAGCAGCTCGACGGCGCGATCCAGGCGGTCTTCGCCTCGTGGAACACGCCACGGGCGCGGACGTACCGCCGCCACGAGGGCATCTCCGACGACCTCGGCACGGCCGTCAACATCATGCAGATGGTGTTCGGGAACCTCGGCGACGACTCCGCCACCGGTGTCGTCTTCACGCGCGACCCGTCCACCGGAGAGCGCGTGCTCTACGGCGAGTTCCTCGTGAACGCGCAGGGCGAGGACGTCGTCGCCGGCATCCGCACGCCGCATCCGATCGCCGAGATGCAGCAGGACTTCCCGGACGGGTACCGCGAGCTGGAGCAGGCGATGACGACGCTCGAGTCGCACTACCGCGACCTCCAGGACGTCGAGTTCACGATCGAGCGCGGGGACTTCTATGTCCTCCAGACGCGCGCCGGCAAGCGGACCGCGCAGGCGGCCGTGCGGGTCGTGCGCGACCTGGTCTCGGAGGGCGTCATCGCGCAGGACGAGGCTGTGCAGCGGGTCAACGCCGCGCAGCTCGACCAGCTCATGCATCCGGCGATCGACCCCGGCGCCGAGTACGAGGTCCTGGCGACGGGCCTGAACGCCTCCCCCGGTGCCGCGGTCGGCCGGGCGGTGTTCGACGCCGACACCGCCGAGGCCCGCGGCCGGGCCGGCGAGCCGGTCATCCTCGTGCGTTGGGAGACGACGCCCGACGACATCCACGGCGTCATCCAGGCCCAGGGCGTGCTCACCGCCCACGGCGGGATGACGTCGCACGCGGCGGTGGTGGCCCGCGGCATGGGCAAGCCTTGCGTCTGCGGCGTCGAGTCGCTGCGCATCGACGCCGGTGCGCGCAGGTTCTCGGTGAACGGCACGACCATCTCCGAGGGCGACGAGATCTCGATCGACGGCAGCCGCGGCCTGGTCATCAGCGGCGCCGTGCCGCTCGTGCCGCCGCAGATGACCGACGACTTCGCAGCGGTCACCGCGTGGGCCGACGAGGCCCGCCGCCTGGGCGTGCGCGCGAACGCCGACACGCCGGAGGACGCACGCCGCGCGCGCGAGTTCGGGGCGCAGGGGATCGGCCTCTGCCGCACGGAGCACATGTTCTTCGGGGACGAGCGGCTGCCGGTCATGCGGGAGATGATCCTGGCGCGTGACGAGGAGGGCCGCCGGGCGGCGCTCGACCGCCTCCTGCCGTTCCAGCAGTCCGACTTCGAGGGCATCCTCGAGGCAATGGAGGGCGAGCCGGTGACGATCCGGCTCCTCGACCCGCCACTGCACGAGTTCCTGCCCGACCTCGAGGACGTGGACCCGTCGGACGAGCGCCTGCGCTCCCGCATCAAGTCGCTGCGCGAGGTGAACCCGATGCTGGGGACGCGCGGCTGCCGGCTCGGGATCCTGCATCCGGAGATCTACGAGATGCAGGTGCGGGCGATCGTGCGCGCGGCGCTCGCCGTCGAGGGCTCGCGGGCCGAGATCATGCACCCGCTGGTCGCGTTCGCGACGGAGCTTCGCCGGATGCGCGACCTGACCGAGCGCGTGATCGAGGAGGAGGGCGGCGGCAAGCTCGACATCCTCATCGGCACCATGATCGAGGTGCCGCGCGCGGCGCTCCTCGCCGACCGGATCGCCCCGTACGCCGATTTCATGAGCTTCGGGACGAACGACCTGACCCAGACGACGCTGGCGTTCAGCCGCGACGACGCGGAGGGCAAGTTCCTCGCGCAGTACCTCGAGGACGACGTGCTCTCGCGCAACCCGTTCGAGACGCTCGACGACGGCGTGCGCGCCCTCATCGAGCGCACGGTCGAGAGCGCCCGCGGCGTGAAGCCGGGCATCAAGCTCGGCATCTGCGGCGAGCACGGCGGCGACCCCGATTCGGTCGAGTTCTGCAACAGCGTCGGCCTCGACTACGTCTCGTGCTCCCCCTTCCGCGTCCCCACGGCGCGTCTCGCGGCCGCACAGGCGGAGCTCGCACACCGGTGAAGATCGACGTGGCGTTCGCGCCCGGCCTGATGCCGGCCGCGCCCGTGACCGTGGTCGTGGACGTGATCAGAGCGACGACGACGATCGCGCACGCCGTCGGCCAGGGCTACCGCCGGGTGCTGGCGTGCGGGACGATCGACCAGGCCCGCGAGTTGCACGCGAGGCTCGGGAACGGCGCCGTCCTGGCGGGTGAGGTCGCATGCGTGAAGCCCGACGGGTTCGACCTCGGGAACTCCCCGGCCGAGTACGCCGACGGGCCGGCGCTGGGCGAGACGCTCGTCCTCGCGACGACGAACGGGACACGCGCGATCGTGGCCGCGGCGCCTGACGCCGACGTCGTCCTGATCGGGAGCCTCTCCAACCTCACCGCCTGCGCCGCCGCGGCGGCGAGGCTCGCCCGCGACGGCGAGCGCGACATCCTCCTCCAGTGCGCGGGGGTGGAAGGCGACTTCGCGCTCGACGACGCCTACACCGCGGGCCGGTTCGTGGCGGAGCTGCGAGTCTGGCTGGCGGAGTGGGGGACGAGCGACGGCGCCGTCGCCGCCGAGGTGCTCGCCGCCGGCTTCCCGTCGTCAGCCGAGGCGCTCGCGGCCTCCACGAGCGCGGCCAAGCTGCGCGAGGCGGGGCTCGCCGAAGACCTCCGGCTCTGCGCTCGCGAGGGCACGGTCGACGTCGTCCCCCGAGTCGAAGACGTCGACGCCGGCGTCGCCCTCATCACCTCCTAGCGCTCGCCACCAGCCCCCGCCACCCCCCAACCGAGTTCACCCGCACGGGGGTTGCCGCCCGTCGGCCCGCCACCGATGCTTTGGAGGCAACCGCGAGGAGGGTCATCCAATGGTTCGCAGGCTGCTTGACGGCGAAGAGCCGTGGGCGTACGAAAGCCGTGCTTCTGTGCTCGAGTGGGCGCAGGATCACGTGGTGCTGGCCGTGGCTGCGGCTGTCACCATCTGGTTCGGCGTCATCTACGTGATGACACTGGTCGCCGGGCTCTTCTCATAGTCAGAAGCGGTTCTGCGGCGTACACTCGAATGTGTGCGCCGACCCGCACTTGTGGACTCCGCACGCCGCGCTGCCCGGCGCGCGGCGGATGCTATGGGCAACCTGCGTGGGCATCGCGGGCCAGAGGAGCGACCCGTGAACCCGCCGTTTCGCAACCCCAACGAGGCGCCCGAGGCGCCGCGCGGGCCGTTGCCGAGCCAGGAACAGCCGCCGCCGACCGTCGTTGCGGTCGAAGATCAGACGCCTCCCACCGACGGGCCTGAGGACGCACAACCCGGCGAGCAGGCGGCCCCCGGACGGCCCGCGCCCGTCCAGGTGCCGTATGCGAAGACCGGCATGGATCCCGACGTCGTGGCGGTGCCGCCGGCGTCGCCGACTCCCCGCCGGCCGGCGCGGTCGCCGTTCTGGGCCGCGGTCTGGTCGCACGTCTGGCTCGTCATCATCGTTCTCGTCCTGGCCGGTGTGGCCGGCACGGCCTACTGGGGGCTGCGCGTGCACCAGCGGATCTCCGAGGCCACACTCGAGCGCGACGTCAGCGGTCGCGAGCACGCCGCCGCCGTGCGGTGCGTGGAGCAGCAGTCGAACGGCTCCGTCTGGGCCTGCGGCCTGGTCTATCAGGCGTCGTCGGTCTGCCTGATCGCGAACGTGAACGCCGTCGGCGACTGGAAGACGAAGGACGGCCCGGGCCTGTGCGACGACCGGCCGGAGCTGACCGCGATCCTGCCGGCCCGGGTTACGGCGGCCGCGGTGTCGGCCGACATGTCGTCGCAGCTCGGGATGACCGGTGCGCGGTGCGCCAAGGTCCCCGAGCACAAGGTGCGGTGGGCCTGTGTGGGCACCTCGGCAGGCGGTGGGTGCCTGCTCGTCCGCATCGCCCCGTGGACATCGCTCGCGACCGAGCAGAGCACGGTGTGCGACCACGTACCGGCGCTGCGGAAGCAGCGGGGGAAGTCGTCGTGACGGCGTTTTGCCCCAATTTCCGGCCGTTGTCGATTGGCGTCCGTCCGACGTATGCGATACCGTGCCGCGGGGAGGACGACAGTCCAGGAGGTACCGCTGCAGATGCACGGAAGAACGGTCAAGGTGTTGCTCGCGGCTTTGGCGAGCGCGCTGGTGCTCGGCACCGGCGCGGCGTCGGCCGCAGCGGCGTCACGTACGCACCAGTCGCAGTCCACGCAGGTGACTCCCGCCGGCGACGAATATGGCCCCGGGAACAACGGTGGCGGCGGTGGGAACGTGCTGGGCGAGCAGTCCGGCGGCGGCAGCACGGGTGGGCTCCCGTTTACGGGGCTCAATCTCCTGCTGGTGCTGGGCGCTGGGTCAGGGCTGATCGCTTCGGGGTTCGGGCTCCGGGCGGCGTCCCGCCGCAGCTAGTCGCGAGGCAACAACGGTGACGGCCGCATCGTCGGCTGTCGAACGATTGGGCGCGCTCGCGGGGCTCCGTGGGCGCGCCGCTGTGGACCACGCCACCGCGACGCTGCTGGCGTTCGTGGCCGTGCTCGTGCTGGCGGCGAACGACGGCGGCTATTTTCCGCCGGAGTGGGGCTGGAGCACCGTCGCCCTGGCCTGGGTGGGCGTCATCGCGCTCATCGTCGGCCGCGGCGCGGCCCTCGTCCGCGAGGATCGCATCATGCTCGGCATCCTCGCCGGGATCACCCTCTGGACCGCGCTCTCCGGTCTCTGGGCCGCCGCGGTCCAGGCACCCGTGCTCGAGGTTGAGCGGACGCTGGTCTACCTGGTGCTGCTCGCGACGCTCCTCATCACGGCCCGCAGTGGCGGGGCGGCGCTCATGCTCGGAGCGGGCACCGTGGCCGGCGTCCTGATCAGCGGCTTCGCCCTCCTCACCCGCCTTCGCCCGGACCTCTTCGGCCTCTACGACGACCCTGTCGCCCACGGTCGGCTGTACCAGCCGATCGGCTACTGGAACGCGCTCGGCATCTTCGCCGCGATGACCGCCGCGCTGTGCCTCGGCGCGGCGATGCGGTCACGGACGCCGTGGGTGCGTATGTCGGCGGCAGCCGCCCTGCCGGTCGTCGTCTCGACGCTCTTCTTCACGTTCAGCCGCGGGTCGATGATGACGCTGGTGATCGGCGTCGGTGTGAGCCTGGCGCTCGACCGCGACCGGCTGCGGGCGCTCGCCATCGGGCTCGTGCTGCTGCCGTGGGTCGCGCTGGCGGTCGGCGATGCCCGCCTCCAGGGAGCGCTGGCGCAGGGAGGGGCTGGCGTTCACGCGGCGGCGAGCGAGGGCCGGCCGCTTCTGCTCGTGATCGCCCTCTGCTCGGCCGCCTCGGCTGCCACGATGTGGGCGGTCGGCGCCGTCGAGCGGCGACTGACGTTCGGGCCGGCGGTGCGGCGGGCGTACCTGGCGGCGCTAGCGCTGGCGGCCGTGTGCGTGCTCGCGGGCGCCGTGGTGGTGTACGGCTCGCCTCCGCACATGGTCTCGCGGGTGCGCCATGCCCTGGAGTCCAAGGGGCCGGCGAAGGACGCGAACCAGAACCTGCGCCTGGAGACGCTGTCTCTGAACGGGCGGCCGATGCTCTGGCGCTCCGCCCTCGCTGACGTCGGTGATCATCCGCTGCTCGGCTCGGGCTCGGGCACCTTCGAGCAGTACTGGAACCA
>Ga0075424_100005884_pt1 | contig 11762 bp, 9 predicted proteins | sample SoiMethybrSBSTD3_FD_75301 | JGI IMG/M metagenome (GOLD analysis project Ga0075424, IMG submission 75301) | Bulk soil microbial communities from a Populus tree surrounding site in Tennessee, USA - Soil MetaG P. TD hybrid SBSTD3 | ecosystem: Environmental > Terrestrial > Soil > Tree plantation... | reverse complement strand
CGCTTCTCAACTGGCTCGGCGCGCCCGGCGTCGTCATGACGGCGGCTGCTCTTTCGACGGCGGCCGCCATCGCGTTCGCCCCGGCCGTTCGCCGACCACGCTTCGCCACGCTCGCGCTGGTTGTTATCGGCATCGCGGTGTCGACGCAGCTCGCCGGCGCGGCGCCGTTCGACGTGGTTGACACCAAAGGGCACGTCGGCGATCGGATTCTTTTCAGCAAATGGAATTCGTTCTCGCGAGTCGCGGTGTATGACCGGCCGCACGGCGACTGGTCGCTGAGCCCGACGTTCACCGGCCCGCGCGCGCCGTCCCTCTTCATGGATATCGATTCTGCGGCGTCGACACCAATCCTCAAGGGCACCGGCCATGTCGTCGACGCTTCATATCTGCGCTACGAGCTGACGGCCCTCGGCTATCACCTCGTCGAGCGTCCGGACGGTTTCACGGCGCTGGTCATCGGACCTGGCGGGGGACGCGATCTGCTGTCGGCGCTCGTGTTCGGGGCGACGCACGTCGACGGCGTGGAAATCAACCCGATCATCGCGCGCGACGTGATGCTCGACCGCTTTCGCGAGTATTCCGGCGGCGTCTACGCGCACCCGCGCGTATCGATTCACGTGGACGATGGGCGCAATTTCGTGCGTCGGAGTTCGTCGAGATACGACGTCATCCAGGCCTCGCTGGTCGATACCTGGGCGGCGACCGCCGCGGGCGCTTACACGCTGACCGAGAACTCCCTCTATACGAAGGAGGCGTTCGGCGAATACATCGATCACCTGAGCGACGACGGCCTGCTGACAATCACACGCTGGGTGTTCGACGGCTTACGGCTCGTGTCGCTGGCGCAGGATGCGTGCGCCGAGCGCGGCCTCGATGCGTCTACCCGCCTCGCCATCGTTCGTTACGACCGCGTGGCCACCTTCGTGCTGAAGAAGCGGCCGTTCACGGCGTCGCAGGTGAGGGAGCTGCGCGACATCAGCGCGCGGCTCGGTTTCGAAATCCTTTACGCGCCAGGACTGCCGCCGGCCCACGGCGCGGACGATCCAATTGAGATGCAGCGCACCGGTACCAGCGCCGCAGACTATCGTCGTCTGATTCTCGCGACCGATCCGCAGCAGTTTCTTGATTCGTATCCTCTGGACGAGTCGTCCACGACGGACGATCGCCCGTTCTTCTTCCACACGACGCGGCTGCGCGATCAGATGCAGGTGGCGTTCGGCCGAAGCATGCTGTTCGGCAACGGGCTGAGCGCGTTGATGACCTTGATGGCGATTTCGGCGTTGCTGGTCGTCCTGTTCGTGATCGGCCCGTTGCTGGCAGGCGGCGAGTGGCCGGGTACAGGCTGGGGTACGTGGCTGGCCTACTTCGGCGCGCTGGGCGCCGGCTTCATGCTGCTCGAGGTGGCGCTGTTGCAGCGGTTCGTGCTGCTCCTCGGCCACCCTGTGTATTCCCTGACAGTGACATTGTTCTCGCTGCTGCTCGGCACCGGGTTCGGCGCGCTTGTCAGCAGGCGGATTGCCGATGCGCGCGTGCGCAACATCACCGTACAAGCGCTGATCGGCGTTGCGGTCGTCGCGCTCGCCGCCGCGTTTGGGCTCGCGCGGCTCGTGGACCTCGGCATCGCCTGGTCGCTGCCCGTGCGCATCGTGTTCGCCGTCACCCTTATCGCGCCGATCGGCATCCTGCTTGGAATGCCGCTGCCCGGCGGCATGCGACTGATCGCGGCCGATCGCGCCGATATCATTCCCTGGGGCTGGGGCATCAACGGCGCGTTCTCGGTGGTCGGCGCCACCCTGGCGGTTTTTATCGCGATGAACTGGGGATTTTCGGTGACATTGATGAGCGCCGGTGGAGTCTATCTGCTGGCCGCGCTGATGCTGTGGAGATCCTGAGATTGACGAATTGATGCCATCCTCACTGATTGATTTCGTTCGCGGGGCGACGTTTGACGATTTTCTGTTCAACCCGCAGTACAGCGTCGTCGAGCGGCGCGACCCTGCGGCCGTCGATCTCACCTGCCGGTTCTCCACGGGCGTCACGCTGAAGCGGCCGATCGTCTCCGCGAACATGGATACGGTTACACGATCCGAAATGGCGATCGCGGTCGCCGAAGAAGGCGGCATCGGCATCATCGATCGCGGCTTCCGAAGCGGAGAAATCGAGCCGCAGGTGCGCGAGGTCGAGATCGTCAAGCGGAAGCAGCACGGCATCATCGCGGATCCCTACACGATCGCGGCCGACGCCAACCTTGCGGACGCCGCGTCCCGGATGCGCACCACCGGCGTCGGTACGCTCGTCGTCACCGACAGCCGCGGGCGGCTGCAGGGGCTGCTCACCAGCCGCGATCTCCGCTTCGTCGATCGCTCGCAGGGCACCGTCGCATCGCGCATGACGCCTCGCGAGCGGCTGATCGTTCAGCGCGGCACGCCGGACCTTGCCACGGCGGAAGAGGTGATGCGCGCGCAGAAGATCAAGAAGCTGCCGCTGGTCGACAAGGACGACATGCTGCTGGGGCTCATCACCGCGAAGGATCTCATCCGGCAGCGGCAGTTGCCCTTCGCGACGCGCGACGACCAGGGGCGGCTTCGGGTCGGCGCGGCGATTGGCGCGAAGGGCGATTATCTCGAGCGCGCCGCAGAGCTCCTGCGCGCCGGAGTCGATGTCATGGTGATCGATATCGCGCACGGCCATTCGGTCGTGATGGCGCGCGCGATCGAGGCGTTTCGGAAGCGATTCGATGGCGTCCAGCTCGTGGCGGGCAACGTCGCGACCGCCGAGGGCACGAAGTTTCTGCTCGATCGTGGCGTCAACGGGATCAAGGTCGGCATCGGCCCTGGCGGCGGCTGTACCACGCGGCTGAACACCAACTTCGGCGTGCCTCAGGTGCAGGCGCTGGCCGAATGCCGTCAGGCGGCGAACGGCCGGGTGCCGCTCATCGCCGATGGGGGCGTGAAACGCGACGGTGCCCTCGTGCAGGCGCTGCTCTTCGGCGGCGACACGGTCATGCTCGGTAGCGCGCTGGCCGGCACCACCGAAACGCCCGGCGACATCGTCCAGAAGCCGGTCGTCGTCCCCGAGTCACATAAGACCGTGCGTGTGCCGTTCAAAGTCTTTCGCGGAATGGCGTCACTTGAAGCCATCGTCGATCGCCTGGACGTCGAGGATCTCGAAGCCGCGGATGTCGAAGCGCTCGGCGCCGAAGGGATGGAAGTGGCGGTACCCGCGAGGGGCTCCGTGCGGCCTGTGATCCGCGACATGCTCAAGCATCTGGTCTCGGCGATCAGCTATGGCGGCGCCGGCAGCCTCACCGAGTTGCAGGAGATGTTCCGGAAAGATCCAGGACGCTACGTCATTCGATTGTCGGAATCGGGGCGGCGCGAATCGTTCGAGCGTTGAGCTTCAACCTCTCGCCAAGCCTATCGATCTGAGTCTTCGACAGAGCCACGCGCGCGATGCTAGCACGTGAAACCAAGGGCTCCGTGTCTCTGTGTCTCCGCGGCTCGTCATCAGAGCTGCCAGAACAGTCCTTGAAAGTTGCGACGGATTTACAGGTTCAATGATCCGAAGTGCTGCGCGTATCGCTCACTGAACTCCTGCATCGTGTACGCGTGACTTTGACCTCCAAGGTGCTCTAACGCGTACGTAGCGGCAACGGTGCCGAGCTGCGCGCACTCCTTCAATGACTTCCCGGCGGCCATCCCCTTCATCAGGCCGCCGCGGAACGCGTCACCTACGCCCGTCGGATCGACGATGCGGTGCGGCGTGAGCGCCTTGACGTCAACGCGGCCGCTCTTCTCATAGAGCGAACAGCCATCTTCTCCTCGTGTAATGACGAGGGCATTCGCCTCCTGCAGCATGCCATCTGCGTCGAGGCCGGTCTTCTGGCGAATGAGCTCGAATTCGTAGTCGTTGCAGATGACGAGCCGGGCGCCCTTGATGCCGTCGCGCAACTCGTCGCCTGAGAGTCGCGCGCACTGCTGGCCGGGATCGAAGATGAACGGCACGCCAATGGTGCGGCACTCCTCGGCGTACTGAACCATCGCCCCTGGATCGTTTGGCGAGATGATCACCAGGCCCGGCTGCGGAATCGTCCGCAGCGAGAGCTCGGACGCGTTGGCCATCGCGCCGATGTAGAACGACGCAATCTGATTGTTCTCCGTATCGGTGCTGCAGAAAAACGATGCCGTGAACTTGTCCGGGACATGGCGCACGTGCGATGTGTCCACGCCCACCGCCCGCAACCACTCGTCGTATTCCTTGAAGTCCTGGCCGGCGGTCGCCACGAGACATGGTCGCTCGCCGAGCAGCGCGAGCGTGTACGCGATGTTCGGTGCGCAGCCTCCGCGCCGCTTGTCCATCGACTCGACGAGAAAGCTGAGGCTGACGCGCTGGAGATGCTCCGGCAGGATGTGCTCGGTGAACTTGCCGGGGAACTGCATCAGGTAATCGAAGGCGATCGACCCGGTGACGATGAGCTTCATGAGATGTAGCGGCCGATGATGGGCGCCAGATCCTTCTTCACGTGTTCGGGAACCATCTCCGGCCGCGTGACGAGCGCGTATTTCAGCGCGTTTGCGCATTCGCACGTCCGCTCGTACGGCAACCGCTCGATCGCGCCCGCGATGATCTGCTGCGCGGTGGCCGAGTTTTTCGCCAGCGTGGACATCACCATCTCGACGGTCACCGAGTCGTGGTCCGGATGCCAGCAGTCATAGTCGGTCACGAGCGCGATGGTCGTGTAGCAGATTTCCGCCTCGCGCGCGAGCTTGGCCTCCTGCAGGTTCGTCATTCCGATAATGTCCATACCCCACGATCGATACAGCTTCGACTCCGCCAGGGTCGAAAACTGCGGCCCTTCCATGCAGACGTACGTGCCCCCCCTGTGAATGGTCGCGCCTGCCTTCTGCCCGCTTTCGTACGCAATGCCGCTGAGAATCCTGCAGAACGGATGCGCGAAACCGACATGACCGACAAGTCCGCGACCAAAGAAGCTGCTCGGCCGTCCTTTCGTGCGGTCGAAGAACTGATCCGGAATGACGATGTCGGCCGGCTTGTATTCTTCCTTCAGGCTGCCGACAGCGCTGGCCGAGAGGATGAACTCCACTCCGAGCGTCTTCATGCCGAAGATGTTTGCGCGGAAATTGAGCTCCGACGGCGACACGCGGTGGCCGCCGCCATGCCGCGCCAGAAATGCCACGCGTTTGCCGCGAAGCGTGCCGAGCAGATACGGCGCCGACGGCTCGCCAAACGGTGTCGTGACCTTCACTTCTTCGCGATCGGTCACGCCGGCCATGTCGTACAGACCGGAGCCTCCGATGATGCCTATTTGCGCTCGCTGCATTTTGACTCTCGCGTGTCGGGATCCGGGATTCGGGATCCGGGATCCGTTGGGATTTGTGTTTTGGGATTCGGGCTTTGGGATTTTACTTTTGTTTCAACTCGACAAGTACGCCGTGCGCGGCGGACGGATGTATGAACGCCACCAGCGACCCTTCGGCGCCCTGCCGCGGCTGTTCGTCAACGAGCCGCACACCTCGCGCCTTCAGTCCTTCGAGGACGGAACGGATGTCGTCGACACGCAGCGTGATGTGATGGAGGCCAGGCCCCCGCTTGTCGATGTACTTCGCGATGGCGGAGTCGCTCGCGGTGGCTTCGAGCAACTCGATGGACGACTCGCCGACCGGAATGAAATGCGCACGCACCCGCTGCGATGTGACGTCCTCAGGCACTTCGACGTCGAGGCCGAGTGCGTCCCGGAAGAATGCCAGTGCCTTGTCGATGTCCTGCACCGCGATGCCGACATGATCGAGCACGGCTTTGGCGCTCACCCGATGCCCTGGCACCGGAGGCATGGTGGGACCAGACGCACGGACGGTCTCGAGAATCGCTGTGGTTGCTGAATACGGATCCACCCGTCGCGCGGCGATCCCATCAACGATGCGCCTCAACTCTTCCCCGGACAGCGTCGCCTCGACCATCTGCATGAAACGGTGCGAGAGCAGGTCGCGCAGCCGGTACTCCTGCCTCTCACGCTGACGACTCGCGCGCGTCGTCTCGGAGTGGGCGCGGAAGGTCGCAATGGCATCAATCAGCGCTGGTACTCCTGTGCCCGCTGTCGCTTCGGTTTTCAGAATCGGTGGTCTCCAATCGCCCGCCTGAGCCGTCTGCAGCGCCAGCATTGCGGCCACGGATTGAACAAGGCGATCCGCGCCGTCGCGGTCGGCCTTGTTGACCACGAAGATGTCGGCAATCTCCATGATGCCGGCCTTCAGCGCCTGCACCTCATCACCGGTACCCGGCACGAGCACGACGATCGAGATGTCGGCGGTACGGACGATATCCACTTCGTCCTGACCGACGCCGACGGTTTCGATGATGACCACGTCCTTCCCGGCGGCGTCGAGCACGAGCGCGACATCGCTCGTCGCGCGCGCGAGGCCTCCAAGATGGCCTCGCGTCGCCATGCTGCGGATGAAGACGCCTTCGTCGCCAAAATGCGCCGCCATCCGGACGCGATCGCCCAGAATCGCGCCGCCTGAAAACGGGCTGGTGGGATCGACGGCGACGATGCCGACGGTCTGTCCTGCCTTACGCAGCTCCGTCGTCATCCGATCGACGAGCGTGCTCTTGCCCGCGCCGGGCGGGCCGGTGACGCCGACGAGATACGCGCGGCCGGTGCGTGGGTAGATGTCACGAATCAGCTCGGCGCCGGCGGCTGATTCGTCCTCGACGAGCGAAATGGCGCGCGCGACCGCCCGCGCGTCGCCCGCGAACACGCGTTCGGCCAGTGTCATCGGAGCATCAATTGACGGGCGATGACGAGCCGCTGGATCTCGCTGGTGCCTTCACCGATGGTGGTGAGCTTGACGTCCCGGAAGTACTTCTCGGCCGGATAGTCCTTGACGAACCCGTAGCCGCCATGAATCTGCACGCCGTCCTCCGAGACGCGAACGGCAATCTCGCTCGAATACAGCTTCGCCGTCGCCGCCTCGAGCGTCGTGCGCCGGCCGGCATGTTTCATCGACGCCGCGCGATAGGTGAGCAGACGCGCCGCCTGGATGCGCGTCGCGTTGTCCACCAGCTTGGCGCGGATGCTCTGGAACGTCCCGATTGGCTGGCCGAACTGCCTGCGCTCGAACGCGTAGCCACGCGCGGCCTCATAGGCGCCCTGCGCCAGGCCGACGGCAAGCGCCGCGATGCCGATGCGTCCCGCATCGAGCACCTGCAGCGCGTTGATGAACCCCTGACCCTCCTGCCCGAGCACCTGCGAGGGCGGCACGCGGCAGTTCTCGAAGATCACCTCGCTCGTTTCGCTGGCGCGCATCCCGAGCTTGTCTTCCTTCTTGCCCGCGCGAAAGCCGGCGGCGCCACGCTCGACGATGAACGCGGTGATCCCCCGGCTTCCCTTCGACTTGTTGGTGACCGCCATCACGACGATCAGATCGCCGGTTTGGCCATGCGTGATGAACTGCTTCGTGCCGTTAATCACCCAGCAGTCACCCTCGCGCACCGCAGCGGTCCGCATGGCGCCGGCGTCGCTTCCCGCCGATGCCTCCGTAAGGCCCCATGCGGCGAGCGTTTCACCACGCGCGAGCGGCAGCAGATATTTCTGCTTCTGGTCGTCGGTCCCGAACATCGCGATGTGCGCCGCCCCGAGCCCGTTGTGCGCCGCCACGGTCAGCGACACCGACGGATCGACGCGAGCGAGCTCCTCGATGCAGATGCAGTAATCGACCGCGGACATCGCCGCCCCGCCGAACTCTTCAGGGAACTGGATGCCCATCAGCCCGAGGTCCGCGAGCTTGGACAGCAGCTCTCGCGGAAACTGCTGCGCCTCATCCCATTCCCGGGTGTGCGGGCGCAACTCGGACTCGGCAAATTCGCGCACGCTGCGCCGCAGCAGCTCCTGTTCGGGCGTGAAATCAAAGTCCATCCGCGCGTTCGATCGTATCATTCGGGTCATGCGACTCTTACGGGTGCTCCCGTTTCTCGGCTTCCTGATGGTCACCTTCGCGTGCCCGGCATTCGCGGACGCCACGCTTTTCATCGGCACGTCGAATGTATCGAGCGCGGACAACGCATCGAGGCAAACCACCAAGGGTTTCGCTCTCGGCGCTGGTGTGCTCGTCGTCGGCGTCGAGTTCGAATACGCCTCGACCGGTGAGGACGAGGAGAGATTCGGGCCGTCGCTGCGCACCGGCGTCGGCAACGTCTACGTGCAAACCCCTGTCGCCATAGCGGGGTTGCGGTTCTATGCCACGACGGGAGGCGGGCTCTATCGCGAAAAGCGCACGGCTGGAACAAGCGCGGAGATACAGAAGACAGGTTTCACGTCGAACACCGGGGGCGGCGTGAAGATTTCGCTGCTCGGGCCGCTGAAAGCGCGGCTCGATTACCGCATCTTCAAACTGCTCGGTGACAAACCGCTACCGACTTGGGGTTCGACCGTCCAGCGGCTGTACGCCGGAGTTAACTTTGGGTTCTGACGCCACCGGCTGCAGATTGATCAACGTCTGTCCGGCCGGCGCGAACGCGGTTGTGTACATCCGATAGAGCTCCATGATCTCTGTCGGATACGCCTCCGCAAGAATCTTGGCAACGCCGTAGTCGGCGCCTTTCACGACCGGGTCCATCACGAACACGTACAGCACGCTGCCGTTCGGTCCCGGCTCGGCCGCCTTGTAGACTTTCCAGCCCCACCCCTGCTGATTGCGAACGGGATCCTTGGAGTTGGCGAGCGCCTCCCGCAACTTGGCGATCACCGTCTCGAAGTCCACCACCTTGTCAGGACGGATCGCGTTGAAGATCAATCCCTGCTCGGAGGCGAACACGCGGCCGAGCGGCGGAGGCGAGACCACGCTCTGTCCGGGTGGCGGCGCCGGCGCGGGCGGCGCGCTTGGCGTTGCGGGTGTGGCGCCGGGAAGCGGCGACGTCTGCTGCGGCTGCACCGCCCCTTGCGGCGCCGGCTGCGGCGTTGCCGTCTGAAGCGCGAGCGAGAGCGCGATCGAGAAAAGCATTGGTATCAGTGTAAATGCAAAGAGCCACGGGCGCGTGCGCGCCGTGGCTCTGTAGGGCGGGCCTGCACGGCCCGCCAGAACGGCCGGGTGCCTGCCTATTTCGAGAGGTCGGCGACGAGCGGGCCCTGGATGACGAAGAGCGCCTGCTTCATCGCGCCGCGATACATGTCGAACACCGCTTTCGCCTCGGTGGGATCCTTCACGGCCGTATAGATGTTGTTCATGATCGAGTAATCCGCATCCTTCACGACGGGCGAGATGATGTGGATGTAGACGATCGAGCCGTCCGGGTTCGGCATCGCGTTCTTGATGACCTTCCACCCGGCCAACTGTTGCTTCGCCTCGGGCGCTTCCGATTTGGAGAGCGCGTCCTTCAACTGACCGATGACCTTCTCGTAGTCTGCGGTCTTGTCCGGGTTGATCGCATACGCCATCACGACGACGTCGCCGGTGAAGGTCGTCTTCTGCGGTGCCTGCTGCGCGAACAGGTCGCCGTGCCCGTGCGAAAACGCCGGTACGAGAAACATCGCACACGCCAACAGAACGCCGGACAGTCGTCGCATCTTCGAGCCTCCTCGGAAAGGCCGTTAATCTACCACAGTTGAACTCCCGCCTTCGCGCGGAGCGCTTCGGCGGGTCGCGCCGAAGCTATGCGGGGGCGGAGACAAACTCGGACATGATCTCATTGGCAAGAAGCATTCCTGCCCGTGAGAGCCGCAAAAGGCGCCCATCATAGATCAATAGGCCGGCCTCGCGGAACCGCTCCAAACGGGTACCGTAAATCCCCCACACGTCTGACTTATATCGGGCGTTTACGGTATCGACGTCGATGCCACGCGTGAGCCGCAGGCCGGTAAAGAGGGCTTCTTCGAGCGCTTCGCGATCGGTGAGCGTCCTCCGTTCGACGCTGGTTTGACCTCCCGACGCGACAGCGGCGATGTACTCCGTCGTCGACGCCAGGTTCTTCCAGCGGACACCTCGTCGGGTGGAGTGCGCGCCGCAGCCGAAGCCAAGCCATGCGCCGTCGGTCCAGTATTTCAGGTTGTGTCGCGATTGCCGCTGCGGTCTCGCAACGTTCGAGATCTCGTATTGCTCGTAGCCCGCGGCATCCAGACGCGCCATCGCTTCCAGATACATGTCCGCCGCATCATCGTCAGGCGCCAGCGACCACTTCGAGCGCGCCATCGTTTCGCGGAGCGGCGCGTTCGGGTAGAGCTCGAGGATATAGAGCGACGCGTGCTCGGGGCCGAGCGCGACCAGTGCGTCGACGGATTCGAGCCATTGAGCGATGGTCTGCTGCGGCAGCCACATCATCAGGTCGAGCGAGAGGTTGTCGAAGCCGGCCGCGCGCGCCATTGCGACCGCATCGGCCGCACGAGCCGCGGAATGGAGGCGGCTGAGACGCTCCAGTTCTTCGTCGCGAAAGGACTGAACGCCGTAACTGAGGCGATTGACACCCGCCTCGCGGAAGCGGACGAGCCGCTCCGGAGTGACCGTCTCCGGGTTCGCCTCCATCGTGATCTCGGCATCGCTCGCGATGGCGAACGCGCTCCGGCACGCATCGATAAGGGCGGCGATCTCTGAGGGCTCGAGTAGCGATGGCGTGCCGCCACCGAAGTAGATCGTGTCTGCGGGAGAGCCGTCGGCCTCTCGCTCGATCTCGCGGAGCAGCGCCCGCACGTACTGGTCCTTCAGCGAGGCGTCAAACAGGCCCCGATTGAAGTTGCAGTAGTTGCAGATGGCGGAACAGAAGGGGATGTGGATGTAGAGGCCGAGCATCAATTCAAAATGCAAAATGCAAAATGCAAACACGATATGTTCGTCGCAGCGGGGTGAACATCGCGGCGCCATTCACCTCGTCGTAGCAAAGACTTGATATTTGCATTTTGCATTTTGCATTAGCTACCCGCCCGGCCGCCCGGCCATTTCAGGTCGGCCTTCCCGTCGCGTGCCTTGAGCTGCGCCCGCGCCTGGCCGGCGGTCTTCTGCGGGAGCCCGCCGCGGGGACGGTTCTTCGGCGAGGCGGGCGACGATTCCTGCCAGCGCGCGATGTCGCTGTCGCTCGGGTGCGGTCCGACTTCCCGCGTGTCCGGGCCGTCGATGCGGACCCAGTCGCACATCTCTTTCAGGCGCGAGCGGATGCGCAGGCCGAGTTGCAGCGCAATCGAGTTCGGCTCGGTATTGCCCGAGTCGGTCAAATTTGTCGTGAAGATCGTGACGCGCCGCTCGCTGTAGCGCGTGTTGACGACCAGGCCCAGCGTCTCCTCGACCCATTCGGACTTCTTCTCCGCGCCGATATCGTCGAGGACGAGCAGGTCCGCCTCCAGGACCGGGCGCAGCACATCGAGCTCGGTCGCGTCGGTCTGGCTGTTGTACGTGTCACGCACCAGCTTCAGCAGATCGCGCGTCTCGAAGAACACGGCGCGCGCGCCTTTTCGGCGAATGGCTTCCTTCATCAACGCCACCGCGAGGTGCGTCTTGCCGACGCCGTTGTCCCCGAAGAACAGCAGGCCGCGTTCGACGACGGGAAATTGATCGACCAGTCGGGTGGCGCGGCGCAGCGCATCGCGCTGGCTGTCGGTGTGCGCCTCGAAGTTGGACAGCTCGCAGTGGACGTAGCGGCGCGGAATACGCGCACTCTTCAGCAGCGATTCGAAGCTGCGTTGATGCCAGCAGTCGCAGCGCGTGACCCGTGGGACACCGTCGAGCTCAATCGTCTTCCATCCAGTGTCATCGCAGATCGGG
>Ga0075424_100005881_pt1 | contig 11763 bp, 10 predicted proteins | sample SoiMethybrSBSTD3_FD_75301 | JGI IMG/M metagenome (GOLD analysis project Ga0075424, IMG submission 75301) | Bulk soil microbial communities from a Populus tree surrounding site in Tennessee, USA - Soil MetaG P. TD hybrid SBSTD3 | ecosystem: Environmental > Terrestrial > Soil > Tree plantation... | reverse complement strand
GCCCGGCTGCGAAGATCACTTCGCCCCAGCGGCCGGCAAACTTTTGCCCGCGGCCGCTCGCGCCAGCCTGGATGATCACGGGATGACCCTGCGGAGAACGCGGCACGGTAAAGGGTCCACGCGACGTAAAGTATCGGCCTTTGTGGTCGAGCCTTCTGACCTTGCTCGGCTCGGCATACCGTCCACTCTTCTTATCAACGATGATAGCGCCGTCGTCCCACGTATCCCAGTGCCCGAGCACTACCTCCATGAACTCGTCGGCTTTGTCATAGCGCAGATCGTGCTGCAGGTGCTCTTCACGGCCCATGTTCTGGGCCTCGCCATCGTTGACGGAGGTCACAACATTCCAAGCCGCGCGACCATCGGTCATCAAGTCGAGGGTGGCAAAGCGCCGAGCCACGTCGAAGGGTTCGAAATAAGTCGTGGAACAGGTCGAAGCAAGGCCCAGCTTGCTCGTCACCGAGCCCATCGTCATGAGCACGATGAGCGGATCCATCTTCGTGGCGCGAATGCCGTATTCGACCGTGTGCGCATGATCGCTGCCGTACCGATCCGGCATCGCAAGGCGGTCATCAAAGAAGGCGATGTGGAACTTGCCGGCTTCCAGAATGCGCGCGATCTCCTGGTAGTAGTCGGCCGAGTGGGCATCATCGCGCGACTGAGGATGTCGCCACGAGCACGGCAAGTTGGTGCAGTTCTGTGCCTGCAGAAACCCCACCAACACCATCTGCCGCGTCATGCCAGTCTCCCTACGCAAGCTTGCCTCTGCCCCACGGACTGGGCCCGCTACCGGGCCCCAGGGCACAATTCCAAGGGGGAAGTCGGACCCCTCATGCGGCCCTACTTCCACCGCCTTGCTTCGGCCAGGCTTTCCGCCGTCCGTGCCGCGCAGTGAGCGGTCCGCTCAGAACTGGACGCCCGTCCTTCCGAGTCGCCATCGCCTCGCCCCCCAAGAGGAGGGGCTTCACAGCCCCAGCTCGGCGGCCAGGCCGTACTCGGCAGCGAGCTTGCGCAGCTTATCCCAGGTGGCGTCCTCGACATCGATGCCGGACGTGCGTCGCTGTTGCTCGCGCAGGTGTTCAAGCTCGCCTGGGTAGAACACGCCGGGACTGCCCTCGGCAGGTGGCGTGGCCTTGAGATAACGGGCGAACTCGGCAACCTCCTTCTTGAAGGCGGCGAGGGGACGGAAGGCCGCAACGTTGAACACGGCCATAAAGCACCCATCGTTGTGGCGCCCGCTTGGCTCGATGCCGAAACCGAGGCCGGTCAAGAGCCCGCAGAGCACCTCGACCATGGCGGCCAACCCGCTGCCTTTGTAGCCCTCACTCCCGCCGAGCGGCAGCAACGCGGCGCCCTTGCGCAGGCGGGTTGGGTCGGTGCACGGCTTGCCATCCGTATCGACCAGCCAGCCTTGCGGAATCTGTTCGCCGCGAGCAGCCGCGAGCATGACCTTTCCGGCCGCCACCGCCGAGGTCGCCATGTCGAGGTAGAACGGGGCTTCAAGATCGGAGGGCACGGCAATAGAAATCGGGTTGGTGCCGAGCCGAGCCTCGCGCCCGCCGAACGGTGCCACGGCCTTGGGCGAGCGTCCTGAATCGGCGGTGGCGAGGCCAATCATCCCCTCCTTCATGGCCATCAATGGATAGGCCGCGAGCCGACCAACGTGGCTCTGCCGGAATACCGTGCACGCAGCTACGTTGGTCTTCTTAGCCTTCTCGATGATGAGCTGCATCGCCTTGGCATTGACGTGGAACCCGAAGCCCCAATGACCATCGATCACGGCGGTTGCAGGCGATTCCTGAACGATCTGCCACTTCGCTCCGGGCACGATATGGCCGACCTTGATGCGGTCGATATAGGTCGGGATCGCGATGATGCCGTGCGAGTCATGGCCAGCCAAATTGGCGTTGATGCAGCCGATGGCCACGGCATCAGCTTCCTCCTGAGATGCACCGGCGGCGCGCAGAAGGGCCGAGCCAATGTGCGTGAGGCGATCCGCTGGAACGATCGGCATTGCATCTCCTCCCGGTGGCGCGTGCCCCCAAAGATGGGCTCTTTGTCCGCGCTGGCGCAGGGTGTCAACGGCAAAGCATCGGGATATTTGGCAGCGCGTCCAGAGAAATCTCAGCGCAGCGCAGCGCAGCCATGCAACTGCCTGGTGCGCCAAGGCGCCTCTCGCGCGCCTGCCACGAACCGGGGTGGCGCACGGGCCACGCGCGCGACGGATGCGGAGGGTGACACCTCCTCAGGCGCGGTCATCTCCTGTAAAATGATTCCACCATTGCGCCCCATCAGACTGCCCCTCCAATCGGGATCGTACAGGGAGAGCGACCATGCGTGGCACGACCCTCTTGGCGCTCATGGCGAGCGCGGTAGCTCTCGGGCTCGGTGCGCCAGCACCTGCCCGGGCCGAATGGCGCAACCCCGGCGGGGTCGGTATCTACACGCCAGCGGAGCCGTCGGTGCGGCATCGCCCGCGCCTTTATCGGTACGATCCGCACTCCTGGTACTACAAGCCGCGCGGTTATTACCCCTACTACTACTCGGGCTATTGGGTGCCGCGCGCGCAAATGCGCTACCGCTATCGCTACGTCTATCGCGGACCCCAGTACCGGTATTATCCGGCCTGGGGCTATGGCTTGAGCGGGTGCTGCCGCTGGTAGTGAGGGGATAGTGAGGGATGGCCAGCCTCGAGCGTCCTATCCGCTGCTTAGGTTTAAGGGTTCCTTAGCCAATTCGAGCTTTCCTGGAAGCCCCCACGCTTTCTTGAGTTTCCAGGAGTAGAACGATGCGTGTGAGACCATGGCCGTGGCGGGGCTATGCCTTGGGCTTGGCCTTGGGGGGCAGCGGCTGCTGCGCCGGCAGGGTTTACTCCCACCATCACCTCGATTACCCCGCTACCGGCATACCCATCATGTTCACGCGTCCGGGCCGCGCCACGTTAGTGGTGGAGGATGCCTATGCGCATTGTTGCTGCGCACCGGGTTACGTCGATCGTGCCTGGGGTGGCTTCGGCCCACAGGCATGGGGCGCCACGGCGGATGAGGCATGAGGCCATTCGAGCCGACGCCGCCATGACCGCGCGCCCCGGTACTTCGGTTGCGTCGCGCAGACCCAAGAAGTGCGGCTGAACGAGAAACTGCACCTTAAGACATCCTGGCGTAGGGGGTCTTGAAACGGGGTCTTGCGAGCGGGACCTCGAGAGTGAGAAGGGATCGCCATGGATAAGAGAATTGCGCGCGCAACTTTGGTGCTGGCACTGATCCTGGGTCTCGAAGCTGGGGTGACCCGTCCCGCTGAGGCCGGTCGGGACGGCAGCCTAGCGGCCGGGTTGGCGGTCGGCACCCTGCTCGGGCTCAGCATTGCCGGGGCCAATGCTGGCCCCCGCTCCTACGACGGACCGGGCTACCATCCCTACGGCCCTGCCTACTACGGGCCGGGTTGCTTTCCGGGACCCCAGCAGTGCGGATGGACTGGGCGCAGCTGCTGGCGCAATCCCTATGGGGAAATGGTCTGCCGCGGCGGCGAGTGGCGCTGCTGGCGCCCGGCAATCTGCGAGTGAAGCCTCGGGCGCCCGGCTCTCATCCTGACCCTGAGCGGGCGACGGCGGCCAGATGCAGCGCGATCGCCGCCGCATTGGACACGTTGATACTGCTCACGGGTCCTTCCGTCGCAATACGGCAGCGGCGGTCGCACGTTTCGCGTGTGAGCTGCCGCAGCCCCCTGCCTTCGGCGCCCAGCACGAGCGCCAAGCGCTCCGGCCACACGAGCGCTTCCAACCGATCGTCGGCATCGCCATCCAAGCCGATGATGGCGACGCCCAGCTCCTTGAGCTCCGTCAGTGAACGGGCGAGGTTTTGCACCAGTGCAACGGGCACGTGCTCGAGGGCGCCGGAGGCAGACTTGGCCAGTGCGCCCGCAAGCGGAGGGCTGTGCCGACGCGTCATCACCAGCCCCGCGGCGCCAAATACCGCCGCGGAGCGCAAGATAGCCCCAACGTTGTGCGGATCGGTCACCTGGTCGAGCACGACGATGGGCCGGCCGGCTCCGATCCGAGCCAGGTCCTCCAGCGTAGGCTCCGGTAAGGGTGCGACCTCGATCAGAACTCCCTGATGCACCGTGTCGGGGCCCAGCCGTCGCTCGAGGTCCTTTGGCAGCACCCGCTCATGCGCCAAGCGCCGAATCGCAAGGGCGTGTTGCAGGCGGTGCTCGGCGTTGTCAGTCAAATAAAGCTTGGGGATCGCGCGGCGCGGGTTGAGCAGTGCCGCCTCCACAGCATGGATCCCAAAGATCAGGCTGTCGCCCAGCTCTGTGGGCTCTTCGCGCCATTGCGGAGCCCTTCGGGCGCGCGATGGTCCTCGATGCGGTGGATGTCGCATTGCAGCTCCGGGGCATGGATTTGAAGACAATGATATAAGGCGCAATCGGCCATGCGGTCGATGACGCTTGGCGTTGCCGCGATATCTCTCGGCATTGACTTCGATCGGGGTAATCCGCATAAGGCTGGCACTGCCCCTGCTGGCGACAGCGGGGTGCTTTTGCTTGGGTGCCGGCCCGTCTTCCCTCGTCGATCCCGTGTTGGAGGGGTGCCCGAGTGGCTAAAGGGGACGGACTGTAAACTTGTGGTTATTTTGTTGTTTGTCAGTAGATTAGAGCGTTTTTTGCGCTGATCCGGCATCAGTACAAAAGCAGAATTTCTCCGGTGCGATACGGGGCTGAATGGCGCTTGCCGGTGCGCGGCAAAGCGCAGGCAGTACGAAAAGTGAATGGTCGTTATGAGAAAACATTGGCAGGTGCGCAAAGGCCAGATCGTACGGGTCATCGATGGTCCGTTTACTGGTCTTCGTGGTGAAGTGAAGAAAGTAGACGAACAGATCGCCAAGGTGGCCGTTGAGGTATATGGCCGCGCTACCCCGGTGGACTTGGCGCTTGGGCAGATAGAATTGGCGCCAGGAAATTCAAACTGAGGCATCCCGCTTCGGCGGGGCTTTTGGTTCCACTAGAGTTCGAGCCCACCAAGAAGAAGTGAGAGGTTGCGATTGGGCTTGCCGTAGTTGCGCGGTGAGGTCGGCCAGGTTCGCGGCGAAGGGCGTCGTGGGCCCCGAGGGCTTGTCAGCTTCTAATTGAGAAGGCTCGGCGCGGGGAGAGACGATTGCAGCAAGCCTCTCGACGAGCGTTCCGGAGCGGCTGAGGCAATCTTTGATTTCGTGGCTGAGGAGCTTGAGCTGGCGAGAGACCTCGCCGTCGCGTTTTGTCTCGGCAGCAGTGTCGGGCGAATAGGCTTTGTCGTCGTACATAAAGTGACGCTAGCTAATATTCCGCCATCGTACCATTGCGTTGCGGAGCCGCAAGTAGACGCTGGGGACAGTGGGTGGTAGAGAGCGCGTCCGCGAGCCGATTTTTGGCGCGCAAAACTCGCTGGAGTACGGACGCAGAACGTCGACCCTGTTGCACCATATAAACCTGATGCAGTGCAACAAGTAAGGGCGCATCCGTTGTCAGCAGAGGAGAAGTTGACGACTGTAAGCGACGGAATTAACTGACGAAAAATGCAATGGAGGGGTGCCCGAGTGGCTAAAGGGGACGGACTGTAAATCCGTTGGCTTCGCCTACGCTGGTTCGAATCCAGCCCCCTCCACCAGTTCGCTCTTTGTTCGCTTTCCACGAACGTCCAATGACGCCCACATCTTGCCGATTTTTCCTCAGATGATCAGAAGGATAGCAGGATGAAACAGTCCATCGCCGTCCGGCGCGGTACAACTGCAGCCAGCCGCCGGATGTGGGACATGGTGTGGGACAGTGCATGGCCAAGCACACGCTCACGGTTAAGCAGATCGATGCCTACCCCGGGTATGGCACGCTGCGTGACGGCGAAGGCCTCATGTTGCGCAATGGGCGCTGGGTGCTGCGAATCCAGGTAGCAAGCCGGCGCCGCGACATCGGCCTCGGCGGGCTCGCGGTGGTCGGCCTCAAGGAGGCTCGCCGCAAGGCTGATGAAGCGCGAGAGAGGGCCCGACGTGGCATCGTCCTACTCTCCTCTATGACCTTCGAGCAGGCGTGGCAGGAATTCTGGAAGGACAAGAAACAGACGCTCTCGAACGGCAAGCACGTTTGGCAATGGAAACAGACGATGGCAGCCCACGTGCTGCCGGTGATCGGCAAGCGCGCGGTGGCCGATATTCGGCCACCCGAAATCATTGCTGCCCTAAGGCCCATCTGGGAGGTAACCCCGGAAACCGCACGCCGGACGCTCGACCGTGTCCGCGTAGTGTTCACTTGGGCCATCGTCAATGAGGTACGGGAGCGAGGCAATCCTTGCGAGGGCGTAGCCAAGCTGTTGGGCGGCAAACGCGAACCAGCGCGGCATTTCCGGGCGATGCCGTACAGCGATTTGCCGGCCTTTATGGTGCAGCTCAGGCGTATGCGACCCACGCCGGCTCGGCTGTGCCTTCAGTTTGTCATATTGACAGCCTGCCGTTCAGCTGAGGCCCGCCACGCTTCCTGGGAAGAGATACTTGAAGACGCTACAGGTGAATCTGATGAAGCCCAAGGGCAGATCCAGTCCACCCAATGGGCAATTCCGCCGGAGCGTACCAAGATGCGGCGCCTGCATATGGTGCCCTTGAGCGATGCCGCCAAGGCCGTATTGGTATTGGCGAGGCTGCTGCGCCGCCCACCCGACTGTAGCCTCATCTTCCCTTTGTCAAACGGGGAGGCCCTCTCCGACATGGCCATGACCAAGCTGCTTCGGGACATGGGTGTCGCTGACCACGCGGTGGTGCACGGTTTTAGATCGACCTTCCGAGACTGGGCCACAGAGAAAGCCAAGGCCAGGGAGGTGGTGGCAGAAGCCTGTTTAGCGCATGCGGTTAGAGACAAGACTGAGAAGGCTTACCGGCGGGCTACCTATTTCGACGAGCGCGCCCAATTGATGGCCGAATGGGCCGCCTACCTGTAGAACGCATGAGCTGCGCGGCAGTCCGACCCTTGCCGTGCCCGGTGAGATGACATAACAGCCGTGGAACTACAGGAGATCCTCGATCATGCCGCCTGTGTGGATGGGAATTTAGCCACGAGGAAATTGAACAAGGAGATCGAGCGATGCGATTTGGCACACCTTGGGCGGCTGGGACTTCACTTGGTCCGTTGAGTCTCTTTAATCTTTAAGCAGCAGAAGTCGGCGTTTTAAGAATTGAAGCACGGGCCGAGGGCGTGACGGCAAGCACATCCATCCGATCGTTAGAACGTCGATGACCAGTCTGGGGGACTGGGGGTCGGGAGTTCAAATCTCCCCGCTCCGACCAATAAAATCAAAGACTTAGACGGCGACGTCATCAAGATAGTCTCAGAATAGTCTCATCTTTCAGACGCTTTTTTGTGAGGCGACATGGCGCGATATGGTCTGAGCGCCAGCCCATGACATTGAACGGGCAAGAAATTTGGCCAGCGATCAAGCGGCGCGTAGTTGCCGGGGATTTCGGGACGGTCGATCTACCCCAGAAAGCAGACGGCCACGCAATGTGCCGTGCACGGTGAAAGAGGGCCAGAACCTGCCATCGAGGCAGGGATTCGATCCGTGAACGTGTTGCGATCTCGCAACCCCGAAAATTGGGAAGGAGGCCGGCTTCAGCCGGCGCTCCCTGTTGCGTGCGATCAATTGGTTTTCGGCTGGAGGTGGGTCTTCAACGCGAATTCGGCGACCTGTCGACCGAGCTTCGTGCCGTGCTCGTCGGCGGTGCGGAAGTGGATGCCGCCCCACACGCGGGCGTCCTCGACCTCCTTGGCGATCTGCGAGAAGCTCTCCCACCGACGCAGGACGCCGAGCGGCGGATAGACGAAGCTGGCCGAGAACTTGTCACCGCCGTTGATTGCCTGGAGAACCGTCACGGCAGCACCAGTCCCGAGGCAGTGGCCGGATGGATAGTCCGGGTGTGGCGGGGTGACGATCAACGGCTCCCAGGTCGGATCGGGAGAGATCGCCGAGTTGCTCGCCAGACCGGCATTGGGGATGGCGGTCACCGGGCGCCAGTAATTGTGCAGGTACTTGTTGTAGAAGCCGGCAATCAGGGAGTCAGCCATCGCCATGTTGAGCAGCGCGAAGAACCGCGCGTTGTCGATCAGGTTGAGTTTCTTGGCAGCGGACACGGCGCGTGCGACCGCATTTATCGGCGGCACCTCGGACCCCGCCCAGTGGATCGCAATGGCGGTCTGTTCGCTGGTGCGAACGGTGCTGTTTTTCGAGCCCAGGCGTTTGACCTCGTCAAAATCCTTGGCAAAGTCGGCGCTGTCGACCGCCGGTGGGCCGGCCATCGGGAACTGCTTAGCACTCGTGAGCAGGAACGGCTTCACATTCCCCCAATGCGCCAGGATCGGTTTCATGTTCATCGGCGGCGTTGCCTGATAGACGCCTGCACCCTTGCCGAATTCGTAGGGCGCCTGGGCGGCCGCGCCATCGTCCTTGCGCAGGGCGAACAGCTTCTCGGCCACTTCGCGCCCGACACGGAGGCCCTCGGTTTTCGCCGGACCCTCCGCAATGTCCTTCAGGGAGGCGGCGAGCGCCGCATCGATCATTGCCTTCTGCGGCGGAAACAGCCGCTCAAGGATGCCGTGCGCGGCTGCCGCTCCGGCGGCCTCTGGGGAAGCGCCCGGCGCCGCCGAGACCTCGACCTCGTAAGGGGTATACTTGCGCTCGATCGAGTTAACCGCATCGAAGATCGCCGCATGAACGATGGCCATCATCCGCATCTGGACCGGCACCGGCGCTCCGGCAATCTCGGTTGCCCGGACAGCGGTCTGGTTCCAATCGGTGACGACATCGGCGCGCGCGACTTGCGTGGCCGATAACAGGATCAATGCTGCAAAGAAGCGCGTTGCCGCGCAGTTGGCGGTGGCTGCGGTCACGTTCTCCTCCTGTTGGTAGCAAGGGCTGCGACTGAAGGCGGCTGCTTCCCGCCTTCCTGAGATTACCGAGGCGTACCAAGGCAGCTCCCGGCAGTCGCCGTAACGAAAGAAGCCCAAGGAAACGCCGAAGGAAGTGCGAAATTTTCAGGACGCAGGCCGCCTGCGTGAGCTACAATTGGGCTTGCGGTCGTCGCGACGCCGGCACAGATGGTCCGGTTTGCCCCCCGAGCGGGACTGGAGGAGCAGCGGGATCAGATCACCAAGGAACTCGCCATGCGCAACGCCGTTCGGTTCTTCCTACTTGTTGCGGTCGCCGTTTTGGTGACCGCGCCGCCGTCTGCCGCGGGCGAAAAGGCGCCGCTGGCAATCAAGGGCTACGACCCGGTCGCCTATTTCACTGTCGGCAAACCCGTGCTCGGCCTGCCGGAGTTCGAGCATGAATGGGACGAGCACCGCTACCGCTTCTCGCGAGCGGAGCACCGCGAGCTCTTCAAGGCCGATCCCGTGCGCTACGCACCGCAGTTCGCCAATTACTGCGCGATGGCACTTACCCGGGGCGAGCTCGACGAGGCCAACCCGGAGTGGTGGTCGATCAGCGACGGTAAGCTCTACATCTTCAGCAAGGCGGCCGGACCCAGCCGGTTCCAGCAGGACCTCGCCGGAAACGTCGCCAAGGCGAACGAGAAGCGCGGCCTCATTCTGAAGCGGTGATTGGCAGCATTCGCCGGGCGACGGGGCTTCCTTCGGCCTTCGGCCCGCTACAGCCCTGCCTTGCGCAGACCGCCGCGCAAGTGCTCGAGATCGGCCGGGTTCAAGAACTTACTGCCAAACGTCTGCGCATCGAACGTCGGGTCCCTTCGGCGAATAGTGGCCACAACGCGTGCGGCGTCTTCAGTTTTGTTTTGCTGCGCATAGGCTGCCGCAAGCACGACATGACTGAAGTGCGCACCTTCTGACTTGCGGATATTGAGTTCGGCCTGCTCGATCGCCACGCTGTAGCGCCGTTTCAGATAGTACGCGAGGCTCAGAGCAAAGCGATCGATGGCGTTGAGTTCGGGATCGATGCGCTGTGCCAGCTCCAGGGCCTCGATAGCAGCGTCCGTCTGCCCAAGCCACATCAGGATGTTGCCGCGGCCGGCGAGGCCATGTGCATCGCTGGGATTGATCGCGAGCGCACGGTCTATCTCCGCCTTGGCCTGCTCGTACCTATTGTAGAAGATGTGGATACGACCCAGGACAATGTGCGCACGCACCTCCGAATCGTTGAGGCTCAACGCCTTGTTGGCCATTTCCTCTGCACGGCTCAGGAACGCCGCCGGCGATTCGGCCCAGCCCCAGGACACCGCGACATGATAGGTTTCGGCGAGGGCTGCGTAGGCAGCGGCGTAGTTCGGATCGAGCTGGATTGCCCGCCGTAGAAGGGCGCGCGCCTCCACGTTGGTCGCGCGCGCTGGGCGCTGAAATGCCGGCCTCGCGCGCAACATATGGTCGTAGGCTTCGAGGCTTTCGGTCGGTTTCGCGAATACCCGGCGCTGCTCAGACTGGGCTACGCGGATCGCCAATGCGCCGGCGATCTCGGTGGTAATCTTTTCCTGCATGGCAAACAGATCCACGAGCGCCTCGTCGAAACGGCCGGACCAAAGCACGCGGCCATCGGTGCCGACGAGCTGTGCGATCGCGTGCACGCGGTTGCCAGTGTGGCGGACGCTGCCTTCCACCTGATAGCGAACACCGAGACCGCTGGCGATCTCTGCGGGCTTCGCCGGTTTGCCCTTATAGGGGAGGACCGCGTTCCACGACATCACGGTGAGCGCCGAGAACCGGCCCAGCGCGTTGATGATGTCCTGCGTCAGGCCATCGGCAAAATAATCCCGGGCAGCATCGTCACTCTGGTTCAGGAAAGGGAGAACGGCAATCGCGGCCTTGGTGCCGACGTCCGTACTGCGTACGACCTGGTCGCCGGAGCGCAAACTGCCACGATTGATCCATAGCAGCCCCGCCGCAAACAGGGCCACGAGGACCGCAGCGGCGAGCCAGCCTCTGTGCCAGCCGGTGAGCGCCGTTGCCAACAATGTCGATGCACCCGCCCGAACGGTAGGCTTTGGCGCCGGGGCGCCATCGCGGGACGCGGAAATCGTCGTGCCGTCGGTCGCGCCAGCATCGGCCGGCGCTAGGGGCGTCACCGCCGATTCAAATCGATAGCCGCGGCGCGGAACCGTCCTGATCAGTCGCGCCGGATCGTCTCCAAGCGCCCGTCGCAGCTCGCTGATGCTCTGCACCAGCGCATCGTCCGTGATGGCAAGGTTAGGCCAGACCGCGGCAAAGAGCTCGTCCTTCGAGACAAGGCGGCCGGGATTGTCGACCAGATGCCGCAGCACCGCGAAAGTCTTCGGCCGAAGGACAATCTCGTTCCCGTCAAGAAGGAGACAGCCGCGACGCAAATCCAGCACAAAGCGATCGAATTGCAATCGCTTGGCGTCCGCTTGCGCCGGAGGGTCGGCATTGCGATCGGTCATCGCCCAGCCATCCTGCGACATGGTTAATGTGCGCCAAGTGAGACGCCAGCCGCTTGAAGCTTACCCGATCCAGGCGGCCATCTTGAAGAGCTGCCGCAGACCGGCAGCCGTAACAAGCAGGTCACTGTCTGTGGGCGAACGGCAACTTGGACCGTTTTGGGTCAATTTTTCGCGTGAGCGGCGGGGGCAGTGCGTGTCTGTAGTTCGCTCGATAGCTGACGGAGCGTAAGCGGTGTTAGCGGCTGCTTCACCAATGACTTACCGAGGAGGGCGTCTTCAGGGGCCAAGGATCATGCAAATGTTTTATTCAATGATATCAATGTCTTAGAGAGACACGAATTCTGGG
>Ga0075424_100005879_pt1 | contig 11765 bp, 11 predicted proteins | sample SoiMethybrSBSTD3_FD_75301 | JGI IMG/M metagenome (GOLD analysis project Ga0075424, IMG submission 75301) | Bulk soil microbial communities from a Populus tree surrounding site in Tennessee, USA - Soil MetaG P. TD hybrid SBSTD3 | ecosystem: Environmental > Terrestrial > Soil > Tree plantation... | reverse complement strand
ATGGGCCGCAACGCCGGCGGCGTCAACGGCATGGACCTCGACAAGGAAGACTACGTCGTGTCCATGGACGCCGTGCAGCCCGACTTCGAGATCATCACGAAAGAGCACAAGAAGGACACGCAGAATCTCGAAGAGCTCGAAAACGAGGAAATTAAGGATTCGCTCTCGACGCTAATGCTCACCGTCGCCGAAAAGGGCTACGGCAAGCGCACTCCGCTAGCCGAATACCGCATCACTTCCCGCGGCGGCAAAGGCGTCGTCAACATGAAGACCACCGACCGCAACGGCGCCGTCGTTTCCACGCTGCAGGTCACGGAAGAGTCCGACGTCATGATTATCACCGAACACGGCAAAGTCATCCGCGTCCACGCCAACGAAATTCGCGAAGCCGGCCGCTCAACGCAAGGCGTCCGCCTGCTGCGCCTGGACGAAGACGACTCCATCGCCGCCGCCGCCGTCCTGCAGGAAGAAAACGACGAAGAGAAGAAGTGACGGCGGGTCGTGCCGTCGTTCCGAGGAGCGAAGCGACGAAGAATCCCTCTTGCACTCGGGTCAGCAGCATGGCAGTCGTTGGTGTACACTTTTCGGCGCCATGAACAACCTACGCTCCGCTTTTTCCGCTGCGATCCTTCTGCTTATGCCGATGACGTTGGCCGTTGCTGAAACTTCGGAACCGCCCGCCGCCAAGACTTACCGCGCGTACGTCGGCAACTACACCGCAAAGACCGAAAGCAAAGGCATCTATCAATTCAACTTTGATCCGGCCACGGGAAAAATGTCCGCCCTAGAACTCGCCGGCGAAAGCAAAGACCCTTCCTGGGTCATCGTCCATCCCAGCGGCAAATATCTCTACGCCGCCAACGAGATGGACCACGGAAGCACCATCAGCGCCTTCTCGATCGACCCCAAGTCCGGCAAGCTAACGCTCCTGAACACGCAGCCTGCCCAAGGTGAAGGCCCCTGCCATCTCGCGTTTGATCGCACCGGCAAATTTCTTCTCACCGCCAACTACTCCACCGGCAACGCGGTCGTCTACCCGATTTTCGCTGACGGCAAACTGGGCGAACACACGGCTTCCGTAACCAATCAGGGCGAGCACGGCCCGCACAAGAACCAGAAAGGGCCCCACGCCCACTGGATCGGCACATCCAAAGACAATCGTTTTGTTTACGTTGCCGACCTAGGCCTCGACAAAGTGTTGGCCTACAAATTCGACGCTGCGAAAGGAACGCTGACTGTTGCCGGTGCCGCCGTCGCCAAACCGGGAAGCGGTCCTCGCCATGTCGCTTTTTCCGCCGACAGAAAATACATGTATCTCCTCGGTGAACTCAACTCGACCGTGAACGTCTTCAGCAACGACAAGCAAACCTTCAAGTCGCTACAGGTTCTTCCCATGCTTCCCTCCGGCTTCTCAGGCCGCAACGACGCTGCCGAAATCGAACTCCATCCCAGTGGCAAATTTCTCTACGCATCGAATCGCGGCCACGATTCTTTCGCCGTCTATAGCATCAACCAGAAAGACGGAACGCTCACGCAAGTGGAAATCGTTTCAACGGGCGGCCACGAACCGCGCCACTTCGCGATCGACCCCACCGGCAACTTCCTCCTCGCCGAAAATCAGAACACCAACAACATCATCGAATTCCGCATCGACCAGGCCACGGGCAAACTCACACCCACAGGCGAAACACTCAACACTCCTTCGCCCATCTGCATCTCGTTTCTACCGCTAGATTAGTTTTTTCGCCGGCGAAATCATTTGTTTACTCGTAACGCAGCGCCGCTAGCGGATCGACTTTCATGGCACGCCGGGCCGGAATGTAGCAAGCGCAGAGGGCTACCGCGGTCAGATTGACGGTCACAGTTGCTCTCGATTCGCGGAAACGAACCATCGCCAGACGCCGTCTAAAAACGCAGTACAATCGCCTGTCCACTTCTCACATGACGGAGATATCCATGGCCCGTGCGTTCTGCTCGAAACTCGCCTTGTGCATTCTTACCTGCTGTTTTGCTGCCGCTGGCTCATGGGCTGACGGAGAAGCGCAGCCGGGCCGCGATCCCAAACAGCCCGTCGACGAGGCCTACACCGCCAAGATGAAGAAGTACACAACGCAGCCGTTCTTCACGTCGCCACTGGTGGACTATCTCCCCGCTTCCAAAACCGTTCCGACACCGGAAATTGTACTCGGCGATGTCGCCGGCGCGCCGGGAATCCTTCCTTACGCCAAAGATGTGCACAAGTACATGCGCATGCTGGAAAAGGCTAGTCCGCGGGTGAAAGTCTTCTCCATCGGCACAAGCGAAGAAGGCCGCGAAATGATCGCGGTCGCGGTCTCTTCCGAAGCCAACCTGAAAAAGATGGAAGAAAATCGCGCGCTGCTCGGCAAACTCGCCGATCCGCGCACGTTAAAACTCGACGACACCGAAGCGGACAAAATCGTCGCGCAGGCGATTCCCATTTACTACATCACCGGAACAATTCACTCGCCGGAAACCGGCGCGCCCACCGCACTGATGGAACTGGCCTATCGTCTCGCCGTAGACGAAAGCCCTTACATCAAAGACATCCGCGACGGGATGATCACGCTCATCACTCCCGTCGTCGAGGTGGACGGCCGCGATCGCATGGTCGACATCTATAAATGGCACCTCGCGCATCCCGGTTCGAACTATCCCAACCTCGTGTACTGGGGAAAGTACGTCGCGCACGACAACAATCGCGACGCCATGGGCGTCACGCTGAAGCTCACCGAAAACGTGCTGAACACCTATGCCAAGTGGAATCCGCAGGTGCTGCACGATCTCCACGAATCGGTGCCGTATCTTTACGACAACACGATTGGCGACGGCCCGTATAACGCGTGGATTGATCCGATTCTCGCCGACGAATGGAACCTGATCGGCGGCCGCAACGTCGCCGACATGACCAAGTTCGGAATGCCGGGAGTATTCGCGCACGGCGATTTCGACACCTGGTCGCCGGGCTATCTGATGTTCATCGCCGCGCTGCACAACGGCGTCAGCCGCCTGTATGAAACGTTCGGCAACGGCGGCGCCGACACCGTGGAGCGCACGCTGGATCCCGAAGAGTACGCGCGCACCTGGTACAAGCAGAATCCGCCGCTGCCCAAAGCGTTGTGGTCGCAGCGCAACAACAACAACTACGAAGAAACAGGACTGCTGGTTTCGCTGCACTACTTCAATGAAAACAAGCGGATGTTCTTGAAGAATTTCTACCTGAAGGCGAAGCGCAGCGTGGAGAAGCCGAAAACGGAAGGGCCAGCGGCGTATGTGCTGCCTGCCGACGAACCGCGCGCGACAATGCAACTTGAGCTGCTGAAAGTTATGCAGAAGCAGCGCGTAGAGATATCGCGGCTGACTTCCGCTGCGACGGTCGCGCTGCCGCCAAAGAAGGAAAAGAAGGCGAAGGCGGGAGAGAAAAAAGAACAGGAAAAAAGGAAGGACGAAAAACCGGAGCCGACCACAAAAACTTTTCCGGCGGGCAGCTACGTCATTCGCATGGACCAGCCGTACTCGCGCATCGCGGATGCGTTGCTCGATTATCAGTATTGGAGTCCAGAGGACCCGCAGAAGACTCCGTATGACGATACGGGCTGGACGTTCGGCGAGCTATACGGAGTACAGGTATCACGCGTGTCCGACTCGAAGATTCTGGATGCTGCAATGGATCGCGTGACAGAGCTAACCGTTCCCGGAGGAGTGAAGGGCGAGGGAATAGTTTTCGCGATTGAGAATCACGCGGAGCCGGCTCTGGCTTCGCTGCGCTACAAGCTGAAAGACGCGGATATGCAGGCGGTAGAAGAGGAATTTGAAACAGGCGGGAAGAAATACGCGCCGGGAACGGTCGTGGTGAAAGGTAGCGATCGCGGCCAGCTCGACTCCACAACGAAGGAGCTGGGCTTGCAGCCCGTGGCGATTGCATTAGAGCCAAGCGTGAAAATGCATCCTCTGCGCGCGGCGCGCATTCTGCTGCTGCACACCTGGCTCAGCACGCAGACTGAAGGCTGGTGGCGGCTGACGCTTGACAAGCTGGGAGTCCCATACGATTACGCGAGCACGCAAACCATCGCCGGCACGCCGGATCTGAGGGAGAAGTACGATGTGATTTTGTTTCCGCCGATCGGTGGCGCGGGATCGCTCAACAACATTGTGAACGGGTTGCCGACGAACTGGGGCAATCCGCTACCGTGGGAAAAAACCGAGCTGACGCCGAATCTCGTAGGCAAAAATGATTCAACGCTGGACATGCGGCCCGGCCTGACTTGGGCCGGTGTCGCGAAACTGGAGAAATTTGTGAATGGCGGCGGTGTACTGCTGACCGTGATGGACACCGCGCACTTCGCATCGCAAGCCGGGCTGACCAGCAGCGTGAATTCCGCCAACTCTGAAAAACTCAAAATCGTTGGATCGGTAGTCGGCACACGGCTGGTGGACGGCGCGAGCCCCATCGCTTACGGCTACGGCGAAAAAGTTGCGGCGTATTGCGACGACGCGCCGGTATTTTCGCTGGCCAGCATCGTCGGATCGCGGCGTCGCCGCAGGCTGGGGCCTGCGATGGGCGAACGGCCGACCGGCCGCGGCGGCAAGGATGATCCAGACTTTGCGGTGGGCCGCGTCGGCGTCGCGGCTCCGGAAGAGCCGGAGAGCGAAATGTGGGAAGCGCTGCCAGTGACCGACGAGCAGCGGCGCAACAATCCGCGCGTGATTCCGCCGGCTATGCGCGCACGCGTGGTGTTGCGTTACGCCGACGCGAAGGACCTGCTGATTTCGGGTCTAGTCGAAGGCGGAGGCGAGATCGCACAGCATCCGGCCGTTGTGGATGCGCCGCTGGGCAAAGGCCATGTGGTGATGTTCTCGATCAATCCTGTGTGGCGCGGCGAAACGCAGGGGACGTATTCGCTGGTGCTGAACACCGTGATGAATTTCGATAGCTTGAATGCCGGGCGGAAGGACGCGGAGAAATAGACTGCGCGGTTCCGCGGAAAAACTCGCACCCTGAAAACCGCAGGGTGCGGCACGCAATCTTGGCGATGCCACAAAACGAGGCGAAATTGGGCGCTCCTGCCCCGCACAGACTGAAGTCTGTGCTACCAAAAGCAAGAGTCGCTTGCTATTGGGCTAGGTTGGAGTACAATCCCCGCCGTCATGGCAAGAAAGAAAGCTAAGAAAAGAGCGAAGAACAGAAGCGGCGCTCGCAAAACGCGGCGCATCGGTTTGCTGAAGACCGAACGGCTGCCGAAAGATGTAGCGACACTGCTGGTCATTCTGCGCCCGCGTGAGGGTCAGGATATTTTTCTGGAGGCGGAACTGCGTGCGCTGATTAGCCCGACGCGCAAAGAAGATGGCTGCCTCCGCTACGATTTGTATCGCTCGACGGAAGGGCCGGCCGCGTATTTGTTGTATGAGATTTGGGAATCGAGGAACCACCATGCCGCTCACACCAAGACCGATCACTTCACGCGCTGGAATGCCAGGAAAGATTCGCTGCTGGCATCGCGCGAAGTAGGCTTCTGGAAGCAGATCGCTTGACCGTTGTAAGCTGTCGTTCCAGGAGTTCTCCATGAAATTCACAGTGTTGTCCCTCTTGTGTTGCGCCTGCCTGTTCCCACCCTCACCACTCGTCGCGCAGGAGCATGCGCATCATCACGCTGCGGCGGAGGCGCTAGGCACTGTGAATTTTCCGGTGTCGTGCGCGCCGGCGGTGCAGAAGACATTCACGCGGGGAATGGCGCTGCTCTATTCGTTTGAGTATGAGCAGGCCCAGCGAGCTTTCGAGAACGCGGCGAAAGATGATCCTGTGTGCGCCATGGCGTATTGGGGCCAGGGCATGAGCCTGTACCACCAACTGTGGGATCAGCCCTTGAAAGCATCACTAACGAAAGGCGCGGAGCTACTCGGCAAGGCGAGTGGTCTGAAAGCGACGCCTCGCGAAAAGGGCTACATTCAGGCCCTGACAATTTTCTATAAGGACAGCGGCAACGTCGGCCACCAACAGCGCGCGACGGCGTATTGCGAAGCAATGAAAGGAGTGATGGAGCGAAATCCGGAGGATCACGAAGCCGCCGTGCTCTATGCGTTGTCGTTGCTTGCCTCCGGCTCCGAAAGCGATACCGAACTGACGAACGCAAAGGCCGCAGTGGCGATCCTGACCAAACTGTTCGACGAGCAGCCGGATCATCCGGGGATCGCGCACTACATTATTCACAGCTGCGACCATCCGAAAATGGCGAGCCTGGCGCTGCCCGCTGCGCGCAAGTACGCGGCGATCGCTCCGGCATCGGCGCACGCGGTGCACATGCCTTCGCACATTTTTGCGCGGCTGGGTTTGTGGCAGGACGACATTCAGTCAAATCTGCGAGCTGTGGAGATCGCGGACAGCATGGCGGGAATGCGCCTGCACGGTGCGCATCACAAGATCCACTCGATGGATTTTTTGCAGTACGCATATCTGCAAGTGGGCGACGACGCGTCGGCGAAGAAGCAGGTCGACGCGATTCTCGCGATGAAGGAATCGGATGTGGACGCGGACTTTGTGGACTATTTTCAATCGGCGCAGGCTGGGTTTGCCATGAGCTACGCAATCGAACGGCGGCAGTGGACGGAAGCAATGGCCTTAGAGCCGCGCAGCGACGGCGAACCGTACACCAAGTCAGCGTTCTATTGGGGGCGCGCAGTCGCGGCGGGACATCTGCACGATGCGGCAGCCGCGCAAGATGCGCTGAAGCATTACGACGAGATGCTGGCAGCCACGCGCAAGGGACGGAAGCCGTACATTGCGGAAAGTTTGCGGCGCGAACGCAAAATTGTGGAAGCGTGGACTCAGTATGCGTTCGGCAAGCAGGACGAAGCTGTCAAGGACCTAACCGCTGTGGCCGACGAACAGGACAAAGTGGGGAAACGCGAAACGGAGTTGCCGGCGCGCGAGATGCTGGCGGACATGATGCTGGACGCGGGCAAGGCGCAAGAGGCGCTGGCGCAGTATGAGATTTCTTTGAAGACGGACCCGAACCGCTTCAACGGATTGGCTGGCGCGGCGGCTGCCGCGGAGAAGCTGCAGCAGAGGGAAAAGGCGGCTGGGTATTACGCGCAGCTGTTGAAGAATTGCAGCGGAAGCCATTCCCTGCGGCCTGAGCTGCAGCAGGCGAAGTTGCTGGTGGCAGTGAACTGAAGCAGGAGCGCTATCCTCGATCGATCAGCACCACCGGATGCGGAAAGAACTTTACGCTGATCTTTCAGTCGCTTCTCGCACGATGGATCGGTTGAGATGCTTCGCTAAACCGGAGCTCAGTGTGACATGCCTTTTCTGGCTTTGCGTCGTAGCGAGGATCGGGCGGAGCCAGAATACGTTAATTATATAACTATATAATGAAAATTCAACGAGACTCGGGCGCATCGGCTTTGGCCATGCGGACTACGGGAAGGGTGAGGCCGTTGTGGAGGGGGACTTCGATGCGGTCGAGGACCTGGTAGCCGCGGGCGAGGTAGAGAGGGACGCCGGTGAGAGTGGATCCCAGTTCAAAGCGCGAGAACCCGGCGGAGCGCGCGGCGGATTCGCAGGCTTCGAGGATTTTGGTGCCGATGCCGCGGCGTGCGAAATCGGGATGAATAAAGAAGGCGCGGATTTTGGCGGCGTCGGTTTTGGGGTCGAGGAGTTCGGGTTCGCGGAGCTCGGCGTGGTCGGAGCCGAAGAGGGTTTTGCGTTTGCTCCAGCCGCCGCAGCCGGCGAGGTGGCTGGTGCATGCGGCGCGGACTTCGGCGATGAAGTAGGTGCCGTCGGCGACGAGCTGGGTGTCTAGGCCGAGCACGGTGCCGAGGGCGCCTTTGATTTGTTCGGGTGTGTAATCGTTGCGCTGGAGGACACGGACGGAAGTCTCGATGAGTTGGTGGAGGGCGGGGATGTCGTCGGCAGTGACTAGGCGGAGAGAGAGGTTGAGGTCGGAAGGCATTTGCGACAGAAGGAAAGGATAACGCAGTTCGCAGAGAAAACCATGAAATGGGGATTGCATCGTGCCACAAAACCGAGCCTGGGCGGGGCTTACCGCGCAAGGACGGAGCCCTTCGCGGAATGCGCTCAGGGTAAACAAGGCTCCCGCACTCCAGATGTCGCTCTGTTATGTTTATGACGCGCAAGCGCACACGCTGACGTTGAAGCGGGGCACGCCGGTGAAGAAGCTGAGCGTTGCGGTGAAGGGAGCGAAGAGCGCAATGCTCGTGGAGCGGACGTAGGAAGACCTTCTGGAGACGGAATTTGTTTCAGGGAGGCGAGCGACGGGAAAGCAATCGGAATTCACGATTGAGGCTGGTACGAAGAATGAGCTGCGCGGAGTGCCAGTGCAGATTCGCCATCAGCCAAGCTGGTGGTTTCAGGTGGTGCTGAAGTTGCGGCCGGAGACGCTGACCCAAAAGACGAGTGCGGCGCGCTAGGGCGACGGCGGGGGGATGTAGTAGCCGGGGCGGGCGGAGATTTTTTTGCCTGGGGATTTTTCGGCGACCAAAGAGACGGAGATTTTGTGGTAGCCGAAGTCGTTGCCGTCGTCGGAGCGAGGCGGCGAGTAGCTCAACATGTATTGGGAGTGGAGTTCGCCGCCGATTTCGTCGAGAGCGGATTCGATGGAACGGCCTTTGAAGGTGGAGTAGTAGCTGCCGCCGGTGGCGACCGCAGCCACTTCTAGTGCGTGTTTGGTTTCGGCGCTTTTGGCTTGCTGGACGATGACCTGAGCGAGGGCGATTAAGTCGATCCCGTCGCCCCCGGGGCCTCCGGCCGGAGGAACGTTTACTGTGCCTGGAGGACCGGGAATCGTTGAAATGCCGGGAGGAGCGATGGGAACGGGTGCGTTGTCGCGCGGCTTGGACTGCAGTTCGCCGCGGATGGAGGAAAGGCCGATGCTGAAGATGGTGATGTTCTGAAGCTGAGTCTGGCGGAGGACTTCGCCGAGCTTGGTTTCGCTGCCAGAGTCGAGCGCTTCGGAGACCACGAGAAGGACGCGACGGCCGGGCACGGGATTTTCCGCGGTGGGTTTGTGACGGTCGCTGAGTAAAGCGACGCCTTCGGCCATGGCGTCAAAGAGACGGTGGCCCGAATCGGTGGTTTTCAATCCAGCAAAAACGGATTCGACAGAATCGTGGTTGCGCGTGAAGCCCTGCAAGCGATGCACGGAATCGTCGAAGCCGATGATGGCAGCTTCGGCCTCCGGCCCCATGACCTGCTGGGTGAAAAGGATACCGAGTTTGCGCAGCTGGGGAAGCATGGGATTGATGCGCGTGCTGGTTTCAACGGCGATGACGATGGAGAGGGGATCGCCGCCGACTTCAAAGTGAGTGATCTTTTGCGGGTTGCCGTTGTCGGTAACGAGAAAGTCTTGTGGGTCGAGATTGTGAATCATGGCGCCGCTCTGGTCGCGGATGGTGACAGGAGTGGTCACGAGGGTGACGCGCGCGGTGAGTTTGTTGAGGATTTCGGGAGGAGTTTGCTGAATTTGCGTGCCGGGGCGCGGGGCCATGGGGCCTTCGGGGGCTTGGGCGAAGGCGGGCCAAGCGGAAAGGAAAAGAGCGAGTCCGCACGCGAGTCGAATTTGTGAAGCGTTGAGCACGCGCAAAAGCGGCAGCAGTGGCTGCCACACTCCAGATGATGGAGTGTATTCGATTCGACGCCAAAAAGGCGGATGGCGTTGCCGGGCGGGATCGACTACTGAATAATGATGGTTCGCTTTGGAGAGGACGGAACGAGAAATGTGCGCGAAACCCGCCAAGTTGAAGCCGCAGCATGCACCGAAAGCGCCGCATGAGGATGCCGTATTTCTGGAGAGTACGCCGGCGAGACCGCTGCGCATTCTGGCGGAGTACATCAATCCTCTGGCGCAACTGAAGCGGGAAGGGATCGGGGACACGATCGTGCTGTTCGGCTCAGCGCGAATCCATTCGCGGGAAGATGCTCTGGCGCGGCTGAATCACCTGAAAAACTTGAAAGTGGGGAAGAGCGCGAAGGCGAAAGAGAGCCACCGCGACGCGGTACGTTCGGCAAAAAGCGCCTTGGAAATGTCGCGCTATTACGAAGAGGCGCGCGCACTTTCTCACAAGATTACGACATGGGCGATGTCTCTGGGGCCGCGGCCACGGCGATTTGTGATTTGTTCGGGTGGCGGTCCGGGGATCATGGAAGCGGCCAATCGCGGAGCATATGAGGCGGGTGGAAAGTCCATTGGGCTTTCGATCGAGCTGCCGCACGAGCAGTACGCGAATGCGTACATCAGCCCGGAGCTGAGTTTTAACTTCCATTATTTTTTCATGCGCAAATTGTGGTTCGCGCAGATTGCGAAAGCTCTGATCGTTTTTCCGGGCGGATTCGGGACGATGGATGAGTTGTGGGAGATGATGACTCTGCTGCAGACGGGAAAACTGACGCGGACGAATTTGATATTAATTTACGGACGGAAGTATTGGAACGATGTGATCAACCTGAAAGCGATGGTGCGCTGGGGAACGATCAACGCCAGTGATTATGGGTTGCTGCAATTTGCGGACACCGTCGATGACGCGTTTGAAGTGATTCGGTCGGGCCTGGAAAAGTACCACATGGAAGTTGATCCCTTCCTGCAAGCATACTGATTTAAATCACTTACAGTGATATCACAACTCACGGCCGGCGTTAGGGTTTACTGCGTATAGCCCCCAAGCCCGCTGCGGCCATAGGCTTTTTGGCGCAGCGCGAATTGACCTGGAGGGAGCAACGATGCGACATGGCAACGATCGGACGGACCATCTGGCTAGCTGGAAAGTGATTCTGGGAACAGGCGTGCTCGCAGGAGGCTTGGCGCTATTTGGCGCAACACCGAACGCCAAGGCTGATGATTGTCAGGAAAGAATCGTCAAGGCAGATCACAAGCTGCACGAAGCCGCGGAGAAGCATGGATGGGGGAGCAAACAGGCTGCGCATGCGCGGCACGAACTGGCGGAAGCGCGGCAATATTGCTGGGAGCACGGTCATCGCTGGTGGGACGTGGAAGGAAGCCGCTGGCACGCGGACCGCGACTGGGATGAACACGACCACGATCGCCGGTAAGACCTAGTTCTCTCTTCAGACGAGCGAGGAAGATGTAGGCAGCGCCCCGATGCGGAACGGGGCGCTTTTTTATTTGCGCCAGGACGAAACAACTTTGTCGAGAAATGTAAAGTCCGGTCGCTCGTTGAAACACGCGAGCAACTTTGAGCGGGTGCGCGTCTTTCATGAGCGTAGCGAAGCAGGATGAACGCGAGGTTTTGCAGGCGAACATGAAACTACTGGAGAAGATCAGCAGCGGAGTGATGAAGAAAGTGGCGCTGGCGACTGCGATGGTGGGTGGCTTTCTGGCCCTCGCGGGAGCGGGCACGGCGTCGGCACATCCGCGTGTTGTCGTCGCAGTCGGAATTGGCGGGCCAGTAGTGGTTCGCGGATATGTTGGGCCAGGGCCAGGTATGTCGTGCCGCGTCCGTATTACGGGCCGGTGTAGGTTCGGCCGCGATACGGATACGCGTACGACCACCGACCGCGGGTGCGTTATTGGGATGCGCGGATTCATTGCTGGCGCTATCGGTAAAAATCAGATTGCGGAAAACAAAATCGGCCGGAGCTTGCGCCTCGGCCGATTGCATTTTGTGAATGGCGGAAAGACTTAGGACTGGGTTGCTGCAGCGGCTTCGAGTTCTTCGCGGTGTTTGCCGGCGCGCTTGATGCGGGCGGCCTTGCCCCTCAGATCGCGCAGGTAGTA
>Ga0075424_100005878_pt1 | contig 11766 bp, 11 predicted proteins | sample SoiMethybrSBSTD3_FD_75301 | JGI IMG/M metagenome (GOLD analysis project Ga0075424, IMG submission 75301) | Bulk soil microbial communities from a Populus tree surrounding site in Tennessee, USA - Soil MetaG P. TD hybrid SBSTD3 | ecosystem: Environmental > Terrestrial > Soil > Tree plantation... | reverse complement strand
ACCGCCACCAGGGTGAAGCCGGGGCTCTTGGCGAGCTGGCGGCCGGCGAAGCGGAGGTCCTGTCCGAGCTCGCCGAATGAATCCATCCACTTCATCCGAGTCTCCTTGCGCTGGAAGGGGAGAGCCTCAGGGCGGCGTTCGCAGCTTGCCGGCCTCGTGCTCGCCTGGATCGGTGCCGTGTTGGCGCAGGTAGAGGTCGAGGACCTTGGCCGATTCACCGTCGGCGCGCAGCCGGCCGTCGTCGAGCCAGAGGCAGCGGGAGCAGTTGTCGAGCACGGCCTTGGGACTGTGGGAGACGAGGATCACCGTCGAGCCGGCGTCGTGGAAGCGGCGCAGGCGCTCCTCGCACTTCGCGGTGAACGTCGCGTCGCCGACGGCGAGCACCTCGTCGAGGATGAGAATGTCCGGCACCCAGGCGGTGGCGACGGCGAAGCCGAGCCGGGCCTGCATACCGGAGGAGTAGTTGCGCAGCGGGGCGCGAATGAAGTCGCCGAGGCCGCTGAAATCGATGATGTCCTCGACCCGGGTCTCGATGTCGCGGCGGCTGTGGCCGAGCAGGAGGGCGTTGAGGTAGACGTTTTCGAGGCCGGTCAGCTCGTAGTCGAAACCGCTGCCCAGCTCGAGGATGGGGGCCAGGTTACCGCGGATCGCAGTGCTTCCCTGGGTAGGCTTCAGCACGCGGGAAATCACCTTGAGCAGCGTGCTCTTGCCGGCGCCGTTGCGGCCGACGATACCCAGCGTCTCGCCCTTGGCGACCTTGAGGTCGATATCGCGCAGCGCCCAAAGCTGCTCGTAGGAAAGCGAGCCGCGCAGGAAGTGGATCGCATACTCCTTGAAGGAAGGAATGCGCTGCTTGGCGAGGCGGTAGCAGAGCGAGACCCCCTGCAATTGGATGCTGAGCTCGGGCATCAGATGTAGAAGGGAATGCGGTCGCTGCTCTTGCGGAAGGCGTAGGCGCCGACCGCCAGGGCGACCAGGACGATCAAGCACGAAACGGTGAGGTGGCTCCAGGGCGGCACCTTGCCGTAGTAGATAGGGTCGCGGAACACCTCCAGGATCGACCGCAGGGGATTGAAACGCACGATCCAGCGCATCTTCTCGGGCACGATCTCCTTGGGGTAGAAAATCGGCGTCAGATACATGAGCACCGAGAGAAGGACGGTGATCATCTCCACGATGTCATTGAAAAACATCGACAAGGGCGACAGCAGCAGACCGGCTCCCAAGGTGAAGAGTGCGGCCAGCAGGATGGCCACCGGCAGGAAGAGGAGCGCCGGCGTCAGCGGATGGCCGGTGATCACCAGGATCAACAGCAGGGGCACCAGGGCGAAGATCAGATTGATCACGCCGGAAGCCACGGTGGAGATGGGAAAGACGGCCTTCGGCACAGGCACCTTCTTCAGCAGCTGGGCGTTGCCTCGCAGGCTGTTCATCGACGAGACGATGCTCTGGCTGAAGAAGTTCCAGAACAGGATCCCCGCCATGGCATAGACCGGATAGTTGGCGAGCTGGAAGCGGAAGAGGGAGCTGAAAACCACCTGTAGCACCAGCATCATGAGCAGCGGTTGCAGCATCGTCCAGGTGAAGCCGATGGCCGACCGCCGGTAGCGCACTTTGAGCTCCCGGGCCACCAGGGCGAGGACGAGGTCGCGATAGCGATAAATTTCGATCATGGAGAAGTGCCCGCTCCGAGCCGTGGGCTTTGTACACCGTCAGGGGGAGGATGGCAAGCGGAGGGCGTCCAGCGCTCTTCGCAAGGCTCGCCCGTCCTCTCGCCACTCCTCGCGGCGCTTCGGTCCAACGAAGGGCTCGGCGAGGCCGCGGCAGGCGAGGCGCAGGACGGCGCCCACCCGCAACGCCATCCCGGCGCCGGCCGCCCAGCGCTCGCCGTGATGCTTGCGGGCCCAGCGCAACAGATCCTTCCACAGCAGCTCAGGCTGCTGGCGCCCGCTGGCGCTGGGGTCCCGTCCAATGGTGGCGCCATGATGGTGGAGCACCCGGATTTCCGGACGCACCGCCACCTCCCAGCCGGCTCGCCGGGCACGGAGGCAAAAGTCGAGGTCCTGGGCGTAGAAGTAAAATCCTTCGTCCAATGGGCCCGCCGCTTCCCATACCTGCCGGCGGATGGCCATGGCCGCACCGGTCACCCAGTCCACCGGCGCCGGACTTGAAGCGGAGAGCGGTTTCAGGCGGCGGTAGAAAGGGAAGTGTTGAAGGAGTGCCGGCAGGCCGCTCGACAGAGCGAAGAACCACGCCAGCGAGGGCTCACGTCCGCCGCTCCACTGCGGGGAACCGTCGGGATAATGGAGGAGGGCACCCGCGATTCCCAGCTCCGGGTTCTCCTCGAACACCGCCATCAGGCCCGCCAGACTCCCTGCCTCCACCTCGGTGTCGCTGTTGAGCAGCAGCAGGATCTCGCCGTCCGCCTGGGCTAGCCCCTCGTTGGCGGCGCGGGTGAAGCGCTCCGCCGTCTCATGGCGCCGCACCTTGGCCTCGGGAAACCGTTCCCGCACCGCCTCCGCCGTGCCGTCCCGGCTGGCATCGTCCACCACGATGACTTCCATCCCCGCGACCGGCGACTGGAAGAGCGATGCGAGGCAGGCGAGCGTCAGCTCCCGCGTGCCGTGAGTCGGAATCACCACCGAGAGCTGGCAGTGAAGAGATTTCATCGTCGAAGGAGCACCCGTGGTAGTCTCCCATCCGCTCCGCCAAGGCGCAACCTTGGGGAGGGCGGAGCGTTCGCAGCACCCATTCTGGAGAGAGCATGAACGGGAGAGTCCTCATCACTGGCGCCGGGGGCGCGCTGGGGCGGAGCGTGGTGGCGCGCTTCCTCGACGAGGGAGACCGCGTCCTGGCGGTGGATCACAACGAGGAGCACTTGGCGGAGCTGACCCCGCTGGCGCCTTCGGACGCCCTTTCGGTCCGTAAGGTGGACCTCGGCTCCTCGGCGGACGTGGCGCGGCTGTTCGACGAGGTGGAAGCGGCCTCGGGAACGCCCCGGGCGGTCGTGCACCTCGTGGGCGGCTTCCGCTGGGGCCGGTTCGCCGACCTGTCTGATGCTGACTGGGATTTCCTCATGAAGGTCAATCTGGACACGACGTTCCGTATCTTCCGGGAGTCCGCCCGCCGCTTCGAGAAGGCGCGTGGGGGAGCCGTGGTGGCGGTATCGTCGCCTGCGGCCCTCCTGGGCGAGGCCGGGGTCGGCGGCTATGCCGCCGCCAAAGCCGGAGTCCTGCGTATGGTCGAGGCGCTGGCACGGGAGATGGCGCCTTTCGGCGGCCGGGCCAACGCCGTGCTTCCCGGCACCATGGACACCGCCGCCAACCGCAAAGCGATGCCCAATGCCGACCCGGCGACCTGGGCCACCACGGACTCGGTTGCGGCGGTCATCCACTTTCTCACCGCGCCCGCTTCGGCGGCCGTCAATGGCGCCGCCGTGCGGGTGCCGGGACCCTCTTTATGAGCCATTCGCTCGACTGCCAGATCTTTTTCGATTCGACGCGCCACGACGAGCCGCCGGCTGGCTGTGGCGCCCGCTTCGACCTCGCCGCCCAGCCGGAGGCCGCGGCACCGCTGGAGCGGCTGGGGATCTCGCCGGAGATGGACCTCCCTGCCATGCTGCTCAACGAGCCGGACGGCAAGGTCCGCATCGTCGGCGTCCGCCTCACCTCGGCAGAGGCCGCGAGGCTCGCCGAAGGCATCGGCATCCACGCCCGCAATCTCGTCATCTACAGCTCGTCCTGGTGCTCGGATTGCCGCCGGATGAAGCGGGTGCTGGAGGACGCCGAGGCCCATTTCGAAGAGGTGAACATCGATCAGGACGCCGGCGCCGAAGCCGTGGTGCTCGCCAGAAGTGGCGGCCGGCGCGTCGTGCCCACCCTGCGGTTCGACGACCGGATGTGGGCCTTCAATCCCGCTCCGCCGCTGCTGCGCCGCCTGCTCGCAGGTCGCGCACCGCGGACCTGAGCGGCTCCGCGAGTTGGCTGTGATTGTTGCGGCGGAAAGCTCGATGCTTAGGATAGAGGTATCGGGTTCGGGTCGAGCCAGCCTTTCACGAGCCAGATGTAGTCAATAAAGGTCAGCTCGTTTGCGGAGAGACGCAGGTTCATGCAGAGCGAAGGGAGCTCTTTGCGGAAGGCGCCGTACCTGCTGGCAATCTCCTCCCCACCCGTCATGGTGACCAGAGGAGAAGCGTTGCGCAGCCAGTTCCGCACGACGGTGATCGCTGTGCTCGGATCATCTTCGTGGCAGCGGATGTCCTGGCCGGCGATGTCGGAAATGAACTTCTGATAACGGTACTTCTCGCGGTCCAAGATCAAGCAGACTTTCTTTGTCTGCTCACCCGCGCCATAGCGTTTGGCTCCCAGAAACATCCCCAGCTCGAGGGGCATGTTGAATCTGGGCAGGTTGTTCGTAGCTTCGAGCTCGGTCTTGGAGATGTCATGGATACCGAACCTGCACTCCGAGATGATGTTGAAAATCTTCTCGATCCGAATCTGACTTCCATCATCGATCTCCAACGCACACCGGGGAGTGAAGCCGCAGTCCAAGACCACAAAAATGATTGCTTCGAAAAGGTCCTTATAGTGGACGTCGAACGGACAGTTGATAAAGACATGCTGGACGCGAGAAGTTCCCACGGTGGCCGGGCCGAGAGTTAGAGAAAAAGGGAATCAGATGGCGAAGCGTCAGGAATCTTCGTCGGTCTCGTCGCTGTCGCAAGGAGGCCGGCCCTTCACGGGTAGGGGATGAAGCCCCCGAACGGCTGCCCAGGTCTCGGGATCTCGGTCAGCCATTACCTTCCTTACCGCTTCTTGGATCTCGGCCGGAGTCCGAGAGCCTGGCTTGACAGGAGAAGGGACGACACGCTTTGACATGCTGCAATCATATGCTTTCTCAGATCGCGGCGTCAAACCCCTTCCCTTCCCACTCATGATACTCTCCCCCCGCTTCGACGCGGCACTTCTGGGGAGGTGCCGCGGTAGTTTCTGGAAGACCCCTACCCAGGAGAGACGATGAGTGGCAGAGTTCTGATCACCGGCGCCAGACGCACGGTGGGGCGTAGCATGCTGGGGAGAATCTCTCAATGAAGATAGCCGTCTGTATCAAGCAGGTCCCCAACACCGAGGCGCGGCTGCGGGTCAGCCGCGACGGCCGGTGGCTGGAGGAGGAGGATCTGCCGTTCATCATCAACGAGAGCGACGAGTACGCGCTCGAAGAGGGCCTGCGCATCGCCGAGAAGACCGGCGGCGAGGTGGTCGTCGTCAGCCTCGGGCCGGACCGCGTCAAGGAGGCCCTGCGTAAGGCCCTGGCGGTGGGCGCGGCGCGCGCCGTTCACCTCTCCGATCCGGCTTTCGCAAAAGGCGATGCTCTTGCAACGGGGCGGGCTCTCGCCGCCGCCCTGAAGCGGGAGAGCTTCGACCTCGTGCTCACCGGCTCGCAGTCGGACGACGTCGGCTACGGCGGCACCGGCTCGGTGATCGCCGGCCATCTCGGCTGGCCCCACGTCTGGCTGGTGATGGGCGTCGAGCTCGAGGAGGGGAACCGCTCGGCCAAGGTGACCCGGGAGATGGAGAGCGGCGTCAACGAGGTCTCCCGCGTCCAACTTCCCGCCGTGCTGGAGATCCAGGCGGGCCTCAATCACCCGCGCTATGCCTCGCTCAAGGGGATCATGGCTGCCAAGAAGAAAGAGATCGTCACCGTGACCCCCGCCGATCTGGGGCTCGACGCCTCGCAGGTGGGGGAGGCGGGCTCGCGGCTGGAGATCGTGTCCGTCGCTTTCCCGGCGTCGGGCAAAGGGGCGCAGATCTTCCAGGGGGACGCCAAGACCGCGGCGGCGTCCCTGGTCGAGAAACTTCAGAAAGAGGCGAGGGTGCTCTGATGGCTAGTCCGGTCTGGGTCGTTCTGCAACACCGCGAAGGGCAGATCTCGCGCATCTCCTGGGAGGCCGTGGGAGCGGCGCAGAAGCTCGCCGCCAGCTTGGGCGGCAAGGCCGAGGCCGTGCTCCTGGGCTCCGGACTTGGCACCACCGCAGCCGAGGTGGCGAAGTGCGATCTCGCCGCCGTCCACGTGGCCGATCACGACGCCCTGCGCACCTACACGCCGGGGGCCTTCATCGGCGCGCTGGCGCCGGCGATTCAGACCGCCGTTCCGGCGTTCGTGGTCTTCCCCCACACCTATCAGACGGTCGACTACATGGCCCGCCTCGCCCAGACGGCCGGTGCAGGGCTGCTGCCGGAGGTGACTGGTTTCGAAGACGAGAACGGCGCCTTGACGTGGACCCGTCCGGTGATGGGCGGCAAGCTGCAGTCGAAAGTGTGCGTCAAGGGCGAGGGAACGGTGCTGGTCTCCGTCCAGTCCGGCGCCTTCCCGGCCGATGGCGTCGTCCGCGGCGAGGCTCCCATCCAATCCCTGGAGGTGGACCTCGCGGCCGTGAAGCCGGACCGCGAGGTCCTTGGCTACGAAGAGGTGGGGGGCGACACGGTCGACCTCACCAAGGCGGAGGTCATCGTGGCGGTGGGGCGCGGCGTCGGCGGCGCGGACAAGATGGCCCCCGTCGAGGCGCTGGCCAAGGCGCTGGGCGCCGAGATCGGCGCCAGCCGGCCGGTGATCGACAACGGCTGGCTGCCGCGCGACCGCCAGATCGGCTCTTCGGGCCAGACGGTGGCCCCCAAGCTGTACATCGCCGCCGGCATCTCGGGCGCGATCCAGCACCTGGTGGGCATGAAGGGCTCGTCGGTGATCGTGGCGATCAACAAAGATCCGGGCGCGCCCATCTTCACCGTCGCCGACTACGGCATCGTCGGCGACCTGCACGAGGTCCTGCCGGCGCTGACCGAGGCGGTGCTGGCGGCCAAAGGGTAGCCGGGGGTGGCCACCCGCTGGGTCGTCCTCAAGTTCGGGGGCACCAGTGTCTCCACTCCGGAGCGCTGGCGCATCATCGCCGACCTCGCCGCCAGCCGGATCGCCGAAGGGCTGCGGCCGCTCGTCGTCTGCTCAGCTCTCTCCGGGATCTCCAACCAGTTGGAGGCGCTCCTCGCCCTCGCCGTCGAGGGCCGTCACGAGGCGGCCCTGGCGGCCCTGCACAAGCGGCACCTGGAGCTGGGAGAGGGGCTGGGGATCGACGTGCCTGAGCGGCTGGCGGACGACTTCGAGGAGCTGTCGCGCCTCGCCCTTGCCGCCTCACTGTTGCGCGAGGCCGGACCGGCCCTCAAGGCGCGGGTCATGGCCTTCGGCGAGCTGATGTCCACCCGCCTCGGCGCCGCGTTTCTGGAAACGCAGGGGATCGCGACTGCCTGGCTCGATGCCCGCACGGCCTTGGAGACCCGGGAGGACCCGGCCGCCAGCGATCCGCGCGCCTATCTCTCGGCCACCTGCGACTTCGAGCGCGACGAGGCGCTGGAGGCGCGCCTGGCGGCGATGTCTGGGGGGGCCGGCGCGGCGATCCTCACTCAGGGGTTCATCGCCCGCAACCGGGAGGGGCAGACCGTGCTCCTGGGCCGCGGCGGCTCGGATACCTCCGCGTCCTACCTCGCGGCCCGGTTGGGAGCCGAGCGGTGCGAGATCTGGACCGACGTGCCCGGTCTGTTCACAGCCAATCCATCCCTGCTCCCTTCGGCTCGGCTGCTGCGTGCCTTGAACTACGAGGAGGCGCAGGAGATCGCTACCACCGGCGCCAAGGTGCTGCATCCGCGATGCATCCCGCCTCTGCGCCGCCACCGCATTCCGCTGCACGTCCTGTCGACCGGCTGGCCGGACATTCCGGGGACCGTGGTCTCGGCCTTCGGTCCGGTGACCGGCCCGCAGGTGAAGGCGATCTCGTCGCGCAGCGGCATCACCCTGATCTCCATGGAGACGGTGGGCATGTGGCAGGAGGTGGGCTTCCTGGCCAAGGCCTTCGAAATCTTCGCGGAGCACGGCGTGTCGATCGACTCGGTTTCGACCTCAGAGACCAACGTCACGGTGTCGCTCGACCCCGGGGCCAATGCCCTGGAGCCGGGAGTCCTCCGCGCCCTGCTCGCCGATCTCTCGGCGTTCTGTGAACCGCAGGTCATCGCTCCGACCGCATCGCTCTCTCTCGTGGGGCGAGGAATCCGCGCCATCCTGCACGAGCTGGGACCGGTGCTGGAGGCGTTCGAGGAGCTGAAGATTCATCTCGTGACCCAGGCGGCCTCGGATCTCAATCTCACTTTCATCGTCGACGAGGACCAGAGCGAACGGCTGGTGCGCCAGCTCCACGGCCTCCTCTTCGGGCACCAGGTGGAAGGTCCGGTCTTCGGCCCCACCTGGAGCGAGCTCTTCGGACGTGAGGGAGAGATTCCCGAGGGGTCAGCCGCGGAATGGTGGCGCGGCCGGCGGCACGAGCTCGTCGACCTCGCCGCCGTGCGCGGTCCCGTCTACGTCTACGACGCCGGCACGCTGCGCTCCGCGGCAACCTCTCTGCGCTCCCTCACCGCCATCGACCGCCTGTTCTACTCGCTGAAGGCGAACGCCAACCCGGAGGTGCTGCGTCTCTTCCACGCCGAGGGGTTGAGCTTCGAGTGTGTGTCGGCCGGGGAGCTGGACCATGTGCGGTCTCTTTTTCCAGATCTCGACCGCTCGCGCCTCCTGTTCACTCCCAACTTCGCTCCCCGCGAGGAGTACGTCCGCGGCTTCGCCGCCGGAGCGCGGGTGACGCTCGACAACGTCCATCCCCTGCGCGAATGGCCCGAGGTGTTCGCGGGGCGGGAGGTCTTCCTGCGCCTCGATCCGGGTCGGGGGCGCGGCCACCACGCCCACGTGCGCACGGCCGGAGCGCAGTCGAAGTTCGGCATCGCACCGGAGCAGTTGGACGATCTTCAGCTCCTCCTCGCCGCCAGCGAGACCCGGGTGGTGGGGCTCCACGCCCATATGGGCAGCGGCATCCGCACCCCCGAGGCCTGGCAGGAAGTGGCCCTCTTCCTCGCCGCGGAAGCCGGGCGTTTTCCTGACGTCCGGGTGCTGGACCTCGGCGGCGGCCTCGGCGTCCCCGAGCGGCCGGGGCAGGGCGCCCTCGATCTCGCGGCCCTCGACGAGCTGCTGCGGCGCTTCAAAACCGTCCACCCGCAGTTCGAGCTCTGGCTCGAACCGGGTCGGTTCCTCGTGGCCCTGGCCGGGGTGCTGCTGGCGCGGGTGACCCAGATCAAGCACAAGGGCGAGATACGGTACGTCGGCCTGGAGACGGGCATGAACTCGTTGATCCGGCCGCCGCTCTATGGCGCCTACCACCCGATCTACAACCTGACCCGCCTCGACGAGCCGCCGGCCATGGTCGCCCACGTCGTGGGGCCAATCTGCGAAACCGGCGACATCCTCGGCCACTCCCGCCGCCTGCCGCCCACCTTCGAAGGGGACGTGGTGCTGATCGCCAACGCCGGCGCCTACGGGAGGGTGATGAGCTCGCACTACAATCTGCGCGAACCGGCCTCTGAAACTCTCCTCGCCTCCCCCTCGTAGTCCCCCAGTGGAGGACACGACCATGACCCTCGAATCCGAGAAGGAACCCTCAAGCTTCCTCGGCGCCCTTGCCTACTTTTTCAAGGCGCCGTTTCGTTTGCGGACCTATGCGAACCTGCTCTATCTGCTCCTGGCCTTCCCGCTGGGGCTGATCTATTTCGTCTTTCTGACCATGGGGCTGGCGCTGGGTTACGCCTTGACGGTGGTCTGGGTGGGTTTTCCCATCCTCGCCCTGGTGTTCGCTGGAAGCTGGTGGTTGTCGGCTATGGAGCGGCGACTCGCCATCGGTCTGCTGGGGGCCGAGGTGCCGCCGATGGCGCCGCCGCCGAGCGCGGACGCCGTGGGATTCTGGCAGCGGGTGAAGACCTTCCTGGCCAATCCCGTGACCTGGAAGGGGATGGCCTACCTGCTGCTCAAGCTCCCCCTGGGTGTCGTGTCGTTCGTTGCAGTTGTCACCTCGCTCTCGGTTTCGGTGTCCCTGGCCCTGGTGCCTCTGCTGTGGCCGTGGACTGACGTGACTTTCGACGTCGACTCCGGAGTCTGGCAACCCTCGACGTTCACTGGTTCCCTGATCTGCGGGCTCGTCGGGGTGATCTTCCTCTTCCTGTCTCTCAATCTGCTCAACGGCTTGGCGTTCTTCTGGCGCTTGGCGGCGACCTCATTGCTGGGCAGCCCGCGCTTCGCCGCCGCTCCGCCGAGCCCATCGTCGCCCGGGATTCCAGGGGAGCCGGCGCCGGCCGCCGCCTGAGCGCGTTTAAGTCCGAACGTTTTTTTCGCTTCTGGGCAGGATAGCATTGGGGGGTTGCCTCAACCCGCTCCCAGCCCATGAAAGCCCCCTCCCTCGACGAGCTCGTGACGTTGCCCGAGCCCCTGGCGTTGCATCGCCAGCTCGATTCCAGCAACTACCGCACGTTTCGCTGGCTGTTGGTGGTTGTGGCCCTGTGCACGGTGGGGGGAATCGCGGCCTCCGCCGATTTCCATGACGCCTGGGGCCTGATCCTCTACCCGCTCGACCTGCTCTTCTGCGCCGCTCTCTTCGTCCTGCGCGACCGCGAGGTCTTTGCCCGCAACTTCCGCCAGTTCCTGCTGGCCTTCCTCTGCGTCGAGATCGTGGTGCTGAAGTACGCGGCGAGCCACTCGTCGGACGCTACCACCCCGCTCTTCGTCATGACGGCGATGCTGCTGCTGTCTTTCAGGCTGCGGGTGGTGGAGCACCTCATGCTCTACGGCTTCCTCTGGGTGGTGGCGGTTTTCCCCCTGAGCTGGGTGGGCTTGGGTCGCACCGTGGCGCCCCCGGCCGACGGGGAGACGGTTGCCATCAGCGCGATGTCGGCAATCTGCCTGGCCGTCGCGGTCGCCTTGACCCAGGTCGGCCGGCGCCGCTTCCTGGCGATCTGGCGCAAGGAAAGCTCCCGCCACCGCGAGCGGCTGCGCATGCGCGAGGAGATCGAGTACGCCCGCAAGATCCAGCTCAGCATGCTCCCGCACGGAGCGCCCGAGATCGACTGGCTGGACCTCGCGGCCGCCTCCCTTCCCGCCACCGAGGTCGGAGGGGACTACTACGACTACTTCCGGCTCGCGCCCACCCAACTCGCGCTCGTGCTGGGCGACGTCTCCGGTCACGGCCTGGCGAGCGGTCTCCTCCTTTCGGGCGTGCGGAGCTGCCTGTATCTCCTGGAGCAGGACCTCTGCTCGCCCGTTCCCGTCTTCGAGAAGCTCAATCACATGGTGCGGCGCACGACCGAGCGGCGCACCTACATGACTCTGCTCTGCGCGGTGCTCGACAGCGAGGCCGGCACCTTGACGGTGACCAGCGCCGGCCATCCGCCGGTGCTCCATTACGATTCCCGAAGCCGCTCCTTCGAGGAGATCGGTCAGGGCGCCCCGCCTCTCGGTACCTTTCTCCAGGCGGACTACGTGGAGCAGCGGCGTCCGGTGGCCGCCGGCGACCTGCTGATCTTCTACACCGACGGCCTCGTGGAGGCCCGCAACGCTCAGGGCCAGGACTACGGCGACGCCCGTCTGCAACGAGCCGTGGCCCGCGCCGTCGACAGCCGGACGGCCCGCGAGCTCCGCGACTCGATCCTCAGCGACTGGTCGAACTTCAGAGGCGACGAGGAGCAGGCCGACGACATCACCGTCGTGGTCGTGCGTCTCCGCTGGCCGGACCAGCCGGCCCAAGGCCAGAACTCTGCTGCGCCGCCGCCGTAGGTAGCCACTACGCCGCCTTGCCTGTCGCAACGGCTGAAATGCGATGAAGCTGCCAACCTTCGACGACCTCGTCCTTCTCCA
>Ga0075424_100005877_pt1 | contig 11768 bp, 10 predicted proteins | sample SoiMethybrSBSTD3_FD_75301 | JGI IMG/M metagenome (GOLD analysis project Ga0075424, IMG submission 75301) | Bulk soil microbial communities from a Populus tree surrounding site in Tennessee, USA - Soil MetaG P. TD hybrid SBSTD3 | ecosystem: Environmental > Terrestrial > Soil > Tree plantation... | reverse complement strand
TCTTTCATCCTGTGAACCATCTCAATCGGCGGTCGGTAAAAAGAAAGAAGCACGTCAGCCAGAGTGACATCGGGATTTTCCATTGCCACTTTCAGTTGTTGCAGCTGAAGTGCGACCACTGGCCCTGCGAAGCGCTGAGTCACGGCATTGTACAGATCTTCTTTGGTGCCGAAGTGATAGTTGATGGCCGCAATGTTCACGCCGGCATCTTTCATGATCGCGCGCAGAGAAGTCGCTTCGTAACCGTAATACGCGAAGTGATGCTCGGCGACATCCAATATGGCATTCCGAGTTATTTGCGTGGGCATTTGACAATGATACCCCGTATGAGATAGATTTTCAATCGAGTGATAGAAAATCCGGGAAGGTATAATCCTATGAGCAATACAATGACTGCCCTGAATGCAGGGCGCATCTTGACCGCGTCCGAACCAGAAGTCGGAGCGCGATACAAGCTCAACGACATCTTCTGTCGAGCCTGGCTCAGCCACGCCATTACTGCGGTTGTGCGTCATGGCATTCCTGAAATTGTCGGGAAGAAAGCGATCAGCGCAGACGAAATTGCTGGCGCAAAAAATCTCGACGCAGGTACCGTATACCGAGTGATGCGGGCGTTGGCTGCCAACGGCATTTTCACCGAAGCTGAAGGACGTGTATTTCAACATTCCGAAGTGTCGAGCTTGCTGCGCCGCGATCATCCAAATAGCTGGGCCGGCATGGCGAAGATGTGGAACCATCCAGCTTGCTTGCAGAGCTGGATGCACTATGCGGAGTGTCTAACAGATGGACGAAGCGGCGTTGAACATGCGTTCGGCAAGACTCTATACGAGCATCTAGGCGAAGATCCTGCCGCCACACAAGCCTTTAGCGATGCAATGATCAGCAACTCGCAGCATGTGTCGAAAGCAATCGCGCGGGAATTTCCTTTCGGAAAATACCAATCAGTAATTGATTTAGGCGGCGGTGTTGGAACTCTGCTCGTTGCGATCTTAGCTGCACACCCTCATTTGCGGGGAGCGATTTATGAGATCGCTGACTTGCGCGATGCGGCGAATGAATACGTGCATAAGGCCGGCTTGTCTGATCGAGCCGAAATTGTGGTTGGAAATTTCATTGATTCAGTTCCCGAAAAGTATGACCTGTATTTGGTCAAGAACTCTTTGTGGAATTGGGACGACGACAACTGCTCGAGAATTTTGAGGAATGTACGCACAGCGATCGGCTCGAATATATACCGTCGTTTCGTGATCATTGAATACGTCATTGACGACGAGAATGCCCGCTGGACTACACTGTATGACTTGCAGATTCTCAATCTGCCCGGAGGACGCGCGCGAACTATCAATGAATATTCGGACTTACTGCTCGGTGCCGGCTTCGAAATCGAGGGAATCCAACACGTTGAGGACCAGACGCTCGTCGTTGCAAAGCCTATTTAGGGCGTGAGGACAGCGTTTCGAAATCCGCTGAGCGCTGTTGCACGCGCTTCAGAAACGACTTCGAATCGATGGTCGCGGCTATAAAGCGCGCGGCCGCACCTCGCGCCGCGAACGACCCGGTATTATCCCCTAAACCCCACCGTTAAATGCGCGCGATGCGAAGTCGGGAAAGGCTCGCCTTCGCATTGAAGCGTGACGATGTAAGTGCCGGCCTTGGGAATCGCCTCGGGCGGGATCGTCGCCTTGAGCTCATTCTTCGAGACGAAGCTCGTCGGCAGCGGTTGGCCGTTCACCATGACGCAGTGAAACGGCCACATGCCGCCCTCGCCGCGCACGCGGAGCGTCGTCGGGCCGCTTCCCTCGATTAAGAAGAGCGGCGAGATTTCGAGATCGAGCGGCAGACTTTGATACGAATAGAACGAGGGGATCGGATTCTTGTACTTGTGGAACGCATGATCGACGACCTTGCCGTCGATGAGCACCATTTTGACGTTCTGCGTCGCCCAGATGTCTTTCAGCGGGTCGCCCTCGACAACGATCAAGTCGGCCACCTTTCCCTGCTCGACGCTGCCGTAATCTTTGTCTCTTTTGAAAGTCTTCGCGACGTTCAGCGTCGCCGCCTGGATCGCCGTCATCGGCGGAACGCCCGCCTCGACGTCCATCGCGAGCGCCTGATGCATCAGCAGCGCTGCCATGCCGCGCGGCGGATCGGAGCCTTCTTTTAATATGCCCCCCGCCGCGACGAAGCGGCATATGAACTCGCTCGCCTTCTCGTAGCCGCGCTTCGCCTGATCGAGCTGCTGCGGCGTGTAGCGCTTCAATAATTTTTCATAGGCGTTGTCGGTCACCGTGCGCACGGCCGCAGGCAGATCGGCGTCGGGATTGTTCAATATCTCGTTCTCGCGCGCCTGGAAGCGCTCGGCGCTGGGCGAGAGCGGCCGCAGCCACTTGGCGATCGTCGGCGTCCAGGCGACGCCGCGTTCGACCATTGCGCCGATGACTTCATCGTAATTTTCCGTCTGATAATAGGCGCCGGCGAGCTCCTGATCGATCACGCCACCGAGGCGGTCCTCGGCGAGCTTGCGCCGCGCGGGCGCGTAGGGAATCGAGCTGTAGCCGACGGACCAGATATGTTCGATCGAATTGACGCCCGCGTTCGACGACCCGACGACGTCCCAACTGTGGGCGGCGACAGGCATGCCGAGGTTGTGCGCCTCGTCGCAGGCAAGCTTCAAGAGGTCCATCGAGAGGAACTCGTTGACCTTGAGAATCTCGCAGCCGAATTCTTTCTTGCGATGGATGGCCCGGCGGACTTCGTCGGGATTCGTCACGATGATGTTGTCGCGAAACGTGCGCGAGCCGAACGCGTCGTGGCCCGTGCCGACGCCGCCGATCGCGCGGCCGGTCATCCAGATGCGCGGCCCGCGGATCTTGCCCAGCACGGTGCCCTCTTTCTGCGCCCGCGTCCACGGGCCGTCCTGGTAAAGCTCGATCGACGCGCAGGTCGTGATGCCGAGATGGAGATAGAGCTCGCCGTGGAAATCTTCGAGATGACCATGGCCGTCGATAAAGCCGGGAAGAATCGTGCTGCCCTTGACGTCGATCACCTCGGCGCCGGCGGGAACGGCGACGGCGCCGCCCCGCCCGACGGCCTGAAATCTTCCCTTCTGAATGACGATTACGGCGTCGTCTATCGGCGTGCGTCCTGTGCCGTCGATCAATTTTCCGCCTTTTACGACCGTTGGATTTTCCGCCATGGTTTTTGCCTCGCACGTCTTTTCGCGCTTTGATCGCGCGATGTCAATGCGCTTGACGCTCGGGCGAGAGTTCGACTAGGCTCCGCGCAGTGAGAGCGCTGAGAATTCTTCGACTCGCTTCTGCCGCGCTGCTTATCTGCTTGAGCCCGGCGCACGCCCAGAACACCGGTCCCGACCTCGTCGCGCAGGCGAGGAAGGAAGGCGCGCTCGTCTGGTACACGACGCTCTCGGTGCCGGAGGCGAACGAATTCTCCGCCGCGTTCGAGAAGCTCTATCCCTTCATTCGCATCGAGATCTTTCGCTCCGGCGCCGGGGCCATCGCCAACCGCATCTTCAGCGAGTACGCCGCGAAGAACTACCGCTTCGACGTCGTTCAGGGCATCTCCAGCCGCGGCGTCATTCCGGCGTTCCGGCGCAGAGGCATCATCGCGGCCTATCCATCGCCGGAGTACAAATTCGTCGCGAGTGATTTGAAAGACAAAGACGGCTACTGGAGCGCGATGTACGTGAACACGATCGTGCTCGCGTACAACACGCGGATGGTGAAGCCGGCGGAGGCCCCGAGAACCTACGACGATCTGCTCCAGCCGCGCTGGAAGGGGAAAAAGATCTCCAACGACACGGAGAATTTCGCGTGGTTCGACGGCCTGCTGAAAACCTGGGGACGCGAGAAAGCTCTCGCCTATTTTCGCCGGCTCGCCGCACAGGACCAGGTCTTCCAGCGCGGCAGCCGCGGACGAATCCAACTCGTCATGGCGGGAGAGTTCCCGTTAACCATCGCCTACGGGCCGCACGTCCAGGGCTACACGAGCAGGGGCGCGCCGATCGACTGGGTCGCGCTCGAGCCCGTGGTATTTATCTTCGACAGCGTCAGCATGGCGGCAAGACCGCCGCATCCGGCGGCGGCGCAACTCTTCATCGATTTCCTTTTCTCGAAAAGCTCGCAGGTGAAGCTGCGCGAGATGAACCGGATTCCCTCGCGCGTCGACGTCGAGCCCGACCCGCCGCGGCTTTTCCGCGGCTTCGCCCGCGTCGGGCAGGACGTCGAGGACGAGAATCTTTCGCAGTCGATCGAACTCTTTCGCGATATCTTCGGCCTGCCCGCCGGAGGATGACGATGCGTCGCGCTTTCTTCACGGCATTCGCGTTGTGTCTGGCGTCGGCGTCGGCTTCCTACGCCGCGGCGAGCACTGTCATCGCCTACAGCTCGATCAATCCCAACTCGGCCTATCTCGAAATCGCGCGCGCCCAGGGATTCTACCGCAAATACGGCCTCGATCCCGACGTCGTGCTCGTGCGCAGCAGCGCGACGGCGACCGCGGGCCTCGCCGCCGGCAACATTCAATTCGGCTACATCGGCGGGTCGGCCGTGATAAACGCCGCAGCGGAGGGCGTGCCGCTGAAGCTCGTCGCGTCGTACGACGCCGAGCTCAACTACGACATCGTCGCGCGGCCGGAGATTAAAAACGTCGAAGGCCTCAAAGGCAAGAAGTTCGGCGTCGGCTCGCTCGGCGGAACGCCGTGGATGGCTGCGAAGCTCGCCTTCGAGTATCTCGGCCTCGACGAGAAGCGCGACCGCATTCAGGTCGTCGCGATGGCGAACCAAACGAGCCGCTTCAACGCGCTGGAGCAGGGCGCGGTCGACGCCGCGGTGCTCCAAGGCAACTACAGCCGGGCGCTCCAGGCGAAAGGCTTCGTTGTCATCGTCGATCTCGCGCGCGCGAAGCTGCCGTTTCTCGGCGCCGGCGTGGTTGTCTCCGGACGTTTTTTGCGCGAGAACCAGACGATGGTCGAGAATCTGCTGAAAGCGCTCATCGACTGCCAGGCATTCATCAACGCCCCGGGCAAAAAGCCGGCCGTGTTGCGGCTCCTCGGATCGTATCTGCGCGAGACGAACCCCGCCGCCCTCGAAGAAGGTTATCAGGTTTTGAGCGGCAATCTGCGCCGGAAACCGTTTCCGTCGCTCGCGGGTCTCAACAACATCAAGCGCATCCTGGCGCTCTCGAACGCGAAGATCGCAATCGTAAAGACGGAGGAGCTGATCGACGACGACCTGCTGCGAAGATTCGAACGCGCCGGGATTCTCGACCGCGCCGTCGCAGGCTCGCTTTAGACGAGGGAGGAACGTGAAAGCGAAACTCGTTCATATCGCCGTGCGCTCCACGAACCCCCGCGCGCTCGCGGACTTTTACAAGCGCGCTTTCGGTCTGCGCGAAGTTTTGAGCAATCGAAAGGCCGTCGATTTGTGGGACGGCTATCTCTTCCTCGCGATCAATCCGCCGACGGCGAACGGGCCGATGGGCTTGAACCATTTCGGCTTCCTGGTCGAGAACGTGGACGCGCTGCGGCCGGTGCTGGAGCGCGCCGGAGCATCAAAGGTCGAAGCGCGCCCGGCTGGACGCTCGTTCACCGACTGGCGCGTGCACGATCCGGAGGGCAACCCGATCGATCTTTCTTCGCGCGGCTACGACACGATCCCGGCGGAGCGGCTGGAAAAACCGAGCGCCGACGGCGCGATGAACGAAATCCGCCGGCTCGTCATCCTCACGCAAAATCCGGAACGGCTGGCGGAATTCTACACCGAGGTCTTCGGCCTGACGAAAAAAACTTTCACCGGCGCCGCGGTCCTGACCGACGGCGTTATACAGCTCGTGCTGCTGAACCGCGGCGCGCCCGGCGCTGGACTGTACGGCTACGGCCTCGCAGCGCATGGCGACGAAACGCTGCGGCGCTTAAAAGAGCTCGACACACCGATTGCGTCGGAGCCCGACTGGCTCGACGCAGGCAAGCGCCAGATGGTCCTGCGCGATCCGGAAAAGAACCTCGTCGCGGTGTTCGGAGCGCGGTAAGCGCCTCAATTCGAGCGCAGATCGGGCAGCGAGATCTTCGCCGCCTGCTCGGCGTAATCGTCCGCGACTTTCTGCGGCAATAATCCTTCTTTGACCAGCTTTCCCGCCGCCGCCTTGACGCAGCTCACATAGACGTTGCGGTTGAACGTCTCGCCTTTTTTCAACAGGCCGGCGCGCTGCCATGCCTGGGTTAGATTCTCGCGTCTGTCGCGCACGCCGTTGCCGTTCATGTCGACGAACTCCCCGCGCGCGTCGAGCGGCTCCTGATTGATGCCGTCGAAACGCGCGAGCGACGTCTCCTGCCCTCCCCGGCGGCCCGGATTTATGCCGAGCGGAAAGACGTAATAGACGCCGAGCGGGCAGGCGACCTCCGGCAGCGCGACACCGCCGCCGCCGAGCTCCTTGAGATCGCTCTTGGTCGCCGTCGGCGCGGCGCCTTTGTCGACCCAGGCGTCAAGCCGGTCGATGAACGAATCGTAAAGTCCGGTCAAGTCGAGCGCCTGCGGCACGAGATCGGCGCGGTCGACCTGCCCGGCGTCGAAGTGGCTCACGCCGAGGATTTCAAACATACGGTGCTCGCCGCCGAGCCCCTTGTCTTTCAGCATGCGGGCGTTGAGCCGCTTGTTCTCGATGTAGTCGCCGGTCTCGCCGAGGTAGAGCATGTGGCTCACGTCGATCTGCTTCGCGAATTGCTTGCGCCCCTCGTCGGTGGTGAACAGCGTATCCTTGCCGTCGACGACGAGCTTCGGCAGCCACATGCCGCCGCCCGCGTCGTCCAAGAGAAAGCCGTCGAAGAGCCGCTTGCCGTCGTCGCCGCGGTTCGCGCCCGGCATATAGTTGATCAGGCGGCCGAGAAAGCCGCCGGCCGAATGGCCGTAGAAGTACGTGCGCTTGGGCTTCGCGCCCAAATTCTTCGCGATCATATTCTGCGCGAGCTGCGTCCACGACGTGATGAGACCCGCGTGCGCGCTAACGTTGTTCTTTGCCATGGTGCTGCCGTCTTCAAGCGTAACGGTGATGTCGCCGTTCGCGCGGTCGGACGAGCGCATCGTGTGCGCGACCGCATAGCCTTTGTCGATCATCAGCGTCGTGTAGCGGTTGACGTTGGCGAGGCGGTTGTATTTCGCGTGCGGGTCGCGCGGGAGGAGCGCGCCGACGTCGCCGTAGGAGCCCGCGCCGTGCGCGCCGACCCAGAGCTTGCCGTTCCAATCGCGCGCGTTCTCAGGATACATGATCGTCATGCCGTGGCCGGTCGCCGCCTCGTAGCGGCCGACGCCGCGCGCGCGCGGGCCGGTGAGGCCCGACTGCGCGAAGACGAAGTCCGGCCCGTCGGTGAAATAGATCGCGCGCTGTCCCTTCTCCTTCGACGCCCAGCCGTCGACGATGCCCGTAAGGCGCACTTCGACGCGGCGGAACTTTTGTCCCTTGATGTTGAAGACCGTCTCCTCGGAGACGATATAGCATTGCTCGACACCGACGCTTTTTCCCATAACCTGCTTCGCGGCCGGCGCGAACTCGTTGCACGAGGCCGCGTCCTTCAATCTGGCGGATTTCGATTTCTCCTGCGCGAATCCTGCGCCGTTGCAGAAAAAAAAGAAGGCCGCAGCGAAGACGATGAATAGCGTCGGCATAAATGTTTCCTCCTGCCGCAACCTAGGTCCGTCCCCTTTCACTTGTCAACCTGCATCTACGTCGAGCGCAAGCCGCCGATTTGTGCTTTTTCGTTCGGGTGCAATATTGAAAATAGGAGGATTAAAGCCATGAAGGTCAAGGAAACCGCGCTGGCCGTGTTTGCGGCGGCGTTATTGGCGCTCGTTTCGGGATGCGCGGTGTCGGCGGATTATCCCGGCTACGCCGGCTACGACGCCTATTATTACTATCCCGACTACGAGGTCTACTACTATCCGCGCGTGCACCAGTTCTGGTGGCGCGACGGCGGTGAGTGGCGGCACGGAGATCGCGCGCCGTCGCGCTTCGTGCTCAACGACCGCGACCGCGTGCGCATCGATATGGACCATCCGCCGCACACCGATCATGCGCGCGTGAGAGAGATGTTCCCCTCGCACCACGCTAGCAACCAAGCGACCGGGCGAGGAGACGCAGGCGGGGAGCGCGGCGGCTCAGGGGCAGCGCGCGGCGGTGGCGGCCGGAGCGACAACGACCGGCGTTAAAAATGAATAAACGGCGGCCGGCGCAAGCCGGCCGACCTCGACCGCCCGCTGCAAACCTGCACTCGAGCATCAAGGAGGTCTACAAACCGCACAGGGAAGTATTTAAGGAAAGATATCGGGAGCGCGGCTAGCGTCTCACCACTCCACAACGATGGGGTTCAACGGCTTGTAGCCGCGGTATTTGTTCGCCGCGACTTTCTCTTGTTCCTCGGTCACTGGGTTCACCGGCTTAGGCTGATCTCTGCGCGCGGCTTGCTTGAGGTCCGCGATGTAGTCGTCAAACGTATACGGCCGCGGCGCGAGCTCACGGCGAAGCCGCAACGGCTGCGGCGGCTTCTCGCCGCGATCCTGAGCGTTTACCCCGGCCGGAAGCGCGAGCAAAAACGCGAGAGCGTACGGCGTATATTTCATAAAATCACCCCGGTCTTAATTACAGCAAGCAGGGTGCCAAGCCCGGAAAATCGAGGTTTTTTTCTGACCGCGAACTCCGGTAACGGGTAAATTTTTCCCGTCTGGGTGTTTACCGGATGCGCGTAAAAATAGGGGGAATTTTCTTAGTGAATGGCAGGTTTAAACGTTAACCGTCAGACGATCGGCCGGCGCTTCAGTGAATGGCAATACGTTCGGCACCTAAGTACGATCTTGGCTTTCAGGCCGCGTCCTTTTCCTCGACCGGCAGGCCGGCGTCGAGCCAGGCGCGCCAGCCGCCGACCAGAGCGCGCGCCCTAGTCCATTCCGCCTTTCGCAATTGCTGCGCCGCACGGGCGCTCGTCGCTTCGTCGGGTCAGGCACAGAAAAGAATCAGCCACGTGTTCTTCGGTATGCCGAGCTCGGCGACGCGGCGAACAACGTGCTCGGCGGGTATTCGGATCGCGCCTTCCGCGCCGCGCCGATCGTCGGCGAGGCTGTGCTCGGAGCGCACGTCGAGAATAACCACCGGCTCGCCGTTTTGACGCCGCCGCTTAAGCTCGTCGATGGTTATGCGGTCGTCTGCGGTTTTCGCGGCCGGTGTCTCTTCAGCGGGATGGTCGAGGTCGACGTCTTCGGCGCCCACCACGGCCGCGGCCGGGTGCTGCGAGCGCGGTCGCTTGCTGCGCCCGAGGAACATCAGCGAGCCGCCGTGCAGCACGACCGAAAAGAGCACGACGAAGCACGCGACCTGGAAGAGGTATTGGCTTTCAGGCGCGCCGGCGAAGACCGGAACCAGGATGAGCAGCAGCGAGCTCAAGCCGCGCGGGCCGAACCACGCGATCAAGAGACACTCCTTCGACTTGAGACGCATCGTGGAGAGCGCCGCGAAAAAAGCGATAAGGCGGATAAGCGCGACCGAAATCGCCAGCAGCAGCACGGGCCAGCTCAAGACGGTGAAGCCGGTCCAGATGAGCGAGCTGCCGAAGAGCACGAAGGCGAACAGCAGGGCCATCTCGGCCGTGGTCTCGCCGTATTCGAGAAAGCAGTCGCAGAGGTCGAGGTCGAGCGCCGCAATCGTGAGCCCCGCCGTGAACGCGGCGATAAATCCGCTGCCGTGGACCGCCTCCGCGGCGGCATAGGCAGCGAACGCGACGCCGAGCGAATACAACGACTCGTAGTCGCGACGGACACCGATCTTTCGCCGTATCATATCGAGCGCCGCGAGCGCGAGGAGTCCGACGGCGATACCGGCGCCGGGACCGAGCAGGAGAAAATCAAGAGCGAGCCGCGCCCAATCGACGACGCCGAGCTGCCTGCTATTGTTCAAAAACGGCAGCGCCAGGAGGATCACCGGCAGGAGGACGATATCGTTTAGGCCGCTCTCCAGCCGCAGCGCGAGGCGCACGGTATCCGACAGTCCCGACCGACGCACCAGGCCGCGCAGCATGACCGGGTCGGTCGAGGCGAGCGCCGCGCCGAGGACGGCCGCGGCGGCCGGCGAGAGATCGAGCAGATACCAGCCGGCAAGCGCGATGAGCGCGGCGCTCAGCACCGTGCCGGGCCCGAGCACGATGAATGCCAGGCGCGCGTTACGCCGGACCTCCGCGATCGGGAGGCTAACGGCGTCGGTGAAAAGGACGAGCGTCAAGCTCAGCGTCGCGACGACGAAAAGAATCGGCGAATCGAGCGTTACGTCGAGAAGGCCGAGCCCCGCCGGGCCGAGGATCGCGCCGAGCGCGAGAAAGACTCCGACCTGAGGAACGTCGCTTTTATCGATCAATCCCGACAGCAGCGCCGCGATGATAATGACGATGCCGACCAGCGCGAGCGTGAAAATAAAGAATTGCGGGTCCGCGGCGTTCATAGCTAGCCGGACCATAGCAGGTTAGAGATAACCTGCAAACGCCGCTGCACCTTTAAGCTGCAGGTGCTTACGCGATCAAATGTTTGAATAATAACGATCGAATATTTGGATCGGTGCGATCAGAATTTTGGATTGCCGCGATCAGGATATTTGATGGCCCTTGGGGCACCCGCGGTCAATTCAGCACGACGAAGCCGTATTTTTGAAAAACCGCCTTGGCGGCCGGACTTCCAAGATAATTCATGAAATCGCGCGCGGCGTCTTTGTGCTTGGATTCCTTGATGACTGCCGCCGGGTAGGTGATCTTCGGACCCTTGTCGATCGGCACTTCGTAGACGATCTTTACTTTTTTCGAAATCGCCGCGTCGGTCTTGTAGACGAATCCGGCATCGACGTTGCCCGATTCTACGGAGGCCAGCGTCGCGCGGACATCCTGGACCGGAATAATCTTGGGCTTCACCTGATCCCAGAGGCCTTCTTCGGTCAGATATTTGGTCGTGTAGACGCTCACCGGAACCGAAGGCTCGGCGAGCGCGATCCGCTTGACGTCCGGCTTCAATAAATTCCGCGGCGACGAAAGCGCAAGCTTGGAATCCGCCGGCGCGACAATGACGAGCTGATTCGACAGCAGGTTTTTCCGCGTGCCCTGCTCCAGCCGGCCTTTTTTGTCGAGGTTGTACATCTGAAGCAGATCGGCGGAAAAAAATATATCCGCCGGCGCGCCCTCTTCGATCTGGCGCGCGAGGCCGTTGGACGGACCGAAATTGAACCTCACCGTGTGCTTCGATTTCGCCTGATACCCTGCCGCGATCTCTTTCAGAACGTCCGTGAGACTCGCCGCGGCCGAGACGAGAATCTCGTCGGCACACGCGAGCCCCGGGGATATTAGAATAAGCGAAGTTATCGGTATTGCGAGCCATTTTCTAATCCGTCGCTTTAATTCCATGACTGTCCGACTGTAACAGTTCCCGCCTGACAGCTTCAACGCCTGCCGGCTTGGTCCCGTGAAAAAAAGGTCTAAACTTAAAGCAGGAGGCATCCATGTTTCGCGACAAAATCGGATTGAAAGACCTGGAAAAAATGGACTCGGAGTACCGCGAACTGCTGGGGCGCGTGCTGACGATCCAGGCGGACTGCGAGATCGGCGGGCCGCATCTCTATGTGAAAGACATTCTCCCGAGCGCGCCGAGCAAGACCGACCAGCTGGTCGTCGCCCGCACGGCGGCCGAGGAGGTCGACCACTTCCGCAAGATCGCGCGGGTAGCAGGAGACATGGG
>Ga0075424_100005875_pt1 | contig 11769 bp, 9 predicted proteins | sample SoiMethybrSBSTD3_FD_75301 | JGI IMG/M metagenome (GOLD analysis project Ga0075424, IMG submission 75301) | Bulk soil microbial communities from a Populus tree surrounding site in Tennessee, USA - Soil MetaG P. TD hybrid SBSTD3 | ecosystem: Environmental > Terrestrial > Soil > Tree plantation... | reverse complement strand
CACCCGGCCGGTCGTTGACTTGCCGCAGCCGGACTCGCCTACCAGGCCGAGCGTCTCGCCGGCCCGGACCGAGAAGGACACCCCGTCGACGGCCTTGACGGCCCCCACCTGCTTCTGGAACAGGATGCCCTGCTTGATCGGGAAGTGCTTCTGGACCCGATTCACGCTGAGCAGGGCGTGCGGGTCGTCCGCGGCCGGATGGATGTCCGGCTGAGTCGACTCCGCTGTTTCGGCGGTGGCTTCGGTTGTCTCGGCGGCACCTTCGGTCATCGTCCGCGGTTGTCCATCCTCGGGCGCGTGGTGGCTCATACGCTAACCTCGCCCGCTCACAGCTTCGCCGCGATCTCGGAGGACCAGATCCGTTTGCGTTCGGCCGAGTCGATGTGACACCGCACGGGGTGACTCCCGGCCGCCGCGACGAGATCCGGGCGCACCTCGCGGCACGCATTCCCCGGTACCCGGTCCGTGAACCGGCACCGTGGGTTGAAGACGCAGCCCTTCGGCACTTGGATCAGCGACGGTGGCTGCCCTGCGATCGGCTGGAGTCGCGCCTGTCGCGTGCGGTCCATCCGCGGCATCGAACCGAGCAGTCCCCAGGTATACGGCATCTCGGGGTGGTAGAAGATCTCGTCCACCGTGCCCATCTCGACGCATTGGCCGCCGTACATGACGAGCACTCTCTCGCAGGTCTCCGCGACGACTCCGAGGTCGTGCGTGATCAAAATGACCGCCGAGTTGTATTCGCGTTGCAGATCCTTGATCAACTCGAGGATCTGCGCCTGCACGGTGACATCGAGCGCGGTCGTCGGTTCGTCGGCGATCAGGAGCTTCGGGTTGCAGATGAGCGCCATGGCAATCATCGCGCGCTGGCGCATTCCGCCGGAGAACTGGTGCGGGTAGTCGCGGTACCGGCTGTCCGGATTCGGGATGCCCACCCGTCGGAGCATGTCTACGGTCGCCTGGTGCGCGGCCTTCTTGCCCACGTGGTTGTGCACGAGGTAGGCCTCGCGGATCTGGTCGCCGACTCGGTAGAACGGGTGCATCGACGACAACGGATCCTGGAAGATCATCGACATGACGTCGCCGCGCAGCTTCTGCATGTCCGCCTCGCTGGCCCGGACAAGATCCTGACCGTCGAGCGTGATCGAACCGGTGACCTGCGCGCTGGTGCCCTTGAGCAGCCCCAAGATCGCCTGGCTCGTCACTGACTTGCCCGAGCCGGACTCGCCGACGATGCCGAGCGTCTGGCCCCGAGCGAGGTCCAGGTTGATGCCGTTGACGGCCTGCACGATGCCGTCCTCGGTCGGGAACTGGACCTGGAGATCGCGCACACTCAAGAAGGCGTCGGACGCCGGCTCGGCGGTGACGGCCTCGACGTCGATGGCGACGCGCTCAGCCCCGGTCACGAGCACCCTGCACGGCGCTCGACTGCCCGCGACACTGGCACCATCAATTCAACCTCACCCTTGGGTCGATCACAGCGTACAGAATGTCGACGATGATGTTGGCGAAGATGATGAAGAAGGCCGAGAACAGGACGACGGCCATGACGATGGGCAGGTCCTGGTTGAAGGTCGCGTTCACTGCGGTGCGGCCCAACCCAGGCACGCTGAAAATCGTCTCGGTCAGCACGGCACCGCCGAGTAACGCGCCGAGGTCCAGGCCGAAGACGGTGACGACCGGGGTGATCGCGGCGCGCAGGCCGTGCTTGAGAGTCACCGTCCGGCTCGGCAGCCCTTTGGCCCGGGCGGTGCGGATGTAGTCCTCACCCATCGTCTCGATCATGTTGGCCCGCGTCAGGCGCACGTAGTTCGCCCCGAAGATCAGCGCGAGGGTGAGCCAGGCGAGGAGGTAGTTCTTAAACCAGGTCCACGGATCCGGGTTCCACGGTGACGTGACCGTGTTGGACGTGTAAGGGAGGAGCTGCCACTTGCTGACCACGATCCACAGAAACAACAACCCGATGAACGGCGCCGGCAATGAGACACCGAGCGATGAAATGGCCACGGCGACCTTGTCCGGCCATTTTCCCCGGTGCAGGGCGGCGGTGACGCCGATCCCCACGCCGAAGATCAGAAATATCGCTGCGGCGCCGATAGCGATCGACAACGTGAAGGGCAGCGCCGTCTTGATGATGTCCCAGACCGGCCGATTGTTCTGGAACGACGTACCGAAGCAAGGCCAGCTGCACCAGTACCTACCGTTGGGCGGACCCATCTCCCGCCCCGCGACGAGTCCCTTCATGTACTCCAGGTACTGGACGACAAGGGGCTTATCGAGGCCGAGGGCAACCCGAGCCTGCTGAATGCGCTCCGGCGTGCAGCCCTTGCCGCAGGAGTTGGCCGCAACGTCAGACGGGCCGGCGAAGAACAGCAGGAAGGTCACGATGCTCGTCGCGATGAGCAGCGCGATCAGGGCCAGGAAGCGCCGGATAAGAAACCTGAGCATCGTCGCGAGAGTGGGCTGGCCCCCGCCCGTGGCGGGAGTCAGCCCGACTCGTCCTCCTACTCCCTAGTTCCTGCAGGGATGCGCTGACTACTAGTGCTGGACTCCCATGGTGTTCAGGTCGATCTCACCGAAGATCGTCGAGACGCCTCCGTTGCGGATGTTCGAGCCGACGACGTTCGGGTCGTTGGACGAGATCGTCGTCAGAAGCGGCCACACCTGCGACAGCTGCTGGTTGGTGATGTCGTTCAGCCCGGAACTATTCGCGGACGAGACGTCGGCCGCGATGTTCTTGAATACCGTGGTGTCCTTCGTCATGGAGAAGTTGTTCGCGTTCCAGGACGTCAGGTCCGCGTTACCGCCGAGCACCGGAGGAGTCACCGAGGCCATGGTCGGCCAGTCCCAGCACCAGCCGGCGCGAGCCATGTCCGGCGGGCTACTGCTACGGAGAGTCTTGTAGTAGGAACTCTGCGGAATTTGGTCGATGACGACGTTGATGCCGGCCGCCTTGAGGTCGTTCTGGATCTGGGTCGCGACCGTCTTCTGCTTCACCGACGTGTTGGCCACGCCGTAGTGGATAGTCACCGACTGCCCGTTCAACATCGCCTTGGCCGCCGCGGGGTCACCAGTCGGCTTAAGCCCCAGGTTCGGGGGCGCGAAGTTGGGGACGGTCGACTGGATCGACGGCGACACGATCGTGTCGATCACCGAGCCGAAGATCGCGCCACCATAGACGGTCGCAATCGCTTGCCGGTTGATTGCCATCGCGATGGCCTTACGAACGTTGACGTCCTTGATCTTCTGGACGTTCAAGACCTCGTAGTCCACACACGGCGTCGCGCCGTTCGTGAACCGCGCATTCACACTCGGATCCTTGATCTTCGGCAGGTCAGCGTTCTGCAAGGCGCCCGAGTTCTCAAGCGTGACAGCGTTCTTGTCCGCACCCTGGTCAGCTATCAGCCGCTGGCTGATGGTGGGCAGGTCGATGCCGAAGGTCTCGACGAAGCTGTCCGGCAGAGCCGGGCGGTTCGGGTCGCTCGCCGGATCCCAGTTGGAGTTGCGGACCAGCGTGAGCGACTTGTCCGGCGTGTAACTCGAGATCTTGTAGGGGCCGGACGACACCGGGTGGAAGTCGTAATTCTGCTTGTCGTCCTTGGCCTTCGGCACCGGCGCCGTGTAGAACAGCGACAGGATCCAGTCCGACTCGGGCTGGGCGGACGCGTACTTGAACACGATCGTGTTGTCGTCCGGGGTCTGCACGCCTTCTAGGTCCTTGGTCGGTGACGCGTACGGACCGGCGTAGCCGTTCGGGTTCTCGAGCAGGTCCGTCATGTATGTCGCGCCATCTTTGTAAATGTCCGTCGCGAAGGACCGCTCGACCGCGTACTTGATGTCCTTACTTGTGATCGGCGTGCCGTCCTCGAACTTCAGACCGGTGCGGAGCTTGTAGGTCCAGGTCTTCTTGTCTGCCGACGGCGTACCCAGGTTCTCGGCCAGGTCGGGCTTGATCGCCGGCTTCCCGCCGGGGGTGTCCTCGATGAATGTCAGTGTCCGATAGATCAGCCGGCCCAGCTCACCGGAGTTCGTGACGTAGTTGTTCACTGGGTCGAGGTGCTCGAAGTTGGCGTCGGACAGGATATTGACCGTCCCGCCCTTGGTGGTGTAGCCGGGCTGGATCACCTTACCCAGGCCGGCAGCGTTCCCCGCTGACGCGGGCGCGGAGCTTGCACCGCCGCTTGCGCCACCGCCGTTGTTGTTGCTCTTCGAGCTCGAGCAGGCCGCGATCAGCGCAACGGCCGCCGTCCCCGCCACGGTCGCAACCATGACTCTGCGACGATTCATTCGTGTCCTTTCTGTGGTGATCGGAAGGGCCTTATGGGTCCCTCGGTGCACTGATGAAAGCCAGAGCTACCCGCGGCTCGCACGGGGATCAAGAGCGTCACGCACTGCGTCGCCGAGCAGGTTGAACGCCATCACCGTGAGCAACAGCGTGACGCCGGGCACGATGAGGAACCACGGATCCAGCTGGTACCAATTGTTGCTCTGGGACTGGTTGAGCATCTGGCCCCAGGACGGCGTCGGGTCACGGACCCCGACGCCGAGGAACGACAGGGCCGCCTCGGCCGTGATGTTCGTCGGGATGGCCAAGGTGGCGTAGACCAGCACGACGGCCGTGACGTTCGGGATGATTTCCTTCATGATGATGCGCCCGGACGACGACCCGATGGCGCGCGCCGACTCGACGAATTCCCGCTCCCGCAGGCTGAGCACCTGGCCGCGGACTATTCGGGCTAAGTAGGGCCAGCCGAAGAAGCCCAGGATCACGACCAGCGACACGATGGGCAACGTGCTGCCCTTGCCCAGGAAGGTGTTGGACAGGCGGCTCTGGAGGATCGGGGTCAACGTCAACGAGAAGAGCAAGATCGGGAAGGCGAGCAGCAGGTCCATGCCTCGGCTGATCAGCGAGTCGAGGAACCCGCCGAAGTAGGCGGCCATTGCGCCGAGCACCGTGCCGAACACGACCGACACCAGGGTGGCGCAGATGGCGATAGTCAGCGACACCCGGGCGCCGTACGCCAACCGGGCGAAGATGTCCCGGCCGGTTTGCGGCTCGACCCCGAGCCAGTGGGTCGCCGACGGGTACATGTAGCCCGGCAGCGGGAGACCAGGGGTGAAGCTGATCGATCCGTCGTCGAGCACGGTGTTGCTGTTATGGAAGGTGTACGGATCCTGACCCTCGATGCCGGCGATCAACGGCGCGAAAATCGCCAACAGAATCAGGAACACGATGAACGCCAGACTGACCAGGGCCACCTTGCTGCGGCGAATGCGCCGCCAGGCCGTCTGCCACAGAGACCGACCCTCGACTGCAGCCGGCGCCTCGGTCATACCCACTTCAGCCTGGGCGACCGCCTGATCGAGTTCGCCGGTCGGCATCGTCATCGGGATGCGACCTCCTTCTCACCCAACCAGCGGGATGGTGCCGGTTGGTCTCAGAGCTTGTGGCTAGCGACGCACGTTATTCGCTGGCCGATCCGCTGAACACCCCGGATGTTGATAGTCGCCCGAGTGACCCTTCGTGAAAGCGCTCAAGCGACCACCACACCATCGACTCAGGGGATAGCCATTGGCCATCCCCCACCTCAGATCGATCCTCACTCTAGGCATGCGGAAGGAGCCAACTGGGCATCAGGGACAAGAAGTTGTCGATTCGTGATCACGGCCAAACAGTGGTGCATGTCGGTCGTTACGCTACGCAATCAATTAAATGCTTTCCGTGATAGCCCCATAGCCTGTAGCTGACGATTCGGGTCGGCTGGCTACGTCGGTTACGAGCGACGCGCCCCGGACAACTCGGCGGAGCTGGCATCGATTCGGGTGGTCCCGCGGGTCACGAGGTCGAGCTGGCGCAGGAGCGAGCGGACCGTTCTCCGTCGCCAGGCCAGCGGACCGCGTCGTTCCTGCTCCAAGGTGACCACCACGCCGGCTGAGGTTGTGATCGTGCGCGCGCGGATGGTCGAAGGCAAACGGGCGAGGCGGGCCAGCACGTCGTCCTCGGCCCCGGGCACAACCGTGGCGACGCGGAACCGGTGCGTAAGCCTGGGGCGCATCACGTGCGCCGATCAGCCAGGAACGGAAAGCGCTTCCGGACATTGGCGACCCGCTCAGCTGTCACATCGGCGACCAACACGGTTTCACCCATCGATGCCTCGACGAGAACAAGGCCGGCCGGGTCCACGATCGCGCTGTCCCCGACGTAGTGATCGTTCTGCACCGTGCCGACCCGGTTGACGCCAACCACATAGGCCTGGTTCTCGATCGCTCGAGCTCGTAGCAGCGTGCGCCAATGTTCTCGACGCGGCTCCGGCCAGTTTGCCGGTACGACGTAGATGTCGGTCAGCTCCGCTCGGGCCCAGAACTCGTCAGCAAATCGCAAGTCGTAGCAGACGAACGGGCTCACTCGGAGGGACTCACCGTTGGCCACCACGTCGACGGTAAGGAACTGCGTGCCGGCCGCGTAGTGCTTGTCCTCGCCGACATAACTGAACGGGTGGATCTTGGCGTAGCGCTGTACCTCGCCAGAGGGCTGGGCCACGACCGCAACGTTGCGCGCGCGGCCGTCCGCACGGTCCCACTGCGCGATGGAGCCGACCAGGTAACTGCCGTGCTCCCTGGCCTGGTCGACCAGGAACTGTTCATTCGCGCCACCGGGGTGTTCGGCGATGCGTTCCGGCTGCATGGAGAACCCGGTCGCGTACATCTCGGTCAACACGATCAGCCGGGCCCCGGCGACCGCGGCCTGAGCGATCAGAGGCGCGACGTTCTTGCGGGTGCGTTCGGCGTCCTCCCACACGATGTCGTGCTGGATGGCTGCGACCTTCATCTCTCCACATCCTTCAGCCGGGTGAGGGCCTCGGCGAGCACGGTGGGCTGCTTGCAGAATGCGAAGCGGACCAAGGTGTCGCCGGCGTCGGAGTCATAGAACACGCCCGTCGGGATCGCGACCACGCGATGATGCTGTGGCAGCCGCCGGCAGAAGGCGATCGCGTCCGAGTGAACGTCGACGGTCGCGAAGTAGGTCGCCTCCGGGACGATGACGTCGTAGCCGAGGTCGGCGAGCCCTCCGCAGAGCAGGTCACGTTGCTCCTGCAGGGTCTGCGCAATCTGCGCGAAGAACTCATCGGACTGGTCGAGCCCGATCGCGACGGCGGGCTGGAACGGTCCGCCGTTGACGTAGGTGAGGAACTGCTTGACCGTGCGAATGGCGGCGATGACCGCAGGCGGCGCACACGCCCAGCCGATCTTCCATCCGGTCACGCTCAGCGTCTTGCCGCCGCTGCCGATTGCGACCGTGCGATGTCGCATACCTGGGAGCCCGGCCAGCGGCAGGTGCGTTCTCCCGTCGAAGATCAAGTGCTCGTATACCTCGTCGGTGACAACGATGAGGTCACGCTCGACGGCCAGGTCGGCAATGAGCTTGAGCTCGGTGCCGTCGAAGACCTTTCCGGTCGGGTTGTGCGGAGTGTTGAGCAAGATCAGCCTGGTCCGAGGCGAGATCGCTTGGCGTAGTTCCTCCGCATCGAACACCCACCGGTCACCGGTATGGCGCAGGGTTACCGTCCGGCGACGCGCCCCGGCAAGAGCAATGCACGCGGGGTACGAGTCGTAGTACGGCTCGAACACCACGACGTCATCGCCGGGCTCGGTCAGGCCCAGGATTGCGGCGGCGATCGCCTCAGTCGCGCCCGCCGTCACGAGGATTTCGGTGACGGGGTCATAGTCGAGCCCGTAGAACCGTTGCTGATGGCGCGCGATGGCGTTCCGAAGCTCCGGCACGCCGAGACCCGGCGGGTACTGATTGTGCTTGCCACTACGAATCGCCTCGACCGCCGCCTCGAGCACGACCCCCGGACCGTCCGTGTCCGGAAACCCTTGGCCCAGGTTGATGCTCCCGGTCGCGACCGCCAGCGCCGACATCTCCGCGAAGATCGTGGTTCCGAACTCGCGCATCCGCTCCACGAGGGGAATCGGAACCTCGCTGACGCTCACCAGATCGACATTAGTGCCCCCGCGGCGCGGGTCGGTTTGCGCGGCCTAGCGGGCAGCCCGGGCTCGGGCGCGGAGCTTCTCGCGCTCCTGCCCGGACAGCACCGCCTTCCGAAGCCGCACGGCCGAAGGAGTCACCTCGACACATTCGTCGTCCCGGCAGAACTCCAGGGCTTGCTCGAGCGACAGCTGCCGGTGCGGGATGAGTCGAACGAGCTCCTCACCGGTCGACGAGCGCATGTTGGTGAGCTTCTTCTCCTTGGTCGCGTTCACGTCCAAGTCGTCGGCCCGCGAATTCTCCCCGACGATCATTCCTTCGTAGACCAGGGTCGTCGGCCCGACGAACAACGTGCCCCGCTCCTGCAGGTTGAACAGCGCGTAGGGCGTCACGGCACCCGCCCGATCGGCGACCAACGAACCGGTCGGACGGGTGCGCAGCTCGCCCACCCAGGGCACGTATCCGTCGAATACGTGATGCAGGAGGCCGGTACCACGGGTTTCGGTCAGGAACTCGGTCCGGAATCCGATCAGACCGCGAGACGGCACCTGGTATTCCATGCGAACCCATCCGCTGCCATGGTTGACCAGTTGCGTCAACGTGGATCGCCGTAGGCCAAGCAGTTGGGTGACCACGCCGACGTACACCTCGGGGACGTCGACGGTGAGCCGTTCGACCGGCTCGTGCACCCGGCCGTCGATGATCCGCGTCACCACTTGGGGCTTGCCTACGGTGAGTTCGAAGCCTTCGCGCCGCATGAGCTCCACCAGGACCGCGAGCTGGAGCTCCCCGCGACCTTGTACCTCCCACGTGTCCGGACGGCTCGTCGCAAGCACTCGCAAGGACACGTTGCCGACGAGTTCCGCGTCAAGGCGGTTCTTGACCAGGCGAGCGGTGAGCTTGGTGCCCGATTGCCCAGCGAGCGGTGACGTGTTGATCCCGATCGTCATCGAGATCGACGGCTCGTCCACTGTGATCAACGGAAGCGGGCGGGGATCGTCGATGTCGGCCAGCGTTTCGCCGATCGTGATGTCCGCGATGCCGGCGATCGCGATAATGTCGCCGGGACCAGCTGATTCGGTGGGCACCCGCTCGAGCGCGCGCGTCGTGAACAGCTCGCTGACCTTGACCCGTTCGACGGTTCCGTCGGTCCGGCACCACGCGACGGTCTGACCCCTGGCGATTGTGCCGTTGTGCACGCGGCAGAGCGCGATCCGGCCGAGGTATGGCGACGCGTCGAGGTTGGTCACCTGGGCCTGCAGCGGCGCCGAGTCGTCATACACCGGAGCGGGGATGGCCGACAGGATGGTCGCGAAGAGGGGGCGCAGGTCGGCATCGGCGGGCAGGGAGCCGTCCGCTGGGCGTTCGAGCGAGGCCCGGCCGGCCCTGGCTGACGCGTACACGATCGGGAAGTCGAGCGCCTCGGCCGAATCCTCGGGCGAGTCGAGCAAGTCCAAGAAGAGCTCATATGTCTCGTCGACGACTTCGGCGATCCGCGCATCGGAGCGGTCGACCTTGTTGATGACGAGAACGACCGAAAGTTTGGAGGCGAGCGTCTTCCGGAGCACGAATCGCGTTTGCGGCAGTGGACCTTCTGCCGCGTCGACAAGCAGAACGACACCGTCGACCATCGACAAGCCCCGCTCGACCTCGCCCCCGAAATCCGCGTGACCGGGCGTGTCAACGATGTTGATCGTGACCTTGTCACCCGCCGGGGTGATGTAGTCGATCGCCGTATTCTTGGCGAGGATCGTGATGCCCTTCTCCCGCTCGAGGTCCATCGAGTCCATTACTCGCTCGCGGACATCACCGCTCTCGGCCTGGTGCTCGGTGAATACTCCGGACTGCCAGAGCATGGCATCGACCAGAGTGGTCTTCCCGTGGTCAACATGCGCGACGATCGCGACGTTGCGCAGGTCGCCGCGCTGCCTTATCGCCACGCAGCAACCCTCGATTCCGTGCTCGACTCAAACATATGGGCCTGTCCCGCAGTCCCTGCTCGTCGCGAGCGGTGGTCGGACGGCGGCTGGCAAGCGAGCCACTGCCGAACGTGCCGGGTCCCCGCGAAGTCGCGCAGCGATTTCATGGGGTGGCGGCAACGCAGCCAGGCGCTGATCCGAGCGACGCGCAGCAAAGCGTGGGATTGCGGGACAGGCCCCAGTCTATGGGGTGCGGCCACGGCAACCGAACGCGTCGCCGACACCGCCAGCCCGGTCCGGGGTTGGCCAACACTCCGATCAGTCGGATCCCGCTGCGGGACCAGCGCGACGGCGACGCAACGAAGTGCGCAGGCACCAGCCCCATAGCGTGAGAGCGCTCACGGCACCGGCCATGCCAATGACCGTCGCGCTCGGGTCCCAGTGCGCTGGCAGACTGATCACCTCGGCCCCATTGATGTTGTAGACCACGCCGTACTTGATTCCGGGCTTCCACCGATAGTCGCCGAGCAGGTTCGGTTCGACGATCCGCCCGTCGGTACTGGTAAATGTTCCCGCGGTGATACACAAATGGTCTTGGCAGCTGTGCGACGTAACGACATATGTACCGCGCGTGCCAGCCGGCACATTGTTGACATGGCGCGCGAGGTGGTCGATGCCGAGCCCAATCATGACCAGGCAGAGCACCGGTATGCCGAACCAGAAGAACACTCCGAGCACGGTTGGGATCGTTGCCATAGCCCGGTTCGCGACGCGTTCACGCGAAGCGGTGGCTATGGTCACCGGCCTAGCTTAGTGTCGCGTGCGGGACCGTAGCTGAGGTCAATGCCGTCGAAGACGCAGCGACAGAACCTGGAACGGTCGTAGCACGATCGGAATAGCGGCGCCGTCGCCGGTAGCCTCGACCGCGAGTGTTTCGCCGGTAGCCCGTTCGAGAAGATCGACAACCCCGGCTTCGGCCACCGGGAAAGAAGTGCGCAGGACGCTTCGGGCCCGGCCGCCGAGAGACTCATAGACCCGAACGACGACGTCACCGCTGCGGTCGTCGGCCAGCTTCACCGCCTCGACCACGGCAGCCGGGCCATCCATGTCCACAAGCGGCTGCGGCAGCGCACCGCCATGTCCTGACGTAACCCGGAGGGGCAGGTTCAGCGCGTAACCAGCTTCGATCGCATCGGCAACGGTCGCCCCCGGGACGAGAGCGAAGCGCCAACGGTGCCGCCCCCGATCCGCTCGTGGATCCGGGCTGCGCGGCGCCCGGACCACGCTCATGCGCACCGTCGTTGTCGTGCCCCCATCGGCGCGAGTGTGCCGTCGCGCGTCGTAGCCATAAGTCGCCTCGTTTACGAGCGCAACGCCATAGCCTGCTTCGGCCAGGTGGACGAATCGGTGGCAGTACAGCTCGAACCGTGCGGCGTCCCAGCTGGTGTTCTCGTGGGTGGGCCGGTGCACGTGGCCGAACTGGATCTCCGCGGAGGAGCGATCGGCGCGCATGTCGAGTGGGAAGGCCAGTTTCAGGATTTGCTCGGTCTCGTGCCAGTCCAGGTCGAGGTCAAGTTCGATACGGCGGCTTCCGGCTGTCAGCCGCACGGTTTGCGCAACCGTAGAGGAACCGAAGGACCGGTCGACCCGAATCGCACCAACCAGCGGGCCGGCTTCGACGACGGCGAGCGAGTCGCACTGCGTTAGGTCAACATGCCGGTGCAGATAGTGCCGATCGATGTCCCACGCATCCCAGCTGTTCGGCAGGTCCGGGTGCATCTGCAGCATGTTGCCGACAGAGTCCGGGGCGAGCACTTCGCGGTCGGCGACCAGATCGCGGATCGAGGTCAGCAGACCCTG
>Ga0075424_100005873_pt1 | contig 11769 bp, 11 predicted proteins | sample SoiMethybrSBSTD3_FD_75301 | JGI IMG/M metagenome (GOLD analysis project Ga0075424, IMG submission 75301) | Bulk soil microbial communities from a Populus tree surrounding site in Tennessee, USA - Soil MetaG P. TD hybrid SBSTD3 | ecosystem: Environmental > Terrestrial > Soil > Tree plantation... | reverse complement strand
CGAATAGATACCAGCTCAGCAGATTCAACCGCGGAAACGCCACATCACGCGCGCCGATCATCAGCGGGATCAGAAAATTTCCGAGAACTGATGGAATCGAGGGTATCAGAAAGAAAAAGATCATCACGATGCCGTGCATCGAGAACAGCTTGTTGTAGGTTTCGGCCTGAAAAAGATCGCCCGGCGGCGTCATGAGCTCCAGGCGGATCAGCGTCGCGAAAGCGCCACCGAGGAAAAAGAAAAACGTAATTGAGATCAGGAAAAGCAATCCGACACGTTTGTGGTCCGTTGTCAGCAGCCACGATTTCCAGCCGAACGCGCAGTTCAAATAGTGCTCGCGGGTTTCGACAATTTGCTCGGTGCTCATCGTTGTACCTTCTTTGCTTCTCCGGAAGGGGCAGGCGCAAGGGACTTGATGTACGCAATCAGCGCCAGAATCTCTTCTTCCGTCAGCTGACCCTGGAAACTCGGCATGACCGGCTCGTAGCCGCGGACGATCTTCGCTTTCGGGTCGAGAACGGATTCGCGAATGTACGCTTCATCGACCAGCACGCTTCGTCCGTTGTTGAGTTGCTCCTGCTTTCCGTAGAGATTTCCCAGTGGCGGGCAACGTTGGCGCGATCCGGTGCCGTGGCAGCTCACGCAATCGAACTGCACGAAGAGGTCGCGTCCTTCTTCAGCGGGAGTTCGATCGGTGTAGCCGCCAAGCCACTTCTGGTAGTCGATGTCTTCCATCACCACGATCCGGCCGCCCATGCGGGAATGATTTGTGCCGCAATATTCAGCGCAAAAGAGGTGATATTCGCCGGGCTTGGTTGCTTGAAACCACATCGTCCGGTACTGGCCCGGAATCGCGTCCTGCTTCACTCGAAACGCCGGAATGTAGAAACTGTGCACAACGTCCTGCGAAGCGACGGTCAGCTTCACGGCACGGCCGACCGGAACGTGAAGCTCATTGATCTCTCGCCGCCCATTCGGATGCTGAACCTTCCACATCCATTGCCGCCCGACAACATAGATGTCTTGCGCACCTTTTGGTGGAACGGTTTCGCCGAGAAAGAGGGCCGCTCCCCATACGAACATGACAAGTACGAGGATCGATGGCACGGCCGTCCATACCAGCTCCAGTCCCATCACCGTTTCCACTTGCTCTGCTTCCCGCCCCGGGCGCCGGCGGTACTTGATCGCAAAGCCAACGATGAGAACAACGATCAGTGCCGTGAAAAACGCAGACACTGCGATCAGGAATCCATAGAGATAATCGACCTGAGGAGCAAGCGTGGACGCCTGCTCAGGAAACAGCCGAAATCCGCTTTGCATAAATCATGAACACCGCAAGCGCGAGCACCGTCGCGATGCCCGCGGCCTGGAGAAGACGCATAATCGCCAGACTGTATTTGCCCGTCGCCGGGTTGTACTGGTAACAGAACAACAGCGCGTGATCGATAAATGATCCGACTTTTCCACCGGACGCCTCGATGATGCTGTACTTCAAATCCGCAGGATCGTATTCAATTCCGAAAAAGTATTGCGAGATGCGCCCCGTCGGCGTCAGCACAATGAGCGCGCTGGCGTGCGCCCATTGATGAATGGCTTCGTCGTAGGTGTATCGATAGCCGACACCGTCGGTGAGTTGCCGGATCGCTTCGGGAGTTCCGGTCAAAAAATGCCAGCCGAGGTCTGCACCGGCGCGGGCATAGTCGTGAATGTAGTGATCTTTTTTTGCGAGCGCGAGAGCCGGTGTTTCGTTCGGATCGATGCTGAATGTAACGATGTCGAATTCTTTCCCCGCTGTAAACGGAAGAACGTGCATCGCGGACACGAGACCGTTCAGCTGCATGCTGCAGAGCATCGGGCACTCGTAGTAGACAGGCATGAGAATGATCGGGCGCGAACCGAAGTAGCTGCCCAGCTGAACGGCGCGCCCATATTCGTCGCGAAAGGTGATGTGTGGATCGACCTGTACTCCAAGGTTCTGATCGATGCCGATCAGGGTGGTAAGCGGCTGCTGCAATATCAACAACGTCAACAAAAAGCTCATAACGTTCCTTCACGAAAGTGCGGATGTTGTCCAACGTGACGAAATCGTAAAGCTGTGCTATTCCCCTCCTCCAGAGGAGGGGTGGACGCGACCTCAAGAAAATTTCGCCGAAGGCATCCTTTAATAGGAGCGGACGGGGTGGTCAGACACATTTCCGACCACCCCGTCTGCGCGTCTAAGGTGGCTTCGCAGCTATTGACTGATCGCGCAGCCACCCCTCCTCCAGAGGAGGGGAATAGCAGCATCGCTCTCATTTCTCCCTGCCCTCCGCAACCAACTCCATTGCCCGTTCAATCGGGATACGCACCCGGCCGTCTTCACGTGAAGTCCAGCCGTAGCTGTTCAGCATGTCCTGTTGCCGACGCCGGAACGTCTGAAAGTCCTCAGTCGGATTAACCTCCAGCCGTGGCTCAGGGGGAATTGGTGGCGGCGGCTTGATTAACGTCTGGCTCACATCTCGCTGAGCATCGACGTTGCGGTAGAACGAAAATAACCACCAGACGCCAAGGTGAATTGCCGCCCCCACAACAATGAAAGCGATCGCGATCCGGAAAATCCGGCGCACATTCACATCGTTGATGTTCTGGTGATGTTTCATATTGCTTTGTGCGGGACCGCATTTGGATCGTGCAGGGGAACGAGTGGAACCGACCGGAGCGCACCCACGAATACGGCAACCCACACTCCACCGATTCCGACCACGGCGAACAGATCCAGCAGGTGGACGCTGAGCCTCTCGTGATAGAACGCGGGCGTTATCATCCAGAACGTGTCCAGGGCCCGCATCAGTAGCAGGACCACCGCGATGCTGCCAAGACGTGAAGGGACCTGTTTGTTCACACGCCCAAGCAGCAACAAAAAGGGAATCGCAAAATGAAACGCCACCGACATGGCGGCAATCCATTGCCAGCCGTTATTCAGCCGGCTCAGGTACCACTGGATTTCATCGGGCAGGTTTCCCGACCAGATGATCAGGAATTGCGCAAACGCCAGGTAAGCCCACAGCATGACGAAGGCAAATAGAAGATTACCCAGGTCATTGAGTGTGTCCGCTGCAGGACCGCGAGCTAAGAGAACGATCACAAGGATGGCGAGTGCGAGTGCCGAAAGCGCCTGGTTGACGATCCACAATAGCCCGTAGATCGACGAATACCATTCGGGCTCGAGCGACATCGCCCAATCGAACACGGCGAACGTGACCGTCAGCCCATATACGACGAGACCGGGAGCGCTCAACCGCTGCAAACGTTCTGCTAACGTAATGTCTCCGGTTTCATCTTCGATCGCGGAGAGTTGATTCAAGCGGTACGCGTAAAGCATCCAGATAGCGAAGTAGACGATTGCGCGCAGAATCCAGAATGGCGTATTCAGGTATGCATGCTTTCGAGCGATGACTTCGGATTGCGCGAGCACCTCGGGCCGTGACCATTCGTATAACGAATGAACGCCGAACAGGATCGGAAGAAAAAGAACGGCCATGACCGGAATCGTGCGGGCGCCGCATTCGACAATTCTTCGAATCGTAAAACCCCAGGCGCCGCCCACCAGGTGATAGAGCATCAGCAGCGGCAGGCAACCCATCCCGATGCCGAACCAGAAAAGGAACGCCCACAGATACGATCGGAAGAACTGCTCGCGAGAAAACATCAGCCCGGCGGCAGCAAGCACGAGTCCCGCAATGCCCACGATCCACGCGTTTTTTTGCCACCGCTCGAAATTCATTGTTTCTGTTGCTCCAGCTTTTGAAGTTCGTCGGGCGGCACCACGTTTGCCGGCGCCCACTGGCTCATCTGCAATGCTCGAATGTAGGCGATGATCGCCCATCGATCGCGCGGATCGACCTGGTACGCATATGAGGGCATCGCGCCGAAGCCGTTCGTGATGACATCGAAGAACTGCCCCGGCGGCGCGGCGCGGAGTTCATCCGTGTGGAATGATGGGGGTAGCCGCCGAAAGCCCCGTCGGGCCACCATGCCGTCTCCGATGCCGACGTAGCCGTGGCATGGGCTGCAGTAGATGTCGAAACGCTCGCGGCCACGGTGGAGTACGTCCATCGTTATGGGAAACGGAAATCGGTCGGCGGCCTTGCCGTTGATCGTGCCGCGATCGATCAATTCGTTCCGGCTTGGGAAATCGCGTGGAATTGTTCCGACCGGCAGCGGTCTTGCGGAGAGCATGTCGGGAAAGAAGGTGCTCTCGTCGTATGGGTCGTAGCGCGGCTGGTCGGCCATCTGCTGGCGGCAACTGGTCAGGAGGATGCCGAATATAAGTAATACAATCCGGGAGAGGACAGCGTACTCCCCTCCTAGGATAGGAGGGGTGGCCGCGCCATCAAACGTTAGAAGGGCGCGGACGGGGTGGTCAATCCAGACTGACCACCCCGGCTGCGCTTTCAAACGATGCCTTCGGCGATATTTTCTTGATGCGCAGCCACCCCTCCTGTCCCAGGAGGGGACTACGGGTTGCACATCCGCCATCCGCAATCCGCCATCCGACATCTGATCCTTCTTTGTTCTGCTACGGCAAATCGTGAACGGCATAGACGCCCTCCGGCTTCAGGCCCTGGAGAAAATTCCACGTACCTTCACGATCAAACTGTGGATCGCGCGCTTCGATGCAGAAGAAAAACCGGTCCTGCGTCACACGATCGAAACTTGGCTCATTGAACAGGGGATGATGCGGTTTCGGCAGTCCATTCAACGCGAGCATCCCAAAAACTCCCGACAAGCCGCCGAACAGGATCGTCAGTTCAAAAACGATAATCACGAACGACGGCCAGCTGTTCAGCGGTCGTCCGCCGATATTCAGTGGATAATCAAACACAGCCGAGTAGTACTGCATGAACCATCCGGTCAGCGCTCCCGCGATTCCTCCGAACAAGACGAAATAACGTACTTTCGAATGCTGCAGTCCCAATTCTTCTGCGACGCCTTCTACCGGGAACGGCGTATACGCATCGATCCTTCGAAAACCGGCCTTTCGCGCTTGCCGGATGCATTCCTTCAACGCATCGGGATTGTCGAACTCCGCCAGGAATCCATAAAGGAGGCTGCGCGTCTTCATTCGACTCGAACCTCCGGCTTGTCGATGATCTGTTTCATTTCGAACACCGAAATCATCGGGAGCAAACGAATGAAAATAAAAAACAGCATCACAAACAGTGCGATGGTTCCCAGGAATGTGGAAATGTCCCAGATCGTCGGGTAGTACATGCCCCAACTCGATGGCAGAAAATCCCGGTGCAGGCTGGTGATAACGATGATGAAACGTTCGAGCCACATCCCGACGTTCACCGAAAGCGCAACGGCGAGGATAGCGAGCGTCTTCCCGCGCACGCGTGCCGACCAGAGCGCCTGCGGCACGATGAGATTCGTTAAAATCAGCAGCGCGTAAAGCCAGCCGTACGGCCCCAACAGACGATTCATAAACGTGAACTGCTCGTAATTGCTGCCGCTGTACCATGCCGTGAATGCCTCGATCACATAGCTGTATGCCACGATCATGCCGGTCGCGAGCATCAGTTTCGCCATGTTCTGAATGTGCCGCATTGTGATGAGGTCTTCCAGGTGGTAGAGCTTCCGCAAAGGAATCGCGAGCGTCAGAACCATTGCAAAACCGGAATAGATCGCGCCGGCTACGAAATACGGCGGGAAGATGGTCGCGTGCCAGCCTGGCAAAATGCTGATGGTGAAATCGAGGCTGACAACGGTGTGGACGGAAACCACCAGCGGCGTCGCTAGTCCGGCCAGCAGCACAAACACGGTTTCATAGTGGTGCCAGTGACGCGCGGATCCCCTCCATCCCATCGCGAGGATTCCATAGATCAATCGCACAAATCGATTCTGGGCACGATCGCGGAAGGTGGCCAGGTCCGGAATCAACCCGATGTACCAAAATACGAACGAAATCGTCAGGTATGTACTGATCGCAAAAACATCCCATACCAGCGGGCTTCGCCACTGTGGCCATAAGTCCATCGTGTTGGGGTACGGGATCAGCCAGTAGAAGAACCATGGTCGGCCAAGATGCGCGAGCGGGTAAAGCCCGGCGCACGTCACTGCGAACAGCGTCATCGCTTCGGCGAAACGGTTGATGGATTGCCGCCACGCCTGATGCATAAGCAGCAGGATCGCGGATATGAGCGTGCCGGCGTGGCCGATACCGATCCACCAGACAAAGTTCACGATCGCGAATCCCCACGCAATCGGAATATTGACACCCCAGATCCCAATGCCGCGGACCAGCAGATAAGCCAGCGAGTAAAAGAGCATCATCACGCCCGTGAAGGCCAGCCCTGCAACCGCAAACCACTCGAGTGGTGTGTGCGGACTGAGAACGATGGAACTGATCTTCTCGGTGATCGTGCTGTAGGTCTGGCCCGGTCCTACGAGTGGCGGCGTATACGTGGCTTCTGGAAGTTCTTCGCGCATCATTCGGAGTTGGGATTCGTCAGTTTCGCCAGGTACGTCGTACGCGGCCGCGTATTCAAATCGGCCAGCACGGCGTAGTTGCGTGGTTCCGCTTTCAGTTTCGATACCGCAGAATTTGGATCTGCAATGTTGCCAAAAACGATCGCTTCCGCCGGGCAGACCTGCTGGCATGCCGTGACAACTTCACCTTCGCGAATCAGCCGGTCTTCGTCTTTCGCCGTGATCCGCGCACGATTGATGCGCTGCACGCAGTAGGTACATTTTTCCATCACACCGCGGCTGCGAACCGTGACATCCGGGTTGTACAGCATGCGGAATTGAGGGACGTCCCACTTCGCGTATTCGTAGAAATTGAAGCGCCGCACTTTGTAGGGACAGTTGTTCGAACAGTACCGCGTGCCCACGCAGCGGTTGTAGGTCATCTCATTAATGCCTTCTGAGCTGTGCGAGGTCGCCTCGACCGGACAGACCAACTCGCAGGGCGCCAGTTCGCAGTGCTGGCACAGCATCGGCTCGAAGAACACTTCCGGATTCCGCGCGTCGCCTTCCATGTAGGTGTCGATGCGCAGCCAATGCATCTCTCTCGAGTTGGCGCACTGGTCTTTACCGACGACGGGAATATTGTTCTCAGCCTGGCAGGCGATCACACACGCGTTGCAGCCGATGCACGTGCTCAGGTCAACCGTCATGCCCCAGGCGTAATCAATATTTGCATACGGCGGATACATCGTTTCTCCGGGCGCAGGTTTATGAACCGCCTCGTGCGCGAAGTTCGGATTTTTTGCGAACTCCGCAGCCGTCGCTCGTTGCACTTGATGCCGCTGTTCAAGCTCGAAATGCTGCTGAGTCGTAACGAGCGGATATCGCCGGCCGGTTTTCCGCACCTCAACGCCCGCAGCGGTCCATGGCGAATCAGCCCCGCGAATGGAGTAAGCGTCGAAGCCTTTCTGCTTAGCGATATTTCCGGATCGCGTGTGGCCATAGCCAAGGTGAATAGTGATCGCTTGATCGGCGTGGCCGGCGAGTACAAGTGCGGGGCACTCGATGCTTCGGCCATTATTGCGGATCTCAATGACATCCTCGTTATGGACTCCGAGATTCGTTGCAGTAGCGGGACTGAGTATGGCGGCGTTGTCCCAAACGAGCTTCGTAAGTGGCTTGGGCAGTTCCTGAAGCCACGCGTTATTTGCCCAGCGGCCATCCCAGATGGAAGGATCAGGACGGAAGTTCAGCTCGATAGACGAAACCGACTCCCTTCCTTGCAAAGGAGGGGTGGCACGAAGCGCCGGGGTGGTCAGTGTCGCGACCTGGCTATTGGGAATGACTCCTTTGCGGACGGACTCCGTCCAGAAGTCGTCGAAGTCGGCGCCGGCATGCTGCTTCTTCCAGTAGCCCTGAACAATTTCGTAACTCGAACGCGTTGGGTCGCCGAGTAATGCCGAGAGGAGTTCACACGAGCATTTCGATTGATATAGCGGATTGATCAGCGGTTGAATGATGGAGGCCGTTCCATCGTATGCGCGCGCGTCGCCCCATCCTTCGAGGTAATACGTTTCCGGAATATGCCAGTGGCTGAGCGCGGCGGTTTCGTCGTAATACAGACTGTGGTGAACGCGAAGCTGAACCTTGTCGGCATGCGTGCTGAATTCGAGATCGGCCGGTGTGTTGTACACAGGATTTCCACCGATCGAAATGAGGGTCTCGACGCGTCCGCCCTTCATGTCCTCGATCAGCTCGCGCAACGATTGTATTTGTTCGACGGGATTCACCTCGACCGGTTCGGAATAGAAAACGGTCTGGCCGACATTGCCGAGGCGCTGGTTCATCTCATGAACAAGACTGTGAACTTCCGGCGGCTGACTTTCGCCTGCGATGACGATGCCTCTTCCACGGCTGCGTTCGAGTGCCTCGAGAATCGAACCCGACAAGAACGATCGAACATCGCTCGATCTCATAGGAAATCGATGGTCGGCCATTGCGCCCGTTATCGTCGGCATGCTTTCCGCGACAAATAGCCGGTTCATCGTTGTGCCGCCCGGCGAGGTTTTGCGGCGGCGGGCAAATTCACGCGCGTAACGCAGCTTGCCCGGTTCAGTGGTGAGGAAATCTGAATCCAGCGACGCAATGACATCGGCTTTCTCGAACCGATATTGAACGTCGACGTACCGCCCGAATGTCATGCGGGCCCCGGCGCGAGCGTTGTCTCGGTTGACCGGCTCGTATTGATGCCATCGCGCGCCCGGATACGCGGCGAGCACCTGCTTCATCAGATCGGCGAAAGTAGGCGACGTTACACTTTCGGTAAGGATCCGCAGACCTTCGCCGTTGACGCGAAAGCGTTCGAGTTTCGGCCGCAGATCGGTGATGAAGCCATCCCACGTGTTGATCTGTCCAGTCTGAGTGACTGTTTGCGCGCGCTCCGGATCATAGAGCGTGAGCAACGATGCCTGGGCAAAGACGTCGGTCGCTCCAAGACTGGCGGGATGATCGGGGTTGCCTTCGGCCTTGATGGGCCGGCCCTCCCGGCTTTCGACGATCAGCCCCATCGCATAGCCCGAAAGCGGCATGGCCGTCGCAAAGTAAAGAGGCACGCCGGGCAGGACCTCTTCAGGTGGACGCACATACGGGACGATCTTCTCCGGCGGCGTGGCCTTGCATCCGGTGATGCCGGCAAGAGCCATGGACGCGGCCATCAACGAAAGGAAGTCTCTCCGGTTGAGCTCATCGTCCTTAGGGAGCACGTGTAATCACCTGTGGCAGATCGAGCAATTGGTCAGCTTTTGCGGCGGATCCACCTTGTAATTGCGCACCAGCTGGAGGCCGAGCTCCCGCTGCGGGATCGGAGGCTGCCAACCCATCGTGAAGACTTCTTCACGCGGGCGCAGATATTTTTCAGGAGATCGATGGCAATTCAGACACCATTCCATTCGAAGGGACTCCGCCTTCCACATCAGCGGCATGCGGTCAACCCTACCGTGACAGGTTTCGCAGCCGACTCCTTTGTGAACGTGGATGCTGTGATCGAAGTAAACAAAGTCTGCGACGTTGTTAACCCGCGTCCACACGATGGGCCGGTTGTCGCGAAAGCTCGCACGCACCGGCTCGAGCGTTGCACTGTCGGCCCAGACCTGCTTGTGGCAGTTCATACACACCTGTGTCGGAGGAACACCGGCAAAGGGGGACTTCTCAACCCCAGTGTGGCAATAACGGCAGTCGATGCCCAGCCCCGCCACGTGATGTTCGTGGCTGAACGGGACAGGCTGATCACGAACGACGTCCTGCTCGGTCACGTAAGGCGCGCGAATGATGCCACCCCAAACCAGCGTCACCGCTACGATGACTATCAGGCTGCCGAAGATCGTGAATCGAGAGATTGCATTCGTTGATCGATGAAAAATTTGCGGCACTACATGACCACCGGGTGGCAGACAGATTCCAACTGTAGCGGCGCTCTATAAGCGCCGTCGGTCACAGACCGCCGCTACAGCTGCTGCCAATGCACCTATGGTTCCGATAACGAAGCTCGCTTCGAACCTAACAGGAAAGATAATTCGAAGACAACGTCCACCTCATACAAGCTCTCGGATTCGATCCTCGGCCACGGTTGCGATGATCATCGCCCGATTGGGTTCGCCGCGGAGGAGCGATTACGCAAACTTCTGCGCTTGCTTCGTCGTGATTTTCGGTGGCATGGGAGGTTCGAATGGATCGACTACGGCTTCAACAACGGCCGTGCGGCACGTGAGGTCGGCCACATTCGCGGCATGATCGGGTCCCAGATCCGCGTGTTGTAGAGAGCGACGTCCATGAAGACTTTGTCGAACTCGACATCTTGTTGCGTAAAGGTGTGAATGAGGTCGTGATACTGGAGGTGGCGTAACCGCCGCCATGGCTGCCGCAGCTTCTTCGTGGCGCACCTGGACGAACCGCCCTCGCTTTAGTTTTGGACGCCGGAGTGTACAATTCCGTTATGAAACTTGGACTCGAAGGAAAAGTCGTACTCATAACCGGCGGCAGCAAAGGCATTGGACTCGCATGTGCCCGCATGTTTGCGGAAGAGGGCGCGAAGGTTGCGATCGCCTCACGCAACCAGGACAACCTCGAAACCGCACGGCAGCAACTGGCAAAAGAAAGAATCAGAGTCGTCGCCGTCCAGGCCGATTTCTCACAGTCGAAAGACGCACACGCCGCTGCCGCTAGCACCGAAAAACAACTGGGACCGATTGACATTCTTGTGAACTCTGCCGGCGCAGCGAAACGGCGCAACGTTGATGCATATGATGCTGACGCATGGCACGAAGGAATGAATGCGAAGTACTTTCCTTATGTCTTCGCGATGGACGCCGTGCGTCCGGGAATGGTCGAGAGAAAGCGCGGGTCCATCATCAACATCATCGGTCACGGCGGGAAAGTTCCCCGGCCCGTGCACCTGGCGGGTGGCGCCGCGAATGCGGCATTGATGCTGGTGACCGCTGGCTGGGCGTCGGCTCTCGCTCCGTACGGAATTCGCGTCAACGGAATCAATCCATCAGCCACGCTGACGGATCGCTTCGAAGGCGGTATGAAAGCCGAAGCGGCGCTGCACGGGATATCCGAGGCCGAAGCGGTCCAACGCCATCTTGCGACGATTCCGCTTGGACGTTTTGCGAAGCCGGAAGAAGTTGCATCGGTGACAGTGTTTCTCGCGTCCGATCAGGCAAGTTACGTGACCGGAGCGGTCATTCCCATGGACGGCGGTGTGTATCCCATGGTGTAAAGCCGAGGCCGCGGATTCCGCAGATTACGCGGATACATCTGCGTAATCTGTGTAATCCGCGGCTTAAAACTTCCTTAACCTCAGCGCATTCAGAATTACCGACAACGAACTGAATGTCATCGCAGCGCTGGCAATCATCGGGCTCAGCAGGACACCGAAAAATGGATACAACAATCCAGCCGCGATCGGAATTCCGAGTGTGTTGTAGATGAAGGCAAGGAATAGATTCTGTCGAATGTTCTTCATCGTCGCGCGACTGAGTTCACGTGCCCGGATAATTCCTCGGAGATCGCTTTTCACCAGCGTGATGCCGGCGGTGTGCATGGCGATGTCGGTCCCGCTACCCATCGCGATACCGACGTTCGCCTGCGCCAGACCCGGTGCGTCGTTAATCCCATCTCCCGCCATGGCCACAATTCGCCCCTGTTCCTGAAGCTCTTTCACGATCTTGCCTTTATCCTGCGGCAGCACCTCCGCGCGAACATCGGTGATGCCGAGCTTTGACGCGACGGCGTCCGCCGTGGTCTTGTTGTCGCCGGTCA
>Ga0075424_100005872_pt1 | contig 11770 bp, 14 predicted proteins | sample SoiMethybrSBSTD3_FD_75301 | JGI IMG/M metagenome (GOLD analysis project Ga0075424, IMG submission 75301) | Bulk soil microbial communities from a Populus tree surrounding site in Tennessee, USA - Soil MetaG P. TD hybrid SBSTD3 | ecosystem: Environmental > Terrestrial > Soil > Tree plantation... | reverse complement strand
TGTCGACCGGCAACGTGCCGCAGTTCGTCTGGATCACCCCGAACAGCTGCAACGACATGCATGGCGGGCCACTCAGTTGCCCGTTCCCCAACGCACCGAACGACGCCAACCAGCAGGCGCTATATCAGGATGGCGACAACTTCCTGAGCACCTGGGTAGGGGCCATCACTCACAGCAAGGCGTGGACCGGGCGTTCGGCCATCTTCATCACCTGGGACGAGGGCGGTTTCGAGACCTCGTCCCCGTTCGGGCCTACCGACATCCGACCCGGGCCGGACTCCCCCATCCTGCCCGCGACGCCTGCCAACCCTGCCACCGGCGGCGGCGGTGACCTGGCTGGCGGTACCACCTACGGCGGCGGCCACGTCCCGATGATCGTGGTAGCCAGGGGCGTCGGGCACCGCGTCGACTCCACCTTCGCCGACCACTATTCCCTGCTGCAGACCATCGAGCAGAATTTCGGCCTGCCGCTGCTGGGGAACGCCGGCGACACCGTTCAGGTAGGCAACCTCAGCTCCCTGCTCAAGTAAGCCGGAGCGGTCGGCGGCCCCGGGGCGGATCCCCGGGGCCGCCGCTTCGTCCGGGGCAGGATGCACCGGGCCGGGCCACTGCCTGCCGCCGGTTGGCCGCTGGCCGGGAATGGTCAGGTACTGATCAGGACGATGCCCGCAGCGACCGCGACCCGCCGGGTGCCGAGGCGCTCCGTCTGGAAGATCATCCCGATCAGCGCGGCGAGGACCACGCTGGTCTCCCTGACCGCGGCGACCTCCGCCTGGGCGGCCCGGCGCCTGTGCTCCGCGGAGCAAGTAATTAGGGCTTGACCGTATTTCAAGGCTCCCCAGGCACCCTTCACCTGTACCGGGGATGCGGGGGGACCAGCATGGACGTACAGACGGCTGCGGGCTACGCGGAAGCTGCCCGCAGGGAAGGGGGTTGCGGGGAAGCGGGTTGCGGGGAAGCGGGTTGCGGGGGAGCGGGGAACGGCGAACCGGCCTGCGGGGCGGCGGGCGGCTATGCGACGGCGGGGACCGGGCGATGGTGGCGGGCGTGGCGGGCCCGGTTCGGGCTGGCCGAGGTGTGCGGCACGATGGCCGCTGTCGCCGGTTTCGCCGCCGGGTACCTGCCCGGCAGGTCACTGCTGGCCGCAGCCGGACTGGCCACCCTCGGCGAGTCCATCGGCTTCTACGGATGTGTCGGGGCCAAGACGGCGCTGGCGGCGTGCCGGGCAACGGCGCACCTGGCCGGAGCGCGCCGGGTGGCGGCCGGGATATGGCACGCGATCACCGACCAACTGGCGTCGTGCGCCGTTGCCGAGGCACTGGACTTCGTACTGATCCGGCCCGGCTGCGTGGCCGGTGCTGCATGGCTGCTGCTCCCGCTGCCCGGCGGTGTGTGGCTGGGGATGGTCACCGGCAAGGCCGTCGCGGACGTGGTCTGGTACGGCGCCGAGGCCTCAGTTCGCCGTGGCCTGGCGCGGTCCCCCACCACCTGACCGGGCCGGATCGGGCGGACGCCTGCCCGGCCGGTGCGGCATGCGGCACGATGGGCTGGTGACCGATCGCGCCCTGGTGAGCCGCTGGCTGGCGGGTTATGAGGCCGCCTGGCGGTCACCTGGCACGGCCAGCCTTGCCGACCTGTTCACCGCCGATGCCAGCTACCTGCAATCGCCCTACGAGCCGCCGGTCACCGGCCTGGACGCGATCACTCGGATGTGGGACGCGGAGCGGGAGGGCCCCGACGAGGTGTTCACCCTGGCCACCGACATCCTCGCGGTCGACGGCCCGGTTGCGGTGGTCCGGGCCGAGGTCCGCTACGGGGATCCGCTCCGCCAGGAATACCGCGACCTGTGGGTCATCCGGATGGACGACAACGGCCGCTGCTCCTGGTTCGAGGAATGGCCCTACTGGCCAGGGCGCCCCTTCTCGGCCCGTGACGATCAGCCCTAACGGGCCCCATCCGCCTCCCCATCCGGTGCAGGCCCACCAGAACCAGCAGAAAACGGACTCCGGCAACACGCCTGGAACGTGACCTCGCGCGCTCCCCGGGGGGCCCTTCGCGCTCCGGCAAGGCATTAGCTCAGGCCCAGGCCGGGTCGTCGGCCAGCTTCTCCGCGATCCGGTCGTGAAAGCTCTTGCGGCGGAGCACCGCCTCGATATCGGTCACGGCCTGGCTTAGCGGGTAGGGAATCTCCGCCTCGATCTCAGCCAGGGCGGCCTCCGAGGCCCGCCATTCCGCCGCCAGCTGGTCGGCTACCCGTGCCGCCTTGGCTGTCAGCGTCACCTTCTTGCTGCGCGCATCGGGGCCGGGCGTGGTGCGAACCCAGCCTGCCGCGCGCATCGCGGCCACCTTCTGACTCTCGGCCGAGTGGGTGAGCTGCACCGACCTGGCCAGCTCGGTGATCGTCATGGGCCCGCGGGCGCGGAGCCGGAGTAGCTCCATGACGTAACTCGGCTTGAGCCCGGTGATCTGCGCCTCGGCGTAGCTGCGGGCGATGTCCGCGTCGATTGCCGCCTGCAGCAGCCGCAACGGCCGCCATCGGCTGTGCTCGGTCGGGTCGGGGGGAATGCCGGTCACTCCTTAATTATAACAGCACTTATATAAGTGGTGTTACAATGACTGGCGCCTGGCCGGGCCGTCAAGCATGCCGCCGCGTCCAGGCCTGGCAGCACCGTGAGGAGGGCAGGACGTGCCTGGCAGACACCGGCTCTTGGCGGACATCACCCCGTTGCGGGAGTCCGCCGCGTTCCGGCGGCTCTGGGCCGGCACGACGCTGTCCTCGGTGGGCAGCGCGCTGACCGCGTTCGCGGTCATGCTCCAGGTCTACGACCTCACCCGCTCGCCATTCGCGGTCGGTGCCATCGGGGTCGCGCAGATGGTGCCGACCCTTACCGTGGGCCTGCTGGGCGGGCCGGTCACCGATGCGATGGACCGCCGCAAGCTCGCGCTGATCACCAGCACCGGGCTGGCCGTGGTAGCCGCGGCGCTCACCATCCAGGCATTCGCCGGGCTGGGCGTGCTCTGGCTGCTCTATGCCCTCATCGCGCTGCAGGCCTCGCTCAACGCCGTGGACCGCCCGGCCCGCAGCACGTTCATCCCCGGCCTGTTGCCGGCCGGCCAGCTTGCCGCCGGACTGGCGCTGGACCGGCTGAGCTTCCAGATCACGCTCACCGCCGGGCCCGCGCTGGCCGGGCTCATCGCAGCCGCGCCGCACCTGGGCCTGCCGGCCTGCTACCTCACCGACGCGCTTAGCTTTGCCGCCGCGCTGTACGGGATCGCCAGGCTGCCCGCCATGCGGCCGTCAGGCGGAACGACGCGGCCGGGCCCGCGCGCGGTCGCCGAGGGCATCGGATTCATCCGCCGCAGCAAGGTGATCGCCGGTGCCTTCCTCGCCGATCTCAACGCCACCGTCTTCGCCCTGCCCATCGCGCTGTTCCCGGCGATCAACGCTGAACGGTTCGGCGGTGATCCGCGCACGCTGGGCCTGTTCCTCACCGCCATCGGCGTCGGCGGGCTGGCCAGCGCGGCGTTCTCCGGGCCGCTCGGGCACATCACGCGCCAGGGTCGGGCGATGCTGTGCACGGTCGCGGTCTGGGGTGGGGCCTTCGCCGGGTTCGCGGTGGCTCCCCGCCTCTGGCTGGCGCTCAGCCTGCTGGCCGTGGCCGGCGCCGCGGACGCGTTCACCGTGATATTCCGCGGAGCCATCGTCGCCGCCGTCACCCCCGACCGGCTTCGCGGCCGGGTGATGGCCGCCGACTACGTCATCGGTGCGGGCGGCGGGCAGCTCGGCAGCCTGGAAGCCGGTGCCCTGGGATCGCTGACGTCACCAGTGATCAGCGCGCTGTCCGGCGGGCTGGCGACCATCGCGGGTGCGGCCGTGATCGGCTTGGCGCTGCCGGCGTTCACCCGGTACCGGCGCCGGCCGGACTATCCCGGGGAAGACCTGTCGGCCGGGGAAGACCTGTCAGCCGGGGACGACGAACCCGCCGGGAGAGACCGGTCAGCTGCCGTTGAGGCCGGGCTGGCCTAGTATCGTGAGCCTTCTTGCTGGGGTGCGCCGGTCGGCCACCGGGAGCGCGCCGGTCAGTATGAGAGCTGTTCGCGCAGCCTGCCACGCCTAGAGACCAGGGTCACCGGCCGATGGACAAAGAGACTGAGCTACTGCGGGACTTCCTCGACGAGCAGCGCAACCATGTGCTTGGCATCTTGGAGGGATTGTCCGACGAGCAGTTGCGGCGGCCGGTGCTGCCGTCCGGGTGGACGTGCCTGGGCATGATCAAGCACCTGGCACTGGCTGATGAGCACTACTGGTTCCGCAGTGTCGTCGGCGGCGAGTCGTTCGGCTTCTTCCCACCAGGGCCGAATGCGGAGTGGCAGGTGGGGCCCGGCGAGCCGGCCGACGACGTGTTCGGCCTGTACCGGGACGAGATCCAGCGGTCGAACGCGATCATCGAAGCCACTCCGCTCACCGCGCCCCCGCGCCAGCCAGACCCGCAGTGGCAGGAATGGGGGATCGACTTTCCGGACCTCAGGTTCATCATGCTGCACGTGATCAAGGAAACTGCCTGCCACGCCGGCCATCTCGATGCGGTGCGCGAACTCATCGACGGCCGTCAGTGGATCGTTCTGTGAGACCTACGGGAAGACCTCCGCCGGCATGACCGGCGACGGCTCGGCGTTCGCGTCCACGATCGGGGCGCAGGCCGCGACGAACTGGTCCAGCGCGGCGCCCTCCACCAGCCGTGCCGGGAACGGATCGGCCGCGATCCGCCGGATCAGCCCGCTGACCGGAAGCTCACCGTCCGACGCGACGACTACCAGGTTGCCGAACCTGCGGCCGCGCAGCACCGCTGGCTCCGCCAGCACGCAGACATGCGCGAACACCGAGCGCACCGCGGCCACCCGGCCGCGCGCGTGCGCCAGTGGTGGCCCGTCACCGACGTTGACCGCGTAGATCCCTGACGGCCTCAGCACCCTGGCCCCGGCTATCGTGAACTCCACCGACGTCAGGTGGGCGGGGGTCTGCGCTCCGGCGAACACGTCTACCACGAGCAGGTCGAACGAACCTGCTGGCAGCCGCTCCAGCGCGGCCCTGGCATCGGCCACCAGGATGCCGATCTCGCCAGTTCCCGGCCGCGCCCGCCCAGGATCCGTCCGGTTGGGCTCCGCCCCGGCGTAACGGGCCACCGGCAGCCGCCGGCCGACCAGCGCGGCCACCGTCGCGTTGGACTCCACCGCCAGTTGCCGCGACCCCGCCCGGGTGGCTTCCACGTACCGGGCCAGCGTCAGCGCACCGCCGCCAAGATGCAGGACGTCGAGCGGCATCACGGCCGGCGCGGCCAGGTCGGCCAGGTGGCCCAGCCGCCGCATGTACTCGACCTCCAGGTGCCTTGGATCCCCGAGGTCGACTTCGGACTGGAGAATCCCGTCGATGAGCAGCGTCCATGCTCCAGGCCGCTCCACGTCGTTCAAGAGCTCCACGGTGCCACCCGTGCTCGGCGTGCCAGCGTCGGGTGTGGTCGGCTCGGTCACGACTCCTCGCCCATCGAAAGCACATGCCAGATGGTGGCCGTCAGCCACAAGAAGACCGTCGCGACCACCATGGTCTCCAGTGCCTGCCCGCTGTTACCGGCCAGCCCGATCAGCCCGGTCAGCAACGCGATCACACCGAGCACCGTGGTGACCCTTCGGAAGATCCGGCCCGGCAGGGGCTGTGGCTGGGTATGCAGGTCGGCGGCCGCGATCACGGCGCAAACCCCCCCGAGGACCAGTTCGACGGCGCTGGCCGCCCATGCGGTGGAAAACAGCACCAGGCTCGTGCCGAACTCAAACGACACAAACCCAAGTACCATCGCCGCCGCAATGGCAGACGATGCGATGTCCCGCCAGGTCAATCCCATGGCCAGCACCTCCCGCAGCATGGGAGCGGCCACCGCGTCTAAGTCTGCGCTCATGACGGCGCCCGCCGGTAATCAGGGCCCCAGTTGGATGGCGTTGTCAGGCATAACGGAGGCGTTGTCCCGCGCCGATAGCGGTGGCCTTGGCCAGCAGCGCGTGCCCGAGCGCGATGTCCGACAGGGACAGCCCGCGGTGCCAGAACAGGATGGTTTCCTGGCTGCTCTCCCGGCCGGGGCGCAGCCCGGCGACGATCTGACCCAGTTCGGCGTGCAGGGTTTCCGCGGTTAGCTTGTCGGCCTCGACGTGCGCGCGCAGCGCCCCGAACTTGCCGCTGGCACACTGGCCCCAGTCGTCCACCACGATCTTGGACATGATGTCGGTGAGGGACAGCTCAACGGCGCTCATGGTCCCATAGGGGACCACCAGAGCGCCGGGCTTGATCCACTCGGTGCGCAGCATCGGTTCCGGTGCGCTGAGCCGGGACGCTTCCACGACGATGTCCGCGCCCTCGACACAGGACCGCCAGTCGGCGGTCGCGATCACCGGCTTGCCGAGCTCGCGGGACAGGCGCTCGGCGAATCGCTCGCGACTGTCAGGCCGCCGTGAATGCACCCGGATCTCCTCGAAGGCGAATAGCCGGTCCAGGAGCCGCACGTTCCAGTAGGCGGATCCCCGCGCCCCGATGTGGCCCAGCGTCCTTGGCCGCTCCGGGGCCAGGTACTTGGCGCCCACCGCGGTGACCGCCCCCGTGCGCATCTCGGTGATGCCGCTGGCGTCGATGACCGCGACCGGGGCACCGGTTTCCGGGTCGAACAGGCACAGCAGCCCGAGCTCCGACGGCAGGCCGCGGGTGTAGTTGCCGACGAAGTCCCCGACCACCTTGACGCCTGCCATGCCGATCTGGCCGCCGATGAACCCGCGCAGCACGTTGAAATGCCCCTCGGTGCCGGACTTCGGCTCCAGGTGCACACGCGGCTCGATCACCGTCTCACCGCGCCCCTGCATCGCGAGGCCCGCCTCGATCGCGGCGAGGATCTCGTCGTCGGCCAGCGCGGCCGCCTCGACGTCAGGCCCGCTGAGATACGTCAGATAGAGATCCGGCATGGATGCGGCAAGAGTAACCTCTCGCGCCGCGGCGTCACCAGGCAGGCTCCTGTCACCAGCACGGGCCCCACCGTCCCACGGAACAGGGTGTCGTCGTCCCTCCGAGGCCGGTGCGGCTGCGGACGGAGGTCTGATCCGCCTTCGTTATGGAAAGATCTCGCTGTCCACGCCGGTGCCACCGCGGGGTGGCGTTGCCGAAGCCGGGCATTAGACCGGTCTTCACCTTGCGCTCCGGTGCATCATTGCGGCAGCGATCAGGCAGCCGAACGCGGCGGTGGAAGTCAGTGTGCGGACGAGGTTCCACGCGGACCATCGGGCCTCGTCAAAGTGCCGGCGGACCGCAGCGAGGTCGCCGATGTGCGCCGGGTCGCCGGCGGCTTTGAGCGCGTCGTTGAGGGGCACGTTGACGGCCAGGGTGATGACCACCGCGATCAGATACAAGACGAAGGCCGCGCCGATCCACGGCAGCACGTTGCGCTTGTCCCCGCTGAAGTGGAGGACTGCGGCCAGGCCGGTGAGAATCAGGGCGCCGAAAAAGGCCGCCATGAACCACGGGTTGATGATGGCCTTGTCGGTCGACTGGAATGCGCCGACGAAGGTCCGGTCGTCGGTGCTGCGCAGCCCGGGCATGATCGTGTGCGCGTAAAGACCGAAGACCCCGGCCATCAGCCCCATGGTCAGCACGGCCGCGGCCAGTACGGCGCTGGAAAGCTGAGTGCCATTGGCAGCCAGGGAGACCGCTTCCGGCGGTGACTGCGTTGTCATGTCGTGTCCTTCTAGGTTGAGGGCGGCCATTACGGCCTCCCATGAGTGACGGCGGTGGTTGGCAGGGGGGCGGTTTAAGTGATCGCGCGGCTCTGGTCACTGCTGGTTCCAGATGCCGGTCCCGGCGGCGTCGCGGGCGTAATCGGCGAAGTCGCGGGCGGGACGGCCCAGGACCTGCCGGATGCCGTCGCCCAGCTGGGCGTTGCGGCCGTCCAGCACGGTCGTGAACAGGTAGGTGAGCAGTTCGATGACCTCGGCCGGAACGCCCTCGGCCGCCAAAGCCTCGGCGTAGTCGGCCGCCGGGACCGCCGTGTAACCGATGGGGCGCCCGGCGGCGGCGGCGATCTCGGCGACCGCATCGGCGAAGGTGAGCAGCCGCGGGCCGGTCAGCTCGTAGACCTGCCCGGTATGCCCGGCTTGGGTGAGCACGGCGGCCGCGACGTCGGCAATGTCATCGGCGTCGAGGAACGGCTCACCCGCGGGACCAGCGGGCAGGAACACGTGACCGGACATGACCGGCTCGAGCAGGTAGCCCTCGCTGAAGTTCTGATCGAACCAGCTGCAGCGCAGGACCGTCCAGTCCGCGCCCGAGTACGCGAGCGCTTTCTCGCAGGCCACGGCCTCGTCCTCGCCACGGCCCGACAGCATCACCAGCCGCCGGGTACCGGAGTTCACCGCCATCTCAGCGAACGAGCCGATCGCCTCAGCGGCTCCGGGCGCCGCCAGGTCCGGGTAGTACGACACGTAGGCCGCATTGACACCGGTCAGTGCGGGCGCCCACGTCGCCGGGTTCTCCCAGTCGAAGGGCACCCCTCCGGAGCGAGAGCCGATCCGCACGGGCTCGCCCTGTGCCGTCAGCCGCTGCACCACGCGGCGGCCGGTCTTGCCAGTGCCACCCAGCACGAGCGTCAATGCGCGGGTGTGGTCGGTCATTGTCATTCTCCCTAGGTCATCGCAGGTGGCCCGCCGCGTCGCGGCTGGACTTCTCCACGATCAGCCAGGGCTGGGCTGGTAACAATGGCCAGGTACGCAACGACCGTTAACCTCAAGGTTCACGAAACGGGCGGGGCGGTGGTAGAGCAGCGTCCCCTTCCCGCGCGGCCTCGCGTCAGCTGATCTGTTCGGCCAGGGCGACAATGATGCCCATGGTGTCGTCGATGTCGTCGACGGCGAACATGACACGATGCAGGCCCAGTGTGTTGGGCGGCGGGTTCTCCGCCTCGGCGCCGACCGCCACCGGGTTGTGGTACTTCGCCAGCTCCAGCTTGCTGTGGCCGTCCGGGGTCCGCAGACCTCGCTGAAGAAGCAAGTGCACTGGCGGGGCGAGTTCCGCGGGGCACGGCGAAAGTGAGCCCTTGCCAGGCTCTGTTGGTGGTGTTTCCCTGTTAGTAGGGTCCGGCACGGCCACCGGCCGCGCCGCAGACAGGGTTATGTCTGCGCGCAGCTGAAGTCGTGACTATGAGCGAACCCGGGGGGGAACAGTGTTGGCATTTTCGCTGGAATCAACACACCACCAGTTGGGGCATGGCGCTGGGCCATTGCCGAGGTCGATAATTGTGCCGCTCGCAGTGATCGCCCTCATTTTGTTCGCCGTGAAATACTTTAGTGTGATCGCGCACGAGGGCGCGCATGCAATTGCTGGGTGGAGCATGGGCCGCAAGGTCGCGAGCGTAAAGCTTAATAGTGACGCCACCGGTGCAACACTCACCCTGGGGGCTGAAAAGGGCCTGGGCAGGATCTTCACGGCATTTGCTGGTTACCTCGGCCCAAGCTTCTTTGGCCTCGGCGCAGCAGCCCTTATTTCAATGGGCTATGCCCGGGCGGTGCTATGGCTGGCCTTATTCTTTCTTACGTTAATACTGTTCCGGGTCCGCAATCTTTTTGGTGTTGCCTCGGTGCTGGTGAACGGTGCACTCTTCGTCTTGATTCTGTCTCACGGAAGCCCCAAACTGCAGGTCACTGTCGCCTATGTTCTTAGCTGGTTCTTGCTTTTGTCTGGAGTCGGCGTTGTTCTCACGGACGGCAGCGATGCCGGCGACGCAGCCAACCTGCGCAGGATCACCCACCTTCCCCGGTCCCTGTGGTCGGTGCTTTGGCTGGTGATCACGGTTGCTGCACTCGCGGCTGGGGCTCGCCTACTTACCTGACCCCCGCATGAATATGCGCCGCAGTTAGCCAGCGAACGCGCTTCTCCCGCAAGTTGGTGGTTCTGCAGCCGCTCGGGAGGTGCGGTCCGTTACTGCGTTGCCGCTGCCAGTTCCGCTTGTGTGTGCTCGTCCAGCGTGATGCCGGCGGCCGCCAGGTTCTGCTCCAGGTGCCCGATGGATGAGGTGCCGGGAATCAGCAGGACGTTGGGCGCAAGGCCCAGCAGCCAGGCAAGTGCGATCTGGGCGGGGGCATGGCCAAGCCGGTTGGCGGTGCTGCGCAGGTGCTCATTGCTCAGCACCGGGTTGGCCCGGCCGAAGCCGGAGCCCAGCGGGAAGAAGGGCACGAAGGCGATCCCCCGCGCGGAGCACTCCTCCAGGATCGGCATCGACGCGCGATTGACCAGGTTCAGCGGGTTCTGCACGCACGCGATGGGCGTGCGGTCCAGGGCGCGCAGCAGGTGGCTGCGGCGGATGTTGCTCAGGCCGACACCCCCGATCAGCCCCTCGTCGCGGGCCTGGATCATGGCAGCCAACTGGTCATCGAACCGCTGGTCTGGCGGCGCGTCGTCGAGGAGCCGCAAGTTGACGGCGGCCAGTTGCCCGACGCCGAGGCTGCGCAGGTTGTCTTCGATTCCGCGGCGCAGCTGATCGGGTTCGTCGTAGGGCAGCCAGCGCCCGGACCCGTCGCGGCGTGCCCCGACCTTGCTCACCAGCGCCAGGGTGCCCGGGTAGGGGCGCAACGCTTCCCGGATGAGCTCGTTGGCAACATCAGGCCCGTAATACTGCGCGGTGTCGATATGGTCCACACCCAGCTCCACCGCGCGCCGTAGCACCGCCAGAGCCTCGGCAGGGTCAGGCGGCGGACCGAACACACCGGGACCGGGCAGCTGCATCGCGCCGAAGCCGATGCGAGATACCGAGAATTGGCCCAGAGGGTAGCGCTGCATGCGCCGATTCTAAAGTGCCGCGTATGCCAAACGAGCAGCCAGGAACAGGCCAAGAAGGGGACGGATGTGAAGATGACGTCATGACCACGTGGCGAGCTTCTTCCCGGCCGGGCATGACCGCGGGGTCACCGTGGCTGTGCTGGGGTTTCGCGTTCGTATGGTCCGGCTGGGTTCAGGCGGCCGTCCGTCAACAGTCACCGGCGCCGGGGCTGGGTTGTGCCTCCTCGTTTTCGGCCTGGCTACCTTGCTGATCGGAGGCCGGGCCCCAGCCGCGGCAAACGAGCCTGTTCCGCGCTAAAGGTGCGTCGATGGCTGGCAAACGTTCCATTCCAGCCCGAATGTTATGCGGCGCGCCTTATCTGCCTTAGCGGCGCGGCTCCCACGGAATGCCGGTTTTCATGATTACAGTCCGGATTATGAGGCATGCCATCAACCCGGGGGACAAATACGGCAAGCTCACTGTCATCGCTGAGGTGCAAAAGCTCGCCGCGGACGGAAGACGCTACCGGGCAGCCCTGTGCCGGTGCGACTGTGGCAACCAAATCACCCCGCGCATCAGCTCGCTTAACTCAGGCGATGCTCAATCCTGCGGGTGCTCCCGGGGGCCGCCCAAATACCAGCGGAAGCGCTGCCCGGTCTGCGGAACACTCGCCGTGATCCGCCGCGACCACCGCAGTTGCTCACGTGCGTGCGGTTACCAGCTCACCAGAGCTGCCCGGCAGACAGAAAACCCCTCCTACACCGGGTGGCACCACCGGGCGACCAAAGCCTGGGGGCCCGCCAGCTTCTACGCCTGCGCCGACTGCGGTCAGCCGGCCCAGGACTGGTCGACGGTCGAGCCATCCAGTAATGACCTCTGGGTCAGGTTCCAGCCACGGTGCCGCAAATGCCACCGCTACCATGACGGCGCGG
>Ga0075424_100005871_pt1 | contig 11770 bp, 14 predicted proteins | sample SoiMethybrSBSTD3_FD_75301 | JGI IMG/M metagenome (GOLD analysis project Ga0075424, IMG submission 75301) | Bulk soil microbial communities from a Populus tree surrounding site in Tennessee, USA - Soil MetaG P. TD hybrid SBSTD3 | ecosystem: Environmental > Terrestrial > Soil > Tree plantation... | reverse complement strand
CAGTCTTCGTGGGTGGCACGAGCCGGATAAGTCTAGAGGCTTACGTCCGGTTCTGTGAGCGGCTCGGGGTGCAATTCCCCGGGCCGACTCGGCGGTCGGTGGCGACCGCCGCCCCTATGGTGATCAACGCGCGATAACGCTCACGGTGGGTTCTGAGCGCAATCGCTGTTAACAAGAAGTAATAGGGGCAGTTAACAAAGCGGAATCGAACCTGAGCAAAATTTGATCCGCCGATCGATGTGGCAGAACAACGACCAGATGCCCACAGTCAAGGCTACTGGTGTTAGAACGATGCCCAATACGCCAGCAACAAAACCTAGAATCGTCATTCCGGCCAGCGCGGTAGCGACGGAGTTTGACAAGTTCAAGGGAACGATATTCCACAGGATATTCAGCCCGATAAAGATCGCTTACCTACTGGCTGCCAACCTCGTGATGGCAGTAATTTTGGGCGCAGCAGTTGTTATAATGGGCGGCAACTTTCCTCATTGAATCGACGGTGGCGAAGCATCGCCATTACATACAGAAGTGGTCGATGAGTGTAATCGCCTTGATAACAGTTACTTCCGAATTGCACGTTGCTCGCCCGGCAAAGGTCAAGAAGCGCGCCGCCCAGGCTCTCCGATGGCATCCCGCATGTGCTTCATGAGTAGGCGCTGTACGCGACTCTGGTAGTGGTGGCGCGAGGTTACAATCACAACTTTGCGGGTGCTGTGCTTGCCTGAAATCGGAATGAACTTGCATCCCGGTTGCGGCTGCACCGCCATGGCTGGTACTGCCGATACGCCCATTCCTGCAGAGACCATGGCCAGTATCGTGGCAAACTGACCGCTTTCGAAGACTATGCTCGGCGACATGCTCAACTTGTGACACGCTGCGATCAGGCTGTCGCGAAAGCAGTGGCCCTCCTTTAACAGCAGAAAGGGTTCGCGGTTCAGCTCTGCCAGACTGATGAAAGCGCGTGCTGCAAGGCGATGGTTCTCCGGAAGGACTGCATAGAACTTCTCCTCGAATAGCTCCACGCTGGCGAGCTCACTTCCGGCAATCGGTAGCGCCGCAACTGCTATGTCAATCGTTCCCTCGTGCAAGCGCTGCAGCAGGGCAGGCGTGATGTCTTCGATAATCTTAATCGTTATGAGTGGATGCCGCACCGTGAAGTCATTCAGCAAGCTGGGGAGCAGATAGGCAGCGATCGTCGGGATGATACCGACGACGACCTCGCCCTTTTCGTTGCCGGACATGTCGCGAAGCTCGGTCTTGGCCTCCTCCAACTCGCGGAGGATGCGTTCCGCCTTCGGCAGGAAGGTCTTGCCGAACACTGTCAGCTTGGTAAAGCGGGGCAGACGATCGAAGAGCCGCGCGCCCAGCTCCGCTTCGAGCTTCAGGATCTGTTGCGAGAGAGATGGCTGTGCGACGTGTTCTACCTCAGAAGCGCGGGTAAACGTCCCGTGCCGGGCGACTGCGCAGAAATACCGCAACTGGTGAACTTCCATTGGACCTCGCCGAAACCCATAAGATGAAAATCCTATAGCAATTATAGGAAAGATATATTTTACCTCTACCTTCCAACGAGAGGAAGATGAGCAACATGGAAAAAGAACTCGCCGCCGCAGCAGGGGCCTCTGTCCCCCATACGCACGAACAAAACAACTCAACCGAAGCCAAGTGTCCGTTCACAGGCGCAACGCCCGTACACATGAACCGCGACTGGTGGCCAAACCAGCTGGACCTTCAGGTTCTTCACCAGCACTCCACTCTATCTGATCCCATGGGCAAGGAGTTCGACTACGCCAAGGAATTCAAGAGTCTCGACCTGAATGCGGTGATCAAGGACCTCCACGCCCTGATGACGAACTCGCAGGATTGGTGGCCGGCCGACTTTGGCCACTACGGGCCACTGTTCATTCGTATGGCGTGGCACAGCGCCGGCACGTACCGGATCGGTGACGGCCGCGGCGGCGCCGGAGCCGGACAACAGCGTTTCGCGCCGCTCAATAGCTGGCCGGACAACGTGAACCTCGACAAGGCGCGCCGGCTGCTGTGGCCGATCAAGCAGAAGTACGGCCGGAAAATCTCCTGGGCCGACCTGATGATTCTCGCAGGCAACGTCGCCCTCGAGTCGATGGGCTTCAAGACGTTCGGTTTCGGCGGCGGACGCGAGGATGTCTGGGAGCCCGAGGAGGACGTCTACTGGGGTCCCGAAGGCAAGTGGCTGGCGGACGAGCGCTACAGCGGCGACCGCGATCTTTCGAATCCACTCGCGGCCGTGCAAATGGGTCTGATCTATGTCAATCCCGAAGGGCCGAACGGCAAGCCGGATCCCGTCGCGGCAGCCAGGGATATTCGCGAAACGTTCCGCCGCATGGCAATGAACGATGAAGAAACGGTCGCACTGATTGCCGGTGGTCACACCTTCGGCAAAACCCACGGCGCCGGCGAAGCGGTAAACGTAGGCGCCGAACCGGAAGCCGCCAGCATCGAGGAGCAGGGCCTCGGCTGGAAGAGCAGGTTCAAGACGGGAAAAGCGGGTGACGCGATCGGCAGCGGTCTGGAAGTTATTTGGACCACAACGCCTACGAAGTGGAGCAATAGCTTCTTCGAGAACCTGTTCAAATACGAGTGGGAACTGACCAAGAGCCCGGCGGGCGCGCATCAGTGGACGCCGAAGAATGGCGCAGGCAACGGTACGGTGCCGGATGCGCACGATCCCTCAAAGCGTCGCGCGCCAGCCATGCTGACCACTGACCTCTCGTTGCGGTTGGACCCTGCTTACGAAAAGATTTCACGGCGCTTCTACGAACATCCGGACCAGTTTGCAGACGCGTTCGCCCGCGCGTGGTTCAAGCTGACCCACCGCGACATGGGTCCGATCGTGCGTTATCTCGGCCCGCTCGTTCCGAAGGAGCACCTGCCCTGGCAGGACCCGATCCCTGCTGTGAATCATCCGCTGATCGGGGAGCAGGACATTGCTGCGCTGAAGGCAAAGATCCTCGCGTCTGGCCTCTCCGTTTCCCAGCTGGTCTCGACGGCCTGGGCGTCGGCGTCAACGTTCCGCGGCTCTGATAAGCGCGGTGGAGCGAACGGCGCGCGCATTCGCCTAGCTCCGCAAAAGGACTGGGAGGTCAACCAGCCGGCTGAACTGTCGAAGGTGCTGCAGAAGCTAGAAGCGATCCAAAAGGAGTTCAACGCTTCACAATCTAGCGGAAAGAAGGTTTCGCTCGCCGACCTGATCGTTCTCGGCGGCTGCGCGGCGATTGAGAAAGCCGCGAAGGACGGCGGGCACGACGTGAAAGTCCCCTTCACGCCGGGGCGCATGGACGCGACGCAGGAACAAACCGAGGTCGAATCCTTCGAACCGCTCGAACCGAAAGCTGATGGGTTCCGGAACTACATCCGTGGCAAGCAGCGCCTGTCGGCTGAGGAGTTGTTGGTGGATAAAGCGCAATTGCTGAGACTAACGGCGCCTGAGATGACCGTTCTCCTCGGCGGCCTGCGTGTCCTTGGCGCAAATGTCGGGAAGTCCACGCACGGCGTCTTCACCAAGGGGCCAGAGACGCTGACCAACGACTTCTTCGTCAACCTGCTCGACATGAGCACGCAATGGCAGCCGTCCAATGGCTCTGGCGGCGTGTACGAGGGACGCGACCGGAAGACGAACGTGCTGAAGTGGACCGGCACCCGTGTCGACCTGATCTTCGGTTCGCACTCGCAGCTGCGCGCCCTCGCGGAAGTCTATGCGTGCGCGGACTCTAAGGAAAAGTTTGTGAAGGACTTGGTGGCGGCATGGACCAAGGTGATGAACCTTGATCGCTACGATCTCCGTGGGGCAGAAAAGAGAGCTGTCAACTAGTACCAGTGTTATGAATCGGAGGTGCGTGCGTTGGCGCGTACACTTCCCTCGCCCTACGCCTAAATGTGCTGAGGCTCAGTAGACTGGACCTCATTTTGCCCACCCAATGGGAAGCAAGCCGGCATACAAGATTCTCGTTCAGCTCATTGAGAGGCCGACGTAAAATTCTAACTGATCGAATAGTGACCATCGGTTTAACACAACTGGGCTCACCGTGATCCGTGCGATTTCTGCCAACAGGTGTTCTGCTCAGTGTGTCTCTCGTTCCATCTCAGCGAGAGCCACGTCAAACCGCCCGCGAGCATGACTTTCGAAAAGGATAAGCGTTCCGCCTAGTTCATCCCGTGAGATTACAAGCCTCATAAATAATCCCGGCATCGCATCCGTGCGGATAAGTGGTGTAAACGCTGATTGCGTCAACTGAGAATCCAAGTATTTTCCCATTATTTGGTAAACTCCCCGTGCTCATGCGTTTGAGTGTTTATTGCTGGCGTCTTTTGCATGTTGATGGCGTTGCCTTCTCTCTCGCTCCCCTTCCCAGTCTGATCATTCACGTGCATGGGGCAGCATTTTCTTGTTGGATGCTTTTGCTCCTCACGCAGACAACGCTGGTTTCCGCGGGGCGGGTGGATATCCATCGCCGCCTCGGCATTGCAGGTTTCCTACTCGCGTGGGCCATGGTTGTTTTGGGCAGTCGTTCAGGAAGGTAGCCGCTGTTTGCAATGAGTTTCGCCGCTTGCGTTGTAGATTCCTGACCCCTCAGGGTTCAAGGATCAGTTTGTGATTCTTTAAGTCAACCACTACAAGTTCGAATTCGCTGAGAAAATCCAAGCCCAGCAAACCGTCGATTGTTTTGTCCAGAGCTTTTCGAGAACTCGTGCATGTCCATTACTATGATTTGGTGATCTCGCCAGGTAATGTGGGCAAGCTTCAGCGTAACTCTTGAAAACGTTCCTATGCCGACGAGGCCGGATCCCTTACGCGTGGAAACTAAATTGTTCAAAGTCCGAGGCCCCATGTCAGCCAGATCAGAACTTATGATCGTGCGATCGAGGCGCGTGACTGCTCGATCGGCTAGCAGTTCAGCCTGCCGGGGCTGCAGTTCGGGCGCCCACTCCTTGGGCCCGCTCTTGGATTGATGTGTACGCTTCACTTCTGACCGATCCTCTTGAGCACGAATGTGCCGCCTGTATCGCCGTCACCCTGGTCCGCAAAAAGCTTCAGGTATTTGCCCGATAACTCGAGACCTCGCAGGGATTCTTTGCGTCGAATGTGTAGGCCGCGCCGACGGTGCCGGACGCCGTTTGTGCCAAGACCGGCTGACCGTGGCTGTCTAGCACCGGCCGCTCTTGCCGGCAGCGTTCGACCGTTTCCTTGATGCCTCCGATGACGTATCGGCATCGATCTCGAACTTCTCGGCGCACTTGGTTGTCAGCTTCGCCAGGGTCGATTTGACATTAGGTTGACTTAGCAGGCGCGAAGCGGTCACCGCAGCACTGTTTTCTGCGTAGCCCGCGGCGGATCGCCGCCTTTGTTCCATTGCGATCCACCAGGTAGGCGTAGACGAACAGCCGTTCCCGATCAGTCAGGCCATCAGTGTCTTTCCGTCTCACAGGAAACCGCCTGTCAGGAACTTGCGTCCAGAATCGTGTTCAATTAACGCCGACAGTGCCACATTCGGACCGCACACCGCCCGCTTTATGTGATTGATTTTGTGTAGAGCGAGGGGTTGGCTTCAGCTTCCCAAGCTGGATGTCACGGGTTTCGATCCCGTCTCCCGCTCCATGTTTACCTCAGCTGCCAAATACAGCGTTCTCTCCCAAAACCGACCACATCATCGCAAGGCATCTCTGCAGTGTTCTTCGCATCTTAGATCCAGTTCCGGAGGAGAACCTTGCAAACCGAAGTCGGCATTTTTCGCTCGCGGGCAGCCGCGGAGCAGGCGGCCAAGACACTGCTGGACAGCGGCATTTCTTCTCGATCGATCATCTTCCTAAGTGGGGAGCAGTCGGCAAACGAACTCAAATCAGTACCCACGACAGAAGGCGAACGGGATGGCATGGGTCCTGCCATGGGAGCCGTCGTTGGCGGAGCGGTTGGGGCGAGCGCAGGGCTTTCGCTTGGCACAGCCATCGCCAGCCTCGTCGTTCCCGGTGTCGGAGTCGTTCTCACCGCCGGCCTTGGCGCCGCAGCCGCACTGGGCCTCGGCGGCGCGGTTGCCGGAGGCGAACTGGGTGAGGTCACGGAGGAGAAGTTGGACGTGGGTGTGCCTCGAGATGATGTCACCCTTTATCGTGAACTACTCAGACGGCAACGTTCCATCGTGATCGTCAATACACCTTCTTCAGAACAGGCCGCGATGGCAAACTCCATCTTCGAAGAACAGGGCGGGGAAGATGCGGCTTCGGCACGAGAGCATCTTCAAGATGCTGCTTGAAAATCAGGTGCCTTCTTCCGAGTTCAGATAATTTTCAAATTGCGCGCTCCGCCCCGCCGTCCCGTTGAATATCGTCGGAGGAGATAGGTTTCGCTAGTATTGCGCGACAATCATTGCCATGAGAGCTTTGCTGCTAGTTCTCGCCGTCGGAGCATCTGCAGGACTCGTGTTTGGGTCATTCCGGGATTTTGGCTGTGAAGCCCTGGCGGATCGGGGGCATTTGGGTTTTGATCGCAATGATTATCCAGGCGACCCGAACTTGAAACGTCTCCGCCGGACCTTTTCCTATTCGGGCTATTGGCTAAACAATCCGCCAGGAGCGAGTACCAATTCCTGGACAGGAAGGCGGAAAGCGCTCGAAGACGCGGGCTTTGGCTTTCTGGTTGTGTTTAACGGTCGCACGGATGCTGACATCAAATCGGGTGGAGATGCGCCCAAGCTGGGTAGTTCTGATGCTGCCTCGGCGGTTGCGGCGGCGCACAAAGAAGGATTTCCTCTTCAGACGGTAATCTTCCTCGATCAGGAAGAAGGCGGTCGTCTGCTTCCGGAACAGAGATCCTACGTTCATGCCTGGGTAGACGGAGTTAATTCGAGAAACTTTTCGGCAGGGGTGTATTGTTCGGGCATTGCTTCTCAGGAGGCTTCCGGTGCCACGGTCGTGACGGCCAACGATATCAGGCAAAACATCGGTGCAAGAAGACTGAAATACTGGGTGGTGAATGACGCGTGTCCGCCCTCGCCTGGCTGCGACTTGACGAGAAGAAATATCCTGCCAGCATCCAGTGGAATCTCGTTTGCTGACGTGTGGCAATTTGCTCAGTCCCCAAGGCGACCGGCTTTCGCAAGCGGCTGCGCCGCCTACAACCAGGATGGAAATTGTTATTTGCTTGGCCTCGACCCAGCGCAGCCAGTGCACGTGGATCTTGACATTGCAACTTCAACTGATCCTTCTGGCGGCAGAACGCCACATTGATAAGCAACGTAGATTCAATCGAGTTTTCACGAGATATTAGGCCGAGGTGTTTTCAGGGGTTGAGGCGCTCCCATTAGCTGCACCAGGCTTCGCGGGCCGCAACATGCCTGATTTAATCTTTGCAGGTCGTGTTGCATATTCTTGTCGTACCGCAATCGGTCCACGGTAGCTTTCAGGATCGCAGCCGCGGTCGAATCGGCGGGAGGGACCAGTTTGTAGTGCATCCATTTGCCTTGCCGCCGTGTCCGTACAATCCCAGCCCGGCGCAAATGGGCTAAGTGACGGGAAATCTTAGGCTGCGGTGCTCGCAGCACTTCGACAAAGAAGCAAACACATACTTCTTGTTGTGCGATCAGGTTGATCAGCCTCAGTCGCGTGGGATCGGCCAGCACCCGGAAGAGACGGTGCAGAGGATACGCTTGAGTATTCAAATCCGAAGTCTAACACATATATGTCTTTACGAATGTGTGCTATAGTGATATATACATTCGCTTCAGCGTATATGAGTGGAGAAAGCTATGGTTTCGTCAAATGTAAACGCAGTGAAGGCGCATCTCGCCATCAACGTCAGGAATCTTGAATCAAGTATAAAGTTTTATCGCAAATTGTTCGGAGTCGAACCGAGCAAAGTCCGGCGTGGCTATGCTAAGTTCGACGTCCACAATCCTCCGCTGAATTTCACGCTTAACCAGATCTCGTTTACGGGTTCAGGGGCGCTTTCTCATTTGGGAATTCAAGTCTCCTCGAGCGACGACGTGCTTGCCATCCGGCAGCGCTGGGCCGAGGAGGGACTGGGTCCTCGCGATGAGATGAAGACTGACTGCTGCCATGCCGTGCAAGACAAGGCCTGGGTAAGGGATCCAGATGGAAATGAATGGGAAGTTTTTGTGGTGCTGGAAGACAATCTGCCAGAGAAGAACGGAGCAACTGAAGCATGTTGCGCGCCTGAATGTTGCGCTCCTTAGGAGGGGAATTATTCTAAGAATCCTGTTCGCTTGCGTGCACAACGCCGGACGCTCTCAAATGGCCGCTGCCTGGTTTAACGCGTTGGCGAATCCCGAGTCGGCTATTGCGTTTTCCGCGGGAACTGACCCGGCGGAGTATCTCCATCCTGAAGTGGTAACCGTCATGAAAGAAATCGGTATTGACCTATCTGCGGCGCACCCGCAGTTGCTGAACGAGAGTTTGGCTCGGCAGGCCAATCTCCTGGTGACGATGGGTTGTGGCGAAGCTTGTCCATTCATCCCCGGATTAGCGGGGGAGGACTGGCCACTACCGGATCCGAAAGGCCAGGCTCTCCCGATAGTCCGTGGCATTCGAGACGAAATTGGAAAGAGAATTGAGGACCTGCTGCGGCGGACCAGGATCGAGCTCCGTGCTGACAGGCAAGTTCTCCGTCATTGAAGAATTGATTAGTCGCTGCCGCGCGCAACCCACTTGCCTCTCGACGTACTCCGTCACAATCCCTATCATGTACGCATCATTTCCGTTATCGAGGTAATCGAATGCCCGAACCGACTTATGAAGAACTGAAAGCTCGTTTGGCGGAGCTGGAAAAAGGTCAGCGCCGCTCGGGAAGTCTGGAATTTCGCGTGGGCGAAAAGGGGGGAGTGAGCGTGTATGGCCTGGGACGCTTTCCCGTCACCCTATACTATGAACAATGGATCCGGCTGCTAGACGCCGGCGAGAACCTCCGCGAATTCCTTGAAGAAAACAAGTCCAAGCTTAAGCTCAAGGGACAGTGAGCTTGATCGCGAGCAGTACCTCTATTTGACCACTCGCGGGCGTAAAAGCGGTCAGCCACGCGAGATCGAAATCTGGTTTACGCAGTTCGGCAGCTGCCTCTATGTCATTGCCGAATTTCCTTCCTCGAGCTGGGTGCAGAATTTACGCGCGCACCCGCATGCCAAACTCCGTATAGCTGACAAGAAATTCGAAGCTCGGGCGCGAATACTGACGGATGCTGATTCCGAACTCTGCCGGACTGTCGCGAGCCGCTCGCGTAAGAAGTACGGCTGGGGCGACGGCTTGATTGTGGAACTAGTTCCTGGATCAGAATCGTAGGTTTTCAAGGTGCCTGCCTTACAAGTGGGAAGCCGGAGCAGGGCGAACGCCTGCTCCGGCGGAGCCCGTCTGGCCCCTGTTTCAGGCCGCCAGGGCTTCCACGAAGTGCTGCGCGAACCGGGCTCCAGCTCATAGTGCTTGAAGGTCACCGGGGAGGTCAGGTACGGCTTGAGAATCTCTTCGACCTTGGGAGAAACCTCGCGCTCATACTTCTCCACCCACCTCTTCTCTGTCCACAGAGTGATGGTGATCACTGTCTCCAGCTTGTTTTCCGGAAACAGCGGCAGAATCTCCAGGATGCCGGTCTGCGCTTTCAGGATCGGCAGAACTTCGTTCTTCACTTTCTTTACAAATTCTTCGTTCATCTCGAACTTTGGAAGAAATTCAACAATGCGTGCAAACATGAGGGGGTCTCCTTTCTATTTGAAATAGGTGAGACCCGGAATCTTCCTCGTTGACCCTACGGAATTTCGAGTCGGCATCAACCTTACCCGAAAGGCGCTCGGAGGCAGAATTCCGTGATTGCAGCTACAGCGGGAGGTAATCAGGAGCACAGGGTCGTGAATTGCAGATTGTTGATCGTAGATTTTCGATTGGCTTCTGAGTATGGGGTGCCCTGAGAGTAAGATTTACGAGATCCGACATCTACGATCTGGACTTTTTTCTAGAAGCTGAAATCAACGATCCAATCACCAATTTGCCATGTCTATGATTTCTGACGACATTTTGACTTTGCTTCCGCCTGCTGCAGATGCTCGCCTGGCCTACGGCAGCGATCCGAACCAGTTCGGCGAGTTGCGGGTGCCAAAAACAGGCGGGCTGTTTGCCGTAGTGATGGCGATTCACGGCGGTTTCTGGCGCGCAAAATATGATCTGAAACATGCTGGTCATCACTGTGCGGCTCTCACGGCCAAAGGCCTTGCTACGTGGAACGTGGAATACCGGCGGGCGGGGAATGCTGGCGGCGGCTGGCCCGGCACGTTTGAGGACATCGCTAAGGCTTACCGGTTCATTCCTCAGATTGATTCGCGCTACAAGCTGGATTCCAAGAAGACGGTGGTCGTAGGCCACTCTGCCGGAGGGCAACTCGCCCTCTGCCTTGGCGCTCACGAGCCCACCGTGAAACGCCTGGTGTCACTGGCCGGAGTGGCCGACCTGCAGCAGGCCTGGGACCTCCACCTGAGCAATGATGCGGTGGTGGAATTTCTTGGCGGCAAGCCGAAAGACGTCCCCGAGCACTACCATGAAGCCGACCCTATGCAGCTGAAAATTGCTGCCACGCAGTGGCTGATTCACGGTTCGGTGGATGATACCGTCCCGGCATATCTCAGCCGGAGCTACGCGGAGCAGAAGAAGCAACGTGGGGAAGACGTTCATTATCTGGAAATCTCTACAGCTGGCCATTTCGATTTGATTGATCCCCGCTCCACCGCGTGGGTGAAGGTGGAAAATACGATTCTTCATCTCCTGGGCTGACGGCTTTCGCTCGTTGATACTGGCGCAATCGTGGCTATCATCGAGGCTGACGAGGCCTGGCACTTGCCTTGTTTGGAGGCGTTGCAGGCGGTCCAGATGCCGTTACTTACGACGGAAGCCGTTCTGACCGAACTATTTCATCTGATTCTCAGTGGAAGATACAGCATCCAGAAGGCCTGGACATTCCTCGGCTCCGGTGCGCTCACGGTCCGAGGCGTGGCCGCTACCGATTTTCCGGAACTGCATGCATTAATGGCTCGCTATCATGACCGTCGCATGAACTTCACCGATGCCACGCTGGTTCACCTGGCAGCACGGGAATCGTTGAGCTTGATCCTGACTCTGGACCACAATGATTTTGAGACTTACCGCATCGGTGGGCGGAAGAAGTTCAGTATTCTTCCCGCGCGGGCTGAAAAGCTGCGACGAAGCTAGGCTGCATCACGTTCGCTTCAACTCGTAACATAAATAAACCATCTGCCCCACGTGATGATGCAGATGGGTTGCGCAGCGCAGAAACAAATTGAAGCGGTCATGGGCGTCTTCCTCGCGAACCGCGGTGTATGGCTTGGACCAGTCTGCCTCCGACTGAGCTGCTAGTGCCCGCAGCACAACCGCAACCGCTTCATCAAAACGCTTCATGACCGCAGCTTTCGGCGGGCGATCCGGTTCAGCAAATTCCCGGTCGCGATCGCGGACGTACCCAGTCCCGGCAATCTCCGCGCCAATGTAGTAGTTAAGATTGCCGGTGAGATGAAGGACGAGATGTCCGAAGCTGTTTCCGAAGGGAAACGGCTTGCGCCAGAACTGCTCATCGGTCAAATCCTTCGCCAATCCGCGCACCAGCTCAGCGAGTTGGGTGTAACGTTTGGTAAAGCTGCTTTCAAGTGTTGTGCGCAGGTCTTGCATCTCTGCCTCTGCGGTTAAGCTGCCTTCTTCAGCACTAGTGCCGAATTCTTCGAACCGAACG
>Ga0075424_100005870_pt1 | contig 11773 bp, 9 predicted proteins | sample SoiMethybrSBSTD3_FD_75301 | JGI IMG/M metagenome (GOLD analysis project Ga0075424, IMG submission 75301) | Bulk soil microbial communities from a Populus tree surrounding site in Tennessee, USA - Soil MetaG P. TD hybrid SBSTD3 | ecosystem: Environmental > Terrestrial > Soil > Tree plantation... | reverse complement strand
GTGGCGCTCACCGCGCTCTGGCCGCCTGACAAAAACGCGATGCCGGGAACCGCCGCCGGCACGGTACGCTTCAAACATTGGATTGTGCGCTCGGCGACCTCCTCCACGCCCGCTTGCCGCGCATTGTCTTTTCCGGAAACTACCATGCTTGGCTTTAAGATCATGCCCTCGAGACGCACACGCTGTAAGAAGAGCTCTGTAAAGGTAATCTTCAGAGTTTGTTCGGTGACTTCCTGACATCGTTCGATCGTATGGTTGCCATCGAGCAGGACTTCCGGCTCGACAATCGGCACGATTCCAGCCTCTTGGCAAAGCGAGGCATAACGCCCTAACGCGTGCGCGTTCGCTTGCAGACAGGTATAAGTCGGGATCCCTTCGCCGATCGCAATGACGGCTCGCCACTTGGCGAATTTGCCGCCGAGCTCCTTGTACTCTTTCAATCGTCCGCGCAATCCATCCAGCCCTTCGGTGACGACCTCGCCAGGAAATCCGGGAATATCAACGGGACCTTTGTCGACCTTGATGCCGGGAATGATGCCCTTTTTCGCGAGCAGTTGCGGGAACGGGGTACCATCGCTCGCCGCCGTGCGAATCGTTTCATCGAACAAAATGACACCGCTGATCGCTTCCTCGACGCCCTTGGTGGCAAAGAGCATTTCACGGTAGGCCCGGCGGTTGCTCTCGTTGGACTCGATTTTGATGCTGTCGAATCTTCTTTTGATCGTACCCATGCTCTCGTCCGCAGCGAGTATCCCTTTGCCTTTAGCGACCATCGCCTGAGCGACGCTTTCGAGTGCTTGATTCGACATGGGTTCAGTCCTCCTTATCAGTTGAACGGCCTCATTTTACATGGCGATCTGGTCTTCGCAAGTCATGGTGCGGCTGCATTGTCTGTGTTCCAACGCTTTGATAAGGGTTGGACATTGTGTTGGATTTAGTGATCCACTGGTTCATCAGCACCGCAAGCTTGATGATCGTGGCGTTTCTTTTTCCAGGCATCCAGCTACAAGGATTTGGCACGGCCTTGATTGCGCCGATCGTCATCGGCTTGGTCAACGCAACTGTGGGACTCCTGGTCAAGCTGTTGACTCTGCCTCTTACTGTCCTCACGCTGGGAATTTTTTGGCTCGTGATCAACGCTTTGATGCTGCAACTGGCAGCCGCTCTGGTGCCGGGATTTTTCATCGCCGGATTTTGGTCGGCTTTTTTCGGCGCGATCGTGCTGAGCATCGTGAGCAGCATTCTCAGTCTGTTGATTCGCTGAGTTCTTCAGTTGTTTCAATAAATGATCGAAGGCAAAAAAGTGCCCGCCGGCTCATTGTAAAGTCCCATGCTCATGAGTGTCATTGGCTGCTTGATGCGCAGTCCTTTCTCTAAGCACCAGCGGAGTAGCTCGCTGTTGCGCGTCGGCACCATGAACCCGGGGCCAGGAAACGTTTGCGCGGCTCCGATCAGCGCCTTCAGATCTTCATTACTCTCGCCCACCGCATGACCAAAGAAACCGATCATGGTTGTGTAACCGGTGATCCGACCGTGGTGCTCGACCAAGCTTGCAGTTCCGTGTTTGACCGCGTCGAGAAGCTCAGATGCGCGGTTGTGACCATGGACTCTGACGCACAGATGATTGCAGGCTTCGACATCGCTTTCGTTTGCCGGGCGCACTCGGTAACCGAAAATTTCAGTCCGGATCGGCGAACCCTGTAGGTTTGACAGCGGCTCGCGCGCGTCAAACCCGAGTTTTGTGTAGAGCGAGAGCGAGCGGTTGTGATAAGCCGATTGCAGTAGCCTCACTCCGACGAAACCACGCTCGTGCGCCCGCCGCAAAACATTCTCCATCAACTGTCTTCCAATCGCTGAATTCTGTACTCCCGGCTCCACCGTGATCGGCCCAACACCTGCAATGACGCCATTTTCCCAGAGAAAATTGCTGCCGACGATGTGGTCATCCGTTTCCGCCACGACCGAGTAGACATCCTCACGCCCGAGCAATTCAGATAACAATCCCAAGGCCGTTTCACGATCGGAAAAATCATGCGGAAAGTTATGCCGATCTGCGATCGCCTTGAACGCTTCATAGCAGATCGATGCGCAGATCTCGGCGTCCCCGCGTTTGCCTTGACGAAAATTGATGTTCATTGAGATCCCAAAGTTTCTTCAGAATGAATCAGAAAAATTTCCACCCCGCTAACCCGCGGGTACAACACATCATAACCGACCGGCATCGATTTTAAAGGATCTCGACACAAGCGAGAAAATTTTGACGAACCTGAAGCAGTTCGCCGCTCGATTTGCTAAGATCGTGCGCACCAACGCAGACTGAGCGCATCAGGACTAACACGCTTCCGGATTGAACCGATCTAAGCATTCCAGTGATAAAGAGCAGACCTCGACATTTCAAGGAGCCTCGATGAATCGCACGAAGACACCGCGTCACACGCACGAAGGCTCTGCGAAATGATCCATCATCCTGACGCGCAGAAATCACAGCCGCGGCGTCTCTTTTACGGCTGGTATATGGTCGCGGCGAGTGTCCTCGCGAACACGCTCTTCTCCGCTGCCTATTTCCAGGGCTTCGGAGTTCTGATCCTCCCGATCGAACGAGCTTTCGGCTGGGATCGGTGGGTCATTTCCGCGGCCATGTCGCTGCGCCAGTTGGAATCCGGCATTGTCAGTCCCGCTGTCGGATTTCTACTCGACCGCGTCAGCGCCCGTAAATTGATTTTCTGGAGCGCGGTTGTCGCCGGAGCCGGCTTTCTCGGCCTTGGCTTCACCGCCGGCATTGCCACCTTTTTTCTTTTCTTTGTGATCATCTCGCTGGGTGCGTCCGGTATCAGTCACGCCGTCACCTGGCCGGTGATTATCTCGCGTTGGTTTCGGCGCAAGCGCGGTCTGGCAACCGGACTGGCGGTGACCGGTCCGATTTTCGGCTCGCCGCTCGTGATATTGAACACACATATCGAGGCGGCATACGGATGGCGCGTCGTGCTGTTCGTTTACGGCGCCTTGGTTTTACTTGGTGTCACTCTACTCAGCATGATCGTGCGCGATCGCCCCGAGCCTTACGGCTTGCGACCCGATGGCGACCCGCCGGAGGATCGGCCTGCGGAAAACTACGCTGGTCCATCGCCACACCGAATCGATGCCGGTCTGACGTTCCGCGCCGTACTTCGCACCAAGGAATTCTGGCTCTTCACGAGCTATTTGTCCGGCACGTTCGCGATAAACTCCGCCGTCCAAGGCCACATGATTCCCTATTTCCAGCAAGACATCGGGCTAAGCGCCGCTTGGGCGGCCGTGGTCATGTCGATGGTCTTCATCATCAGCGGTATTGGACGCATCGGCGGCGGTTATCTGCTCGATCGCGTCGATTATCGCTTCGTACTCGCCATCGTCGCCGCGATGATGGGGTTTGGCCTTTTGTATCTGCAAGTCTTGGGCGCCAAATCGGTTCCAGAAACGGTGCCGTTCGCGCTGTTGTTCGGCGTCAGCTTCGGTTGCCTTGTTCCGATGCGTGGAACCGTGGGAAGTATTATGTTCGGCACCCGAGCGATCGGAAAAGTATTAGGGCTTTTGCAAGGAGGACCGATCGCCGCCGGAGTCGTCGGTCCGATGGTGATGGGCATGATCTTCGACCTGCACGGCAATTACTCCGCCGCCATTTGGGGACTCATCGTGACCAGCGCATTCATGATCCCGCTGTCCCTAGCCATGGCGTCGCCGGCGGAGTTAGCGCTGCGTATAGAGCAACAAATGAATAAAGTAGGAGACTGAGTAAAGACCAGTTATGCGCGTCTTTACTCGTCGTCTTCATCGGCATCATCTTCTTCCGGTCCGATAGCGAAGGTATTTTTGTCTCCGGTGGGCCGCCGGTCTTCAATCTCATTCGAAGAAATGCCACTGAGGACTTCTGCCAGATCCTCCATCACATCAGCGGTGTCGCGGTAAGCGGAATGAGACTCAATCAATGTACTGCAATCAATCTGAAACGCATTCCTGGGTAATCGGCTAGGTCGTTCCGCGCCGGCGAGGCCTAGACGGCCATCGCGGTTAACAACTTGCGAAATGCTCAGAATGGGATCTTTGTAGGAAAAATATGATGTCAAACGATTCGCTTCACCGACCGCGATTTTTCCGTCTTCTCCCTTCTCGAGAACTTCATTGCTCACATCGGCGGCAAAAAAAGTCATCTCATCGACGAGAAAACGACCCGGTACGACTTCTTCGATAGCATCGATACGCGAATAAGCGGCTAAGGCGCGAATGAGCAGATGCGCGCCCATGCTGTGGGTATTGATGTGAAATTTGTTTTCGCCCAGCAACGGACGAAAAGCCAGGACAAAATTTAGAAAGCCGAACGCGGCATACTCGACCTGCGCCACGTCACCGAAATACTGGAACCACTCGCCGTAGCTGGGCCAGGTAAATCCCATGGTATTACCTTTATATCCAACCGCGCGAATTCTTCGATCGAAATCAAGATACGCAGCGGTCACCTCATCGAAATCATTGTTGAACCCGTGTACGAGGAGCAGCATGTCCTTATCGACTGGGATATCCTCTAGCGTTTTCTCCTGAGCGTCCTTACCGTCGGATGACTTGAAAAATTCGTACACCGCGTACTGACCCTTCAGCATTCGTTCGTGCCCCAAGCTCTTATCGGGATTGCGTTTGCGCGTGCTGATAAGAAACATGCGACTCCCGCCAGTTTATTGCGCCCACGGACGCGTTAGAACTTAGACCAGTGCCATCCTGCTCAGATCCCGTAAAAGCGCGCGGTGTTATCGATGAGCAGCTTGCGCTTGCTCTCGTCCGTAATATCTCTTCTCTTCAGAAAGACATCGACCGCGCCGTAAAGCCTGTCTCCGTGTGGAATGTCCGAGCCGTAAGCCCAGCACTCATCGCCGAACTCTTCGATGGCGAACGGCAGCAGTTTTTCATCGACCTCGAAGCCGAAATAAACCTGCCCGCGCTCGATGTATTCTTTGGGCAAATGTTTGCCGGTGTAACCGCGGTGAAAATCAACTCCCGCCCGAGCGCCGGGAAAACCGCTGTATTCTTCGATCCGCTCCACCAACGCCGGCACCCAGGAACAACCCGCTTCGAGAAATGCAATCCGCAAATTCGGATAACGGTCGGCGATCCCTTTCGAGATCACACGGTGAAACGCAAACTGTACGGTGAGCCAGAAAGAAATCGCGGTCTTGTCGTGATGCGTGTCGTTGACCTGACCAAGGGCGCGAAAACTGTGGCCCGTGTGCACCGCCACCGGAAGACCGGCATCGTTGGCTGCGGCCCAAATCGGCTCCATCGGCGGATCGTCGATGCGCACATCTCCGGTCACGCCAAGCAGCATTACGGCTACTGCGCCGCGCTCCTTGCCGCGCTCGATTTCACGAACTGAAGCCTGCGAATCGACGGGATCGATCACGACCACCCACTTCAGCCGCTCTGGAGCTTCACTAGTGAGATCGGCGATCCAGCTATTGTAGGCGCGCATCATCGCCACCGCTAAGGCTCGATCGTAAGTGATCGGATAAGAGAGAAACATCGTGGGATAAATCACTTGAACTTCGGTATGTTCGCGATCCAGTTGTTCTAAGCGAGCTTTGACCGAGCGCATTTCCGCGCTCTCGACGGGATCATGAGAACTGATTCCCGGCGTGATTTTGGCCGGAACACCGTTTTTGCTGAGGGGAAAGCCGGCCTGCTGATACGGTCCGCTGCGCACGGGAAAGGATCGGGTATCGATCATCCAGTAAAGCGGCCCGTCCGGGCCAGTCTCGATAATCCTGGGTCGGCGATCCTTCAATTCAGGATCCCAATATTTATCCGAAAAGGTTACTTCGGATTCCGATACATGCCCATCAGCATCCCAAGCTTTAATCATGTGCACCTCTTTTTCGAACCCGCGTCGGCTCCTCTGGCTTCCAGTCCACTGCCGGCTATGGCGTCGTCCGGCGATCAGCTAATCGACCGCACTCGCGGGCTTGCAGGTTTTTTTTGTTTCCAGATGCTTTTGAGAGACTCGAGTTTCTGGCCCAACCACGCAATTCCAATCACGAACACGATGACGTAGACAATCATCAACGCCACTGTCAGAACCGTGATTACCATTCCGAAAATTAGCGACGCTATAACCTTCATTTTCTTCTTAGTCGTGCACTAAAACCCGCTGATGCGCTCCGGCGGGCGTTGAAATCTAAATTACCCGCTGACGTTCTTTTCTTCTCTCGTTTAGCGGCTCCTGCCGACAGCGCCTGTGATCAGCTGATCTGTTGCTAATCACTCATTTATCGGTTCGTCAACCGCGGAGACCGGTGAGACGGCGACGTATAATTGTACCTTGTTGCTCCTCGTTCCAATCCGGAATATCCTGAGCGGCATTTCGCATGCTGAAATCGCGATTGTTTTCTACTGTGGCGCTGCTCTTCACGATCAGCGCCTTTGTCCTCGTGCTCCCACGGCCAATACAGAAATGGCCCTGGCGCGGTCAAGCGGAGCCGAGCGATCCGCCGTATATTCAGCGCGGCAACGAAATACAGACCGAGTTTCAGTCGTACAGTAACTCTCTCGCCGATTTCTTTCGCCGCCTCTCGGCTGCTCTTCAGTCGGACGCTCCCGAGCTTCTCGCCGGCGTTCGCGCACCGGACAGAAAAGCGCCGGGGTATCAGATCGTGCCTCGAGTGACTCCCGATGATCATGTGCAAACACCGACGCTCAGCCAATCGGGGTACAGTTGGCCTTGGACAGAGCGTCTGATTCGACGCGCGCGGGATCGGCTCGCGGATCTCGAACGGCAACTGCGTCTTACCGAAGCGCTCGATTCGGCGCGCAGACGCGCGGCGCTGCAAAAACTCGCGCGCGACTATCCCGAAGTCTCGGAGAACCTGGCCAATCTCGAGGCGCATGTTCAATACAATCGATTCTGGCAGTCGGTTATCGCGGCCGACCGCGAGCGCTATGACCGTGAAACGCTGGTTTACCATGACGTCGTCACACGAGAACAGATTCGAGATGAATTACGCTATTTCGACCACGTATTCGCGCATGCACCGCCGGTGCTGCAAGCGGCTTTGGGAATGCTGAGGCTTGCTGGTTTCCGCCGTAGCTTGCAAACGCGCGAAGCGCTGCTCGCCGAACGTATAGACAGCGCTCTCGGGCCAATCACAACGCCCCCGTTTATCGTTTTGGAGCGACGAGCGCGCGAATGGATTTTCCGCGTGCCGCTCTACACGGATATCGACGATAAGAGTTTTGTCGCGGCCGCTAAGCGGATGATTGAAGCGGTCTGGCAGCACACCGAAAACGGCAATACGTACCGTGTCGCGATTGACGTTTCGTTTTTGCCAGCCGACCTACTGTACGCGGAGTCAGAGGAGCCCGCGCCGGGTGAACCCCTTGATCTCAGGAAACACCTGCGAAAGTTTTCGGCGGACGCGGCGATCCTCACCACCGGCGCTTTGACAACCCATGTTGAAAAAAACGCGATTGTGCTGGGGCCTCATGCGCTCTCACCTGGTGTATTGGCACACGAGTTTGGCCACATCCTAGGATTCAGGGATCGCTATGTTCGCGGTTACCGAGATCTCGGGAAAGACGGGTTCGAGGTTTTGGAAACGATCGCAGATCCGCGCGATATCATGGGGGTGCCCGGGACGGGCGCCGTGCTGGCCGAGCACTTTCACAGTCTGATTCAGGCAATCTCGCGCGCGCAAAATTGATTGCCAATTCTCAAGTGGTCGACATCAAGCGCGAAAATCGGCGGATCTTCGATCCGGCAATGACGATGCCGCACCAAAAATCCGCCGACAGCTTCGGTGGCTTCGTTTTGCTAGTCTCTGCCCCGCGATGCGGCGACGATTCCGACAATCACGACTGCGAAAATAGCCAGCCCGACGAATAGCGCCACCGTCGAGTCCATGCCCAATACCGTTCCGCCGGAAGGACCTGCGGGTCCGGCCGGCCCTTGAGGTCCCGGTTCTCCTTGCCTACCCTGCGGTGCCGGCTTGCTGTTGTCGAGCGCTGGCGATTCGCGTGACGGTCTCGCGTCGCGGCGAGATTCTCCGCCTTGAACTTGCACGTCGAAGCTCCGATCGCCCGCTTTTCCCTGGATGCGGGCGCCCCCATCGTCCTTTCGTGGAGAATCCTGAGCCGCCGCCAAACCGGTCACTCCAAGCACAAAGAGGAACAGGATGCCGGCGAAGAAATATTTGTGTTTTTTCATAAAGCACCTCCTCTCGTTTCTGGTACATACGAGCAAAAGATATGCCCCGTGCAGGTACGTTTAAAAATATCAACGAGTTAGTAGCTCGGTCCAAACATCGCCCAATCAAAACAACGACGGCGAGCGCCCGATGACCGGATTTAACTGCTTGCACGCTAGCTAAAATCATACGCGAGAGATCGCGCCTCGAGACTGCATTTGTTTTGCCAGGCGGCGACGATAACTCGGCGCTGCCTTTGTCGAAGTTGCGAATCGAATTTTTCTGCAGGTCGTAGCGGTCCATGTAGTCATCGATCCTAAAACTGCGGACGTATGCTTTATTATTGACTTCGATCGCCGGCACGGTCATAAGTCGAAAGCGATTTCATCCGAGGCGAGGGAGCACGGTTATGTTGAAAATCCGGTTCAAAGCTCTTTCTGTTTTGCTTGCGCGCGTCGCGTTAGTGACAACTCCGGCGCTGATCATGAGCCTCTGCGAGTTTCCATCTGCGACAGGCGTGTTGACTTCTCGCGCTCACGCGCAAACCGCAGCGAAGAGCGAAAAGATAACCGCGACCGTCGCTCTGCCGGGAGTTCAGGTGGAAAGTCTGAATCCCTATGCCCATTCGACAACGCAAATCTATCCGACGTGGAAACATGTCATCGAGCCGTTGATCGAGTGGAGTTGGAGCAAGAAAGAACTGGTCCCAATTCTCGCTGAATCGTGGAGCAATCCGGACGATAATACCTGGGTCTTCAAGCTCAAAAAGGGAATCAAATTTCACGACGGCAGCGATTTCACATCCGCCGACGTCGTGCACTCTTTTACTCGCATTCAAAAAGATCCCGACAGCAAGCAAGGCAGTTCTATTGCCCACGTTATCTCGATCGAGGCGGTCGATCCTCTCACAGTCCGGCTCCGGACAAAAAACCCGGACGCGGCGCTGCTGTTTCGTTTGACGCAGCGTTTCATCACCAACAAAGCGGCATACGATCGTTTGGGCCCGGCCGTGGCCGACAAGCTTGCGCTCGGCACCGGTCCCTACAAATTCAAAGATTGGGTAAGGGGCCAGTGGTTTGTCGTAGAAAAAAACCCTGGTTATGCGCACAGCGATCATCGACCGACCGTGGACGAAGTTGTCTTTCGCAACATCGGGGAATCTGAAGTGGCGATCGCGTCGCTGATGAACCGCGAAGTGGACGTGATTTCCAATGTCCCTCCCGAGAGCGCCGCGCGCGTGAACGGCAGCGCTCGTATCGAGAGCGCACGCACGATCAATATCATGTTCCTCGGCATGCATAGCTCCGTGCCGCAGTTTAAAAACAAACTCGTTCGTCAGGCGGTCAACTACGCCATCGATCGCAATGCTCTGACCAAAAATGTGCTGAGGGGCTATGCCAATCCGATGGACGCACCGGTCGGACCCGACCAGTATGGCTACAGCCGCGAGATTCGGCCGCGTTACGCGTACGATCCTGCCAAAGCGAAAAATCTCCTCGCGCAGGCCGGTTATCCTAACGGCTTCGAAGTCGAGTTCTTGGTTCCGCTCGGCCAGTACAACAAAATCAAAGAGGTTGCAGAAGCGCTCAGCAGTATGTTCAACGCCGTCGGTATCCGCGCGAAGCTGCACACACAGGATCAGGACAGCGGTTTTGCGGCGATCCAAAATGGCAAAGTCGGCATGTATATTTTCGGGCGTGGATCGGTGATCGATCCGAGCGAATACTTGCACCAGTACTTTCGCACGGGAGTCACCAGGCGTTTGGAATTCTCGAATCCGGCAGTCGACGCCGCCTTGGAGGCGGAGCAGGCAAGTTTCGACCCTGGGCAGAGAGTAAAGTTGCTACAGAAGGCGATGTCAGTGCTGATGGATGAGGCGCCGGCGGCCTGGCTCTATCAGTATCAAGGGCTGCAGGGCGTCAGTAACAGGTTCGATTTCAAGGCGAATCCTGGAGAGGACGTTTACGGCTGGAATTTAAAACCGCGATCGCGCTAACGCATATATTTCTTGTAGTCGTCCATCACCTGATTCAGGCGATCGGCGATCGTTACATCCTCGGAAACCATTTTCGTGCGGACAATGTCGTCCTGAGGAATATCGGTGCGCGAAATGACTCTCCCCATATTCTTGATGAACGTTTGACCTTCCTTGGACAGCGCATACTCGATGAAAAGTTTTCCGGCATTCGGATGGGGCGCGTGCGCGGCGAGTCCGAGTGGATGAATATTTTTTGTCACGAATGGCAGCGGCGCGGCTGCAATCGGCGCGCCGCGGCTTCTGAAGCGGAGAATCTGCGTGTCGTAGGTAAACCCGATATTGAACTCGCCCACGGAGATCATTTGAGCGATCATCACTTGAGCGTTCCGATAGTTGAGATCCTGGCGCGACAGACCCTGGAAAAACTTTCTTCCTCTTTCCTCCCCCATGATTTTCAGCATCGTGGCGTACCAGGAATACTGTCCTTCGGGAAAGCCGATCTGCCCTTTCCATCCGGGCTGCAATAGGTCTTCATAATTTTTGGGGATTTTTTCGTTCGGCACGATCCGGGTGTTGTAGCCGATCATTCGGAGATTCGAGTAGAGATCGACCCATCTTCCGGCAGGATCCTTCGAATCGGCCATGAACAAAGAAAACTCCGGAGTCATATAGCGCGCTAGCAAACCCATTTTCGTCAGCAAGTAAATTTCCATACCGCTGTTGGTCACGGCGTCGAAAAGATGACTTCCGGCGCGGCTTTCGGTAATGATGCGTTGCAGCAGTTTTTCGCTTCCCAACCGAGTGATCTCGACGCCAATCGAGGGGTACTTGCTTTGAAAGCTATCGGCGAGCATCTTCGCTTCATCCGCCCCCATCGTGGTGTAGAAACTGACCCGCCCTTCTTTCCTGGCGGCTTCCACTGTCTTGTCATCGGCTGCCTGGACAACGGCGCCACGAGCACTGAAAGAAATCAGACAGATGAGCAGCAATATGTTTTTACTGGAAATCACCCTCGCCTCCGAATTGCATGTACTGTTCGCGCGTGCTGTCTTTCAAATTCATGCTGCATTTATTATTCGTCGTTATTCTCCATTATTAGCGATTTTATGCTTATCCAATACTAAAGCGGACGACGCAAGTGTTGATTGTCACTGGAACGTTCAACGCGCATGCGATATAAAAAGCGCTCATATCAACCGTGATCATGATGGCAATTTCGAGCACCGCCTCGAACTGCGCGACGGCCATGCGAACAGTTTGAAAAGAGGAGAATCGAACTATGGAGCAGGACTTTGTCGGTACGAAACGCTGGATCAGACAGGCATCGCCCTATGAGACGTACATGGCGGAGCAGGATCTCCCGATTCATCGCGGCACGATCGGGTTTTACGATATTCGCGATCTGACGTTGGCGCCTTGGAGGCGCATGGGCGTACAAGGAGCATTCCTCGAGCTCAACGGCTGCGGCGGATTGCAGGGGATTCACGTGCTCCAGATCCCGGGGGCGGGCGCGGTCAATCCTGAGAAGCACATGTACGAGGAGATTTTTTACGTGCTCGAGGGAAGAGGCACAACCGAGATCTGGAGCGGC
>Ga0075424_100005869_pt1 | contig 11774 bp, 14 predicted proteins | sample SoiMethybrSBSTD3_FD_75301 | JGI IMG/M metagenome (GOLD analysis project Ga0075424, IMG submission 75301) | Bulk soil microbial communities from a Populus tree surrounding site in Tennessee, USA - Soil MetaG P. TD hybrid SBSTD3 | ecosystem: Environmental > Terrestrial > Soil > Tree plantation... | reverse complement strand
GGCTTCACCGAGGACGCCACCGCCCACCGCGCCTTCGCACTGTAGTGATGGGGGGCCCCGACATGGCCCCCCAGGCCCCCCATCTCGCGTGAAGGTCCTGTTCTATGGCACGCCGGCGTTCGCCCTCCCCGCATTCCAGGCCGTGCGCGCCGCGCACACGATCGTGGGGGTCGTCACCCAGCCCGATCGGCCGGCGCATCGCGGGCAGAAGCTCACGCCGCCGCCGGTGAAGGTCGCCGCGCAGGCCGCCGGCCTGCCGGTGCTGCAGCCGGCGCGCGTGCGGGATCCCGAGTGGCCGGAGCGCCTGCGCGCGCTCGGCGCCGACGTCGCCGTCGTCGTCGCCTTCGGGCAGATCTTGCCGCAGGCGGTCCTCGACGCGCCGGCGCGCGGCTCCATCAACATCCACGCCTCGCTGCTGCCGAAGTTTCGCGGCGCCGCGCCGATCCAGTGGGCCATCATCCGCGGCGAGACGGTGACCGGCATCACGACGTTCCAGATGGACGCCGGCATGGACACCGGCGCCGTTCTCGGGATGGCGGAGATGCCGATCGGGCCCGACGAGACGGCCGGCGAGCTGAGCGAACGGCTGTCCGCGCTGGGCGCGCGCGTGATCCTCGACACGCTCGCGCGGCTCGACACGCTCACGGCCACGCCGCAGCCGGCCGAGGGCGCCACGCTGGCGCCGCGCCTGAAGAAGACCGACGGTGTGCTCGACTGGCGCCGCCCCGCCCGCGACCTCGTCAACCTCGTGCGCGGCTGCAACCCGTGGCCGGGCGCCACCGCGATGACGCCCTCGGGCCCGCTCGCCGTCTGGCGCGCGCGTGTCGTGGACGGCGCGGCGCCGCCGGGCACGCTCGTGCCGCACGCGCGGACGCTGGCGATCGCCACCGGCGCCGGCGTCTTCCTGCCCGTCGAGGTGCAGCCCGAGAGCCGGCGCGCGATCTCGTGGGACGACTACCTGCGCGGCGCGCGGCTCACGGCCGGCCACGCGCTGGCCGCACGATGACCGCAGCCGCCGGCGCGCCGCGCGGCCGCCGCCCGGCGGGCGATCGGCCGGACCGCCGCTCGGTTGCGCGCCCGTCGCCCGCGCGCGAGGTGGCCGCACGCGTGCTGGAGCGCGTGGAGGCCGACGCCGCCTTCGCGGATCTCGCGCTCGACGCGGAGCTGGCGCGCCGCGCGCTGCTGCCGCGCGACATCGCGCTGGCCACCGAGCTGATCTACGGCACGCTGCGCTGGCAGCGCTATCTCGACTGGATCCTCTCGCCTCACTCGCGCCGGCGGTTGCCGTCGCTCGATGCGCGCGTGCGCGTGCTCCTGCGCCTGACGGCCTACCAGGTCGCCTTCCTCGAGCGGGTGCCGGCGTTCGCCGCGGTCAACGACGCGGTCACGCTGGCGCGCGGCGCGCCGGGCGTCGCCGAGTACGTCAACGCGGTCCTGCGCGCGTTCGCGCGGCGCGGCGCGGCCGAGCGCGAGCCAACGCCACCACGCGAGGCGCTCGAGGCGCTGGCCACGCGCTGCTCGTTTCCCACGTGGCTGACCGCGCGCTGGCTCGCGCGCTATGGCGCCGAGGAGGCCGAGGCGCTGATGCGGGCGCTCAACGAGCGGCCGCCGGTCACGCTGCGCGCCAACACGCGCCGCACCGGTCGCGAGGCGCTGGCCGACCGGCTGCGCGCCGAGGAGCACGTGCAGGCGCGACCCACGCCGCTCGCGCCCGAGGGCCTGGTGGCCGAGAGCGGCGGGGCGCCCGGCCGCTGGCGGGCGTTCGCCGACGGGGATTGCGTCGCGCAGGACGAGGCGTCGATGCTCGTCGCGCGGCTGCTCGCGCCCGCGCCCGGCGAGACCGTCGCCGACGTGTGCGCGGCGCCGGGTACGAAGACGACGCACCTCGCGCAGCTCATGGACGATCGCGGCCGCGTGCTGGCGCTCGATCCCCAGCCCGCGCGCCTCGCCCGCGTGACCGAGGCCGCCGCGCGCCTGGGCCTCACGATCGTCGAGACGATCGAGGGCCCCGTGGAGACGCTGGCCCCGCGCTGGGCCGGCGCCTGCGATCGCGTCCTGGTCGACGCGCCGTGCACGAACCTGGGCGTGCTGCGCCGGAACCCGGAGGTGAAGTGGCGCCGGCAGCCAGGGGACGTCGTGGCCGCCGCCGAGCGACAGCGCAGCATTCTGGCGGCCGCCGCGACGCTGGTCCGCGCGGGCGGCTGCCTCGTGTACGCCACGTGCTCGCTCGAGCCCGAGGAAAACGACGCCGTCGTCCGCGATTTCCTTGCGGCGCAGCCGGCGTTCGGCCGCGACACGCCGGCCGATTTCGTCGTGGCTCCCGACGCGGAAGGCTTCGTGCGTTTCCTGCCGCACCGCCATGCCACCGACGGCTTCACGGCGATCCGCCTCCGCCGGCGCTGAGGCGTTTGGGGTATAAGAAGGGGCATGGTCAAGATCGCGCCCTCGATTCTGTCCGCCGACTTCGGCATCCTGGCCGAGGAGATCGCCAAGGTCGAGGCCGCCGGCGCCGATCAGCTCCACATCGACGTCATGGACGGCCGCTTCGTGCCGAACATCTCGATGGGCTTTCCGATCCTCGACGCGATCCGCAAGCGCACGCGGCTGCCGCTCGACCTGCACCTGATGATCGTGGAGCCCGAGAAGTACCTGCCCGAGTTTGCCGCGCGCGGCGCCGACATGCTGACCGTGCACGTGGAAGCCTGCCCGCACCTGCAGCGCACCCTGGTGAGCATCCGCGAGCTGGCGGCCCGGCGCGGCGCGCCCGTGAAGGCCGGCGCGGCGCTGAACCCCGCCACGCATCCTTCCACGCTCGACTACGTCACCGACGATCTCGATCTGGTCCTCGTGATGTCGGTGAACCCGGGGTTTGGCGGCCAGAAGCTGATCCCGGCCGTCTATCCCAAGATCCGCCAGATCCGCTCCCTCCTCGGTCCCCGCGCCGTCGACGTCTCCATCGACGGAGGGGTGAAGGTGGAGCACGCACGGCCGCTCGTGGAGCACGGGGCGTCGATCCTCGTGGCGGGCTCCGCCGTATTCGAGGCCAAGGACCCGGCCGCCGTCATCAAGCAGATGCGCAACGCCGCGGCTTAACCCGCGCGCCGAGGGCTCCCTCCCCCATCCGGGCGAATCCGGCCGTAATCCCGCGGCATCCCAAGCGCATGACGAGGGCGAACGACTTGCGCGTGGCGGAGCTGTGGCGCTACCCGGTCAAGTCGCTGGCCGGCGAGCAATTGCAGCGTGCGGTCGTGTCGGCCAACGGCATCGAGGGCGATCGCGTGGTGCACGTGCGCGACGGCCGCGGGCGCGTGATCACGGCCCGGACGCATCCCAAGCTGCTCGGTCTGTCGGCCGTGCTCGGCGAGGACGGCGAGCCGCGGATCGAGGGACGCCCGTGGACCGCGCCCGAGTCGGCAGCGGCCGTTCGCGCCGCGGCCGGGCCCCAGGCCTCCCTGGCGCGCCACGACGGTCCGGAGCGCTTCGACGTCCTTCCCCTGCTGGTGGCCACCGACGGCGCCATCGCCGCCCTCGGAGTGGACGGCCGGCGCCTGCGGCCCAACGTCGTCATCGCCGGGGCCGAGGGCCTGGCCGAGCGAGGGTGGCCCGGCCGTCGGGTGCGCATCGGCGAGGTGGTCATCGCGCTCGAGAAGCTCCGCGGACGCTGCGTGATGACGACGTATGACCCCGACACGCAGGCCCAGGATCTGAGCGTGCTCCAGCGCATCGTCGACGAGTTCGGGGGCCGGATGGCGCTCGACAGCGCGGTGCTCAGGGGTGGCTCGATTGCCGTGGGTGATCCAGTAGAACTCCTCGACCCGGACAAAGTTTAGCCGCTCGCCGATCGCGATTGCTCGGCAAGTCGCTGATTCTGCAGATCCCTGGGGTTGGCACTCTGATTGAACTATTGGAAAGACCATGAGACTCCTGAGGGCCCTTGGAATCCGGCGGTGGGACTGGCGGACGTGCTGGCGCGAAGGTGAGTTCTGGCTCTGCATGGCCACCCTGCTGCTGCCCTTCGGCTTCGTGCTGCTGCTCTTCCAGTGGGAGCCCGTTCGGGTCCGTCTGCTGTCCCGTCGTTAAGCCTGCCGCCCGCGGTCGCCGTACCTGCCGCCGAGTTGAAATGTTCCGCATAGTTCCGTAGACTGCGTTTTTCCAATGCTGGACTCCCTGAGCACACGACTGCAGTCGATCTTCGACCGCCTCGGCGGACGCGGCCGGCTGAGCGAGGACAACATCCAGGAGGCGCTGCGCGAGATCCGCGTGGCGTTGCTGGAGGCCGACGTCAACTTCAAGGTCGTGCGCGGGTTCATGGACCGCGTGCGCGAGAAGGCGGTCGGTCAGGATGTCCTCAAATCGTTGACGCCAGCGCAACAAGTGGTGAAAGTCGTTCACGACGAGCTGGTCGAGCTGCTGGGCGGCAGCGGTCATCGGCTGGCCATGGCGCCGCACCCGCCGACTGTCATCATGCTGATCGGCCTGCAGGGCTCGGGCAAGACGACGACGGCCGCCAAGCTGGCGCGGATGTTCGGCAAGCAGGGCCAGCACCCGATCCTCGCCGCTGCCGACATCTACCGACCGGCCGCCCAGGACCAGCTCCGCACGCTCGGCGCCCAGCTCTCCTACCCGGTCGTCGGCGAGGCGGGCCAGACGCCGCTTCAGATCTGCCGCGCCGCCCGCGACGAGGCGGCCGCCCGGGGCCTCACGCCGCTCATCCTCGACACCGCCGGCCGCCTTCACATCGACGAGACAATGCTCGACGAGCTGAAGGCCATCAAGCGCGACGTGTCGCCCCACCACGTCCTGCTGGTCGTGGATGCCATGACCGGCCAGGACGCCGTCACCGTGGCCGAGAAGTTCAACCAGGCCGTCGGCATCGACGCGGTGATCCTCACCAAGATGGACGGCGACTCGCGCGGCGGCGCCGCGCTCTCCGTGCGCCACGTGACCGGCCGGCCCATCGCCTTCGTCGGCATGGGCGAGAAGACCGACGCGCTCGAGCCCTTCCATCCCGACCGCCTGGCCTCCCGCATCCTCGGCATGGGCGACGTGCTCTCGCTGGTCGAGAAGGCCCAGCAGGTCGTCGACCAGGAACAAGCCCAGGAGATGGTGCGGAAGCTCCGCGAGGACAGCTTCACCCTCGACGACTTCCGCCAGCAGCTCCAGCAGCTCAAGCAGATGGGCCCGCTCGACCAGGTGCTGGGCATGCTGCCCTTCGGCAAGATGCTCAAGGGCGCGCCGGCCGAGCTGCAGAGCGAGCAGGCCGACTTCGCGCGCTTCGACGCGATCATCACCTCGATGACGCCGGGCGAGCGGCGCAATCCCGAGGTCATCAACGGCAGCCGGCGGCAGCGCATCGCGCGCGGCAGCGGCACCAGCGTGCAGGACGTGAACCGGCTGCTCAAGCAGTACGCGCAGCTCAGGAAGATGATGAAGCAGTTCAAAGGCATGGAAGGCAAGCTCGGCAAGCTCAAGAACCTGCCCGGCTTCCCCACGCTCAGGGGGTGACGACGTGTCGGTGACGATTCGACTGCGACGGGAAGGTTCCAGCAAGCGGCCACGCTACCGCGTGGTGGTGGCGGACTCGCGGGCGCCGCGCGACGGCCGCTTCATCGAGGTGATCGGCCACTACAACCCGGTCACGCAGCCGCCCACGGTCAAGATCGACCGCGACAAGGCGACCGCGTGGATCAGCAAGGGGGCCCAGCCCTCCAACACCGTGAAGAAGCTCATCGCGGTGGCCGCCAAGGCGACGCCGCAGCCCTGACGGTGAGCGGCGACGACCTCGTCGTGATCGGCGAGGTGGTGCGGCCTCACGGCGTGCACGGGGCCGTGCGGGTGATGCTGCAGACCGACCGGCCGGAGCGGTTCGAGGGCCTGCGCGAGTGCGTGCTGTGGGATCCCGCCAGCGATGCGCGAATGCCCGGCCACATCCGCGAGGTGCGGCGGCAGGGCGACGACGCGGTGCTCCTCTCGCTGGCGGAGTACGACTCGCCGGAAGCCGCGCGCGCGCTCGTGGGACGCCTGATCGCGCTGCCGCGCGAGCAGGCGCTGCCCGCCCCGCCGGGTCACGCCTACCCGTGGCAGCTCGCGGGCTGCCGCGTGGAGCTCGAGGACGGGCGCGTGATCGGCGAGCTGCGCGGCGTGGAGCCCTCGCCCGCGCAGGATCTCTGGATCGTGCGCGGGCCCGAGCGCGAGCACATGATCCCGGCGGTGCCGGAGATCATCTGGGAGGTGGACCTGGAAGCGCGGCGCATCGTGATCCGACCGCCGGCCGGGCTGCTCGACCTTTGATAGAGGAGCGCCACGGCTTCGCCGGGGCGCTCCGAACGTCGGGGGGTGTGGGGGCCATATCGGGGCCCCCACGTGAAATGAGACTCGACATAATCACGCTGTTCCCGGGGATGGTCGAGCCGGTCGTCTCGGAGTCGATCCTCGGCCGCGCGCGAGCGCGCGGGCTCGTTGACATCCGGGTGGTCAATCTCCGAGACTACGCGGGGGGCAAGCACCGGATCACCGACGACTACCAGTTCGGCGGCGGGGGCGGGATGGTGCTGAAGCCCGAGCCGCTGTTCGCGGCCGTCGAGGCGCTGCGCACGCCGGCGGCGCGCGTGATCCTGACGGACCCGCGCGGCCGGCGCTTCACGCAAGCGGTGGCCGCCGAGCTCGCGCAGGTGTCGCACGTGATCCTCCTGGCCGGGCGGTACGAGGGCGTGGACGAGCGCGTGAGCGCCGGCCTCGCCGACGACGTGCTCTCGATCGGCGACTACGTGCTGACCGGCGGGGAGCTGCCGGCGCTGGTGGTGGCCGACGCGGTGACGCGATTGCTGCCGGGGGCGCTGGGCGCCGAGGGCGCGGCCGAGCGCGAGTCGTTCGCGAGCGGGCTGCTGGAGCCGCCGCAGTACACGCGCCCCGAGGACTTTCGGGGCGCGCGCGTGCCGGCGGTGCTGCTCTCCGGCGATCATCCGCGCATCGCGCGGTGGCGCCGGGTGCAGGCGCTGTGGCTGACGTGGAAGCACCGGCCCGATCTGCTGGCGGCGGCGACGCTGGACGCCACGGACCGGGGCTGGATCGAGCGATTCGAGCGCGGGGAGACCCCGCCGACCGACGAGGCTCCCTGACGGGGCAAGGAGAAGGAAGCGCCATGGATGCGATTCGACTGGTCGAGGCCGCGCAGCTCAAGAAGGACCGCCAGGGCTTCGCCCCCGGCGACCAGGTGCGCGTGCACGTGAAGGTCATCGAGGGCGAGAAGGAGCGCACGCAGATCTTCGAGGGCACTGTGATCCGCCGCCGGGGCGAGGGCGCACGCGCGTCGTTCACCGTGCGGCGCATCTCCTACGGCATCGGCGTGGAGCGCACGTTCCCCCTGCACTCTCCGCGCATCGAGCGCGTGGACATCGTGCGGCGCGGCCGTGTCCGGCGCTCGAAGCTCTACTACCTGCGCGATCTCGCGGGCAAGGCGGCGCGCCTCAAGGAAAAGCGCGCGGGCGTCGTCCCCGCCACCGCCGCGACCGCCGAGACCGAAGAGTAGCCGGCCTCCTTCCGGCGTGCCGACCGCGGCGCCGTACCGGTACGAAGCTCAGGCCTGGCGGACGGGCCTGAGCCGTATCGCCGGCGTCGACGAGGCCGGGCGCGGGCCGCTGGCCGGCCCCGTCGTAGCCGCGGCCGTCGTCATCGCCCCCGACCGCCGCATCAAGGGGCTGTGCGACAGCAAGGTCCTGCCCGCCGAGAAGCGCGAAGCGCTCTTCGCCGTGATCCACGAGCGGGCCGTGGCCATCGGCGTGGGCGTGGTGGATCACCTCACGATCGACCGCATCAACATCCTGGAAGCGACACGGGTGGCGATGATGCAGGCGCTGGCCGGGCTGGTCGTCGCGCCCGAGCTGGTGATCACCGACTTCGTCAAGCTCCGCGAGTGTCCCTGCCCGCAGCGCAACCTGGTCGACGGCGACGCGCGCTGCGCCACGGTGGCCGCGGCCTCGATCGTCGCCAAGGTGACCCGCGACCGCCTGATGCGCGCGCTCGACGTCGAGTTTCCCGCCTACGGCTTCGCCAAGCACAAGGGGTACGCAACGGCCGACCACATCGCGGCCATCGATCGTCACGGCCTCTGCCCCCTCCATCGGCGCTCGTTCGTGAGCGCGTGGCGCCAGGGCAACCTGTTCGCGGTCGAGACGTCCGAGTAGCAGCCTCAGGCGTCCATGCGGCGTTCTTCGAGATCGAGCTCGCGCTCGAGCTCGCGCAGCGTCTCCTCGTTGACCTCGCCCTGGGCGCGAAGCCGCAGCAGCGCTTCGCGCTCCGCGTCGATCACCGTCCGCCGGATCTCCCGGTGCTCGATGAGCTCCCGATCTCCGCCGTCGCCGGAGGCGTCGCGCTGGCGCTCGACGTGCTCGGAGCGGTGCCGGTAGGTCTCGCGCAGCTGGTCCAGCAGCGGGTGATGGCCCGGCCACACCGGGTACAGCTCGTCGATGCGCCGCGTGGCCGCCTCGAGCAGGTGCTGTCGCGCGAGCGCTTCCTCCTCGCGGGCGCCGGCGTCCTTGCCGAGGCCCAGCGTGCGGATGAGCCAGGGCAGCGTCAGCCCCTGGCCGACCAGCGTGAGGACGATGACCGTGAGCGTGACGACGACCAGCGCCTCGCGCGCCGGGAACGGTGCGCCGTCGGCCACCGTCAGCGGCAGCGCGAGCGCAGCGGCGAGCGAGACGACGCCGCGCATCCCGGCCCAGGACAGCACCACCGAGCACGCCAGGGCATCCGCCCGGCCGCCCAGGCGCTGGGGCAGGAAGACCGTGGCGAAGATCCACAGCGCCCGCACGAGGACGAGCGCCAGCGTCATCGCGACCCCGATGCCGACCAGCCCCGCCGCCTGCCGTAGCGTGAGCGCGCGCATCAGCAGTGGCACCTCGAGCCCCATCACGATGAAGACGAACCCGTTGAGGAGAAAAGTGATCGTGTCCCACACGGCACGTCCGGTCAGTCGCGCGTCCGCGCCCATGATGTGCGAGCCCCGATGGCCCAGGTAGAGGCCGGCGGCCACGGTGGCGATCACGCCGGAGGCCCCGAGCCGGTCGGCGGGCAGGAACGCCGCGAACGGCGTGAGCAGCGAGATCGTCATCTCCACCGGCGTGTCCTCGAGGCGCGCCCGGATGTGGGCGATGACCCAGCCCACCGCGATGCCGATGGCTGCGCCGCCCAGCATCGCGCCGGCGAAGGTGACGACCGCCGTGGTCGGCGAGAACGCCCGGCCGGCGGCGACGGCGAGGGCGATGCGGTAGATCGTCAGCGCCGTGGCGTCGTTCAGCAGGCTCTCGCCGTCGAGGATCGTCACGACCTGCCGCGGGACGGTCAGGCGCCGGATGATCGAGGTGGCCGCGATGGCGTCCGGCGGCGCCACGATGGCGCCCAGCGCGAAGGCCACCGACCACGGCAGGCCCGGGATCAGCGCGTGGGCCACGGCGGCCGCCGCCACCGCGGAGGCGATGACCAGGCCGACGGAGAGCGAGCTGATGGTGCCGACGTTGGCGTGCAGGCTGCGGACGGGCGTGAAGTACGCGGCGATGTACAGCAGCGGGGGAAGCACGATGAGAAACAGCACGTCGGGCTCGACGTGGATCCGCGGCACGCCGGGCACGAGGCCGAGGACCAGCCCGCCGATGACGAGAAAGATCGGGTAGGCGATCCCGAGGGCGCGCGCGATCGTGACGAGCGCCGCCACGGCGATGAGCAGGCCCAGGACGAGCTCGGCTTCGTGCACGCTACGCCCCCCGCGCGGTCGTCGTCACGCCAGAAGTGTAGCGAACGCCCGGGCGTCGAGACGGCCGTATCCAACATGCGGCATTGTCGAATCGCCCGGCCCGATCTATTCCTCTGGTCGTGAGCCAGGCGCGACGGCGGCTGGGGGCGTCGGCGGAGGCGTGCGCGGCGGCGGCGCTCGAGCGCGCCGGCCTGCGCGTGGTCGAGCGCAACGTACGCTTTCGCGCGGGCGAGATCGACCTCGTGTGCCGGGAGGGCGACGTGGTGGTCTTCGTCGAGGTCAAGTGCCGGCGCGCGACGTGGGGCGACGCGCCGGCGGCGGCCGTGTCCTGGCACAAGCAGCGCCGTCTCACGCAGCTCGCCCAGCTCTACCTGAAATGGCGAGGGCTGGACGGCGTGCGGTGCCGGTTCGACGTCGTGTCCGTCACGCTCGACGCCCGCGGCGTGTTCGACGTCCGCCACGTGCGCGCGGCGTTCGACGCCGCGTAGGCGGGCTTGACGACGGGGACGGCCACGCCCATCCTCGTCGCCGATGACTCGCGAGCTGGCCTTCGTCCAGGTCGACGTGTTCACGGAGCGTATCTTCAACGGCAACCCGCTGGCCGTCTTCCTCGACGGGCGCGGGCTCGACGACGGCGAGATGCAGGCCATCGCAGGCGAGATGAATCTCTCGGAGACCACCTTCGTGCTGCCCGCTACGCGCGGCGACTGCGCGGCGCGCGTGCGCATCTTCACGCCGGGGCGCGAGGTGCCCTTCGCCGGCCATCCCACGGTGGGCACCACGTGGGTGCTGGCCACGCGCGGGCGGCTCGGCGGCGCCGACCGCGTGGCGCTCGAGGAAGGCATCGGGCCCGTGGCCGTCGAGCTCGAGGGCGACCCGGCGCGGCCGACCTTCGTGTGGATGCTCCATCGCGACGCCGAGTTCGGGCCCGAGGTCACCAACCGCGACGGTGTGGCCGCCGCCCTCGGCCTGCGCACGCCCGAGCTGCAGGCGGGCGCGCCCATCCGCGTCGGCTCCACCGGCTCGCCCTTCCTCTACATCCCGCTGCGCGACCGCACGGCGGTGGACCGCGCCGCGCTCGACGTCACCGCCATGCGTCGCGCGGCCGGCGATCCGCTGCCCGGCGTGTTCGTGTTCTGCGCCGAGGACACCGGCGCCTACTCGCGCATGTTCGCGCCGCACACCTCGCGCATCGCGGAAGATCCGGCGACCGGCTCCGCCAGTGGGCCGCTCGGCGCCTATCTCGTGCTGCACGGCCTCGTGACCGGCGGCGGCGCCGTGCACCTCGTCAGCGAGCAGGGCACGCAGATGGGCCGGCGCAGCCTCGTGCACATCCGCCTGCGTGGCGACGCGCGCGGCGTCACCGACATCGGCGTGGGCGGCTCCGTGGTGCCGGTGCTCGAGGGACGGCTCACGATTCCCTGAGGTACAATCCGGTCCCTATGGCGGTCCTCTGGGACGCGTATCGCACCGCACTGCCCTCCATCGCCGCCGCCATCGGCCGCACGCCGCTCGTGAAGCTCAATCGCGTGACGTCGGGCGCCCGGCCTGCCGTGTACCTGAAGATCGAGTGGTTCGGTCCGAGTGGCAGCCTCAAGGACCGCATCTACCTGTGGATGTTCGAGCGCGCCGAGGCGCGCGGGGATCTCAAGCCGGGCATGCGCGTGCTGGAATGCTCGACGGGCAACGCCGGCATCGCGTGCGCGTTCGTGGCGGCGGTGAAGGGCTACCCGTGCACGATCGTGATGCCCGAGGGCATGAGCGAGGAGCGCAAGAAGATCATGCGCGCGTACGGTGCCGATCTGGTCTTCACGCCCGGCGGCGAGAGCGACGTGGACCTGTCGCTCGAGCGCCTCGCCAGGATCCGTCGCGGCGACCCGGCCGGCTACTGGGTGCCGGGCCAGTTCGACAACGCCGACAACGTCGAGGCGCACTACCGCACGACGGGGCCCGAGCTGTGGGAGCAGGCCGGTGGCGTCATCGGCGCCTTCCTCGCCTCGCAGGGCAGCGGCGGCACGCTGACGGG
>Ga0075424_100005867_pt1 | contig 11776 bp, 11 predicted proteins | sample SoiMethybrSBSTD3_FD_75301 | JGI IMG/M metagenome (GOLD analysis project Ga0075424, IMG submission 75301) | Bulk soil microbial communities from a Populus tree surrounding site in Tennessee, USA - Soil MetaG P. TD hybrid SBSTD3 | ecosystem: Environmental > Terrestrial > Soil > Tree plantation... | reverse complement strand
TCTGGTTCCTACATCATGAAGCGCGTGCCTGCCGCCAGGCTGCTTGCATTGTTTTCTTTGTCGACTCTGATCTGTCTTCTCGTGGTTCTTCTCGGCTCCGGCGTGGCGCCCTTGTGGGCCGTCGTCCTGATTGGTTTTTTTCATTCGATCATGTTCCCAACCATCTTTGCCCTAAGCATCAAGCAGCTTGGACGATACACAAAGCTGGGGTCGTCCCTGTTGGTGGCTTCGATTCTCGGTGGGGCTATCTTCCCCGCTATTATGGGATTTATTTCTGACCACAGCAATATTCGCGTAGCTTTCGTAGTGCCGCTAATCTGCCAGGCCTATGTGCTCTACTTCGCGGTGCGCGGCTATCGGCCTGTTTTCGTCGCAGGTTCCCGAACTGCTGAACTGAGTACCGTGAAATGAGCCGGCGATTCTGTTCCTTCTCATTTTTATTGACAGATACACTGTTTCAGTAATAGAAAAGTGCGGCGAAGTGATTTAGACACTAGGACGAGCCCAGGATCGCGTAGTTGGACAATCTGAGACGGGAGAAGGAAGACGTCGAAAAATCTGCTAAATCGCGAGTCCGGGTTGGCATTCAAGAAGCGGCGTTCCTTTATCGGCGCCATGGCGGCCATTGGAGCAGGGTTAGCCGGTTCTGTCATCTCACCCACAACTGCGTTAGCAGAACCTACGACGGACCCAGCCTCGAAAACAAAATCCGCAGCAAGCGGTTGCGGACATAGCACAGTCGTCGCTTCCGACGCGGCAACGGTAGCAGAAACAACCGCTGGAAAAATCCGCGGCTTCAGACGGAACGGTGTCTACATTTTCAAAGGCGTACCCTATGGCGCCCCCACCTCTGGTGCAAGGCGCTTCATGCCTCCAGTCAAGCCCGAACCGTGGAAGGGAATTCGCAACGCGCTGCAATATGGACGTATATGCCCATACCTGGACTCCGCGCACTTTGATACTGACGGGAAAAACCTTGCGAACTCCGATGAAGATGCGTTCGTGCTGCATCGTGGCGCGGCCGCCACGGTTCCCGGCGAGGATTGCCTGCGTGTGAATGTATGGACGCCGGAGATCAATGCGTCGCACAGGCGCCCAGTCATGGTCTACATGCACGGCGGGGGATTTACCGCCGGCAGCGGACATGACCTTCTCGCCTATGACGGCGAGAGCCTCGCCCGCAATCACGATACCGTGGTCGTGAATCACAATCATCGGCTCAACGTGTATGGCTATCTCAACCTTGGACACTTGGGTGGAGAAGAATATGCCAGCTCCGCAAACGTTGGCATGCTTGACCTGGTAGCCGTTCTGGAGTGGGTTCGCGACAACATCACAACTTTCGGAGGCGATCCGGGCAGCGTCACTATCTTTGGTCAGTCGGGCGGGGGTGGAAAAGTTCTCGCCCTTATGGCGATGCCGGCAGCCAAAGGCTTATTTCATCGCGCAATCGTTCAAAGCGGACCCTTTCTTAAGTCTCTTTCGCCTGACTACTCAGGGCGATTGGCTGAACTGCTGCTCGCAGAGCTTGGGCTATTCAAGTCTCAGTTGAGCGAACTTCAGGTAATTCCGGTTGATCGGCTTTCGGGCGCTGCGGCGGAAGCTATGAAGAAAATGCCTCGGCCCAAACCTTCCCTTCGGACAACCTACGGCGAATACGATTGGGGACCGACAGTAGACGGCCTCATACTGCCTCGCCATCCATTCGATCCGGGAGCTCCAGAAATATCTGCGGATGTTCCACTGCTAACTGGTACAGATCTTCACGAAGGTGTAAGTGGGCTTGGCCGTCCCGATGCCATTGGGATGGGAGTGGAAGAACTTAACCGATTGGTTAAGGAAGAATTTGGCGAGGGCAGCCGGCCGATCATCGACGCCTACCGGCGCGATTACCCTAAAGCGACTCCATTTGACCTGTATGCCCTCATTGCCGCCGCTCCCTTTCGCCGTCCTGCGTTCGAGCAGGCTATCAGGAAGGCTGCTTTGGGTCGCGCGCCGGCATACTCTTATATATATTCTTGGCGGACGCCGATGCTGGACAATCGCCCTGGGTCCTTCCACGCCTGTGAAATCGCGTTCACGTTCGACAATGCTGAAATCTGCGACCATTACAGCGGGGGCACTCCCGCGGCATTCATTCTATCGAAGCAGATTAGCACGGCATGGGTGAATTTTGCGCGGACAGGAAATCCCAATCACGACGGCCTGCCGCATTGGCCCACCTATACAGCTGAACACCGGGCAACGATGTACTTTGACACGCCCTGTGCAGTGCGCAACGACCCTGAAGGGGAAGGATTGAGACTGATCGCAAAGTCTTGAGTGAAACATAGTCGACATGATGCGCGTGGGGACCCGGCGGTTGGTCGAATGATGTTTAGCCAGATTCGTTTCTCGTTAGGCCTCTTAGTCCTAGCGCTCGGCATTATCCAGCTCGCCCATGCACAGGGGGTGGCCACGGGAGGTACGGCGGTCCCCGCACGGTCGCTTCCAGCCGGGATGAAACCGCCAATAGTTGAATATCATGACATCGCGGGCCAAGCCGGACTCACCGGCGTAGACATCTCCGGCTCAGAAACCTCGAAGCAATACATTGTAGAGGCCACCGGCAACGGTGTCGCGATCTTCGACTTTGACAATGACGGCCTACCTGACATTTTTCTGGTCAACTCAGGGACACTCGGGACAGGCGCCGTCCATCCGAAGCATTTCCTCTATCACAATCTGGGCGGATTGAAATTCGAAGACGTTACCAGCAAGGCGGGAATCAAGCCGACCGGATGGGGACAGGGGGTCTGTGTCGGATTCGTAGACAATCGTAGCTATCCGGACTTGTTCATTACCCAATGGGGACAGAACGTTCTCTATCGAAATCTCGGCAATGGCACATTCAAGGACGAGACGAAGGAGCGGGGGCTGCTTTCGCCAAAACCGCGTTGGAGTACAGGCTGTGCGTTCCTCGATTTCAACCGAGACGGATTTCTGGATCTGGTCGTCGTCCACTATGTGGACTTCGACCTGACCCACACGCCTCACCCTGGCCAGACCGGCCAATGCCAGTGGAAAGGAAGACCGGTTATGTGCGGTCCGCGCGGTCTCCCTCCCGAAACGCTCTCGTTCTATCAAAATGACGGACACGGAAACTTCATTGATGTTTCGGATCAGGTTCACATTTCAGGTCCTAAAAACTACTACGGATTCACTGCGTTGACAGGAGACTTCGACAATGATGGTTGGCCGGACATCTTTGTGGCTTGTGATTCGACCGCGAGTTTGTACTACCACAACCTAGGAGGAAAAGTGTTTGAAGAGATCGGAGTGCGCGCCGGCCTCGCATACAACGAAGACGGGCGCGAACAAGCTGGTATGGGCGCCGCTGCCGCAGATTTTGACGACGATGGCCTACTCGACATTTTCAAGACAAACTTCGCCGATGACACTCACACCATGTACAAGAACCGAGGGGGAAACAACTTCGAAGACGACACCATCGGCTCAGGTCTGGCTGTGAACACAAAGTATCTGGGCTGGGGAACCGCATTTCTTGACTTCGATAATGACGGATGGAAGGACTTAATAGTCGCGAATGGCCATGTGTATCCGGAAGTAGATACTGGCCACACCGCCGAAAAGTTCAAACAGCCGCGACTTCTCTACTGGAACCGCGGTGACGGCCAGTTCTTTGATCTCTCTGCGCAGGGCGGGCCGGGTATTACCGACGGTCACTCCTCACGCGGCCTGGCCGTAGGCGACCTGGACAATGACGGGAGCGAAGAAGTCGTAATCAGCAACATGGGTGAAGCACCATCTCTGCTCAAAACCTTTACAAGCAGCGGGAATTCGCTGCTGGTGCGCGCTCTCACTTCCGGGCGAGATGCTATTGGCGCGCGCATCACCGTCACTGCTGGAGGGCATAAAGAAATCGACGAAGTACGCAGCGGTGGATCGTATATGTCACAAAATGATCTTCGCCTGCACTTTGGCCTTGGCAGCGCCAGTAGAGCGGACATATCGGTCCGCTGGCTTGACGGCGAAGTGGAAAACTTAAAATCGGCAGCAGCGAGCCAAATTCTCACGATCGAAGAAGGCAAAGGGATCGTACGTACGCAGCGTTACACTTCCGTAAAGAAATGAGTTCGAATACTGATCTCTTGATTCATTCAAAGCATTTGCCGGTTGCGGGGGAACCTGCGAGGCGCTCCGCCCGCGGTTCATGCTTGATCATCTCGCGAAGCCACCCATCAAAACCGGATACCTCGGGCTGTGGGAAGTACAATGGAGCGCTAGCGGGAAGCAGACGATGAGATCAGAACGCGGCAGCGGGCCCGAATTGCTTGCTGCGCCCGGGTTCTGCAGGCATCCAGCGCGATGTTGTTCGCGCAAATACCCGCTGCACGTAAAGGCCCAGCGGAGTTGGAGAAGGCGATCGCCACTCAGCCCGCGGCGGGTGTGTACGATGCATTAGGCGCCTACTTTGGCCAGCAGCAGCAGTTGTCGTGCGCGATCGCTGCATTTGAAGCTGCGGTGCACCAAGACCCGAATTCATGGGAGGCGCGCTTTAATCTTTCTCTCGCCTTCTACAAAGGCACGACCCTGCGAGGGCTGCCCGCGAATTGAGGGTGCAACAGGCATAAAGCCCGATGATCCGTTGGGACACATCGCACTAGGACAGGCGTTAAGCGAGTTGGGGAAAAATGAAGCCGCAATCGAGGAATTCAAGTTTGCTCTGAAATTGGACCCGAAGTCCATAACGCTCAGCAGCCAGACAAACGTATCCCCTTCCATCCAGTCCCGGAGCATTTTGGCGCTTGGATTCTTAGGAGGAATCTCCAGCATGAATCGACTCTCGGGCCGGAAATCTCCACATGGGTTTGACGGGGTAGTGTGGGAGCCGGGAAAAATTGGGCCACGCCGTAACGAATGAGTTAACATTATTAACTGATTAGTTACTACGAGCGGACGTGCTAATGCCATTTGCGGATGACTCCCCTGGCGCATACAATTCGCGCAACGAACCAAACGCTTTACGATCCTTGTGGGTCACAGTCAGTACGCTGGTCAGTCGTCTCGGGTTGAACTACTGCTGACAGGGGGAGGCTGCTTGCGGAAATCAAAATTTCGAGTTCTCGTGGTCGACGACTACGAGCCTTGGCGTAGTTTCGCTTTAAGGACCCTTCAAAAGAAACGGGAACTGGAGGTCGTCAGCGAAGCGTCGGATGGACTGGAAGCGGTTCAGAAAGCCCAAGAACTGCAACCCGATCTGATTCTGCTGGACATCGGACTTCCCACAGTTAACGGAATTGAAGCGGCTCGAAGAATTCTGCAGTACGCTCCGAACGCAAAGATCCTTTTCGTGAGTGAACAGCGATCATCTGACATCGTAGAGGAAGCTTTGCGTACCGGTGCGAGAGGCTACCTCGTCAAGTCGAAAGCGGCAACCGAACTAGTGACTGCTGTGGAAGTCGTTCTTCAGGGTGAGGAGTTTCTGAGTACGAGTTTGACTGGCCCCACTCGAGTGGGTCATGAGAAGGAGCACATTGAGCCACGTCGCCGACAGCAAGTGGATCAGCACGAACTGAAACTCTGTGCGGACCATGCAGCTCTCGCGGACGACTTCGCTCAATTCACGGAAGCTGCTCTGAATAATGGGAATGCCGTCGTTATTATCGCGACTGAATCACTCCGCACCGGTATTTTTCAGAGATTAAGGACAAATGGCTTGAACCTTGACGCCACTGCTGAACGGTATTTCCCCTTGGACATTTCCGACCCGCTCTCGAGGTTCATGGTCGATGAAGCGGTGAAGGTGGCAAGGCAAGAAGGTCTCCACGTCGCGGTTGGTTGAGAATGCACACCTACCTTGTGGGCACAAGGTGAAGGGGATACGGCGATTGAGCGAGAGCATCTCTTGCGCGAGTTAGCCCAAAACGGCGACACCGATGTTCGCTGTGGGTGTGCGCTAGGGATCCATGACCGCGGTAAGGAAAGAGACATCATCGAAAAGATCTGTGCGGAGCACTCTGGCTAGTTGCCAGTCTGTGTCTCTAGCCGACTGCACGTTGAGAAGCATCGTCTGACGGTAAGGGCACACGGACATGGATGCTGGTTCCATGCATGGGCTTGGAATCAAGCGTGATGGTCCCATTCACCAACCGAACCCGTTCTCGCATACTGGTGAGACCCAGACCTGTACTCTGCATCGCTTCTTCCACGTCAAAGCCTCTGCCGAAGTCAGTAATTGCTAAATGTACTTCACCCAAGTTTTCTCGCAATTGGACTTCAAACCGTCTGACGCCGCTGTGCTTCACGGCGTTGTGCAGAGCTTCTTGTAGAACTCTGAAAAGGGAAAGACCGATTTCCCGAGGTAGAGCACTCGAGACATCACTATTGAAATCAATCTCGATGTTCTGACGTTCTGCAAAGTCCTTGCACCAGCTTTTCATGCCCGCAACAGCACCCAGATACTCCAGTTTCGAGGAGTGCAACTCACGAGACAGGGCTTGCACATCATCAGAAATCTCAGTCGTTTGCTTTTGGAGTTCTTGCACGCGGGTTTGAATCTCAGAAGGGTCATCTTGCAGTTGCTCAAGTTCCACTGCCAACATCGCGAGTCGCTGATTGATGTCGTCATGAAGCTCTCTCCCGATTCGGGCGCGTTCTTGCTCCTGAGATTCGATCAACTTTCGGATCATACCGGAGAGTTCCTCTTCCATCTGCTTACGCCGGGTTATGTCCTCCGCGAAAACAAGAATTCCTCCGACTGTGCCATCGGGGTTGCTCCAGGGACGAACCTCCCACCGAGCCCAACGAGTACTGCCTCCGGATTCCCAACGGTCCTCATCCGCTCGCAAGGTTTCTCCCTGAAGAGCGCGGCGATTAACCTCTTTCCAGCGCTCAGGCATTTCGGGAGATTCGTAACGCGAACGCCCCAATAACTCTGAAGCTTCAACCGAATTATCGCTACACCACCGATCACTGACTTGCATATACTTCATATCACGGTCCAGCATCGCGACCGCCACTGGCACATTCTTGACGAAAATTCTGAGCAGTTCCTCTTGCGATTGCAACAATGCGCTCTTTCTCTCTAAGGCACGATTCATCTCGCGCATTGCCTCTTCTGCCTGTTTGCGCTCAGTTATGTCGCGCAAAATACACGCAGCTCGATTAATTGTTCCGTTGGCATCTTCAATCGGAAAGTACGAGAGCGACAAGTGTCTATCGCCAAGCTCGGGATACGAAAACGTTCTTTCGTACCTGACTACCTTTCCCTTGAAACACTCATCCAGTTCTGGCTTGATGACAGTCTCAAATATCTTCTTGTCTAATACGTCAGGGATGAGATGTCCCACAACCTGCTCCCTCGTTAAATTCCGCATCTTCAGATATTGAGCATTCGCGAGCAAAAAGCGGTATTCTCGGTCAACAACGCCGATCATATCCTGTGCATTTTCGACCGCTCTCTCGTATTCGCGCAGCTTCTCTTCATCCCTTTTTCGGTCGCTGATGTCGCGGGCAATTCCGGACACACCCACTACTTTTCCGCTTGAATCCTGAATTGGCGAAATACTCAGGGATACGATGATTCTTTTCCCCGTTTTGGTAACACGAACCGTTTCAAAATGCTCGATTCGCCCTCCTGCTTTCAATATTTCAAGAATCTTGTTCTCCTCATCCGGTCGCTCTGGCGGAGTAAGCATGTTAATCGGTTTACCGACGGCTTCAGCCTCCGTGTACCCGTAAATCTTCTCTGCACCTTTGTTCCAACTCACGATAATTCCGTCTAGAGTCCCCGCAGCAATCGCATCGTCAGACGATTCGATAACTGCGGCATGCCTGAGCAAAGCTTCCTCTGCCTTCTTTTTGTCCGTGATGTCCTCCACCATGGCGATGACGAGTGGAGATGAACGACTATTCAATAATGAGAGACTCAAGCGAGCCCAGAACAGCGAGCCGTCGCGTCGGAAATATCTTTTCTCAAGTTGGTAGTGGTCGATGGAACCAGCTCGTAATTGCTGAAAGAGTGCCCAGTCCTTCTCCGCATCTTCAGGTGGAGAAAAATCGACGCAGTGCTTGCTTCGCAATTCCTGTTCGCTGAAACCTAGCATTGAGCAGAAGGCAGTATTTACGAAGAGAGGCTGCCCCTCCAGGTTCTCGACCACAATCCCAATCGGACTCGCGTTGAAAACATCGTGAAAAAGCTGAGTGTCGGGAGTGCGGGCACGCGCAGTACTCTCTGCCATAGCACAAGCTGTATAGCACTGTTAATTCGAAACAGCAATGATCTAGGCAAAGTCTTAGAGCAGCGATTTTACGAAAGTTTACATTCCATCATGGGGTGCGCTTTGAGGACACAAGTTTTCGTCGTCTGATCGAGCGGTAGGCTAAAACCTAGGGCCAGTGACGGCGGGCGCGTTTTGTCTCAGAAAGTTAATCACTTTCGCGTACGTAGACCGCTTTACACCTTTTCCATGCCGAATTAGCCGGATCGTGTCACGGTGTACGCCAGTTTTGTTGCTAATTTGGCGCTCCGAAAAGTTCGCCAGCTGGCGCAGGGTTTCGGGACCTGCCACAATCCGACCGTTTTCGCACACTTTGCACTTGAATTCGAGCTCGTGATCCACCGGACCCTGTTCTAATCTTCGCTTGAATTCCTTTCCTCAACATCGGTGTTCGCCCGCCACGATCCAGGTATACGCAGATTACGGATGCGCTTGGATCGTCCTTGCCCTAGGCGTTTTAGGGATTCTGCGGATTGAACTGCTACATCCGGCCCACGCGGTTCTCGATGGCGCCCTTCTTGTGGATACTTCTGGCCATGCTAAACCTGCTGAGGCTGCATAACGGTTATGGCGTAAGAGGCCTAAAGGTTTTCTGCATTGGAGCGAACGTTGCAGTTTTGGCTCTGGAAGCGGTGCGATTCCGGATGTTCGGGCCGGTGAATCTCATCGTCGCAGTGCCGATTTTGGTCGAGACCATTTTTTCAATAGTCCGCAATAATCTTGCTCCAGTCGTTGATTGTTGAAACACTCCTTTCACCAACAACCCCCAGAACTGGGGTTGTGAGTGTAATGGCCTGCTATCGCCAGTTATTCACTGCACGGCAGCTGCGCATCGTGTGCGGCGACGATCTGCCACAGCCCGTTCCGCTTTAGCCAAGTATCGGTATAGATCAGGCATCGGGGCCCGTCGCGCCCATCTTTGAGTTTGCGCACCAAGAATGCTCTGCCGTACACCACGGCGAGATTGTCTCCGAACAGGCGTACCCTCGTATCACTGATGCGGCACTCTCGCCCCGATTTCGACGAATCCTCCGTCTCCTTCACTTCCTCGGCCTTCCCATACGCCGCTCCATCGGGAAGAGTGCCCCAAAAATCGTCCGCGAGAATCTTTTCCGTGATTTTGTTGTGATCACAATTGGCGTCTTGCCACTGTCGTTCGGCGTCAAGTATGAACTTTGCGGTTGCATCGTCGGCCTTGGCCCACCGCCCCTGCTGCGCCTGTGCAGTAAGGACCGAGAGAACCGCCATCGCCAGCCACGTCACGATGTGTTTCAGCATGTGATCATTCCCACCTTTCGGGCGAAAACGCTACCATCCACTCAAAAAATGTCAACCAGTAATTGAGACCGCCGGCGATGATTGGCGTAACATCCCCATTTCACTCATGGAGCGCGAGTGCTCTCTCGATACCGGGCATGTCCGTAGTATTTCGGCCTTTGATCCAGCCTTACATGCAACCATGACACACCAGCTCCGGCAGTGCTGAGCCAAACGGGTCTCGGTCCCAATCCCCGTTCCATCAATTCTCCGACTAGCCTCCACAGCGAGTGCTTCTGTGAATCGGGGCCTTCCGGACAAATGAAGCGAGATGTCCGTAGGCGGATACGGGACCGATGGGACGGGGTACAACCAGAACCGCGTCGTTGTTCAGGTTCGGAAACGAGAGCACGTCACTGCTGTGCTGGCCTCTAAAATGTTCGGCAAAAGCATCTGGGTCAGGCTGGCTCGCTAATCCTGGACTATCCAGCAGGACAAACTCGAATGGCCGACCTACTGAGCCGGTGGTAATCGGCGGTGTTTCCCAACGAAATGCAGAAAACGGGGCATCGGCCAGAAGCGCAATGAAAAAGGACCGAAAAACAGGGTCGTCTTGCCAGAGGCGCAAAACCTCTGAGAACTTGGCGGGGCGATTCTCGAAATCGACGTTGAGCACGTGCCCATGCGCCAATTCATCAATTCTGATTGACCACATGATTTCGCCTAGACGAACGAATGTCGTCTACCGCTCGCTGTCGTGTCAACTCAACTGGCGAAACATCCCTAATTACGCTCATAACCGAATGGTTGTGAGTGTAATGGGCTGGTTACAACAAGTCACATCAAGCTTTAGCGTGCGGCCCTCAGAGCTGCGGCCACCTGCGTGACGCGTGTGCCCTGATGCTTCGCGACCACAAGCTCGTCCGCAGTCGGCTTGGCGCTGTGCTGTCCGGAAGTCGATGACGCTCCGTATGGCGTCCCATGTCCCTGAACAATCTTTTCGTGAGTGTAGCCAGTTGGCACGATGATGAATCCTAGATGAGCCATCGGGATGAACAGCGACACCACCGTCGTCTCGTTTCCACCGTGCGGTCCCGCCGTGGAAGTGAAGGCGCCAGCCGCTTTTCCGTTCAGCTTCCCTTGAAACCATAGAGCACCAAGACTGTCGATGAATGCCTTCAACTCTGCCGACGTGTTCCCAAAACGCGTCGGGGTGCCAAATATGATCCCATCGGCCCACTCTACGTCGGCAGGCGTTGGAGCTCCATACTCGGCGAGCATCCGCTTGCTCCGTTCTTCCCAGCCGGGAACTTTGGCCATTACATCCGGCGAAACCAGATCGGGTACGCGGCGAAGCCGGACTTCGGCTCCGGCTTCACGGGCTCCTTCACCGACGGCTTTAGCAAGCGCTTCTACGGAGCCGTCACGAGAGTAAAACGCAACGAGAATGTTTGCTTTAGGGGATGGCATCGACAACTCCTCATTGAACATTTCCTTTGTCAGAATCGGATCTAAACAGAACGAGATAGAGCCATTCTAGTCGATTGCTGGCGTAACATCGCCTTTCACCAGCTACGCCGAAACCCGGTTGTGAGTGAAATGGCCTTCGTCAGTTATCCTCGAATTGGCATATGATTCCGACAGGTCGGCCCTCGGGGGGCGCACAAACATGGTCGCTATCGCATTCTCTGCAATGTGATATTGGCGCTCGTCAGCATCGTCGTGCATTGGACCATGAGAATCAGGTTGATGAGACTGGATTCAACTAGAGACAGAATTGAATGGCTAAGTTTCCGCGGCGGTGATGATGTGCTGAACACCTACGAGGATCTGTTCCCTCAGAGCGTGCTGCCCCGTCTTTGCCGTCTTGTTTTCTGGACGGTCATCGCAATTGGCGCTGTTGGACTGTGCGCAACTGTCATTCTCAAGCTATCAGGTCGATAACTGTCGAAACATCGCCATACAGAATGGCTATGAGTGAAATCGCCTGTTTTTCGTCAATCGACACGAAATCGTGGATGAGGGTCTGCTTTCAAATGGCGAACAAGTAACGCAAGCTTCAACTCACGCCTGTTAACAACAGCTACGCGCTAAACTCGCGCGATGGACTACAATCGGACCCATTTGAAGGAGACAATAAAATGCTGAAGACGCGTATCAAAACCGTTTTGGTTGTCGTCACCTTGCTGCTTGCGGTCACTCTATCAATATTCGCCCAGACATCCCAGACTGCGGAC
>Ga0075424_100005865_pt1 | contig 11778 bp, 8 predicted proteins | sample SoiMethybrSBSTD3_FD_75301 | JGI IMG/M metagenome (GOLD analysis project Ga0075424, IMG submission 75301) | Bulk soil microbial communities from a Populus tree surrounding site in Tennessee, USA - Soil MetaG P. TD hybrid SBSTD3 | ecosystem: Environmental > Terrestrial > Soil > Tree plantation... | reverse complement strand
GCTGGCGGGTTTGTCGTGCGGCGCCCTCGCCCTCAAGACCACCTTCGCCGGCACCGAGGCCGAGCGGTCATCGGCGGTCAGCTTCTGGGGTTTCCGCGCGCCGCTGGGGGCGTGGGTGGCCATCTGGGGCGCCTTCGCCATGCTCACTTCGGCGCCCTTCGACGACTGGTGGCACAACGCCTACGGGCTGGACGTGAAGATCCTCTCGCCGCCCCACAGCCTGCTGGGCGCCGGCATGATCACCATCCAGATCGGCACCATGCTGATGGCGCTCGCCCTGCAGAACCGGGCGCCGGCCGGGGAGGGTCGGGCGCTCGGGCTGGCCCATCTCTACGCCGCCGGCATCGTGCTGCTGATGGCTTCGACGCTGATCACCGAGTACAGCTATCCCAACCATCAGCACGGCGGACTGTTCTACGAGATCATCTGCGGCGTCTTCCCGCTCACTCTGGTTTCGATCGCGCGCTCGTCGCGCCGGCGCTGGGCGGCCACCATCGCCTGCGCCTTCTACATGCTCCTCGCCTGCGCGATGGTGTGGATCCTGCCGCTGTTTCCGGCGCATCCGAAGCTCGGGCCCATCAACACCCCCGTGGACCACATGGTGGCGTCGCTGTTTCCACTGCTGCTCATCGTTCCGGCGCTGGCCATCGACTTCTTCCTCCAGCGCCGGGATGGGAAGCGCGCCGAATGGCGGGACGCCCTGTGGATCGCCGTCGCCTTCGTCGTGTTGTTCGTGGCCGCGCAGTGGCTCTTCTCCAAGCTTCTGATCTCGCCGGCGGCGGACAACTGGTTCTTTGCCAGCGACCGGCATTGGGAGTACTCCTCCACACCCGGCCCCTGGCGCCGCGAATTCTGGCAGCGCGACTCCGACCCGATGACGTTCCGCACTTTGGGGATCTCCCTTGCGCTGGCGGCGGCCTCTACCTGCCTCGGTCTCTGGCGAGGGGCCGGGCTATCCAAGGTGCAGCGTTGAAGGGCTGGCTCCGGCATTTGTTCCCGCGATCATTTCGCCGCGTCCTCGCCGCGCTGACGTTGCTGCTGGCGGCCGCGCCGGCCGTGGCGCACGTGGGCAGCCCAAACGTGTTCTACGACGGCAATGCCGGCCCCTATCCCGTGCGGGTCATCGTCCGGCCGCCTCTCGTGATTCCGGGGCTGGCGGAGGTCACCGTCAAGCTCGGAGCGGCGAAGGCCGACGAGGTGACCGCCCAGCCAATCCAGTGGAAAGCGGGGACGAAAGGGGCGCCGCCGCCGGACGTGGCACTGCCGGTTCCCGGAGCGCCCGGGACTTGGAGCGCCCAACTCTGGCTGATGGTGGGTTCCTCCTATGGCGTGCGGGTCCACGTGAAGGGACCGGCCGGCGTTGGCGAGGTCCTGGTGCCCGTCACCGCCGTGCCGCAGAAGGTCTTGGGAATGAAGAGAAGCATGGGGATCGTACTGGCGGCGCTGGGGCTGTTCCTTTTCGCGGGAGCGGTCACCCTGGTCGTCGCCGGCGTGCGGGAAAGCACGCTGCCGCCCGGCGAGGTCCCCGATGCGCGCCGTCGACGCCGGGCGCGGATCGCGGGCGCCGTGGCCGTAGTCCTCTTCGCCCTCATCCTGTGGGAGGGCAGGTCCTGGTGGAACAACGTCAACGCCCAGGCGCTGGAAGAAATCTTCAAGCCGTTCCGCATCCGCACCGCGGTGTCGCTCGACGCCGGCCAGCCGGTGCTGACCCTCGCCATCGCCGACGACCGGAGTGAGCTTTGGTCGCCCCTGATGCCTGACCACGGCAAGCTTATGCACCTTTTCCTGATCCGCGAGCCGGGCCTCGACGTCCTCGCTCACCTCCATCCCGTGCGGCAGGAAAGGGACGACTTCAAGGCCGCCCTGCCGCCCTTGCCGGCCGGCCGTTACCGCCTCTACGCCGACATTGTTCACGAGAGCGGCTTTCCACAGACCCTCGTGGATACAGTAACGATTCCAGAAAGCGGGACTGGATTACCCGTCGCAGCCACGGTGACTGCAGACCCGGACGACTCCTGGCGCGCCGCCGAGCCGCTGGCACCACGGACATCTGCCGGGCCGCAGATCGCCAATCTCGAAGACGGCGGCACCATGATCTGGAACCAGGAGCCGCTGGTGGCCAACCGCGACGCAACCCTGCGCTTCGAGGCGCGCGACTCCGAGGGTCATCCACTGCCCTTGGAGCCCTACATGGGGATGCTGAGCCACACCGTCATCACCCGCGACGATGGAAAGGTTTTCGTCCACCTCCATCCCATGGGCACCATCAGCATGGCGGCCCAGGAGAATTTCGAAAAGAAGGCGGGCATGGCGGGGATGCCGGCGATGGATCACGCCTCGATGCCCGGCATGAACCATGGTCCGAGCGTCCTGTCCTTTCCCTACGAGTTTCCGCAGCCTGGCCGCTATCGACTCTGGGTGCAAGTGAAGAGCGGCGGCCAGGTGCGGACGGGGGTGTTTGACGCAGAGGTGGGGAAGTCCGGGAGCGAATAACTAGACCTATCCTGATCACGTCCGGCGGTATGACATGGGGGTTGCCCAACCGACCCCGGCGGGGGATGGCGCCACGGCCGTAGGTAAGACCTCAGGGGTTGCCTCCCCTCCCCGGGTTCACACCGGCTCCGCCGGTTCCCACCCGGGGCTATTGGAATGCCGCCCTCCGGGCTCTCTTCGACGCCTTTGGGCGTCAATGGGTACCGGATCCTTGTCGGTACCTGACGATGGATATTCAAGATGATTCGGGTGGGGCCGACCCAACGATGCGGCGAGCCCGTAGGGCGGCATTCCTGTAGCCCCGGGTGGGAACCGGCGGAGCCGGTGTAAACCCGGGGTTCGGAGGCCCGACTCGGGGCAGCAATTCCGCGTTGGCGGGAGCCGATGGGGACTTGCAGTCACTCCGTCAATGGCGCATAGTTAGGCCGTGTGGTTCGTGGAGACCCTCCCGGTGCTCGGAGTCGTCTCGCGGCTACCTGCGACTGGTTCGCCGCCGAGAAAAGTCGACTCGGCCTTGAGGGAATTTCGACCTGGAGTTGTTGATTCGTCACAAAGTCTGTAGATCCATCGCAGAGTCTCTAGATCCATCGCAGAGTCTCTAGATCCGTCGCAGAGTTTGTAGATCTGTCGCAGAGTCTCTAGCTCCACCGCAGAGTCCAAAGACTTTGCAGCAGAGTCCACAGCTCCACCGCAGAGTCCACAGCTCCACCGCAGAGTCTGTAGCTCCACCGCAGAGTCTGTAGACTTTGCAGCAGAGTCGCCGGCTCCACCGCAACGTCGCTAGCTTCACCGCAAAGTCTATAGACCTACCGCAACGTCTACAGACTTTGCAGCAAAGTCTGTAGCTCCACCGCAAAGTCGCTAGCTCCACCGCAAAGTCTGAAGACTCTGCAGCAACGTCTACAGCTCCACCGCAACGTCCCTGGACTCTGCGACTAATCCGGGAGCTCTCGGCGTCCGCCGGGAGTAACGGCCTTACGGGAGGGTGCCTTTTGGCCAGCTCCATGCGATACTTAACCTGTCCTAGACGTTTTTTGGCAACTGAGCTCCTTCTCGAGCGAGGAGGTAACCGTGCTCGTCCAGAATCTTTGTTTTCGTGTCCTCGGTACGGCCCGGATGGTGCTGGTCGCCACGATCTTGACGGCTCTCGTTCCGGCCCGCCCGGCTATCGCCCATATGCGGCCGCTCAGCGACCGCCAGTTGGCGGCCATCTCGACCGACGTCGTCGTCGCGGTGGTCGAGAGCTCCCGCAGCCGGTGGAATGCCGAAGGCTTGCTCATCGTCACCGACTACTCGCTCCGCATCGAGGACCGGCTCAAGGGCGGCGCGCCCCAGCGGCTCACTCTCACCATCCCGGGCGGCACGGTGGGCGGCGAGACTCATGGAACCTGCGTCTCGACTCCGCTCGCCGAGGGCGCCCACTATCTCCTTTTCCTGGACCGGCCCGAAGGGTCCAGCGTGTCGCCGGTCACGGGAGGCTGGCAGGGAGTCTTCCGGGAGATCGCCGGCGCGGACGGCAAGCGCTGGGTGGGCCGCGGCCGGAGCCAGGCGATCGTGGTCTCTCCCAGCACCGGCGAGCCGGTGGAGCTCGCCGATTTCATTCGTTCCGTCCGTCAGGTGGCCGGCCGCGAGCAGGTACTCCTCGAGACGGCAGCCGCGAGCTACGCGCAAGCGCCCGTCTGGCCGACGCGACAGCCGCTCACGGCCGCGGACGGCGAGATCGCGGACGAGGAGCCCGGTCTCCAGTCCATCGTGCGCAACGCCGCGATCCCTCCCATCGCGTTCAACACGCTCTTACCCGGCACGCCCTTCGAAGGCGTCGATCAGCAGGAGATGGCGAAGTGGAACCGCTACGCCAAGGGCCTCTTCCAGGTCCCGCCGGCGCCGGCCGCGACCTGGTCCTTCGGCAACGGCGTTTCCGACATCGCCGGCTTTCCGGACGACGCCGACCTCCAGCGCGGCCTCGGCCGCGGCTGGGGAGGCGGAGGCGCCACCTCGCTCGTCGCCTGGCGCGTCCGGGACGGCCACATCGTGGAAGCCGACATCGCCTTCAATCCGGCGCTGTCGTGGAGCCTGGACGACGCGGAGACTTCCCAGCAGGGCGGTCCCCTTCCGTTCCGGGACCATCTGCTCGGTGAGCTGGCAAACGCTTGGGGCGACGAGGGCCCCTTGGACCCATTCAACTTCCTAAACCTCCCGGTAGTGTCCCGGGACTCAGTGAAGGATCTCCGGCTCCAGGCTTTTCAGCAGGCGGTCCTCTTCGGCGAAGACGCTGAAGCCGTCCGCACCACCTATCCCGGCACCGCCGTGCGCGACGGCCTGATCAGCAGTTACATCGTCATTCCGAGCCTGCTGGCTCCGGTTTACTTCCCGGTCCACTCGTCGGCCGCGACGATGCGGCGCGGCGGAGGCTTCCAACTGAGCTCGGTGAAGATTGAGAACCCGGGGACCGTGACCCTGGTGAATCCTGCGGTGGAGGTCTACCTGGTGCCCCGGCGCTTCAGCCTCCAGGGCGCGATACTCTTGAAGCGCGCCAGCTATAAGCTCAATCTCGCGCCGGGAGCGGCCCAGGATCTGGCGCTGGGAACGATCACCCTGCCCCGCAAGACCGCCCCCGGCACCTACTTCTTCGCCTTCGTCCTCCGCGATCCGAAGGACGCCTACCAGGCCAACAACACAGCGTGGGGCAGCGACGCCGCGAGGTTGACGGTGACGAAATAGGAAGCGCCGGTCTTCACGGTCCCCCTTCGACGAAGCGCTTCAAGCGGCCCAGGGCGTCGTCCCATTGCCGCGAGATCCGGTCGAGGTAGTCGCAGGCGTCGGCGAAGCGCTGCGGCTCCAGCTGCCAGATATGCTCGCGTCCGCGGCGGTGGCCCCGGACCAGGCCGGCTTTGGCCAGCACGTCCAAGTGCTTCTTGATCGCCTGCCGAGATACCGCGGACTCCGCGCTCAGGGAGGTGATCGACTCCGGCCCGCTCGAAGAGAGCCGAACGAGCAACCGGAGCCGGGTCTCGTCCCCGAGCGCCGCGAAGAGCGGCGCCGCGTCCTGCACCTGCGCCGCCGCGCTCGCGTTAGCCTCCGACATAGGCCTTGATGTTCTCCATCTGGGTGGCCCAGCCCTGGGAGTTCATGCGGAACGCCTCGGCGCGGCGTTCGGCCGGGAGGCTATCGAAGCCGGATTCGACGACGGTGAGCAGCGTGCCGTCCGCCACCTCCTCGAGCCGAAACTCGACCAGCGTCGTCGGCTCCTGCGAGTAGTCGATCTTCGGCTCGACCGCAGCCGGGTGCCAACGGAACGCGAAGAGCTGCTCGGCGTCCATCCGCTCGACGGAGACGGTAAACCTCAGGTGCTCGTAGCCGGGGTAGGTGACGTTCCCCTCCACGTTCTTGCCAACGGCGAAGTCCGATTCCAGATTGACGCGAAACCAGGTGCCGAACTCGCCGGCGTTGGTGAGCGCGCGCCAGACACGCGCCCTCGGCGCCTTCAGCAGGACGTTCTTTTCGATGCGGTCTGTGTCAGTCATGGGTAACCTCCTGGTTGCATATTACCTCCGCGCTGGTAAGAATGCAACCTGGAGGTTGCCTTTCGGCGTCGCTACTTCGTTCCCAGCACCGCCGTCGCCTTGTCGATCTCCGCGGCGAAGGCCTCGATGGTGGCGGCCACGAGGGGAATCTCGCCGGTCGCCTCTTTCCAGTTGCGCTGCTCGAGGGCTTCGCGCACGGCCGGGAGGGTCTTGACGCCGTAACCGGTGTAGAAACCGGGGGCGTAGATCTGGTGGACGTACCAGGAGCGGCGCGGCAGGCCTTCCGGCCGGGTCAGCGTGCGCTCGGACTTCATCAGGATCTCGTTCAGACGGTTGGCCTTCTCCGCCGGCAGCGTTTTGCCGCCCGCGGTGGCGGCGGTGTATGCCTTGGTGTAGGCGGCGGTGCTCTTCTTCAGGGCGGCGACGGCGTTCTGAAGCGGCGCAAAGTTGAGATAGGGAGCGACGTCGAGGCGCGGCGGCGCCACCCAGGTCTGGGTCGGGTCGTCCACCGCCTGGAAGATCTTGTCGTCCAGCCGCTGGTTGCGCTCCTCCGCTTCCTGCCGCAACGTGTCCGTGAGCTTGACGACCTCCTCCACATATTTCCCCACGGCAACATTGAAGGGATCGAAGGTCAGCGGCAGGACGTCGGCATCGGCCAGGCGCAGGACGAGCCGGCCGCCGGTCTTCGCCAGCGTGACGCCGTACTCGAACTTCGGGTCGGCGAAACGGATGAAGTGGTCGAAGGAATCGTAGGCGGAGTGGTACTGCCCGTACTGACCCTCGCCGCCGTAACCGATGTTGAGGGCCGAGATTCCCAGGTGCTGGAGGAAGGGGGTGTAGTCCGAGCCCGATCCCAACGGTTCGAGGTGGATCTTCTTGCCGGCCTTGGCCTCTTGCTGCCGCTCCGCGGGCCCGTTCAGTTGCGTGCGGGCGACGGAGCGGTCGAGGACGCTGATCCCCTTCTCGGGATCGGTGACGTCGCGGACCACCTGATTGACGAAGGTCTCCAGGGTGTGGGAGCCGCCGGCGTTGAAGAAGCCGCGGGAGTTGCTGTCCGAGTTGACGTAGACGACGGCGTGGTCGCGCAGCTCGGCGGCGTGGGTCTCCGCCCACTCGGTGGAGCCCAGCAGCCCGGGCTCTTCGCCGTCCCAGGCGGCATAGATGATGGTGCGCTTCGGCTTCCAACCTGTTTTGGCGAGCTCGCCCAGGGCGCGGGCTTCCTCCAGCTCGGCCACCAGGCCGCTCACCGGATCCGAGGCGCCGTTGACCCAACCGTCGTGGTGGTTGCCGCGGATCACCCACTCGTCCGGCCGCTCGGCGCCGGGGAGCCGGGCGATGACGTCGTAAATCGGCTTCAAGTCCCAGTTGAGCTCCAGCTTGAGGTGGACGCGGGCGGGGCCGGCGCCAAGGTGATAGGGAATGGGCAGCGCGCCGCGCCAATCCTCGGGGGCCATGGGTCCGCCCAGGGCCTTGAGCAGCGGCAGGGCGTCGCCGTAGGAGATGGGGAGTACGGGGATCTTGGTGATCGTCGGCGCGTCCTTGACGGCGAGCCGCTTCGCGTCCCCGGTGGCGCCGACGCCCGGGGTCAGCGGATCGCCCGAGTAGAGCGGCATGTCCGCCACCGAGCCGCGCTGGCCGCTGTGCTCGTTGCGGTAGCCCCCTTTGGGATAGACGTCGCCCCGGAAGTAGCCGTCCTCACGCGGATCGGAGTAGATGATGCAGCCGATGGCGCCGTGCTCGGCGGCCACCTTCGGCTTGATGCCGCGCCACGAGCCCGCATAGCGCGCGATGACGATCTTGCCCTTGACGTCGATGCCTCGCCGCTGCAGCTCGTCGTAGTCCTTGGGCACGCCGTAGTTGACGTAGACCAGCTCGCCGGTGACGTCGCCGTCGATCGAGTAAGCGTTGTAGAGGGGAAGCTGTTCCGCCGTCTGGCCCGAGGTCGAGTCCCCCGGAATTGGCGGCTCGGCGAGGCTCGCCTTGTAGCGGGTGGGCGCTTCCATCTCCAGCAGGCGCACCTTGGGAGTGGGGAACAGGACCTTGAACTGCTCGATCTGGGTCTGGAAGCCCCAGGAGCGGAAGAGGCCCTCCATGTACTCGGCGTTCGACTTGTCCCACGGCGAGCCGACGTGGTGAGGATGGGAGGTGATGCGCTGCATGTTTGCGCGCAGGTTGGCGGCGTTGAGCGAGGCGTCGAAGCGGGTCTCGAGGGTCCGCTCCGCGCTCGCGCCCTCGGTGCTGAAGCCGAGAAGTGGCTCCAGGGAAGGAGCCGGTGGCTCGGCGGCATGAAGAGGCAGGGCGAGGCTCAGGGCCAGAGCTGGAATCAGAACCGGAATCAAAAGCTGACGGGGTCCGAACATGGGGCGATTTCCTCCGGCACGGCCGGAAAGCCCGGCGTGCCTGTCAGGGTTCGAGCGAGCGGGTGCATTCTAGTTCCACTTCGCCGGCCCCGCCCATGCCCTCATTGCCTCGGCCCTTGCCTCCCTTCGCCTATGGCAGCCGGTGAAAGGTGAGGGGCAGCTCCTGTCCGCTCTGCGACCACGTGCCCTGCAGGGCGCTGCCGTCGGTGTTCAGCGAGCCTTGGTAGGAGGCGCCGATCGCTTTGAGGGCCAGCCGTAGCGTGCCGCTCTCGAAGGTGACCTCGTCGACCGGGATCTTCGCCGCCCCCTGATCGATACTGTCGAGAATCGCGCCGAGGCCGCCATCGCCCTTCTTCTCGACGTGCAGGGCGAGGCGAAGTTTCGTCGAGCCCACGTCGAGGGCCCCGACCCACTCTCCCGCCGCCCCTTCGCCGGGCACCGGCTTGGCGGGCAGGCTCGGAGCCTCGGCCGAGCTCTGCGCCACCGCCTGGGCAGCCAAGGTGGTCATCGCGAGCAGAACGAACATGGTCAGTTGCAGCCTGAGCGTCGATAGATAACGGTTCATTTTCATCTCCTAAGATTGGGTTGATCTTCAGTGTTCAGTTACGCCGCGGCTAGCGGCTCTCCTCGGGATCGAAGATCTCCTCGATCGACTTCCCGAAGACTCGTGAGACGCGAAAGGCGAGGGGCAGGCTGGGGTCGTACTTCCCTGTCTCGATGGCGTTGACCGTCTGGCGCGAGACCTCCAGGCGATGAGCCAGGTCGGCCTGCGACCAGTCGCGTTCGGCCCGCAGCACCTTCAACCGGTTCTTCACGAGTACCTCCGGAGACCGATCAGGACAGCCACGGGATGGGCGACGATCATCACCAGGAAGATCCAGACGAAGCCCGTTGCGGGCACGGCGCCGCTCAGCTCGAGGAGCCAATAGCTCAGGCCGCCGAACGCGCCGATTCCGAAGGCGAGCGCGAGCGCCTCGACCTCGATCTTGCGCCGCAGCTCGTCGGTTTCGTTCAGGAACCGGCGATAGGCATGAACGGTCGCGAGGCCGAGAAGCGAGGTGGCGATCACCCCCGTGAGGGCGCCCCCGAAGGGCAGCCACTGCCTCTTGATCCCCAGCGTGACGGCGACGAAGGAGCACGCCCAAAGGAAGGTCCAAAGCATGATGCGCCACTGGTTGCGTCGGTCACGCTGTGGACCGGAGCAGAGGTCGCGAAAAGAGTTGTCGGCCACAGGTCTTGTCTCCTTGTCAGATAGTCAAGCTTGCTTTCCTTGGAGAGAGTATAGGGTGCTTTCCCTAATGTCAAGGTGGCTTGTCCAGGTCGACTTCCCGCACGCTCTGGGCGGCTGTTTTGAGCGACACTACCCACCATGCCCCCCACCTCCCGCCGGCCTCGCTTCCGCCGCACTCTCAAGGCGCTCGCCCTCGTTCTCGCCTTCCTCGCCCTTGCCCTCGTGATCGCCGGAGTCTGGCTGCACCACCGAATGGCTGCGAGCCTTCCTCAGCTCGACGGCGAGCGGCGGGTGGCCAGGCTCACGGCGCCGGTGTCGATCGAGCGGGACGATCTCGGCGTGCCCACGATCCGGGCAGGCAACCGGCTGGACGCCGTCCGCGCCTTGGGGTTCCTCCACGCCCAGGACCGCTTTTTCCAGATGGACATGCTGCGCCGCCAGGCGGCGGGCGAGCTGGCGGAGCTCGTGGGCTTCGGCGCCGTGGGTTTGGACCAGGCGCATCGCCTCCATCGCTTCCGTGCCGTGGCCGAGCAGGTAATCGCCCGGGCGCAACCCGCGGACCGCGCTCTGCTCGAGGCCTACGCCGCCGGGGTGAACGCCGGTCTCGCGGCGCTGGGGGATAAACCGTTCGAGTACATGGCCTTGATGGCCGATCCCAGACCCTGGAAACCCGAGGATTCCATCCTCGCCGTGCATGCCATGTTTCTGGAGCTCAACGACAGCACGGGGAGCCGCGAGTCCGAGCTCGGCGAGCTGCAAGGGAGGGTGCCTCCCGCCCTGTTCGATCTCCTGGCGCCGCGCGGCACGGAGTGGGACGCGCCTCTCGTGGGAGAGGCCATTCCGCCGCCGCCCATTCCGGGGCCGGAGGTGATCGACCGGCGCCGGCAGAGGTCCGAACCGGCGCAGGGAGCCCTGCCGAGGTTGCCAGGCAAGCCCTTCGAAGAGGTCTCCGCCGCCGGCAGCAACAACTTCGCCGTAGCCGGCGCCCACGCGGCGGACGGCCACGCGCTGCTCGCCAACGACATGCACCTCGGCCTGCGGGTGCCGAACACCTGGTACCGGGTTTCCATCGTCCGACCGGACGATCGGGGCGGCACGCTGCGGGTGACCGGCGTGACCCTCCCCGGCACGCCCGTCGTCTCGGTCGGCAGCAATGGTCACGTGGCCTGGGGATTCACCAATAGCTACGGTGACTGGACGGACGTGGTGCAGTTGGAGCTCGACCCGCAGAATCCCAAGCTCTACCGCACGCCCGAGGGGCTGAAGCGGATCGAAGAGGTCAAGGAGGTCATCAAGATCAAAGGCCGTGCGGACGACTCGGAGACGGTGGAAGAGACCCTATGGGGGCCGGTGATCGGCAGCGACCTCCAGAACCGTCCCCAGGTTCTGGCCTGGACGGCTCATCATCCCGAAGCGGTGAACCTGGAGAGCGCCGGGCTGGAGATGGCGCGGACGCTCGAGGAGGCCATGGCCGTGGCCAACCGCAGCGGCATTCCGCCCCAGAACTTCACGGTCGCCGACGAAACGGGCCGCATCGGCTGGACGATCATGGGCCAGATTCCCCGCCGGGTGGGCTTCGACGGCCGGCTCCCCACCTCCTGGGCCGATGGCTCGCGCCGCTGGGACGGCTGGCTCACTCCCGAGGAGCACCCGCGAATCGTCGACCCGCCGTCCGGGCGGATCTGGACGGCAAACGCCCGGGTGGTGGATGGCGACCTGCTGGCGAAGATCGGCGACGGCGGCTACATGTTGGGCGCCCGGGCGCGGCAGATCCGCGACGGGCTGATGGCCCTGGAGAAGGCGACGCCCAAGGACCTGCTCGCCATTCAGCTCGACGACCGCGCCGTGTTCCTGACGCGCTGGCGGGACCTCCTGCTCCGGACGCTGACGCCGGAAGCCGTGACGGGGCATCCCCGACGGGCCGAGCTGCGTCGATTGGTGACGGCGACCTGGACGGGACGGGCCACGATCGACTCGGTGGCCTACCGGGCAGTGCGGAACTTCCGCGGCCTGGTGCGGGACCGCATATTCAACTTTTTAACTCACCAGGAAGGCACGCCGGAAGACCTTCGCGTGCGGCCAAGCCCGCAGTTCGAAGCCGGTCTCTGGCGCCTGGTCGACGAGCGGCCGGTCCACCTTCTGGACCCGCATTTTTCGAGCTGGGACGCCG
>Ga0075424_100005862_pt1 | contig 11781 bp, 11 predicted proteins | sample SoiMethybrSBSTD3_FD_75301 | JGI IMG/M metagenome (GOLD analysis project Ga0075424, IMG submission 75301) | Bulk soil microbial communities from a Populus tree surrounding site in Tennessee, USA - Soil MetaG P. TD hybrid SBSTD3 | ecosystem: Environmental > Terrestrial > Soil > Tree plantation... | reverse complement strand
TCCTGCTCGATGAGATCGAGAAAGCGCATCCCGACGTCTCGCAGATCCTGCTTCAGATCCTCGAGGACGGGCGCCTCACGGACGGGCAGGGCAGGACGGTCGATTTCAGGAACACCCTGATCGCGATGACGAGCAACATCGGAAGCGATCTCATCCTCGAGTCGGGCGGAGAATCCGGCGAGGCCATGCGTCACCGGCTCATGGCGGCGCTCCGGGGGCATTTCCGGCCGGAGCTTCTGAACCGAATCGACGAGGTGCTGATCTTCGAGCCCCTATCGAAGGAGGCCCTACGGCAGATCGTCAAGCTCGAGCTCGCGAAAGTGGAGCGGCGCCTCAAGGAGAAGGAGATCGCGCTGGAAGCGGACCACGAGGTTCTCGATCTCCTGGCCCGCGAAGGGTACGACCCTGTGTTCGGCGCGCGTCCGCTCCGCCGCCTGATCGAGCGACGCATTCAGAATCCGCTGGCAGCAGGATTGCTGAAGGGAGAATTCCATCCGGGGGACACCGTTCACATCGGCGTGAAGGGCCGCGGCGGGGAGCTCAGTTTCGAGAGGCTCGCCAAGGCGTTTTCCGCTTGACGGTTCCCGAGCACGGCGGATAACGTGGCGGCTCGCCGTTCCGAACCCGTGATCCGCCCGCCCGTTTCGTCTCCGAGCCGAGTCTCGGACCAGCCGGAGAGCCGATGCATCTGTCGGAATTGCTGAACGAAGACGCGGTCTCGCTCTCACTCAAGGCTCGCGACAAGGAATCGTGCATCAAGGAGCTGGTGCAGCTCCTCGAGTCCGCGCACCGCGTGGACACGAAGGGCGAAATCCTGAGCAAGGTCCTCCAGCGCGAGTCCATGATGTCGACGGGAATCGGGAACGGCGTCGCGATCCCGCACGGCAAGACCAGGCTCTTGGATCAGCTCGTCGCCGCGTGCGGCGTGTCCAGGCTCGGGATCGATTTCGACTCGATGGACGGAGAGCCGGCCACGTTGTTCATCCTCCTCGTTTCCCCCGAGAACCTCCGGGGTCCCCACGTGAAGGCGCTGGCCAACGTCTCCCGTCTTCTAAAGGAAGAGACGGTCCGGGACTCCCTCCGGCGGAGCGAGTCCCCGGAGCAGTTTCTGGCCACCCTGCGCGACTCGGAGGCCCATTTCCTGCGCGCCGAGCCCTATTCCCCACAGCCGCCGGGTTGACGTAAACCCCCAGGACCTGATAGGGTCCTGCGCTACCGCCGTGTCCCCCAGAAAGGAGCATTTCCCTTCCATGAATGGCACTCGTGGGCTCCGGGCGGGGATCGTTATGGTTTTGATCCTCACCGGGTGCTCCAAGGACAAGACCCTCAACGTCGAGGGCGCTTTTTCGCCCGTGATCGAGAACCTTAGTTCCGATCACGAGCCGCCTGTTCGGGGGATTTCGAACACGCTCACCGCCATCGTGACCAATCCGCGCGGCTACACCCTGCGCTACCACTGGTCGGCGGGCGCGGGTCAGTTCGCCGATTCCCAAGCCCAGACCGTCCACTGGACGCCTCCCGATTCGATGGCCGTCTATCCGGTCACCGTCTCGGTCGAAGCGCACGACGATCTGAACCACGTGGATTTCTTCAAGACGCGCACGTTCCAGGTGTACGTCGACAACGAGTTCGAGCGCTGGACGCGCTCGGTCGCGGTCCAGTTCGATGTGGCGCCGCCTGCGGGTGGAAGGATCTATTACTCGGAGGTTCGAGACGTCTTGACCGGCGAATCGGATATCTGGGCTCTGGCCATGCCGCTCGGCTCGCCGGAGCAGATCACACAGAATTTCTGGCAGGTGGCCTCGCCGACAGCCCAATCGGATGGATCCCGGGTGGTGTTCTCGGGACGGAGGCGCAGCAGCGATCCGGGGGTTTCGATTTGGATGGTCCCACCGACCGGGGGTGACACCACGACCGCACTCCCTGTCGTGAGGTGGCACTCGAGCAAGAACACCATCCTGGGCGGACCCCGATTCGCGCCGAGCGGCCCGATGCTCCTTTATCATTCCGATAGCCTCGACTTCAATTTCAGTCGGCCGAAGCCCTGGGTGCGCGACGTCTCCAACTTCGCGTTTCCGCCGTTCGCTCTCGCCGACTCGAACATGTTCGAGGCCACGAACACATACGTGACCGGAGCGTGGAAGGGATCGGGAGACTCCATCGTGGTCGAGTCGTACATCAATTACGCGTTTCTCAACCAGAGGAGGTCCACGGGCCTCTTCAAGCTGAGTGTTTCCGGCAATAGCAGCGTGGGGTCGTTCCCGCAATGGCTCGCGGACTCCGCGGCGACCGAGCCCGATTGGTCGCCCGACGGCCAGCACATCGTGTTCTCCAAGCGGGCGCCCGGCCGCACGGATCGTGACCTTTGGATCATCAACGCCAATTCATCGGATCGCGCATCCGCCGTGCCCGTCACTCGCGGAATCGCCGACGAGTTCCACCCGCGGTTTTCGAGCGACGGCACGAAGATCTTCTTCGTATCGAATCGGGTCGACCAGTACGGCGCCAACGGCGTCTACGAGACCGAGCGGCGCGGCACGAATGTCTGGAGCGTGAGCCGGTTTGACCTGCCGTAGATCCGGCGCGGGAGACCGCCCACCCGGGCGGATCTCCCGCGTTTCTTCATGACCCGAGCCGAAGGGCGGGACATGGCGACGCGAAACCGCGCGTCGCTCTTTCTCTTCTACTGGCTCCCTGTTCTGCTCTACATCGCGCTCATCTTTGCCGCGTCCTCCATTCCTGGGTACGACATCCCGGTGCTCTTTCCCAACATGGACAAGCTGGAGCACCTGACCGAATATGCGCTGTTCGGACTCCTGCTCGGACGGGCGTTTCGGTTCACGGTGGGCGGGCAGCGGGGAGCGCGCTGGGCGCTGGGCACGGTTGTCCTCGGGGGGTTCGTGGGAGGTATGGACGAGCTCTATCAGAGGCTGACACCGGGGCGGACGAGCGACATCCGCGATTGGGCGGTCGACCTCGCGGCGGTGACGCTCGCCGTTCTGTTCACGCAGTACGTGCGGCTCCATCCGATCCGCCGGCGCAGGGACGCCGCATCGGACGCGGCGCCGAAGCAGGAGAGCCGATGAAGTTCCAGGTGCCGCGCGGCACGCGCGATATCCTGCCCGGCGAAGTGGAACGCTGGCACTGGCTCGAGGAGCGGACACGCGCCGCGATGGCGCTCTACGGCTACCGCGAGGTACGCACGCCGATCTTCGAGGCGACGGAGCTCTTCGTCCGGAGCGTCGGGGAATCCACCGATATCGTGCGGAAGGAGCTGTACACCTTCCAGGACCGGAAAGGGCGATCCCTCACGCTGAGGCCAGAAGGCACAGCGCCGCTCGTGCGCGCCTACCTCGAGAACCCGCCGCTCCGCGCGGAGTCACCGGCGAGGCTCTATTACATGGGGCCCATGTTCCGGTACGAACGACCCCAGGCGGGCCGATATCGCCAGTTCTGGCAGATCGGCGCGGAGCTCTTGGGCTCGGCGCAGCCGGAAGCGGACGCCGAGATGATCGATCTCTTCCGGGCGATCCTGTCGGACGTGGGGCTCAAGAGCGTCACCGTGCTCCTGAACTCGCTCGGCGATTCCGTCTGCCGGCCGCGCTATCGGGAGGCGATCCGCGAGTATTTCAAGAAGCACGTCGACCGTCTGTGCGGCGACTGCAAGGAGCGGCTCGAGACGAACCCTCTGCGCATCCTGGACTGCAAGGTCCCTTCCTGCGCGCCCGTGATCGCGGGCGCCCCGAGCGTGCTGGATTCGCTCTGCGCGGAATGCGCGGAGCACTTCGAAGCGGTGAAACGCGCGCTCGCGGGGCTCGGCATTCCGTACGAGGTGGATCCCCGGCTCGTGCGCGGGCTGGACTATTACACGCGGACGGTTTTCGAGATCCACGCCGCGGGCCTGGGCGCGCAGAACGCGGTCGGAGGCGGCGGGCGCTACGACCAGCTCGTGAAGGATTTCGGCGGACCGGACACCCCCGCGATCGGATTCTCGATCGGAATGGAGCGGCTCCTTCTTGCGGTCGGGGACTCGGCAGCGCCCCCTCCGCAGAGCCCGGACGTTTGCGTGATCGCGCTTCAGCCCGGGGCCCAGGTCGAGGCGCAGGCGCTCGCGCGGTCGCTCCGCGGGCAGCTCACGGAGCCGGAGACGCGCAAGGCGCTCCGCGTCATGGTGGACGTGGCGGGGCGAAGCGCCAACGCCCAGATGAAATGGGCCTCGAAGATCGGGGCGCGCTGGGCCGTCTTCGTGCCGAAGGCACCGGAAGGATACGCGGTGAGGGACATGGCGGCGGGGAAGGACGAGGCGAAACAGCGCTCGGACGAGGACCTCAGGCGCTGGCTCCTGGGGCGGCGGGATCTCGTGGAGTCCTCTCGATGATCGAGCCTCTGGGCGGCAGGAAGAGGACCCATCGGTGCGGTGATCTGCGTCCGGAGCATGCCGGGCTCCACGTGCGGCTCATGGGGTGGGCGGATCGGGTGCGCGACCATGGCGGCGTCCTCTTCCTTGACTTGAGGGACCGATACGGGATCACCCAGGTCGTCTTCCGTCCGGAAAAGCTCGAGCCCCAGATGCTCGAGCGAGCGCGGGCCATCGGCAGCGAGTTCGTCGTCTTGGTCGAGGGCAGAGCGGGAGCGCGACCTCCCGGGAGCGAGAACGTCGAGCTTGCGACCGGCGCCATGGAGGTCGAGGCCGAGCGGGTCGCGATCCTGAACGTGAGCCGCACGCCCCCCTTCCCGCTCGACGGAGCGGGAACGGCATCAGAGGACTTGAGACTTCGATACCGCTATCTCGATCTGCGCCGGGAGTCGCTCAAGAGCAACATGATCTTCCGGCACAACATGGTGCGGAGCGTCCGCGAGTACCTCTCGGACCAGGGTTTTCTGGAGATCGAGACGCCGCTCCTCGTGAAGCCCACGCCGGAGGGGGCGCGGGACTACGTCGTGCCGGCGCGGCTTCACCCCGGCAAATTCTACGCGCTTCCTCAATCCCCTCAGCTCTACAAGCAGATCCTCATGGTGGCCGGCTTCGATCGCTACTTCCAGATCGCGCGTTGTCTTCGCGACGAGGATCTTCGCGCCGATCGCCAGCCGGAGTTTACGCAGATCGATCTCGAGATGAGCTTTGTGACCGAAGACGACGTGTTCGAGGTCGTCGAGGGCACGCTCCATTCCATCTTCGCCCGCGATCTCGGCCGCGAGCTTCCCGTCCCGTTCCCGCGGATGACGTACGAGGAAGCCATGTCGCGGTTCGGAAGCGACAAGCCGGATCTCCGCATTCCGTTCGAGCTCCGGGACATCACGGAGATCGCCGGGGCGAGCGCCTTCGAGGTGTTCCGCACCGCGTTGGCCGGCGCGCCGAAGACCGGGACCTGGGCCCTCGTGCTGCCTGGGCTCGCGACTTCGTCACGACGGGAAATCGACGGCTTCGAGGCCGCGGCGAAGCAGGCGGGCGCGGCCGGGCTGGCGTGGGCGCGCGTCAAGGGCGCCTCGCTGGACGGCGGGGTCGCGAAGCATTTCCAGGGGGCCCTCGTCTCGAGGCTCCTCGAGGCGGTCGGGGGCAGGGACGGCGATCTTCTCCTCATCGCGTCGGGGCCGCGCCGGCTCGTGCAGCGTGTCCTGGGGCTTCTTCGGACGCAGATCGGAAATGCCGTTTGCAGGCTCGACAGCCGGGATTTTCGTTTCGTATGGGTGCACCAGTTCCCGCTGTTCGAGTGGAACGAGGCCACCTCCTCGTGGGGGCCCGCGCACCACATCTTCACGATGCCGCTCGATTCCGACCTGCCCCATCTTGAATCCGATCCCGGGCGCGTGCGCGCGCAGCTCTACGATCTGGCCGCGAACGGAAACGAGCTTGCAAGCGGGAGCGTGCGGATCCATCGCAAGGACATCCAGGAGACCGTCATGCGCGTCATCGGGATGAAAGCCGAGGAAGCGCACCTGAAGTTCGGATTCCTGCTCGAGGCGTTCGAGTACGGCGCGCCGCCGCACGGCGGGATCGCGCTCGGTCTCGACCGGCTGGTCGTCCTCTTCAACGGCGGCGACTCCATCCGTGACGCGATCGCCTTCCCCAAGACAGCGAGCGCCGCGTCCCTCATGGACGGCGCGCCCGCCCCGATCGACCCCGCGGACCTCCGCGAGCTCAAAATCCGCATCGAGTCCTGACCTGGTACCCTTTCTGCTTTCTTGGTGAACAAGGGGAACCAACCGGGCTTGACTTCCCCCGGACACGCTTCTACGTTTAAGAGGAGGAACCGGGCGACCGTTCGGTCCAAATCAACATAATTTGATAAATATCAATCACTTACCTCGCTTTCGCCGCATCCTTGGCGGGCGCATGGCAGCCGCGGCCCACATCTCCGGAGCCGATTCCGGAACGGCTCGGATTTGGCCGGGCCGATCCGTGGCGGCGATCTTTCTCCTACTCACATCAGCGCTGGGACTTGCGGGGTGCGGCCACGCGACCGTGCCGTGCCCGACGCCCACCGATCAGCTGGATCGATTGCGAGGCGAAACCGAACGCCTGCGCGAGGATACAGAACGCGCGCAAGCCGAGGAGGAGGCGCTGGGGGCCCGGAGGGACGCTGCCGCGGAGCGCGCGGAGGCGGCGCAGGCACGGCTCGACTCGCTGATGGAGGGCCGCCGTCGTTGAGGCTCCGGGGACTCCCGGAGGCGGCACTGATTGTGGCGTTTACGGCATCGATACAGGGGTGCGGGAAGCCCGTCTTGCGGGTGGCGGACGCCTCGCTTGGGGACTACTACAGCGAGAAGGAATTCAAGAAGCTGAACGACGACCAAAGGCGCGAGTACTGCGCGGAGCTGGCGCGGCAGGACTCGGCTTACAAAGCGGAGCTGATCGAGCTTCGCGCGGAGCTGGACGCGGCCCAATCGCGCTCGCTGAAGCTGCGCCACGAGGGGGACTCCCTGTTCGCGGCCGGCACCGCGACTGATTCCCGGATTCAAGAGGCGCGGAAAGGCGGGTCCCGAGCAAGGCCGCCCGCGCCGGGTCGAACGGGCGCGGCGGCCCACGTGGTCCGCCGCGGCGAATCGCTCTGGCGAATCAGCGCTTCGTCCGCCGCGTACGGCTCCGGCGCCAAGTGGCCGAGTATCTACGACGCGAATCGCGAGCGGATACACGATCCCAACCTCATCTATCCCGGACAGGAGCTAACCATCCCACGATGACCGACAACAAGAAGGACGACACGGACGAGACGACGCGGCTGGTGGGCATCCAGGACCTGGATCCACTCGCCCTTTTTGGGAAAAACGATTCGAACCTGCGCCTGGTGGAGCGGAGCTACCCGGTACAGCTCACCTACCGCGACGGGTCGCTGGCCGTGCGCGGCGAGCCCGCGACGGTCGATGAGGTCAGCGCGATCCTGAGCGCTCTCGCCGACCTGGTGCGGAAGGGAGCGGTCCTGGAGGAGCACGACGTCCACAACTTCATCGGGGTCTCCGACGCGCACGAGCGCAAGGAGTCGCTCCAAATCTACGAGCGGCCCGTCCTCTTCTCGTTCGACAAGCGCACGCTCCGGGTGAAGACGCTGGGGCAGGCGCGCTACGTCGCGGCGTTGCAGAAGCACGACATCGTGTTCGCGATCGGACCGGCCGGCACCGGGAAGACCTACCTCGCCGTGGCCGCCGCGGTGCACGCCCTCAAGGCGAGGCAGGTCGAGAGGATCCTCCTCGTGCGTCCCGCGGTCGAGGCGGGGGAGAGCCTCGGATTCCTTCCGGGAGACATGAAGGAGAAGGTGGACCCTTATCTTCGGCCGCTCTACGATGCGCTCAACGACCTCTTGTCCTTCGAGAAGATCCGCCGCTTTCTCGACCTGGGCGTGATCGAGGTGGCGCCGCTCGCCTACATGCGCGGGCGGACGCTCAACAACGCGTTCGTGATCCTGGACGAGGCGCAGAACACGACCGTAGGGCAGATGAAGATGTTCCTGACGCGCTTGGGATACGGCTCGAAGGCGGTGATTACGGGGGACGTGACCCAGATCGATCTCGGCGTGGAGCACGCCTCCGGTCTCGTGGAGATCCAGTCCATTCTCCACGGGGTGCGGGGTATCGAGTTCATCTACCTGACCGAGCGCGACGTCGTCCGCCATCACCTCGTGCGCGAGATCATCCGCGCGTTCGACGAGCACGAGAAGGTCAATGAAATCAAACGAGGCAACGGTGGCCGCTGAGCAGCTCCGCGTGCTGGAGCCGCACCGGCGCGAGCCGGCGGGCCTCCGGTCGCGTCTCCGCCGCATCAGCCGGCGCGTCCGGCGCACATCCGTGCTCGCGGGTTTCCTCCTTTTCGCGTGCCTCCTCTTCCCGAGGGAGCCCTCGTTCGAGGTGATGACCCTTCGCGAGGGTTTCCCCGCGAGGCGCGACCTCATCGCGCCGTTCCAGTTCTACCTCCTCAAGGCGAGGGAAAGGCTCCACCAGGAGCAGGTTGGCGCGACGCGCGCGGTCGCGCCCGTCTTTTCATCCGACGAGAGCGTGGAAACGCGGGCCAAGACCTCGCTCGACTCCCTTCGGATCGCGGCGGCCGCCCCGGGAGCTTCGACTCACCTCGCGGGGCGCCTCCGAGCCATGGGGATTTCCCGCGAAGCGGCCCGCGTCCTCTCGGGACCGGACGGGGACCGCATCGCGACCTTAGCGCTCCGAATCGCCGATCAGGTCTATGGCACGGGCCTCCTGGCGGAGCGCGACGCCGCGCGCGCCGAGACCGATTCCCCAGTCGCTCGGATCGAGCGGGACGGCGTGCGGGTCGCGACGCCGTGGGCGCTGCTCTACGACCTTCCCTCCATCCGCGACATGGCGTGGAACGAAGGGCAACGGGCCTTTCCCAGCCGTCCCGAGGCCGCGCAGGCGCTCCAGGAGCTGGCGGCCGCGGTCATCCAGCCCGATCTGCGCTACGAGGCCTCGACCACCGAGGCGCTGCGGGCGGAGGCGCGCGAAGCGGTCAATCAGTACGACGGGCTCGTGCGCAAGGACGAGAAGATCATCGGAAGCCACGAGATCGCGACCCGCGAGCACATCCGGAAGCTCGAATCGCTCCGCGCATGGAGCACGCGGGTACAAGGAATCCTCGACTGGAGGAGCGAGATTCCGGGGCTCTTGGGGCGCCTGGCGCTGATCGCGTTCCTGCTCTTCGGCTTCCTTGGCTACCTGAAGCTCCATCACCCCTCGGTGTACCGCGACACGTCGATGCTCCTTCTGCTGGCGATCCTGACCGCGGCCGTGATGGGGGTCGGCTGGGTCGTGGTGAACCAGATCCGCGGGTACGAGATGCTCATCCCGGTCACCGTCCTCTCGCTCAGCGTGGCCGTTCTCTTCGGGCAGGAAATGGCCTTCGTGGCGACCCTGGTCGCCTCGCTCCTGGTGGCCGTGGTCTACGGCCTGGGGCTGCCGTTCCTGACCGGGAGCGCCCTCGCGGGGATCGCCGCGATCGCGACCGCGTCCGGCGTGCGGCGCCGGCGCGATTTCTACCTGCCGATGCTGGTTGTGGCGCTTACCTATGCGATCGCGATCGGCGCGATGGGCCTCGTCGACGGCGCGCGGTGGGACGTGCTCCTGCGCCGCTCCGCGTGGGGGGTCGTCGCGGGCTTCGGTTCGGTGCTCGTCGTGACCCTCCTCCTGCCGCTCCTGGAATCCCTCTTCTCGGTCACGACCGACATCACGCTGCTCGAGCTTGCGGACCTGAACCGGCCCATCCTGAGAAAGCTCATGCTCGAGGCCCCCGGCACGTACCACCACAGCCTGGTCGTGGGGAGCCTGTCGGAGGCGGGGGCGGAGGCCGTGGGCGGGAACCCGCTCCTGGCTCGCGTGTCGGCCTACTACCACGACATCGGGAAGATCGACAAGGCCGAGTACTACGTCGAGAATCAATCAAGCGCGCGAAGCCGCCACGAGAAGCTCTCCCCGACGATGAGCTGCCTCATCGTCGAGGCGCACGTCCGCGAAGGAGCCGAGATCGCACGGCGCGAGAAGCTGCCGACGGTGATCCTGTCCGCAATCTTGCAACACCACGGAACGACGCTGATGAGCTTCTTCTATCACAAGGCCAAACAGGCGGACCCCGACGCGGAGGAGCGCGATTTCCGGTATCCTGGCCCCAAGCCGCGCTCGAAGGAGACGGCGGTGCTCATGCTCGCGGACGCCGTGGAAGCCGCGGCCCGCTCCCTGACGGAGCCGACGCCGAGCCGCATCCGAGGCGTGGTGACCCGCATCCTCGACGCCCGGGTGGAGGACGGCCAGCTCGATGAAAGCCCGATCACGTTCGAGGACCTCGCGAAGATCCGCGAGAGCTTTATCCCCATCCTCACCGCGCTCTTCCACGCGCGGGTCCATTACCCGGGCGCGCCCGCTTCCGAAGAGCGGCGGCGACCTCTCGAGGAGCGGGGACGTTCCAACGACGAGCGTCGCCTCTACGGAGAGAAATCACGGCTTAAGATCGACCACTCTTAAGGCGCTTCTCCGGCGCGCGCTCCGGATCCTGGGCTTTCCTCGCGCCTCCGTCTCCCTCGTCTTGACCAGCGACGAGCGGATCCGGGCTCTGAACCGTGACTTCCTCGAAACGGACCGCCCCACCGACGTCCTTTCCTTTCCGCTCGCCGATCCGAGCGACCTCGAGGATCGCGGCCGCGCTCTGTTCCTGGGCGAGATCTACATCTCGGTCGACACCGCGCGCGCCCAGGCGCGGGCCGCCCGGAGGCCCTATCGTCGGGAGGTCGCGCACCTCGCGATCCATGGGCTCCTTCATCTCCTCGGTTACGATCACGCGAGCGCGGCCGCGCGCCGCCGCATGACCGCGATCGAGTCGCGCCTCTTGCGTGAGGCCGCCCCGATGCTATGATGGCCGGACCGGCGCGCCGCGAACATTCACCCGAACCCCCCAATCCATGAATCCACCGCTCACCAAACCTTCCGCATGGGACCGCGTCCGCAATGCCTTCTTCACGGGCCTCCTCGTGCTCGGGCCGGCGGCGATCACGGTCTACGTCGTGTGGCGGCTTTTCGTCTTCGTCGATCATCTTCTCGGCACGACCCTGCGCGGCGGGTACATCCGGCCCGGCGGGATCCCTGGGATCGGGTTCCTCACCGTGCTCGTGATCATCCTCGTCGTCGGGTTCCTCGCGAATAACTTCCTGGGGCGCCAGGTCGGAAGCATCTTGGAAGCGATGGTCATGCGCCTGCCGCTCTTCCGAGGCTTCTACGCCACGGTGAAGCAGGTGGGGGAAGCTCTCCTCGGGGAGAAGCGGGACGCCTTTCAGCGCGTCGTGCTGATCGAGTTCCCGACGCCCGGCCGCTACGCGATCGCTTTCGTGACCGCGTCCCCCGCGAGCGGGGTGATCCAGCCGAACGGGAGGCCGCTGGTTGGGGTTTTTCTGCCCCACGCGCCGAATCCGACGTCGGGCTTTCTTCTCTTCTGTCCTCCCGAGAGCTTGATCCCGACGACGCTCAAGGTGGAACAGGCGCTCAAGATGGTGGTCTCCGCGGGGGTCGTGAGCCCGGGTCAGGGAGCGGATTAGTCATGGCCATCGTCCAATCCGAAGCGCTCGTGCTCCGCTCCTTCCGCCTCGGGGAAACGAGCCTCATCGTCTCCCTTTTCACGCGCGAGTTCGGCCTGCTCCGCTGCGTGGCGAAGGGAGCCCGCGGGTCGAAGAGCCGCTTCGGCGCCTCGCTCGAGCCGGGCGTGAGGGTGAACGCGGTCGTCTACCGAAAGCTTTCCCGGGATCTCCAGCTTCTCTCCAAGACCGATATCGTGGAGGCGCTCCCGGCGCTCTGGGA
>Ga0075424_100005861_pt1 | contig 11781 bp, 8 predicted proteins | sample SoiMethybrSBSTD3_FD_75301 | JGI IMG/M metagenome (GOLD analysis project Ga0075424, IMG submission 75301) | Bulk soil microbial communities from a Populus tree surrounding site in Tennessee, USA - Soil MetaG P. TD hybrid SBSTD3 | ecosystem: Environmental > Terrestrial > Soil > Tree plantation... | reverse complement strand
GCTGTGGATCGAGGAGATGCCGGCCATCCCGCTCTACCAGCAGATCGACCTCTATGGCGCCAACAAGCGCCTGACCTGGAAGGCGCGTAGCGACGAGCTCATCAAGGCCTACGACATGTCGATCAAGTAGAATCGAGGGGTGCCACGGCTCCGCCGGGGCGCCCCGAGCCCGGGGGGCTTGGGGGCCATGTCGGGGCCCCCATGGAAATAGTCATGCGGCCGTAATTCAGTGGCAGAATGCCAGCTTCCCAAGCTGGACGTCGCCGGTTCGAATCCGGTCGGCCGCTCCAACGCGTCAGGGGGCTACAGGTGATCCTGTAGCCCCCTGATTATTTTCGGGCCGGCGCGGCGTCAGCGCTTGCGACGCGGGCGGGGCGAAGGCTTCAGGCGGACGGCGTCGATGTCCCACGGCGGCGGCTCGATGCGCTTGGGCCCGGGCGGCCGCTTGGGCCGCGCATCGCGGGGTATCGCCGCGGGCGGTACGCCGAAGACATTCCTGATCTGCCGGCGCCCAAATGCTCTCGCCACGGCGGGGATGCTAGCAGACCTCGGCGATTCGCGGGATGCCGGGAGTTCTACGGGCAGGTGGTGGCGCCGGGAGTCGAGGCGACGGTGCCGTCGCCGCTGCCGCAGATGCGGAACATGCCCGCGGCGTCGCTCGTGTACGTGTAGCTCGCGCCAGTGCCGGTCCAGCCCGACGGCAGCGTGGGCAATGCGTTGAGGAACGGGCCGGCGACGGCGTTCTGGGCATTCGTCTGCTGCAGCATCAGCACCGCCGGCAGAGCCCCGGACTGGTTGTTCGTCATCGGGCACGTGCCAGTGCTGGCGGTGTTGTCGGGGAGCCCGCCGCAGTGCGCCTGGTAGATGCTCACGGCGGAGGCCAGCGCCCGCGTATCGGCCTGGGCCTTGGCCACGCGCGCACGCGTCTGCGTGTTCGCATAGAGCGGCACGGCGATCGTGGCGAGAATCCCGATGATCGCCACCACGATCAACAGTTCGATCAGAGTGAAGCCGCGCTGACGCTGCATTGCGCCCCTCCCACACGGGCCGGTGCAGGTGGGTGCAGGGGTGGTGCCACATCCCCGCACGCGCCGTCCGGCTAGAGACGACGCGAACTTACCACGAAAGCTTCAGATCACGTGTGATGTCAGGCTTAACCCTGGTGGTCAGTTCCTTGGCGAAACGCGTCAGTGCCCGGGTGACCCCCGGCCGCTCGGGCCGACTTGCTCGGTAATCTCCGGCGCCACGGGCTTGACAGGCCCTGTTGGCGTCGCGCTATATGCGGGAGCCATGGATCTGGCCCTCCGCGATCAGGTCGTGCTCGTCACGGGCGCCGGACAGGGACTCGGCCGGGCGATGGGGCTCGCCTTCGCGCGCGAAGGCGCACGCGTCGCGTTCCACTATCACGCTTCCGCCGACGGCGCGCGCGCCGCCGCCGCGGAGGCGAGCGCCCTCGGCGTGCTGGCGATGGCGGTGGGTGCGGATCTCCGCGCGGATCCCGCGGTGGCGGATGCGGTCACGGAGGTCGAGCGCACGCTCGGGCCGATTGCCGTGCTGGTCAACAACGCCGCGGCCACCCGGCGGCAGCGCTTCCTGGAGTCGAAGCCCGAGGACTGGCAGGCGCAGGTCGACGTCACGGTCACCGGTACGCTGCGCATCACGCACGCCGTGGCCACGCGGATGGCGGCGCGCAAGAGCGGGGCGATCGTGAGCCTCATGGGTGACTCCGGCCGCGTGGGCGAGTCCGGCCTGCTCGTCACCGCCACGGCTCGTGCCTCCACCGTGGGCCTCACACGCTCGCTGGCCCGGGAGCTCGCGCGCGACGGCATCCGCGCCAACTGCGTGTCGATCGCGCTCGTCCGGACCGACAACCTTGCCGCGCATGCCGGCGGCGCCGAGGACGAGCGCATGCAGCGGATCCTCGCGCAGTACCCGTTGCGCCGGCTCGGCCGCCCCGACGACGTCATCCCGATGGTGCTGCTGCTGGCCTCGCCGCTGTCGTCGTGGATCACCGGCCAGGTGATTTCCGTCAACGGCGGCTACGCCATGGTCTGATGGCCGCCGACGACTTCCAGCCCGCCGCGCCGTTCGGCGCGCCCGTGCGCCGGCGCGAGGATCCGCGGCTGCTCACCGGGCGCGGGCGCTACGTGAGTGACGTCGAGCTCCCGCGCCTGCTCCACGTGGCCTTCGTCCGCAGCACGCACGCCCACGCCCGCCTGCGCGGGGTGGACACGCGGACCGCGGCCCGGATGGACGGCGTGGTCGCGGTCGTGACCGGCCATGACGACGCCGTCGCCCGCATCCGGATCCGCGCGCGCTCCGCGCTGCCGGGCTACGTCGAGACCGAGCAGCCCCTGCTCGCGTGGCCGATCGTGCGCCACGCCGGCGAGGCAATCGCGGCCGTCGTCGCCGCCGACCGCTACATCGCCGAGGACGCCGCCGCACGCGTCGTCGTGGACTACGCGCCGCTCCCCGCCGTCGTCGACGTGGTGGACGCCGCCCGCGACGGCGCGACGCTCGTGCACGAGGCCATGGCGGGCAACCTCTTCCTCACGCGCCGCTTCGAAGCAGGCGAGGTCGAGGCGGCCCTGGCGGGGGCGGCGGCGGTGGTGACGCGCACCTTCCGAACCAACCGCCAGTGCGCGGCGCCGCTCGAGGGGCGGGGCGGCGTGGCCGACTGGAACGCGGCCGAGGGCAAGCTGACGCTGTGGGCCGGCACGCAGGTGCCGCATCTGGCCCGCCATCTGCTTGCCGGCCTGCTCGCGTTGCCCGAGAGCCACCTGCGGGTGGTGGCGCCCGATGTGGGCGGCGGCTTCGGCGTGAAGGCCGTGCTCTATCCCGAGGACGTCCTGCTGTGTGTGCTGGCGCGTCGCCTCGGCCGCCCCGTGAAGTGGGTGGAGCAGCGGCGCGAGGCGATGCAGGCCTCGGCGCACGCGCGCGATCATCGCTATGCGGTCCGGGCCGGGTTCGATGCCGACGGGCGCCTGCTCGCGATGGACGTGGAGGCCGCCTGCAACGCCGGCGCGTACTCGGTGTTCCCGTGGACGGCGGGCATCGAGGCGCTGATGGCCGGCGGGCTGCTGACCGGTCCCTACAAGCTCGCGCACTACCGCTGCCGCGTGACCGCGGTGGCCACGCACACGACGCCGGCGGGCCCGTATCGCGGCGTGGCGCGGCCGGCCACGACGTTCGTGATGGAGCGCGTGCTCGATCTCGGCGCTCGCGCGCTCGGGCTCGATCCCGTGGAGATCCGTCGGGCCAACCTCGTCGGCGCCGGCGACCTGCCGTACACGGCGGCCACGCGCCTCGTGCACGACAGCGCGAGCTATCCCGTGTGCTTCGAGAAGGCCGTCGACGCCATCGACTATGCCGGCTTCCGCGCCGAGCAGGCGCGCGAGCTCGCGCGCGGGCGCTATCTCGGCGTGGGCTTCGCCGTCTACAACGAGCTCACGGGCCTGGGACAGGCGGCCTCGGCCGGCCCGCGGATGCCGTTCCGCACCGGCCACGAGGGCGCGACGGTGCGCATGGATCCCTCGGGCGCCGTCACCGTGCTGGCCGGCGTGACGTCGCAGGGGCAAGGGCTGGAGACGACCGTGGCCCAGCTCGTGGCCGCCGAGCTGACGCTGCCCATCGAGCGCGTGCGCGTGGTGCTCGGCGACACCGACGCCACGCCGTTCGGCCTGGGCGCCTTCGCGTCCCGCCAGGCGGTGATCGGCGGCGGCGCCGCGGTGCGCGCGGCGCGCGCGGTGCGCGACAAGGTCCAGCGCGTGGCCGCCCACGCGCTGGAGGCCGCTGCGGAGGACGTGACCCTCGCCGCGGGCCAGGCGTTCGTGCGCGGCGCCCCCGGCCGTGCCGTCACGCTGGCGGAGATTGCGCGGATCGCCCACCTCGAGACGCACCGGCTCCCGGCCGACCTGGAGCCCGGGCTCGAGGCGACGCGCTTCTACGATCCGATCCGCGGCACCTTCGCTGCGGGAGCCCAGGCCGCCGTCGTGGAGGTCGCGCCCGAGACCGGCACCATCACCATCCGGCGCTACGTGTGCGTCGAGGACACCGGCCGCGTGATCAATCCGCTCATCGTCGAGGGCCAGGTACAGGGCGCCATCGCGCAGGGCATCGGCGGCGCGCTGATGGAGCACCACGTCTACGACGCGAGCGGGCAGCTCCTGACCGGAACCTTCATGGAGTACGCGATGCCCACGGCCGCGACGATCCCGCGGCTCGAGATCACGCACATCGAGGAGCCGGCCGCCAACCTCATCGGCGTGCGCGGGGTGGGCGAGGGCGGAACGCTGGGGCCGGCGGCGGTGCTCGCCAATGCCGTGGCCGACGCGCTCCGCCCGCTGGGAATCGAGCCGGACGAGCTGCCGCTCAGTCCCTCGCGCGTGTGGGCGGCGAGCCGCGCGCGACGCCAGGCCACCGGCGGCCGGTAGTTCTTCCGCGGAAGAATTCGCTCGCCGCTTGACACCCGCGCGGGCCGCTGACTAGAGTTCAACGCCCGCATGAGCGCCCGCTGGATCGGCACATCGGTATCGCGCGTCGAGGACGGCCGTCTGCTCACCGGCCGCGGCACGTTCATCGACGATCATCCGCCGGTGGCCAACGCGTGCCACGCGGCCATCGTGCGCTCGCCGCACGCCCACGCGCGCATTCGCGGCTGGGACGTGAGCGCGGCGCTCGCCATGGAGGGCGTGGTGGGCGTCCTCACCGGCGCCGACGTCGCCAAGGCGTGCAAGCCGTTCGGCGTGGGCGTCACGACGCCGGTCCACTACTATCCGTCGGCCACCGACAAGGTGCGCTTCGTCGGCGAGCCCGTCGCCGTGGTCGTCGCGCGCGATCGTTACCTCGCGGAGGATGCGGCCGAGGCGGTCGTGGTGGACTACGAGCCGCTGCCGGCCGTGGTCGATCCCGAGAAGGCGCTCGAGCCCGGCGCGCCGGTGCTGCACGAGCGGGTGGGCTCGAACCTCGCCGGCAACCGGCGGCTCGTCTACGGTGATCCCGACCGCGCCTTCGCCGACGCCGAGGTCGTGATCCGCGAGCGCTTCAAGTTCCCCAAGTACGGCTCCACGCCGATCGAGACGTACGGCATCGTCGCGCGCTGGGACGGCGTGGCCGACGGCGTGCTCACGATCTGGTCCAACTTCATGGGGCCGTTCATCATGCACCCGCTGGTGGCGCGGGTGCTGGGGCTCCAGGAGAACCGGCTGCGCTTCATCGTGCCGCCGGACATCGGTGGCTCGTTCGGGATCAAGTCGTCCATCTATCCCTACATGGCGCTGATCGGCCTCTGCGCGATGAAGCTCGGCGTGCCGGTGAAGTGGATCGAGGACCGCCGCGAGCACCTGCTGGCCTCCTCCAGCGGCACCGATCGCATCGCGTGGCGCGAGCTGGCGGCGACGAAGGACGGCACGATCCTCGGCATGCGCTTCAAGTGGCTCGACAACGTCGGCGGCTACATTCGCAGCCCCGAGCCCGGCTGCAGCTTCCGGCCCACCGGAAACTTCGTGGGCCCCTATCGCTTTCAGCATCTCGAGGTCGATGCCTCCGTGGTGATGACCAACAAGAGCCTCACGGGCCCGAACCGCGGGTACGCGTGCGGCCATCTCTACTTCGAGACCGAGCGCATGATGGACCTGCTCGCCGACAAGGTCGGCCTCGATCCCGTCGAGGTGCGACGCAAGAACCTGATCGGCGCGGACAGCTTCCCGTACACGACGCCGACGGGGGGCCTCTACGACAGCGGCGACTACCAGACCACCTTCGACAAGGCGCTGGCCGTGGCCGGCTACGACGAGCTGCGCCGCGAGCAGGTGAAAGCGCGCGCGGCCGGCCGCTACTTCGGGATCGGCCTGGCGCTGGCCGTCGACCCCTCGGTCTCCAACATGGGCTATGTGGCCACCGCGCTCGACCCGCAGTTCCGCGCCAAGCCCGAGTACCTGCCGAAGTCCGGCGCCGTGGACTCGGCCACCATCAAGATCGACCCGCTGGGCCGGGTCATCGCCATCCTCGGCACGACGCCGCAGGGGCAGGGGCACCAGACGATCGTGTCGCAGATCGTGGCCGACGAGCTCGGTGTGGAGCCGCGCGACGTCACCGTCGTCGACGAGATGGACACCTTCACCCGCGTGTGGTCGATCTCGTCCGGCACCTACTCGAGCCGGTTCGGCTCGGTCGGGACCAGTGCCGTCGCGCTGGCCGCGCGCAAGCTCAAGGCCAAGCTCACGGAGTACGCCGCACACCTCATGGGGGTGACGCCGGCGGAGGTCGAGTTCCGCGACGGCGGCGTGCATCGCACCAGCGGCAAGGCCGCGCCGTATTCCATCAAGGATCTGGCCGGGCGCGCGCACTGGAACACCGAGTCGCTGCCCGACGGTATGGAGCCGGGGCTGTCGGCCACCGCGGTATTCGGCTTCTCGGTGGCCAAGGCCGTGGACGCCGAGGACCGCGTGAACTCCTCGAACACCTACGGCTTCATCGCCGAGGTCATGGCGGTGGAGGTCGATCCCGACACCGCGGCGATCACGATCGTGAAGTACGTCACCGTGCACGACGCCGGCACCATCATCAACCCGATGATCGTGGAGGGCCAGATCTACGGCGGCGCCCTGCACGGGCTGGGCGGCGCGCTCTACGAGGAGCTGGCCTACGACGACGACGGCCAGCTGCTGACCGGCACCTTCATGGATTACCTGGTCCCGACGGCCAGCGAGGCGCCGGAGATCGAGATCGCCCACGTGGTCTCGCCGTCGCCGCTCACCACGCTCGGTTCCAAGGGGCTGGGCGAGTCGTCGTCGATGACGGTCCCCGCCGTCATTGCCAACGCCGTCAGCGACGCGCTCAAGCCGCTCGGCATCGGCATCACGGAGCTGCCGATGACGCCGAGCCGCCTCCACGAATTGATGCAGCGGGCTCGATCCGGCGTATCGGAGCCACGCGGCTCTAGGCCAGGCCACCACCCGCTCCCATGAAGCCGCCCAAGTTCGACTATCACGCGCCGGCGAGCATCGACGAGGCGGTCGCGTTGCTCGGGCGCTACGGCGGCGAGGCCAAGGTGCTGGCCGGCGGCCAGAGCCTCATGCCGATGCTGAACTTCCGGCTGGCGCGTCCGGCCGCGCTGGTGGACGTCAACCGCATCGCCGCGCTCGCCTACATCCGCGAGGACAACGGCACCGTGGCATTCGGGGCGATGACGCGCCAGCGGACCATCGAGTTCTCGCCGGTGGTGGCGGCGCGCCTGCCGCTGCTGCGCGAGGCCACGCGCTGGGTCGGCCATCTGCCCATCCGCTCCCGCGGCACCATCGGCGGCTCGATCGCCCACGCCGATCCCTCGGCGGAATATCCCGCGGTGCTCACCGCGCTGGGCGGCGAGGTCGTGGTGCAGGGGCCGCGCGGCCGCCGCACCGTGAAGGCGGCCGACCTCTTCGAGACGTACCTGACCACGACGCTCGCCGCCGAGGAGCTGGTAGTGGAAGTCCGGCTGCCCGCCATGCCGGCGGGCGCCGGGTACGCCTTCGAGGAGTTCGCGCGGCGCCACGGCGATTTCGCGATCGTCGGCATCGCGGCGATGGTCGTAAGCCACGCGGGCGATCGCTGCGCGTCGGCCCGGCTGGCGAGCGCGGGCGCCGGGCCGGTGCCCGTGCGCCTGCGCGCCGCCGAGGAGATCCTCGAGCGCGACGGGCTCGGCGCCGCGGCCATCGAGGCGGCCGCCGCCCGAGCGGCCGAGCTGGTCCAGCCCGACGCCGACGTGCACGCCTCCGCCGAGTACCGGCGGCACCTCACGCGCGTGCTCACGGGGCGCGCGCTCCGGCGGGCCCTCACGGTGGCGCGCGGATGAGCGACGTCGCGGTCCGGCTCACGGTCAACGGGCAGACGCGTGAGGGCCGCTGCGCGACACGCAAGCTCCTCGTGGACTTCCTGCGCGAGGACCTCGGGCTCACCGGGACGCACGTCGGCTGTGAGCACGGCATCTGCGGCGCCTGCACGGTGCTGCTCGGCGGCGAGGCGGCGCGCTCGTGCCTGATGCTGGCGGTGCAGGCCGACGGCGCCGAGATCGTCACCATTGAAGGCCTCATGCAGGACGGCGTGCTCCACCCGCTGCAGGAGGCGTTCCGCGAGCACCACGGGCTGCAGTGCGGCTTCTGCACACCCGGCATGCTCATGACCGCGCTCGACCTGCTGCGTGTGAAGCCGGAGCCGACCGAGGCGGACGTGCGCGAGGGGCTCTCGGCCGTGCTCTGTCGCTGCACCGGCTACCATGGCATCGTCAAGGCCGTACAGGCCGCCGCGCCCAGGCTGCGCGCCGGGGACATCAAGGACGGGAGGTCCGCATGAGGCGTCGGACGTTCGTGACCGTGGTGATCGGCCTGCTCGCGCTGTCGCTGGTGTCGAGCGCCGCCGCGCAGGCGCCGATCAAGATCGGCGAGATCAACTCGTTCAGCGGCATCGGCGCGCCGTTCACCGGGCCGTACAAGCAGGCGGTGGAGATGGCGGTCGAGGACGTCAACGCCAAGGGCGGCGTGCTCGGGCGCAAGATCGAGGTGCTCTTCCGCGACGACAAGGGCCAGCCGGCCGAGGCGGTCAAGCAGGCGCAGGAGCTGGTGTCGAGCGAGAAGGTCGCGCTCATCTCCGGCACGTTTCTCTCCAACGTGGGCCTCGCGGTCTCGGACTGGGCCAAGCAGAACCAGACGCTCTTCGTGGCCGCCGAGCCGCTCACCGAGGCCATCACGTGGTCGAAGGGGCACGACCACGTCGTGCGCGTGCGGCCGAACACGTACGAGCAGGGCCGCATGCTGGCCGAGAAGGCCGGGAAGCTGAAGTACGCGAAGTGGGCGACCATCGGGCCGAACTACGAGTACGGCAAGCGCGCGTGGGAGACCTTCCGCGACCGGCTCAAGCAGATCAAGCCGGACGTCCAGGTCGTGGGCGAGCACTGGCCCACGCTCGGCAAGCTCGAGGCCGGGCCCTTCGTGACCGCCATCCTCAACCAGAACCCCGACGCCCTCTACGTCTCGCTCTTCGGCAGCGACTGGCTGGCCTTCGTCCGCGAGGCGCAGAAGCGCGGGCTCTTCCAGAAGATGTTCGTGGTGGGCATCCTGCTCGGCGAGCCGGAGTACATCGACCCGCTCAAGACCGAGGCGCCCGAGGGCATGCTGGTGACCGGCTATCCCTGGTACGACATCGACGCCCCGGCCCACAAGGACTTCGTCGCGCGGTTCACCAAGAAGTACGACCACAACCCGGTGCTGGGCTCGCTGGTCGGCTACATCACGTATCTCTCGATCTTCGAGGCGATCCGCAAGGCCGGCTCGACCGACACCGACAAGCTGGTCGCCGCCTTCCGCGGGCTCAAGGTCGAGACCCCGATCGGGCCGATCAGCTATCGCGCGTCCGACGGGCAGTCGACGATGGGCGCGTGGGTCGGCACCACCAAGGTCGACGCCAAGCGCGGCGTCGGCATCATGGTCAACCACGAGTACGTGTCCGGCGAGAAGGTGCTGCCGTCCGACGACGAAGTGAAGAAGATGCGCAGCGGCAACTGAGCGCCGGGGACGCCCCATGCGTGTTCCGCATGCGGAGTTCCTTGCCCTCGACCTCGAGGCGCATGCGCTCCTGAAGGACGTCCCCCTGCGCGACGTCTCCGCCGTCGACCTGCCCGGTGGCGGTGACGAGCGCACGATCGCCGACGTCCGGCGGCTGATGGAGGCGGGGAGACGAGCGTCGCCGCCCTCCGTCCGCATGCTCGTGGGGCTGCGCCGGCTCCTCGGACGGATCTTCGGCTGGGACGGCGAGCCGCCCCCGCCCGCCTATGCGAGCCGCCTGAGCGACGATCAGCGCCGGCGCTCCCTGTCCCCGATCGGGCAGATGTCGGGGCCGCTCCGGCTGCTCTACGAGTTTCCGTACGAGATGCTCGCCGAGGCGAGAAACGCCACCGTGCACGCCTTCAGCTGCATGGCGCTTCGCCGGTCTCCCGGCGGCTACCGCCTGTACTGGGCGATCTACGTCGAGAACGTCTCCGCCTTCACGCCCCTCTACATGGCCGCGATCGAGCCGTTCCGGCGCTTCGTGGTCTACCCGGCGATCCTCGAGTCGATCCGGGCGGCCTGGGCCCCGCGCTGATCTTCCTGCAGCTTCTCTCGGGGCTCGCGCACGCGATGGTGCTCTTCCTCATCGCCTCCGGGCTCTCGCTGATCTTCGGCGTCACCCGGATCGTCAACTTCGCCCACGGCTCGTTCTACATGCTGGCGGCCTACATGACCTATTCGCTGGCGGCCGCGCTCCCGCTGGGGCCGGCGGCCTTCTACGTCGCGGTGGTGCTGGCGGCGCTCGCCACGGGCCTCATCGGGCTCGGTGTCGAGGTCACGCTGCTGCGCCGTGTCTACCGGGCGCCCGAGCTGTATCAGCTGCTGGCGACGTTCGCGCTGGTGCTGGTGGTGTCGGACGTCGTGGCGCTCGTGTGGGGGCGGGAGAACAAGACGGGGCCGCCGGCGCCGGGACTGGCGGGTTCGGTGCGGATCCTGGGCCAGCTCTTTCCCTCCTACGACCTGGCCCTCATCGCGGTGGGGCTGATCGCGGCGCTGGCGCTGTGGTGGCTCTTCCACCGCACGCGCTGGGGCGTGCTCATCCGCGCCGCCACGCTCGATCGCGAGATGGTCGCGGCGCTCGGCGTCGATCAGCGCCGCCTCTTCACCGCGGTATTCGTGCTCGGCTCGGCGCTGGCCGGTCTCGGCGGTGCGCTGCAGGTGCCGCGGCAGGCGCTCACCAACGTGATGGACACCACGATCATCACCGAGGCCTTCGTCGTCGTCGTCATCGGGGGCATGGGCTCGCTGCCCGGCGCGCTGCTGGCCGCGGTGCTCATCGGCGTGGTGGATGCGCTCGGTGTGCTCTGGCTGCCGCAGGCCTCGCTCGTGATGACGTTCGTCGTCATGGCGGTCGTGCTGATCGCCCGGCCCTGGGGCCTGCTCGGCCGCCCCGAGACGCAGCTCCGCGGGCCGACCGGCGCTCCCGCGGCGGAGATCACGCTGGACCGGCGCTGGGCGCTCGCGGCTCTCGTGCTCCTGCTGGCCGCGCCGGCGGTGCTGCCGCGCTTCTGGGTGCTGGTCCTCGTGGAGATCCTCGTCTACGCGCTCTTCGCCGCCAGCCTCCACCTGCTCATGGGCACCGGCGGCATGGTCTCGTTCGGCCACGCCGTCACGTTCGGCCTCGGCGCCTACGCGGCGGCGCTCTTGGTGCAGGGGGCCAGGGTGCCGATGCTGCTGGCGTTCGCGGCGGCGCCGGTGGCGGCCGCGCTCGGCGCCGCCCTCATCGGGTTTTTCGCGGTACGGCTCACCAGCATCTACTTCGCGATGCTGACGCTGGCCTTCTGCCAGATCGCCTACGCGATCGTGCACCAGTGGTACGACGTCACCGGCGGCGACAACGGCGTGCTCGGCGTGTGGCCGCCGCGCTGGCTGGCCGATCCGGCGCGCTACTACTACGTCGCGCTGGTGGCCTGCGCCGGCGGCATCGCGCTCCTGGCCGTGGCCGGCCGCGCGCCCTTCGGGCTCACGCTGCGGGCGGTCCGCGATCACGCGCGGCGCGCCGAGGCCAGCGGGATCGATGTCCGCCGCCACCAGTGGCAGGCGTTCGTCCTCTCGGGCTTCCTGGGAGGACTGGCTGGCGCCACCTTCGCGTTCCTCAAGGGCAGCGTGTTCCCCAACTCCCTGACGGTGGCGACCTCCGTGCAGCCGCTGGTGATGGTGCTGCTGGGCGGCGTGGGCGCGCTGGCGGGCGCGCCCATCG
>Ga0075424_100005860_pt1 | contig 11782 bp, 10 predicted proteins | sample SoiMethybrSBSTD3_FD_75301 | JGI IMG/M metagenome (GOLD analysis project Ga0075424, IMG submission 75301) | Bulk soil microbial communities from a Populus tree surrounding site in Tennessee, USA - Soil MetaG P. TD hybrid SBSTD3 | ecosystem: Environmental > Terrestrial > Soil > Tree plantation... | reverse complement strand
GGCATGGAGACGGTCCCGCACTGGAGCGGCGGCACCGCGATGCGGGCCGTTTCCGAGTGGTCGATCCGGTAAGGCGCCCCCGGTCAGGGCTTGCTATTCAGCGAAGAGTTCCGGATCGCGTCGGCGAGGTCGAGAAGCGCAAGGACATTGGCCTCCGCCACCATGAACCTCGCTCGCGCTTCGGGTTCCGTCACTTCGCGCATTGCGCGCCCGGCATGTCGGAGGCTCGCCATGGCACGCTCGTTGAGCGCGCGCCGCGCCTTCTCCGCCTTCTCCTCGGCGCCCACGGCGTGCGTATCCGGCTCCTTCTTCGCCATCGAACCACTCTCCTCGTGTCATTCAGGGGTGTTGGACCGATCGAGCGGATCGTAATGGGAGCAACACAGACGGCGGCCCGACTGCAATGACCTCCGTGCTCTTTCTGATGCGAAACCCCACGCACGCGGGCAACTTCGAGCCGCTGCTCCGGGCACTGGCGCGACGCGGCATCGACACCACCGTGGCGTTCGAGGAGCGCAAGCCGGGTGACGACCACGCCGGCCTCGAACTCGTCGAGCAGCTCTGCGCTGAGTGTGGCGGAGTTCATCACGACGCGGTCCTTCCCCTGCCGAGGGGCCCGCGGGCGGCCGCCCGCCTGGCGCTCGAGGCAGTCCAGGACTACCTGTGGTACTTCGAACCGCCATTCGAGCGCGCCACCAAGCTGCGGGCCCGCATCCTCCCGCGACTGCCGCCTCGCGCCGAGCGCGCCGTCGCTGCGGCTCTGGCTATGGTGCCGGGGACACGTCGGGCTTTGGCCGCAATCGCGCGCAGCGTGGCCGCGCGCATGGGACCCGACTCGCGCGCACTCGAGCAGCTGCGACGGCGCAGACCGGACCTGGTCATCGTCTCTCCGCTGGTCCACCCCCGCTCCCGCCAGAACGACTGGGTGCTTGCCGCGCATGAGCTAGGGATCGCGACGATGCTCTGCATTCACGGCTGGGACGACCTCACGAGCAAGGGCCGGATCCATCCGCCGCTCGACCGAATCGCGGTGTGGAACGAGGCCCAGTGCGAGCAGGCCATCGCCCACGGCGCCGCCCGGGACCGGATCAGAGTGGTGGGCGCGTGGCCCTACGACCACTGGTTGGAGTGGCAGCCCTCGCGCTCCCGCGACGAGCTTTGCCGGCAGCTCGGCCTGCCGGACGGCAGAGCGCTGATCCTCTATGCGTGCTCCTCGCGGTTCATCGCCCCGCGCGAGGTGCCTGCCGTGGCCGAGTGGATCGCCGCGCTGCGTGCCTGCGACGATCCGCGCGTTGCCGAGGCCAACGTGATCATCCGGCCCCGGCTCAGCACCGACGGCTGGGCGGATCGGCCGCTGAACGGCCTGCCGGGCGTGTCTGTCTTCCCGTCCCACGGCGTGGACCCCGTCGACGACGCTACGCGCTCCGACTACTTCGACTCGATCGTGCTCGCGGACGCCGTCGTGGGTGTCAACACCTCCGCGCTTCTCGAGAGCGCAATCCTCGACCGCCGTGCGCTCGCCTTTCCGCCGCCGCGTTTTCGCTCAACCCAGGAGGCCCTACCGCACTTCCGCCAGCTCTTGCCGCCGGACGGGGCCGTGGAGGTGTCACGCTCGATGGCGGAGCACCTGGGCCAGCTGAGCCACGCGCTCGCCCAGCCGGGCGCCGGCGCGGCTGATCGCCGCCGATTCGTGACGCGGTTCATCCATGCCGGTCCGCCCGACCCACCGGCAGCCGAGCGGTTGGCCTCGGTCGTCGAGGAGGTGCTTGACTCCTCTGCCGCGCGGCGGGGTGCGGCGCGTACCGCGGCTGTACGATGACGGCGGAGCCGAGGGCCCATGTCGACGGCGCAGAGGCGAAGGGTGGATAAGGCCAAACGCTTGGCGTACTTCGATGACGCCGCGCGGTACACGCCGTATCTGGCGACCTCGGCGGGCGGCGGCCTCTTCCTGGTCAAGACCGAGGACAAGCACATCGCCCGGTCGCTGTTCGGCAAACAATCTCGCGGCGAGCTGGCGGTGCTCGGGCGGGCAGCTGCGGCCATTCGCGGGCTGTTCGGAGACCAGTACGCGTCAAGGAGTGTCCTCGTCGACGTTGGCGCAAACATCGGCACGACGACGATCCCGGCGGTGCTCTCGGAGGGCTTCAGTTCGGCGGTCGCGATCGAGCCGGAGCCCGAGAATGTGCGGGTGCTGCGCCTCAACGTGCTCCTCAACAGTCTCGAAGATCGGATCACGGTGCTGCCGGTCGCGGCCTCGCACGAGGTCGGCGAGTCCGAGCTCGTGGTCACGCCCGACCGCGGCGGCAAGCACTGGCTCGCCGCCGACCCGACCAAGCTGGATCGGAAGCGGTCGGGGCGTGAGAACGAGACGCTGACGGTGAAGACGGTCACCCTCGACCATCTCGTCGACACGGGTGTCGTCGACACCGAGCGGACCGGGCTCCTGTGGATCGATGCGGAGGCCCACGAAGGGCACATCCTTGCGGGCGCTTCGGCGCTGCTCGAGAAGGGGACGCCGATGGTCTTGGAGTGGAACCCCTCGAACCTCGACCGGGTGGGGGATCGCGGCCGGCTGCAAGACGCCGTTGTGGAGCACTACACCCACTTCGCCGACATGAACCGCAACCCGAACCCCGAGCAGCCGACCTTCCCGCTGCAGACGGCCGATCGACTCCCCGCGTATGCCGAGCGGTTCCTCAACCCCATGAATGTCTCGAGCAAGACCGACATCCTTGTCCTTCGCCTCAGCTACGAGCAGTCGGCTGGCATCAGGAGCCTCGACGAGGTCGCCCGACTTCACTGCGTCTCCGACGAGGACGAGGATCCCGCCGGCGACGAGCTCCGTCTCGGCCGGGCACGCATGCTCAAGCGATTGCTCCGTCGCAATTGACCCCCGGCGAGGTGGCTGGCGCCGTTGGACCTCCCTGGCCAGGGAGCGCCACGATCTCGCGTCGGACTACCGAGGCGCGTCGCGCGGCGGCTCGATCCCCTCCGCTGGAACCTCGACGATCCAAGTCGGAAAGCTCTCGACGACGGAAGGGCCCTCTGTCGCGTGGACGGCGATGCCGCGCTCGTTGAAGAACTCGTCCACGGCGGACTTGACATAGAACTCGCCCTCCGGGAAGTCGCCGTCCACGTAGTCGTGCCCGGCGAGGATCCCGCCGGGACGGACCTTGGCGCACCACGCCGCGAGGTCCTCCTTGACCGACTGGTAGTCATGTCGCGCATCGATGTATGCGAAGTCGAGGCTGTGATCCGAAACCTGCCTCGCCGCCTCCATCGAGGTCGTGCGCCAGATAGTGCTGCGGTCACCGTACGGAGACAGCCGGTCACGGGTGATCTCGTAGTAGCGCTCGAACTCGTCCTGCGACACATTGGAGCGGTCGACGTACTCCTCCCGATCCACCGACAGCCAGGGGTCGATCGAGATCAGCTCCGCGCCGCGCCAGTTGCGAAGCAACTCATCTGAGTACTTCCCGGTCTTGACCCCGATCTCGACGCCCTTTCCGACGAGACCGCGGGCATTCAGCAGGGCAGGAAGCTCATCGCGCGCTGGGACTCGCGTGATCGTTGTCTTGTACGTGAAGCGATACCGCCGGTTGTAGGTCCGGCGCGCTGAGCGGCGCGCCTGCTTGAGGCCACGCCGGACTGCCCGAGCGCGCGCTCGCATCCGTTTGCCCATGCGTCCGCGGAGGGTCTTGCGGCGGCCGTGGCCGCCCTGCTCCGGGGCTGCCTGGGTCTTCGTTTTCGGCTGCCCCGTTTTGCTGGCCTCCGACTTCTCGACGTCCGCCTTACCCGCGTCGACCTTCTTCTCGTGGGCTCTCCTGGCCTTCGGATTCGCCTTCGCATGTCCCTCGCGCTCATTCTCACGCGCGTGCTCCTTCGCGGCGCGCGCCTCCGCCTTCTGAAGCTTGACGCGGCGGGCCCTTTCCTTCTCCTCCAGTTTTTCCGCCTTCGCCTTCTCCTTGGCCTGAAGCTTGGTTTGCATCTCGGCTTCGCGGTGCCGTTGTCGCCGGATCCGCCTTCGGTCGTGCGACCAGTTCCTCACCGCCCGCACGGTCGCGCGCGGCCGTAGAAGCAGCAGCAACAACCACAGGAGGGGCGTGAGGAGCAAGAGGATCGGCCTCAGCACCATGCCCCGACGACTGCGGGGCACTGAGCGCGGTGCGGTCCCCTCGATCGCCCCGACCACACCCTGCGCGGACGACACGTGGGCATCATCGGGTACCGCAACGACGCGGTCGGCCGGAAGCCCCTGAAGCTGAACCGCCTCATCGGCCTGGGACCGGGTGGGAACGATCGTCAGGGTCGGGACGTCGCGGATCGCTCCCTTCGCCCGCAGGTCGTCGCGGCCGGCGACAACAAGGACGGAGGGAATCCCCTGCGCCTCGGCGCGGCGAACGTAGTCGCCTTGGACCGAGCCGAAGTCGACCAGCGGCGACACGAGCATGACGTCCGGGCTCTGCTCGGAAACGAAGGACTTGATCCAGCGCGGCACGGGCATCGCTCCGTCGAGACGGCGCAGCACCCAGTCGAGCGCGTCGCGGGCCCACGACCACCGGAACGGCGGGCGGGCGAGCACAGCCAGCAGCAGACGCGGCGCGCACCGTCGCGCGCCGTCGCGCAGGGCGTCATCGTCGGCGTACTCGGGCTCGAGGTAGCGGAGATAATCAACGCCACGTCGAACCGAGTTGGCCGGGATGCCCCAGACGCCCTGGCGGCGGGGTAGTGCGACGTGCCGAAAGCTGCCGTGACGCGCGCCGAGGTCCTCGAGAGTCCGTGCGGCATCTGGTACGCGGCCCCGGCGTTCGTAGTCAAGAGCTAGGTGCACCTGATGGCCGCGGTCAAGGAGGGCCAGGAGAAGTGTCTGGAAGTTCGCCAAGTGCTCACTGCCCTCCAAGAAGAAGAGCACGCGTAGCTTGCGTGAGGCCCCGTCCTCCGACCTCGCCCGGCTAACGTCAGTGGCGGTCGACATCGCTCGCACCTCCCGTGTTCGTCGTCCCAACCGGCAGACCTCACCCGCCCGGCGGCATCCGCGCCTGCGAGGCGGCTAGCCTATAGCCGACGAGCCCGTGCGCGAAGGTCGCTTGGCGTTGCCCTACGACGCCGACCGTGCGTCCGAGGACGACGGCGCTGACCGGCTATCGCTGGTGCCGCGGCTCTGCCGCCGCCGCTGAGAACCCTTGGTTGCTCCCTGGTCCTCAGGCTGCTCGGATCGGAGTCGATCGCGGCGCGCCTTGATCTCTCCGGCAAGGCTGCTAGCACGCTGGAGCCTTCGATCGTCGAGCCGGACCAGCAGGACGTCTGTGTGCTGTGGGCGATCAATGCCGCCGAGCTTTGCGGCGTGGTCGGCAAGCTCGGAGACGGGCCACACCTCGAGCCGGGGCGTCCCGTCCATCTCCTTGCGGCGGCGGACGTCGATGAAGTGGCTGTAGTGGGCAGTCGTCAGCTCCCGAACCAGGCCCGCGTCTCCCCGCTGCTCGAACGCCACGGGATCGATCTCCATCACAACCGGTACCCCGCCCTCGAGCACTCCGGCGGCTCCTTTGAGGACGTGGCCCTCGTGCCCCTCGGTGTCAATCCAGATCAGCCCCAACGCCGCGGGGTCGATCACTCCATCGGCGACCAGGCCGTCGAGCGTGGCGGTCTCGATCTGCACCGTTCGTGTAGGTGGCGGCTCCTCGATCGCCAGCTCGTGCGCCGTTTCTGCGCGCGCAGCCTCGACGGCCGCGAGACGTTGAGCGTCGAGCGCGATCCAGCTGGACCCGCCGTTTTCCTCGTGGACGACGAGGGTGGCACGGCCGGCCTCGTTCGAGACCCCGACCGGGAGTGCCCGCACGCGGTCGGCGAGGCCGTTCAACGCCAGGTTGGTCTGGAGCAGCCGGAAGTTGCCCTCTTCCGGTTCCAGGCACACAGCGGAGGCGAAGGCGTGGGACCGCAAGGCCGAGACGGTGGTCGTGCCGATGTTCGCTCCGACATCGACGAGCGCACGATCCGCAACGCCCTCGTGTCCGAGCAGCACCTCCAGCGCCATGACCGTAATGCCCAGCACGCGGAACTCAGGCCGCGCGCGCTTGACAAACAGCCCCCGGCCGATGTGCCGGTCGGCCGTCGCCACGACGAACGCGCCTTCGGGGGTGTCGACGCCGACGTACTCCGTCCAATGGCAGGCCTCGTCGAACCACGCCATCCGCGCGGAGCGCCCTTCAGGGATCGGCTCGGCCGGCGGCGGCGGTGGCGCGAGGCCAAGAATCTTGGCGAGTTCCTCCGGAGGCACCTTTCCCCGATCGGCACGGCGCGCACGCCGCGCGGCTTGCGCCTCCTGCTTGGTCGGTCGTCGCGCGTGACGGCGCGCGCGGCGGGCGGCTCGGGCCTCCTGCTTGCTCGGCTTCGGCACCGCGGGTAGTCTAGTCCGGCGCGTCAGCGCTCGCGACGCGGGAGACCGAGGCGATCGCGAAGCCGAAGCCGGCCGCCGCGCGCCTCCACGAGTCGGCGCTCGAGCTTGACCATCCGTTTCAGCGTCGCCGCGTGACGGCGACGTTCCTTCTCGAGCTCCGCCCTCGCCTCCGCGAGGCGACGCTCGGCCACGAGCATCGCGGCCCTGAGCTGTGTTGCGTTGTGCCACCCACGCGCCATGTGGTGGACACCGAATGCCCGCTCGTGCTCCTCCGGCGTGGACGGGAAAAACGCTGCCGGCTCCAGCGTCTTGACGTCGGGATAATCAGGGACGAGCCGGCGGAGGAGCGGCGGTCCGGCGGACTCCTTGATCGAACGGGGTGCCCACGTCGTCCAATACACCTGTATCGGCTGCAGCTCGCGGAGCGCCTGGTGGAGTAGCGGATGCCCTGGCGCGGAAGCGATCAGCGTGTTCGTCATCCGTCCTGGCTTGATCGATACGCCGACGAACCGCTCACCGTCCAGAAGCGGATCGATCGCACGCAGACACTCGAGATCGGTGTCGGCGTACACACCGCCGTGCTGGTAGAGGATCTCGAGTCGCAGGATGTCGGCGCGCTCGACCGGGGCGCGCAGGCGCTCGAGGACCTCCGGGCGGATCGGATCCGCTGGGAGCCCCTGCTCGGTCCACATCCGATGTTCCCAATTGGGATGGTGGCGCTTCCAGGACGCAATCCAGGGACGATGGTCCCTGGGCAAGGGATCCGGCCCCAGCCAGATCTGGTGGATGATCCGGGGGATGTTGGCCGTGGTGCTAGCCCGCCGTCGCGAGGTTCCGCAATCTGCCGAGGACGGCATCAGCGAGCTCGGGGCTCATCCCCTCTTCGGTGATGAGCCAGTCGCGCATCGCCGGGTCATCGGGCCCACCCTTGATCAGGTCGACGTTCTGGGCGTAGAAGTCGGCATACCAGCGGGCTTCGTACTCGCGCACCTCCGCTTCGGATAGGTCCGCTGGCAGACGCCTGCTCTCTTCAGCCACCTTGTCGGCCCACTGCTCAAGCCGTTCCAGATCTTCATTCTCGGCCAATGGGCTCACCCCTTTCCTAGCGCCGTCGGCACTGCGTCCAGGTACGCCCTTACGAAAGCGCATAGGCCGACTGCTCCGAAAGTCCATCCGCTGCGATCTTGGGCGTGAAGTTCCGTAGCGTGAGGGCCGCAAGCGACGCCGGGGTCGAGTAGTTGTAGACCGCCATCACCCGAGCGCGGGAGCCGGTGGCGTACCCACCGCGGTGAAACCCGCTCGTGTTGCAAAGTAGCATTGACCCCTCGGGCCCGGTAAAGGCGATCTGCGCGGACTTCGGGACGCGCTCCTCGAACTCGTCCTGAGGCGGGTACAGGTCGTTGCTGACCGGCCGCCAAGGCCACGCGCTGCCGTACGGACCCTCCACCGTGCTCCCCGGCACGTACTCGAGAGGCCCCGTGTCCTCGTCGACGTCAACGAGGTAAATGAACACCTTCACCAGCCGCTCGTCGTTGTAGTCCCGATGCCAACGCTGCGATGACACGCGGTCGACTCCGGGCGACGCCGGGGGTGTGTACCAGAGGTCGACGTACGTGAGCTTCGACCAAAGCCCGAAGTAGGAGTTGACGATGTCAAGCATGCGGTCGGAGATCCCGAGTCGCAGCCACGGGTCGTCCGCACCCAGCATCGGCACGTCCTTGCCGAACAGGCGCATGATGTAGTCGCCCTTCCCAAGCCCCCGTTCGCGCTTCTTGCCCTTCTTGGCCCTCGCCTCCTCCTTGGCCTGGCGCTTTGCGATCTGCCCCTCGATGCGCTCGACGAAGCGCTCGCTATCGGCCTGCAACTCGGGCCATGAGAACCATTCCTCGCCGGCGAAGAATTCGGTGACCGGCACCATCGAGTAGCCCCGCGCTTCGAGTCCGCCGATCATCTCGTTCTGTTGGCCGTCGAGCACAGGACGGTGCTCGGCGAAGCTCCGGCGGCTCGGCGGGTTGCTCAGCACGTCGTCGTGCAGGCGGTAGGACTGTCGCGCCGCGAATCGGCTCATCTGCTCCATCCCCACACCCAGAGTCGTGCCCTTCAGTTCCTTGGAGCGCGTGGCGAGTGGACTCGACTTCCAGTGCATCTATGCCTCCTTGTTCACCTTCACGATTGGCCAGGTTCAACTCGTCCGGCGCAGCCAGCCACGCATGGCTCGCCGCTCGGCCTTCGAGGGACGCGCAGCCTGCGCCGGTTGGGGTTCGGTTGGACGCGGCTTCTGCCGCTTCTCCTTCGGCGCGTCACGGGTCTTGCTTCGTCGCCCTTCGAGCTCGGCGAGACGCTGTTTGGTGGCCTCGTGGGCGCGTTGCTCTTTGGTAAGCAAGATCCGCGTCCGCTCCAGGCGTTTCTCAGCCCGGAGCATCGCTGCCCGCAGCGTCGTGGTGTTGTGCCACACGCGCGCCATGTGATGGACGGCAATCGCGTGCTCCCGTTCCTCCGACGTGGAAGGGAAGAACAAGGATGGCTCCAGCAACGCGATGTGGGGGAAGTCCACGACAAGACGCTCGAGCAAAAGAGGCCCCGCGACCTCCTTGAGCCGTTCGGACGAGTTGGTCCAGTACATGTCCATCGGGTGCACCTCTTGGAGAGCGCGTTTCAACAGCGGATGCTTCGGGATCGCCGCGATCGCTGTGTTGGTGATCCGTCCGGGCTTGTGGCACACGCCGACGAACTCCTCGCCGTCCAGGAACGGGTCCAGGGGCCGCAGGCATTCCAGATCAGTGTCGAGGTAGACGCCCCCGTCGCGATAGAGGATCTCGAGCCGCAGGATGTCGGCACGCTCGACGGGAGCGCGTAGACGCTCGAGGATTTCCGGGCGGATGGGATCCGTCGGGAGATCGTCCTCACCCCATAGGCGAAACTCCCAGTCCGGGTGATGCCGCTTCCATGTCTCGATCCACTGACCGTGGTCGTCGGGGAGCGGATCCGGACCGAGCCAGATGTGGTGAATGGTTCGAGGGATCATCAGCGGACGGATAGCGGCTTCAGCGATCGGCCTTGGCCCGCCGCTGCTCCTCCTTCGCAGCACGCGCCGCCTCCTTGTCCGCCCGCGCCCTCTCCTTGGCCGCGCGGCTCGTATTCTTGTCGGCCGGCTCGGGCTTCGCCGCGGAGAGGCGGGCGATGTCGGCCCGTCGTACGAATCGCCGCATCTTGGCCCGCTTGCGCAGTCGCTTGACGAGACGCCGCTCCGCCTTGACCAGGGCCCGCGGGCTTCGGCGGTGCAGCAGTGCGTGCCACGTCCCAAGCATTCCAGCCACGGTCCCCACGATCGCCCGCGCCGGGCCGTGGGCCGGGCGCGGATCCTTCTTGATCCGCGCCGTGCGCTCGATCGCCTCCACGGTGAGCGGCGCGGCTGGTTGCTCGAGGCCGTGGGGACGGATGAAGGCGCGCAGGAAGCTGTCAATCTGGTCGCTTTGCCCGTTCGGAGATCGCACGATTGCGCCGAGCTGGGCGAGGTGCTCCTCCCATGTGTGAGCGACGCTGAGCAGTCCGTTGTCCTCGCCGCGTGCGACGAGGTAGGAAAAGTGCAGCGTCCCGGTCTGCCTGCTCCGGAACCGGTCGTGCACCATGGTGAACACCGGACGTCGAACGATCGCGCTGTCCACCAGCGCGGTCGTGTTGATACCTACCACCGCCTCGGCGTGATACAGCGAATCGAAGTAGTCCCGCTTGCTCTGCTGGTCCGTCGGCGCCACACCCCCCCTTGGCCACACGACGATTCGCCCCGGCTCCCCGAAGTCGGTGTCGGTCCAGCTCCGGAAGTTCTGGGGGTGGGGGCGAACCAGTACGCCGATGTCCTGCAGACCGGGGTCATCGGTTGACGCAAGACGGTTCGCCCATTCATGCACGAATGCCACCTCCTCGTCGCCGGCAATGAACCCCGACGAGCAGACGTACAGCAGGAAGGGCCGGCCGGACGCGAGACCCACCTTGGCGGCGAACTCCTCCCGGGTCGTTGACGGCTCCCACACGAACCAGTGGTCGTGACTGTGGGCACCGGTGGCGACGACGCTCTCCTTGGGCAAACCGTGAAGCTCGACCGCCTCCCGCACCTGGTCCTGGTTCCAGACGATCGTCGTGTCCGGGATGTCGCGGATGACTCCTTTGGTGGTCAGGTTGTCCCAGCTCGCCACGGCGAGGACGGTCGGGATGCCGAGTACGTCGGCGACCCGCAGATAGTCGCCCTGGGGCGATCCGGTCTCGACGAGCGGTGAGACGACGAGAACGTCGGGCTTTAACTTGCGCAGGGCAGCAAGCCCGCGCTCTGAGATCGGCACGCGTCGCTCCACGGCGCGTAGTGAGCGGTCGAGGGCACTCCGGATGCCGTGCGCTCGAAGGAGTCCGAGCGCCTCTACGGTCCGCATGTACCACGGCGCGCGGTCACGCGCACGGTCGCGCAGCATCCTGGCATCGTCGAACTCCGGCTCGAAGTAGCGCATGAAGTCAATCGCGCAACGGAGTTTGGTCGCCGGATACAGCCAGCGCTCCTGGCGCGGCGGAAGCTCATCGAAGGAGAACCGGGGAAACTCGGTCTCGAGGACATCGAACAGGCTGTCCCCCTCCTTGGTTGGACCGACCTTTCGGTGCTCCAAGGCGACGTGCACGTTGTGGCCCGCCTCGAGGGCGCATCGGAGGAACCCCTCGGTCACTCGGTCCATGTTGAGCGCCCGCAGGATGACCAGGATCCGGAGCGACGGCGCAGGATCCGCGGACTCCGGGGCGCGGGCATGGCTCTGAGCCTGCACGGCGAACACTCTAGGCAAAGCCGCCGTCACGAGTAAAGACCTTCTGATCGTCGAGCGTGATCCCTCGCACCCAACGGTCGGGTCAGCTCGCCGTGGGGCCTTGGCCGCGACGGACATAGAGCATGTCGTCGTACAGCCGGCCGACCGGGAGCGGAAGCGGGTCGTAGCCGTGTTGGGCCAATCCTGCGGCCGCCGCGGTCACGGTCAGCGGCGCGTGGACCTCGGCGATCAACGCGCGGACGCGCGGTGCCCAATCGCCCGCGTGCTCGAAGAGCGCCGCCTCCCCGCCCTGGACGTCGATCTTGGCGAGATCGGCGACCGCGAAACCGGCGGCGTCGAGCAGTTCGACTACGGTCATTCCGTCGACCTCCTCCCCCTCCCCGGCGCCCGTCACGCGAGTAAGGCCCCCGTACGCGCCCTCGTCCACGCCGCGAGGCCCCGCCTCGCCGACCGCAGCGGCCCGGATGGCCATCGAGGACGGGACGTTGCGACGGAGGTTCTCGCGCAGGAACGGGAGCGACCGGCTCGAGGGCTCCACGCAGCAGAAGCGTGCGCCCGGGAGCTGACGCGCCAGGTAGAC
>Ga0075424_100005859_pt1 | contig 11784 bp, 10 predicted proteins | sample SoiMethybrSBSTD3_FD_75301 | JGI IMG/M metagenome (GOLD analysis project Ga0075424, IMG submission 75301) | Bulk soil microbial communities from a Populus tree surrounding site in Tennessee, USA - Soil MetaG P. TD hybrid SBSTD3 | ecosystem: Environmental > Terrestrial > Soil > Tree plantation... | reverse complement strand
GCGGCGGCATCGACGTCCTCCTCTCGGCGAAGCGCGTCGGCCCGGCCGGCAAGGTCTACGGCCTCGACATGACCGACGAGATGCTCGCGCTCGCGCGCGAGAACCAGCGCAAGGCGGGTGCGACGAACGTCGAGTTCCTGAAGGGCGCGATCGAAGCGATCCCCCTGCCCGACGACGCCGTCGACGTCGTCATCTCGAACTGCGTCATCAACCTCTCGAGCGACAAGGACGCGGTCCTGCGCGAGGCGTTTCGGGTGCTCAAGCCGGGCGGCCGCCTCGCCGTCTCCGACGTCGTCGTGCGCGGCGAGGTGCCGGCCGACATCCGCCGCAGCATGGAGCTGTGGGTCGGCTGCATCGCCGGCGCGCTCGACGAGGCGGACTACGCGGGCAAGCTGCGCGCGGCGGGCTTCGCCGACGTCGAGATCGAGCCGTGGCGCGTGTACACGATCGACGCTGCGCGCGCGTATCTGACGGAGACGGGGGTCGACGTCGATCGCCTGGCGCCGCAGGTCGAGGGCAAGTTCGCGAGCGCGTTCATCCGCGCGCGCAAACCGGCGCCGGCCGCCTGCTGCGGTCCCGAGTGCTGCGCGTAGACGTGCGGGCGCCGTGGCCGTAGCCATCTTCAGCGACGTGCACGGCAACCTGCCGGCACTCGACGCGGTGCTGGCCGACATCGGCGAGCGCCGCGTCGACGCCATCTTCTGCCTGGGCGATCTCGTCGGCTACGGCGCGTCCCCCAACGAGGTGATCGCGCGCGTGCGCGACGCGCGGATCCCGACGATCGTCGGCAACTACGACGACGGCGTCGGGCACGATCGCGACGAGTGCGGCTGCGCGTACCGCGAGGAGGCGCAGCGCCGGCTCGGCGACGAGTCGCTGCGCTGGACGCGCGCGCACGTCACGCCGGAGCACAAGGCCTTCCTGCGCGCGCTGCCGTTCGAGATCCGCGTCGAGATCGAGGGCCGCCGCGTTCTGCTGGTGCACGGCAGCCCGCGCAAGCTGAACGAGTACCTGTTCGAAGATCGTCCCGACGCGAGCTTCGCGCGGCTCGCCGCCGGCTCGAGCGCCGACGTCATCGTGTTCGGCCACACGCATCTGCCCTACGCGAAGCGGATCGACGACGTGTGGTTCGTCAACGCCGGATCGGTGGGGAAACCGAAAGACGGCGACTGGCGGGCCTGCTACGCGATCCTCGATCCCGCGTCGACGCCGCCGGCGGCGTTCGTTCGCGTCGAGTACGACGTCGCGCGCGCGGCCGCCGCCATCCGCGAGAGCGGATTGCCCGACGCGTTCGCCGTCGATCTGGAGACAGGCGGCCGCGCGGTTTCCAGGACGACGCAGGGCGAAGGCCTTCGCCGAGCGCCCGGCGGGACGGCCTGAAGGCCGTCCCCTGCCAAATCGCGCTTCAGCGCACGCGCACGCGGAAGAGATTCCGGTGCGTCGTCGTCTTGACGAACGCGTACGTGTTCGGATCGAGCCCAGGGAGAATGTCCGCCTGCGGCACGCGCCGCGCGCCGGGCAGCGCGAGCGCGTCGGCCGGCGTCCCGAACCCCTCGTCCGGAAGATCCGGCAGCCCGGTTCCGGCGCGTACGGGCAGCGCGACCGATGCTCCCGCGCCTGCGCGCGACTTCGATTCGACGGTCAGGTAGAACAGCTTCCCGTCCGGCGCCCACACGGCTGTGCACACGCGCGCGCAGAGTTGACGGCTCACGCCGTCGCGCGTCGACACCAGCGTCGACGCGCCGGATCGCCGCGCGTCGAACGTCGGCGTGATCGCGATCAGCCAGCGGCGGTCGGGCGAGATCCGCTGGAACGTGCTGATCTCGAACGCCGCCACCCTCGATCGATCCGCTCCGCTGCGGTTCATCCGGCCGATGTAGTTGGAGTGGTTTTCCGAATAGCGAAACAGGATCTCGCCGTCGGGACCGAAGTGCGGCGAGTTCTCGCCGTTCGAGGCGACGAGCCGCGGCGGCGACGTGCCGTCGACCGGCGCAATCCACGTGTGGATCGGCTTCCCCTCCGGCTGCGTGCTGAAGACGACCTCGCGGCCGTCCGGCGAGACGTCGTAGTCGACGACGGCGGTGCCCGGCAGCACCGGGTCGCTCCGTCCCGACGCCACGTCCGCGCGCCACAGCGTCGTCCGCCCGGCCGCCGATTCGCGGCGCACGTAATATACGCGCGTCGCATCCGGCGAGAACGACGGCATCGTCGCGACGCCGAGGTGAACATGAATCGTCCCTTCGGACGTGAGCGGACGATCGCCGGCGGCGTCCCGCATCCAGATCGCGCTGCGGTCGATCCCGATCGAGGTCACGAGCGAGCCGTCCGGCGCCACGGCGACGCCGTCCTCCTGCTCGGGACCGAACGTGAGCTGTTCGGGCGTGCCGTCCGGAAATCGCTGCCGCCATAAATGGTGCTGCTCGTCGACGGCGGCGGTGAAATACATCCAGCGGCCGTCGGGCGACCAGCCGGCGCCGGTGCAGTAGCCGTTCGGGCCGACGCGCCGCCCTGCCGAATCGCCCGAAAGCGGCACCAGGCGGCACGGCAGCCACACCGGACGCTCGTCCATCTCGACGACGACCGCCCACTTCCGATCGGGCGACGCGTGCGCGTAATGCGCCATCGCCCGCTCGTGCGGCGGAAAATACACCTCCCGGTGCTCGGTCCGGCTGCGCGTCGACGTGACGATGCCGAGGTGCATGCCGCGCTTGATCTCGGCGAAGAGCAGGTGCTCGCCGTCGAGCCACGACAGCGCGGCGGCGTTCGCGAGCAGGAGGCGCGGCTCGCCCTTGAGCGTCGGCACCACGTACGTGTCGTAGCCGGACGCCGCGTTCACGCCGTACGCGATCTGCGATCCGTCCGGCGAGAAGGCCAGGCCGTATTTCTGGCGGCGGTCCTCGAGGAGCGGCGTCGGCTCGCCGCCCGGCAGCATCTTCACGTAAATCGGATCGGTCGTCATGAACCAGCGATCGCTGCGGAAGAACGCGAGCACGCGGCCGTCGGGCGACAACGCGGGCCACGTCGCCGAATCGCTGAAATCGGTGAGCGGCGTGAGGACGACGCCGCGCACCGGCGCGACGAGCGCGCGCATGACGAGCGCGCCGGTTGCGGCGACGGCGACCGCCAGCGCGATCACCTGCGTCCGCAGACGGCGCGAAGGCGCGGCGGCGACATGAACCGGATGCAGCGCGGAGGACGCCGCCGCCTCTGCGGCGGGGACGCGGCCGAACTCGATCCGCGGCGGCGCGAGCGGCGCCGCGAACACGTAGCCGCGCCGCGCGACGGTGCGAATCGCCTGCTGCGAGCGGTCGCCGAGCGCGCGGCGGATCTCGAGCAGGCACTGCGCGAGCGAATTGTCCGTGACAGCCGTGCCCGGCCAGACGGCTTCGATGAGCTCGTCTTTCGTGACGAGCCGGCCGTGGCGCTCGACGAGGTAGGTGAGCACCTCGAACGACTTGCGCCGCAGCATCACCTCGCCGGCGCCCTGCCGGAGGAACCCGTGCTCCAGATCGAGCACGAAGTCGCCGAACCGGTACTGGCGCCCGGCGCCGCGTTCGCCGGCGGGCTCGGAGATGCTCACGCCGGCGAGATTCTATAACGCGGCTCTGCGGCTGTTTCCACCAATTTCACCCGGAGTTCATGCATCTTTCATCGCGCTCTCATGACACCGCGCGGGCGCCCGGCTACGTTCGACGTCCATGGAGGACGCATGGTGAAACTGCTCTGTACTGCGCTGATGGCGCTCGCGCTGTCGGCGGCCGCGGCCGCCGCGAGCGCACACGACGACGACGGCCAGACGATCGTCCGGCCCCGAACGTTCACGATTCCGGCGGGCCAGTGCCCGACGCTGCCGGCCGGCCTCGCGATCCACGGGCAGGGGACGGAGCGCACGACGATCACGATCGGCCCCGGCGAAGCCGACGACGATGACGAAAGCGATGCGCCGACGTTCAGGCTGAACACGCGGATCGTCGGCACCGCGTCGGACAACGCCGGCGGCCAGTACAAGTTCGACTACCGGCTGCGCGTGCGAAGCCTGGAGGACGATCCGGCGCACGGCGTCGCCGTCGATACGTTCCGCCTGAGCGGCAAGGGCGCGGCCAGCGGGCTCGCGACGTTGATCCGCGTCAACCTGACGTTCGACGCCAACTTCAACCCGATCGTGTTCGACATCGTCGAGCTGGAGGGCAATCCGTTCCAGTGCGACCCGCTGTAGCGTGAGCGGCATGCGCGCACGGTGGGTTCTTGCGGCGGCGGCGCTCGCGGTCTCTGCGATCGTGCGGCAGCCGCTCGTCGCGTCGCGAGACGACGGCGAGCGCGCGCTCGACGCGCGGCTTGCCGCCGCGCTCGTGCGCCAAGGGTTCACCGGCGGGATTGAGGCGACGCTGCAGCGCCGGCTCGGACGACCGCTCGATCCTCGCCTCGCCGATCTCGGGCGCCTGCTCTGGTTCGACACGCTGCACTCGCTGCACCACGACAACACGTGCGGCGGCTGCCACTCGCCGACCAACGGGTTCGGCGATTCGCAGGGGATGGCGATCGGCGTTCAGAACAACGGCCTCGTCGGCCCGCACCGCGCCGGCCCGCGCAACCAGCGGCGCTCGCCGCTCGTCGCCAACACCGCGTTTCTTGCGGCGCTGATGTGGAATGGCCGCTTCAACGCGGCGTCGGGCGATCCGTTCGACAACACACTCGGCTTTCATTTCCCGCCGCCGGAAGGCGACGTCCGCTTTCCGCCGCGCTCGCCGGTGGTCCGGCATCTGCTGCAGGCGCAGGCGCACATTCCGCCGACCGAGATGGTGGAGGTCGCCGGCTTCACCGGCGTCTGCCGCCGGAAGGATCTCGGTCCCTCGTCGCCGTTCTGCCGGTTCGACGACGGCCTCGGCGAGATCGTGCCGCTGCCGGACGCGTCGGGATTCCGCAACGAGCCGATCCGCCGCAAGGCGCTCGCGCTCCTCGACCGCGAGCCGGCCTACAGGCGTCTGTTCGGCGATCTGTTCCCGGCGGTCGCGGCCGGCGCGCCGATCGACTTCACGATGTTCGGCCTCGCGATCGCGGAGTTCGAGTTCACGCTGACGTTCGCCGACGCGCCGATCGATCGGTTCGCGCGCGGCCGCCGCGACGCGATGACGGCGACGGCAAAGCGCGGCGCGCTGCTCTTCTTCGGCCGGGCGGGATGCGTGTCGTGCCACGCCGTCGCCGGCGCGTCGAACGAGATGTTCAGCGACCTGGAGAACCGCGTGGCAGGGGTCCCGCAGATCGCGCCGCGGTTCGGCGCCGGCGCGGGCAACATGATCTTCGACGGGCCGGGCGCCGACGAGGATTTCGGGCTGGAACAAATCACGGGCGATCCGGCGGACCGCTACAAGTTCCGCACGGCGCCGCTCAGAAACCTTGCCCTTGCGCCGGCGTTCTTCCACAACGGCGCGTTCACGCGCATCGAGGACGCGATTCGCCATCACCTCGATGCGTACGAATCGGCGCGCCGGTACGATCCGGCCGCGGCCGGCGTCGCCCCCGATCTCGCGCACCGCCTCGGACCGATCGAGCCGGTGCTCGCGCGGTTGGATCCACGCCTGCGCACGCCGGTGCGGCTGGACGAACAGGAGGTCGCCGATCTCGTGGCGTTTGTCCGCGACGCCCTGCTCGATCCGCGCGCGGCACCCGATCGCCTGTGCGCGCTCGTGCCCGGCACCGTGCCGAGCGGGTCCCCCGTGCCGGTTTTCGAGGCGTGCCGGTAGACCGAGTGACCGCGCGGTTTCTCATCAAAATTCTATAAAGAGCCGTGCTATTCTTCTGGCTTCCGGCTGATGTAGACAGCCCAATTCCAGGAGGCCGCTCCATGCTCCGCGGTGCCTTCATCCGCGCTGCGGCCCTTCTTGCGCTGATGCCTCTTGCCGTCGCCTGCGGCGGCAGCGGCAGCACGCCGACGACGCCCGCGCCGCCCTCGCAGACGCCGGTCCCCGCGCGCGCCGCAATTGACATCACGACGATCTCGACCTCCGGCGAACGCGCCCAGGGTGGCGGCTTCCTGTACCGCGTCGTCGTGCAGCTGCGCGAGACGGCCGGCGTCGCGGCGCGAATCGACGCCGTGGAGCTGACGTTCACGAGGAGCGGCCAGACGCTCGCAACGTCGCGCCACGATCAGCCGCTCGCGGGCGGGACCGGCGTCGCCGCGCGCGGCACGGCCACCACGCGCGAGCTCGTGACGACGGATCCGGACGCGGCGCACGCGTACGCAACCAACGTCGCGGCGCGCGTCGCGTTCAGCGACGCGACCGACGCTCCGGCCTCCGCGTCCGCGACGGCCGACGTGCCGCCGTTGAGCGACACGCCGGCGATTCTGTTCACGCTCTCGGGTGCGATCACCGATCAAGCGAGCGGCGCCGGCATCGGCGGCGCGCGCGTCGAAGCGCTGAACGGCGCGAACGCGGGCAAGGCGGCGACGACCGATGCGTCGGGCGCGTACACGCTGTCGGGGCTGTCGGAGGGCGGCTTCCGGATGCGCGCGTCGGCGAACGGCTTCGACGCGGGCGAACAGAACGTCACGGTGCCGGTGATCGCGCGGGCCGACATGCAGCTGCGGCGAACCGCGACCGCGCCCACGGGCCCGTGCGCGTACACCGCGACGCCGACGGCGATTCTCGGCGTACCGTTCACCGGCGGGCAGGGCGCCATTACGATCGCGCAGACGACCGGCACCTGCGGATGGCAGGCGACGAGCAGCGCGACGTGGCTCACGCTCTCGCCGAGCGCCGGCAGCGGCGGCGCGACGCTCGCGTTCACCGCCGCGCCGAATCCTAGTTTCAACTCACGCACCGCGACGGTCACGATCGCGTTTAGCGGCGGCAGCGTGCAGGTCACCGTGATTCAAGGCACGCCGCCGGACTTCTGTGAGATGGTGCTCGTGGATCCCAACGGCCAGAGCACGATTCCGGTCGCGGCGGGTGGCAGCGGGGGAAGCATCGCCGCGTTCGTCAGGATGGCAACCGGCGTCAACCCGATCATGTGCGGCATGTTCTCGATCACGGCGAGGACGGCGTCGCCCGGCATCACCCTTGGAAGCGCGCCGGCGGGCAGCCTCGGCGTGCCGTTCACCGTGGCGCCGAATACGACCGGCGCGCCGCGCTCGCTGTTCGTCGAGGCGGCGGTGCAGTTCTCTGGGGTTACGAGCGGCACGCTGAGGCCGAGGCTCGTGGTGAATCAGCAGTAGGCCCGGCGGGCCGGGCGCGTCTGGCAGGTTGCGCGGGTCGCGCGTCTTTGCGGTGTTCGCGCGCTTTGCTATCGTTGCGGTGTCGTGCCCTTCGCGACATCCGCAACTACACGCCGGCGAACGGCCGCCCTCCCGACGAGCCGTGCGGAGCCGCTGTTCTCGCCGGCGCAGGTGATCGTCAGCGCCGACACGCAGCTCCAGTACCGCATCGAGCGGCTGCTCGGCGAAGGCGGCTTCGGCCAGGTGTTCCTCGCGTCGCGGCTCGGCAAATCGTCGACCGTGCCCGAAACGGTCTGCATCAAGGTGAGCGGCCACATCGACGGCTGGCTGCGCGAGGCGTACTTCGGCCTGCTGCTCGACGGCCATCCGCGCGCGATTCGCGTCTTCGATCGCTTTCCCCTGATGCGCGGCGGCCAGGCGCTCTACTGCCTCGCGCTCGAGTACGCGCGGCACGGCGATCTCGACGCCTTCCTCGCGCGCTCGAGCAAGCGCTGGACCGAGACGACGGTGCGCCGCGAGATTGCTGGCGTCCTCGAGGTGCTCGCGAAGCTGCACCGCGGCCACGCGCTGCACCGCGATCTCACGCCGATGAACGTGTTCGTCTGCGACGGCTACTGCCTCAAGCTCGGCGACTTCGGGATCGTGCGGCAGCAGAGCGACCGGCGCGGCATCACCGCGCGGACGATGAACGCGCTGACGGCGCCGAGCGACATCCTCGCGCACGCCGTGCCGAAATGGCAGGCGCGGGACGATGTGTACCAGGTGGGCCAACTGCTCGGCATGCTGGTTCGCGGCGACGCGCGCACCCGCATCCGCACGCACGACGTCCGCCGGCTGGCGTGCAGCGATCACCTGAAGGAGATCGTGCACCGCTGCATCGGCGAGCGGCGCAAGCGCTACGAGAGCGCCGACGACATGATCGCCGCGCTGCGCACGCCGCCGCCGTCGTTGAAGGCGGGCGTGCTGCGCACGCTCGAGGGCGTGCACCTCGCGTTCACGGGCATCCTCAGCAAGCGGCGCCTCGAGGCGATCCGCGCCGCGCGGCGCGCCGGCGCGATCGTGCACCACGCGCCGTCAACGCGAACCTCGGTCGTGGTGCGCGGACGGCCCAATCCGCTCCAGGCGGCGGGGCGCGACGGCGGTATCAAGCTGATGGAGATCAAGCGGCTGCGCGGGAAGGGCCACCGGATCACGTTGCTGAACGAGGCGCAGTTCTGGCGCCTTGCGGGCGCTGGGGCTCGAACGCGATCTCCGAGACGCCGGAGCGCATCTCGCTCGTGAGCACGCGGCCGTAGCGCGCGAGCAGCCGGCGCATCGGCGCGTTGTCGGCGGCGATGCTCGCCAGGAAGCGATGGAAGCCGCGCGCCTGGGCGGCGGCGAGCAGCGTCGCGACGAGCGCGTCGCCGACGCCGCGCCCCTGCCAGTCGTCCTGCACGACGACCGCGACTTCCGCCGCCGCCACGTCCACCGCGCTGAAGCTCGCCAGGCCGATCACCCCGCCGCCCGGGAGCGCCTCTTCGGCGACGATCGCGACGCCGCGGTGATGATCGACGCAGGCGAGCGACGAAGCACGGAGTCGGGCAGCGCCGGCATCGGCGACAGGAACCGCAGGTAGCGGCTCCGCGCGCTCAGCCTGCAGTGCAGCGCGCGAATCGGCTCGCCTTCGCACGTGTGCAGCGCGCGAATCCGTACGCGCCGGCCGCCCTCGACCGCGAGATGCGTTTCCAACTCGGCCGGGTGTACGCGTTCTGATTCATGATCGTGTGTGCCACGATCGGTAGGACGCCGCGAGACGCGGTGGCGATTCCCCATCGGACGCGTCGTGAGCGATGCGAACTTGTGCGGCGCCTCCGGATTGATTGCTGCTAGGTTTCGTCGCGGTACAACTGCACGCCCATGATGCCGGGCGTGCCGCTGGCGTCGTGCTTGATCAGCTGCACCTCGACGACGTAGCCGTGATTGAGAAAGCTGAGACCGTCTCCGAACGCCACGCCGCTCTGCGCAAAGATCGTCTGCCATGCGGTGCTCGGCGGCGCGAGGTCGCTGTCGATCGTCTCGAGAACGTCGGTTTTCTGCGGCAGCGTCGGGAAGAAGCCGGCGAGCGTCACGCGCTTCAGCGTCGCGATCACGCGCGCGCCGCCGCCGTTGTCGAGCGCCCGCATCGTAAACGTGAGGCCGCCGAAAATCGTTCCGGGCGCCGGAATACCGATGCCGGGCGCCTCCACGACGTTGAAGCGGATCTTCGCGGACGCCGAGCTGATCGTCGGCCGGATCGTCGCCGACCCGTCGCTGTTGAGGACGATCTTGTTCAGGTCGCCTTCGTCGATGACGCCGGTGGATCCCACTGCCGTCCAGTCGGCGTGCACGACGAGGGTCCCCGCGAACGCCGCGAACGCGAGCGCCAACATCTGCGACCGTAGTGACATGCAAACCTCCGGCGACGGCACTGCAGTTGGCATACCGCTGCCGCGGATCGCGGAGGCGCACAAACCCGCTGATTTCTGTGGCGCTGCGCAGGTCGTTGTATCCGTTCGTCGATACGGAGCCGGGCTTCGCGGATATACGTGCGCCGCGGGTCGACCGCCTGGCGCGACGTCGGGCGAGGTACGCGATTTGCCCACCCCAACTTCACGCGGGACGAGGAGGCGGGAATGGGCGTGATTGGCGGCGCGTGCGGCGTTCGGATTCTTCGGACGATCAGTCCCGACGGCAAAGGCGGGCTCGCCGACGGCGTGCCGCCCGCTTACCGCAACCGCAGCAAGCTGCAGCAGCTGCTCGGGCCTGGGATCTGGGACGAGGTACGCGGCAAGATCGTCGTCGACTTCGGCTGCGGCGAAGGCCGTGAAGTCGTCGAGATTGCCGAGCACGGCGCGAGGCACGTGATCGGCATCGACGCGAGCCCGCAGTGGCTCGATCGCGCGGCGGCGCTCGCGTCCGAACACCGAGTCGCCGATCGCTGCACCTTCGTTCGCCGTTGGACGCGCGCCGGCTCCGCCGACGTCGTCGTCTCGCTCGACTCGTTCGAGCACTTCGACGATCCCGGCGACGTGCTGCGCATCATGCACGCGATGCTGCGCCCGGGCGGGACGGTGCTGTGCGCCTTCGGGCCGACGTGGTACCACCCGTACGGCGGCCACATCTTCTCCGTGTTTCCGTGGGCGCACTGCCTCTTCTCCGAGCACGCGATGGTGACGTGGCGCTCGCAGCTGCCCGGCAAGCTGCCGACGCGCTCGCTGCGCGAGGCGGGGCTGAACAAGATGACGGTGCGGCGCTTCAGGAAGCTCGTCGCCGAGAGCCCGCTGGAGTTCGCGTCGTTCGACGCGGTGCCGATTCGACGGGTGCCGCGCCTCGCGCACGCGTCGATGCCGGAGATGACGACGTCGATCGTCCGCTGCCGGCTGGTCGCGCGGGACGCGGCGGCCGCTACTTCCAGACCGGACTCGTCAGCTCGATTCGCCACACCGGCCCGCCGTTGAACAACGGCTGCTCGGACTTCACGAACGCCGGCGCCTCGCCGCCGAGGACCCACACGTGCGAGTCGGGCGGCTGCTTGCCCACGAGCGGCGCGACGAGCCCCTTCAACCCTCCCGCGTTGACGTGCACGATGTAGTGCATCGCCTTGTGCCCGGCCGTTCCCGTCGTGAACGATTCCTCGCCGGCCGTGGAGATCTCGAGCTTGACGAGCGTCGGCTTCGGCGTCGCCGCGACGAAGCCGAACGACTTCGGCGGCGCGTCGGGCCGCGCGTTCTTCAGCAGCGTCAGAATCGTGCCGTTCGCGAGATCGACCGGCAGGTCGAGATGCTCGCTCTCGACCTTCTGCTCGCCTTTGTCGGTGGTGTACCGCACGGTCGCCTGTCCCTTGAGCGCGTCGATCGTCATCTCGAGCGGATGCGGAAACGACGGCCCCTTCTGAACGAGGTGATCGCTCACGAGGCGGAACGTCTGCCGCTGCGCGAACACCGCCGTGTCGTCGTGGAGCGAGCCGTCCTTGAAGTGGAAGACGAGCCGGCTCGTCACGCGCGCGCCGCTCGCCGTCTGGAACAGATCGCCGTCGGCGATCTGCTTGCCGTCGAGATCGCGCAGCGTGAGGAACCCGTGGACGAGACCCTCGGCGAAACGCACACGGACAGGTTCGGCGACTGACGCCTTGGCGGCGACGAGGAGCAGCGATGAGCTGAGCAGCGCTGCGCGAAGCGGGGTGAGCTTGAGGTTGCGCATATCACAGCACATGCCAGCAAGATCGTTACCCTCCGCCCAGCCGTGCCGCGATGGCGGCAGCGATCTCGCGCGCCGCGTGCGCGTTCGGATGCCGATCCCACGGCAGACGCCAACCGGCATCGAGCGTGACCATCACCTGCGGCAGGTCCTCGTCGACGACTCGCCGCCGCAGCGCACGGTCCGCGTCGTCCTCGGGTCCGAACTGAGGCATGACGATGAGCGACCGGGCGCCGCGCGCGCGCGCGAGCTCGACCGTCGCGCGCAGAACGGCGCGCGTCGTGCGGACGCCAAGCTCCACCGTCCGCGTCGTGCGATACGGCACGAGCAGCGCCGCGAGCGCCATCAGCCGCGGG
>Ga0075424_100005858_pt1 | contig 11786 bp, 12 predicted proteins | sample SoiMethybrSBSTD3_FD_75301 | JGI IMG/M metagenome (GOLD analysis project Ga0075424, IMG submission 75301) | Bulk soil microbial communities from a Populus tree surrounding site in Tennessee, USA - Soil MetaG P. TD hybrid SBSTD3 | ecosystem: Environmental > Terrestrial > Soil > Tree plantation... | reverse complement strand
TCCGGTCAGAAAATCGTTGGTGCCCATATCGTGATGCTTCTCAGCGGTTTCCAGATCGGCGCGCAGCTGGCGCACGAGTGTCTCGTGGTCGGCCAAAAGGTTAGCAATCATATCTCGGGCATTGGGATACTGGCCCGGAACTTCCTTGAGCCTGGCGTGCTGTACGAATTCCTGCAGCGTGCCAAATGCCCACCCGCCGAGAGCCCGCGCGCGTTCGGCGACATCATCGACCACGACATTCAGCTCGGTGTATTGCTCCTCAAAAAACTTGTGTAGATCGTTGAACTGCGGTCCCAGTACGTTCCAGTGATAGTTCCTGGTTTTGGTATAAAGAACATACTCGTCCGAGAGGAGCATATTGAGGATCTTCACAACCGGGGTGCGCTGCTCGTCGGAAAGGCCAATGTTTGCATTCTTCATCGTGAAGCCCTCGGTGTCATTTGATTTTGCGGGCTCTTGTCTCCCATAACGATCGCGACCTAATGTCCAAAAAGGCGGATCGCTTGCCGGGAAACTGTCTGCGAGTGTTGCGTCTATTATCTCTTCAGAAACGGGTTCGTCTCGCCCGCTGGTCGTTCCCATGGTTTTGCTCCTTTCACGTCAAACTGCATTCCAGCCGGAATGCGGAACAACAATCAATATCAGATTTCATTCAATTCATCGCTAGCTCGCCGAAATACTTATCAATTTGACTCCGCCATTGGCATCTTCTGAGCCTCCCGCGGGCGAATAGAAAGGACAGGGCACGGGGCGGTTTGCACGACCTTTTGAGTGACGCTTCCTAACGACATGCGAAGCCCGGTTTTGCCGTGCGTAGAAATGACGATTAGATCGTATGCTTCCGATTTGGCCAGCTTCACAATGCTCGTATCAGGATTGCCTAATTCGACCTTCTCGCGAACTTTGACCGAAGGAACCAAATCAGAAACGCAATCGATCAGGAACTCGGATAAAGCCTTTTGATAACGATCCAAAAATTGCTGATCGGAAGGTTGAAACGCGGCGGGGGCGGCAGATCTTTGACCGTATCGAATCAGAGTATCGTAATCCACCGCGTGGTAGACGAGTATCTCCGCTTCGAGAGCTTTGGCCAATTCGAGCGCATACCGGACTCCGCTCTTCGAAAGTTCTGAAAGGTCGGTTGGAGCAAGGATTTTTTTGATCTGTTCCATGACTTTTCCTGTTCGCTGCGCTCGAGTCCTGCGTCATTTTGTTGCGTTCATGTTATGTATTCGCCACGTCGGATGGGGCACTTTCTCTTCGCTTTTGCCTGCAGCCTTCGCAAAACGGGCATGCTCTGAATTATTTTAGCGCGGCGATGGCGATCAAGTTCTCCGGCGCGCACGCCAATGCAAAGAGCCACTACGGGCTAGAGGCGTAATTGGGCACGCAACCTGTGCCTCTTATGCCCATAAGGGAGTTGCTTCATCCGACTGAGCGTTCGTTCACCCATAAACGCCTAACACCGTATAGCCTTTGGTTTCTAGTGCGTCGGCGAATTTTCCGGGCTCCGCGGCGCGCAGGTGTAAGTAACACACCCGGCTCTCTTCCTATTTGTCCTTATGCGTTCCAACCCCGAGCACCTCTCCTCCACATTCCGCAATCGTCTGAGTCGCGAGCGCAAGATCATGCTTTTCATCAAGCACGAAATCGATACGAAAGGGTCCTTCTTCCGATGCGCCCATCATATCCAGAAATGCCTGGAGGATGTCGCTTGTGGTGGTGATCCCGACCAACCGGCCTGCATCGGTTACAGGAAGACGCTTATCTTGTGACTGAGCATCAGTTTGGCAGCCTGTTCTAAAGTCGCGCGGGGAGTGACAGTCATTAAATCTTTAGTCATTGCCGAACTAATCTTCGTTCGCTCCAGGAGACCCGCGTGTTCGCGGAGATCTCGATCGGTAATAATGCCGATGAGCTTAGCGTCCTTGATTACCGGCAAACGGCGAAATCCACCCTTATGCATTTTAACCAGTCCGCTGGCAAGAAATTCGTCCGGTGAAATCGTTTCCGGATTCTTTATCATTCGGTTTTGAACCAGCATTTTACCTCCTGTAAAACCCGTTTTCGTGACCATCAACACAATTCATATGCCAAGTTCCACCAGCCTTTGTTATTGAGCGCGTCCGCCGCTGACGCCTTTCTGCTCGCGCAGCTCTTACTCGGGTAAGGTGTATCGGCCTTCAATGAAGCTCCGGATGAGATTCCGGGTGTCAGCCGGCTGCAAGTCGTCTCTTTGCTCGATCCGCTCCGCCTGATCGGCCAGGTAGGGGTCCTTCACGGCATGGCGAAACCAGCGCGAGTAGTCCCCTCGTCGAAGGTGAAACAGCCACGTTTCTTCATCGATGCCCTCGGCGATCTGGCAAAAAATGGCCAGATTGTGAGCCCTGAGATTGTGCCGGTCTGCCGGGCCGCGAAAGTAGAAGCTCTGATTCCGCATATTACCCTCGGCGTATTTCCGGAGATGGCGCAGCCGCTCAACGCGGCCCGATAGTATTCGCATCGAGAACGGCGCTTTCCCGCTGTGCGGGAACCACACGACTGCGTGACCGCTTTGGTACGATAAGCCGCCGGGCCATGTCATTGTCTGCCCCGTCACATCGGCAAACGATTTCAATGTATCCGCCGGCGAGCGGCCCACTCCGATGACGACATCGACCAGGGATAAAGCTCCGGGCCTGACATGTTCAGGGTGCACTGTCACTAGGATCGTCTCGCCGAACCTCTGCGGCAATCCGCTGTCGAGGTTGCCACCGCCGGCCGGTATCATGTGATGCGCTTCATCGAGGACGATCCAGTGCGGACGGCCGGTTCGCGTCCGCATCGCCTGAAGACTCGGAAACAGGTGCCTGAAGTATTCCGGCCGATCGGGGAGCGATATCCCGAGCAGGTTCACATTCAGATTCATCGTGGGATCTTCAAGAGCCGAAAGCGCCTGATTCACAGGTACAGGGTAATGCGGGCCTCCGAGCGTGAGGACTTCCGGCAAAGTTCCATAATCGCCCTCAGGATCGACAACGCAGACTTGATAAGCGTCCTCGACGAGCCGCTCGACGATGCCTGCTGTGATCGTAGACTTTCCACTGCCCGAATCTCCGGCGATCAGGATGTTGACACCGTACGGAGCAATCGTGACCGGCTCCCCTTCTGGACCTAATCCGATCGTCAGGAGGTTTCTTTTGAGCCGTCCATGCATCCTCGACAGGTCGTTCGCAATCAGCTCCTCGATGAGCTCCGTAACTCCGCGGCCGGCGTCGCCGCTCGTTGTGAAAGCAGCGAGCCGGCGAATAGAGGGCAGCGCATTGGCGACGGCGACGGCGCATTCGCAACGTTCCAGAAACGAATGGTCGTTTTGGGCGTCACCGATTCCGACTGCTTCGTGCCGCGACAACCCGAGCTTGCGTAGCGCATGTTCCAGGCCGCTCGCCTTGTTGATGCCCGACGGCAATACCATGACTGCTTCCTTATTGAAGATAATCTGAAGCTCCTGACCTGTTTCCTGAATGGCCTGGAGCACCGCAATGTGATGAGGCAGCCAGGTGCTGACAACCACCTTGCCGAGCGCAATCGAGTCGCCGGTCAGCTCGCGCAAACGGCGCACAAATTCTTCCGAAGGCGGTCTCCCGAGGCATGTTTGCTCGCGAGTTCGCGGGTCGTAGAGCATCGCGCCATTCTCGGCCACGACGTAATCGAACAAGCGCGCGCGTGAAAAAACCTTTAACAGGTCATCCAGATGTCTGCCCGTCAACAATACCGCACGGCGACCGGACATGCGCAGCCGCTCAATTGCCGAGAGCGTGGCAGCGTCTGCTTGCCCATGACTCGCCAAGGTGCCGTCATAGTCTGTGGCCAAAGCCAAGTAGCGCATGGGACGCGTTTCGAGGAGGAGAGGGAGTCATGAACCGTATAACCGTGCGGATCATGGGTGCGCAAAGTCTTACTTCCGGCTCAAAGTCTCCCGCGCTGCCAAGACAAGACTCCGCTGTCGAACTTCAAACGATATCACGTGAACTGAGCTGCAAACGTGCTTCTCATACTATCTGTGATAATCTCCTGCCGCTTCCGGCTGATACACGATCTCTTCGACTTTGAAGCGTTTGCGTCCGGCCGGCACGTCCCACTCGATCGTATCGCCGATTTTGTATCCGAGCACCGCAGTGCCGATGGGAGCGAGGACTGAAATTTTACCCCTTGCAGAATCCGCCTCGCCGGGAAACACCAAGGTGTAAACCGTCTCTTCGTCGGTCTCCACATTTCGCAATCGAAATGTCGAATTCATTGTGATGACGTTATGCGGGATTTCCTGCGGCTTCATGGATTCCGCTCGATCCAGCTCGTCGTCCAACTCCTCGAGATATCGGACAACCCTTTTGTCGCCAAACTCTTCGGCGACTTTGATCAACTCCTTCAGCCGCTTCAAATCGAATTCGCTGATATAGATCTTGTCTTTGTCCGGCATAGCGCCTCCGCGTTTTCACGAAGTTCGACAGTAACTCATCGGTCAAACAAATCCGCTTCAAAACCTGTAGATCGCCGCAATTCCTGTGCGTGTGGGCATGCGCTCGGCTGGAACGATCACGATTTCGCCGCCTTTCTTCACCACCAGCTCGGCAAGATCGTCGAGCAGATCATCTATTTCTGGATGCGCGAGATCGCCATACTCTATCTGTCCCGACACTCCGTCAATCCGCCCGGCAACACGGCGATCGGCATCCACCAGCATTGTCGCCACGCGCCCGTTAACGGCGGCTTGCGCGACGGCGACGAGATCATCCGAGCCGAGTCCTTTCGATTTTGCCTTACCGAATTCTTCGACCAGACCGGCTAATCGCGCCAGATATTGCGGTTCCACAACTCGCCAAGCACGTTCGCGGAGCGCGCCGGCATCCAAAGCATCAGGATGAATATCGATGCCGTCAGGCAGCAGAAACGGGTTGTGGGTGATCTTACGGAGCAAATTCTGTTGCTCGGGCAAAGCCGCCAAAATCAGCGGCAGGCCTGACGGCCGCGAGTGTTGCTCCAAGACCGCGCGGTCCACGGCACGGAAGAATCGCTCTGCGTCGATATCCACTTCATCCTGCTTTGAGCCGTAGCCATGGCGTATTGTCGGCCCACCGGCGCTCGGAGTGAAAGCCGTGAGCGTCGGGGACTCCCTCAACTCCTCTCCCAACGCATCTGTAATGGTCCGCGGCACTCCTTGCGCCGGCTCGATCTCATCGAGCACGTCGCGATTGCCCTCGAACAGTTTCATTTCCCGCCTGTTGAGGCCCAGTACCTGATAACGATCGGCCGACTGAATAATGCGCATTAGAGGCTTGATATGAAAGCTGTCCGCCACAATCATCACTTCGGGGACCGGCCTCTGAAGCCGGTAGACACGAAAAAAACCGGAGGCGGCCAGGATCGCCAAACCGTCGAGCGTATGGTTCCAGAAATCACGGTCGTCGGCGAGGAGCTGAAACGGCTCCATGAGCGGTTGGATTTCCCGCTTCGTGTACTTTTGCCGCAACGATTCCTCCATCGACTTGATCAGATTCCGATAGCGGATCGGGTCCTGCTGATTGTCCGGATAATGGCGATGTGTCGGAGACAGGCAGGGCGGTTCGCGAGAGGTCAGGAGCCCGCTAGCGTAGTCATTGGCGAGTGAATACATAATGCGTCCTTAAACTGCGTTTGCCCCTCTCCTGATTTCAGCGACGTATCGGATAAGAGAAGAGGTCAACTTGGATATTTGGATAGATGAAAACAGTTCCACAGAGCGGTTTCAAGCATTTCTTCTCGCGGCTCGGCGTTCTCTTGGATTTGCGCGCAATATCCTGCTCCACACCGGGTTCTGTGAAAACTTGCGGTTTGTCCTTAGGCGGAAGAACACTCCTGCACAGAGAATACCGAAAATTCGCAAAACAATCTCTTGGAGTCGCTCAGTGATAAACGGCTGGACAGATTGGCTCGTTTGCTTCGCGAACAAAAACAAGTGCTATAGGGTCAGCCGGAACTGGTTTTATTGAACTGCTAATGGACACTTGGTGGTGATTACCGTTTTTGCCGTAGCGCAGGCGGTGATATCTTTATTATCGTGAACACCTTGCCTTCCTGCATCATCGGCAAAGCGCAGAAGGGGTTGTGACCGAATTAACAAGAATTTTCGTTACAATCGGTCTTACGATCGGCCTAACCGGCGCAGGGTGTGCCGGATCATTGCGTCCGGCGAGCAGCTCTTTGCCGCTGATCGGACGATGGCGTCAGACGACTCTTGGCTCTGGCGATGACTCGAAGCCGTGTCCTGCGGAAATCTCAGTCGCGGATGGGGGCGTGGTTACGTGCGGTAAGCACGATACAGTGGAATTCAAGCCGGATGGTACTTTCATAGCAAAATTCTCGGGTCGAGATCTTGAAGCTGTCGGGACTTGGCGCGTTCAGGATTCTACGTTGGCCGTGACATTTACCGCGCCACAAGAAGCGGCCGGGGTCAGTCGTTCGACGCAATTTGAGTTTACTCAAGATGCGCAAAGCATGACGATAAAGGCGATCACCGGCGGTACTCCAACCGTGGAGACTTATGTACGCGACTGAACCTCGCGTAAGCCATCTTTCTTGCTGCTTTGCTCCTGCGCGTAGCGCGCTGATAAAGTTGATAAGCGAAACGGATTTTTACCGGAGAACTGCAGAAATTAACGGACAGATCGCGTGCGGATTAGCTAAGAGACTTACCGGATTCCGCCTAATTTATTCGGAACACTACACAAGCAACTTTTGTTTCTCTATTGCCTTGGCAGTTTTCTCAATAAAAGTGCAATTTCGGAGTGGAGTGCGAGCGAAATGGATTTTTCGATGACCAGCTTAGGTTTCTACCAAGCCTGCCGCGCCTTAGTATTCCGATGATGTTGGAGGGGTTTTGACGGTTTTCTTTACCTCTTCAGTCGCAGATTTAGTCACTTCGCGAGTGCCCTCACCAACTTCCCGGACGGCATCCCGAGTGCCATGACCGATCTCCCGAGTAACGTCCCGGGCACCATGACCGATTTGAGTGGTGACATCGCGGGTCGTGTGACCGACCGTTCGGCCTGCTTCTTTGACCTGCGCGCAGCCATATATCAACGTACACGCAAGAACAAGGACACCAACAATCTTCATTCGGCCTTCGGAGTTTCAGTTAGCCTTCAACGCAATTAAATTATACCACATCGCGGGGTTTACGGTTGATGTAGTGGGGTCGGGTCCCAGTGGTACGGACGAGGAATTTGCTCAGCAGATGCGGAAAAAGAAACGAGGTCTAGTCCTTAGCTGTTCAGATCAGCACGGCCATGCGCGTATTGGAGGAGATCATTGCAGGCGATATCTGGCCGCTGAGTGCTCCAGAACAATCCAAGGGCCAGAGCCAATCCCAAAGCATTGGCGCAACCGAACGCGTACAAGGAGAAAATCTGTTCATTCGTATAAATATTTAAGTGAGCTGCATTAGAGCGGCTATGGTTTGTTTAGCGCGTCGGTAATCGACATATCGGCCCTTCGGCAAAATTCGGCTGGAATAATCGTATCAGGACCTTCGCTGGCACGCTGTCGCAGCAGTTCTTGCTGAAACGAAGGCCACAAAGTATTCGCGCCGATCTTCTGGCGATCGGGTGGCAAGATTCGCAATAGCCCCGCCTTACGAGTTCGAGCATTCTCATCCCAGGCGAACATTCCTGCAAAGTGTACTGCTTGATAGATCGCAAAGCGCTTCGCCTCCGGCACCTCGTGCTCAATCATCGCAAGAAGCAAAATTTGATCGGATTGATCACGTGTACATGTCTGTTTCCAGTAAAGGTAATCATGTACAACGGCGGGAAGCAGATATGGTCCGTTCTGCTGAATGAATGACTGCAGCGCTGGAGGAATACTGGCGAGGTCAGTGACGAAGCCGACTGGAACGATGATTTTATCCTGCGAAATACCTACTCTATAGGTCAATGGCTCCCGGACGATCCAGTTACGCCCGTCAACGAATGGTTTGAAATCGACCGGGTCCATTTTCTGTTGTGAGTAACCAGAAATGTGGCCGACAAGGACAGAAACCACGATCGCCAATAGCGCCACTGTCTTCGTCATATTGTGCCCCTCCAGATTGCTTCGCTGTATGAGCGCGGAGACCTTGATATTTTTCCTTGTGCTGGTACGAGGTAGTGCGCACGATCACCGCAAATGTAAAGAAATGCAAACCAAAAGCAAGTAGATTTTACAGCGTTTGGCCTATCCCATCAGACGTGGAACACTGCTCGAACTGCGGCCAAGCGTTGAGATCATCGCCGCCACTTCGGCAGCTGGAACAGACAGCGAAGACGCGCCTTCCGACTCTTCTTCGCCGAGCCGGCGTACACAGTCGGTTTCTCAGCGAGAAGGAAATTGACATCTCTCGCGGCGCTGCGATATGTGACTCTGACCCTAAAAAACAATGTCGGTTAGCGACTAGAATCACGCATTTAACAGATCAGGCACGAGGCCGACGATGCTGAGCGGTGTGTGTGAAGCGATCGCCTTTTTGGGGAGGTGCACATGCGGACCAAGAGCCTTGTAAAGGTAACACTAGCTTTCTGGATTATTGTATCGGCGGGATCTCTCGACGCTCAGGAACGAGGTTCCCCTGTTAGCAGGGTGCCCACCGCAGCCTCCGGACCTCCAAATGCCTACGTCCAACCTTTTGGAGTGCCCTTGGCACCGCCTGTCTACTTCGTAAATTTCTTGCTTCTCTACTGGTCGAATCCTGAAGTCGCTGCCAACATGCCCGCCTACAGGGCAGCGCTTCCTCAACAGGTCTACGAATGCCTTCTTGAGAATGCCACTGGCTGTCCTTACCCGGATATGGCGCAATATTTTGCCGAGCAGGCCAGTGGTGAAGGCAGCCGAAACAACACTGTTTGGCCGGCGCAGTGCCAGACGGACGCCCAATGGCAAGCCCTTGCGCCACGTGAATACCGAAGCACTGACCAGATCAACGAGCCGTTGGGGACGAGACACGCCGGGCGAATCGCGCGGGCGCTCGGCATTGATGAAGAGATGATCTTGACCCCTCAAGAATATGCATGTCTGATCGGGCGGCCGGGGGATCTGCTTCGTCATGCCCGAGAACTCATCATCCTTTGCTCAATCGAATTCACCAACTCGAAAGGACATTCGGTCATTCCGCTTTCAAGTTACGGACTGTCTCTCAATGAGCAAGCAGACGTCCGCAGCCTTTGCGCGTCTGATAAGAGCACGGGCTTTAAGGCGCCGTGTCTCGAGGCCAATGATGTTTTCGCCGGTCCCTTGCAGGCAATTGCCGCAGAGTGTGGGTTCGAACATAAGTTCGTCCGCTTGCTAACCGAAACTCCGATGGTCACGTTCATCGAGCAAGGCCACGCTTGTCAACAAGAATGGGCGGGGGCTTGCATCGCTGAAACCGCTTGTCGAGGTAATAGGACTCAATCCAACAATAGCTGCGCGCCGCCGCTCGCAACTCAGTAGTACTGCGCGAAATGCGCGAAGAAGCTCTGACTTGCAGCGCTCTGGATTGCAACCAAGATCGCATAGCAGAGACGGCGCATTGCGCGAAACTCCGAAAGGAAACGGCGTGACTGTCGCGAAGTTAGCGGCAGGGCGGTGCTACCAACCGGCAATGCAGCTGTTGCGAAAAAGATAGCGGACCGGCGGATGGCGCTCTTGGGCTATCGGCTGGCGAATTTCCTCAACGGTTGAGTTGTTGCGCAACAGATTCATACATGGCGAATCAGATATTCAGCCATCAATCTTCATCTGAATTCCCGGCGAGCGTAAACGGATTTCGTCAAGCTCTGCAGAAACTCCGGTACTCTCGATGGACAATCGCGTGGTCTCAGCACCACCGCTTCAAGGCCACAGTCTGGCTGATCGCGTTGGGAGCCTCGCCGCATCGTCAGCTACGATGTGAACGAGAAAGTGGTTCGCCGCACATGCGCCAGAGGCGTCTATGATGCGTCTTGCCGCCTCCGAAACTTGTTCAAATGTTGTAGCTGCTAAGCTGGCTAAATCCTGAAGCGGCGCCGGTGTCGTACGTTTTGCGCCCTATCAGCCCCGGCGGCCGCTGATTCTTTCTCCGGCTTGCATTCTGCGTCCCCCCGCTCGGTCGCTACTCCTCCTCTCGGGTGGCGGAGTTTTTCTAGGAAGCAGGCTTATTGGCAGGGCGTGTTCCGCAGGAGCGACACCCGACCCGTACTCAGTCGCATACACTTGGGTGAATTCCGCGCCCAGAAAAAATATCAATGACGAATAATAAACCCAAAGAAGAATGGTAATTAACGAGCCGGCTGCTCCGTAAGTGGAGGTGACGCCGCTGTGACCTAGGTAAAGCCCGATCAGGAATTTTCCCATAGTGAAAAGCAGCGAAGTGAGAGCGGCCCCGATCCAAACGTCTCCCCACCGAATTTGCACGTCCGGTAAAAGCTTGTAGGTCATTGCGAAGAGCGCCGTAATAAAGAGGAACGAAATGAATAGATCCAGTGCATACGCGAGCATCAAAAAATTGCCAATCAGTTGTGCCAGGCCGCTGACTGCGGCGCTGACAACGAGCGATACCAGTAGCAGAAAACCAATACCCAAGATCATTGCGAATGAGATGAACCGCTGTCGGACAAAACCCCATGCCCCTTGACCCGGCTTCGGCGCGACTCCCCAAATGGTGTTTAGCGAAGCCTGCAACTGTCCAACGACTCCCCCGGCACCGAAAAGTAAAGCGACAAATCCCAACAGACCTGAAATTACTCCCGTTTTCGGTTGGCTACTCGCGTTCTGGATCATACCCTGAACCGCTTCTGCGCCCTGCTGCCCGATGGTGCCCTGTATTTTTCCAACGATCTGCTGCTCTGCCGCTTGCTCACCGAAGACGAAACCCGCAATCGCAATGACAATGATCAGCAGTGGTGCCAGAGAAAAAATCGTGTAATAGGCGAGTGAGGAGGCCATCTGAAAAGGCTGATCCTCAAGCCATTGCGCTACGCTGGATTTTAATAATTCCCACGTCGATCTCTTGTTTTCCATCCGATCCCTCTTAGCGTTTACGGTAGAAAGGTCTCTCCCCAAACGGTGATGATGAACCTGCGCAAACGGTGTGCCCCCGCCGAAGGCTCAATTTGAGGGAAAGATGTTTCATTTACGACTCAACGGCCGGCTGCTGCGTGCAGAAATCAGACACTCTGCTAGAAATTTCAAGCGCGGAAGCTACGAAGACTTCCGGCCAGGTTTTTTCCTCAATTGTTGAAAGTGAACACGGTTAGGCTGGATTGCTTCGGCCGTGAGTTTGTACCGTCGGTATTGATGCCCTTCGGAGCGGCGCTGCTTACGCGGACTAAATCAGGAATGCTCTAGTGACGTTGTATTTTTACCCGCTTGCAACAAACTTTCTGTGTGACAGGCTGGACGCCCTCGCCTAACGTTTGCTGATTCTGGAGTCCGCGATGGGAGGCCTGCGCTTCTAAGAGAAGAGAAAAATTGGAGCCAACAAGAGTTCCTGCGGGAAATCATAAAAGAAGTCACCGTCAGGGATAAGACGATTTATATGACCTGCAAGCTGCCGTTAGCGTCAAGAACGCCTCCTTCCGAGAGCAAATCATCTCCGGGAGGAGAGTTCTTGACATTGTGCAGTTTGGTGGAGCCGATGGGAGTCGAACCCACGACCTCTTGAATGCCATTCGGAGATTGGCCGCGCATAGAGGCTAAGTGAGCCAGAATAGCCCCGTAAAAGCAAGCCACAAACGCCGCATAGTAGGCAGCGTTTGTGGCTCGTTGTCTATGGTACA
>Ga0075424_100005856_pt1 | contig 11788 bp, 12 predicted proteins | sample SoiMethybrSBSTD3_FD_75301 | JGI IMG/M metagenome (GOLD analysis project Ga0075424, IMG submission 75301) | Bulk soil microbial communities from a Populus tree surrounding site in Tennessee, USA - Soil MetaG P. TD hybrid SBSTD3 | ecosystem: Environmental > Terrestrial > Soil > Tree plantation... | reverse complement strand
GGGAACCTTCGGCACGCCCGACCCCGCGGATCCGGCAAAGCTCGTCGTGACGACCAGCCATCCGGCGCCCTACACCCGCCGCGTCGCCGTCTACGTGCCGAAGCAATACACCGCGGGCACCACGGCGCCGTTCGTCGTCGGCGCGGACGGACCGGACCAGCTCCTGTTCACCGCGCTCGACAATCTCATCGCCGAGCGGCGCGTGCCCGCGATGATCGGGATCTCGATCGGCAACGGCGGCGGCGACGCGCAGGGCAGCCAGCGCGGCCTCGAGTACGACACGATGTCCGGGCGTTACGCCGAATTCGTCGAGACCGAGGTCCTGCCGCTCGTCGAGCGGCAGTGCAGCGTGAAGCTCTCGAAGGATCCCGACGCGCGCGCGACGATGGGCGGCAGTTCGGGAGGCTCCGCGGCGCTCGCGATGGCGTGGTATCACCCCGAGCTGTATCACCGCGTGCTCACCTATTCGGGCACGTACGTCAACCAGCAGTGGCCGCCGAGCAGCGACACGCCGCACGGCGCGTGGGAGTTCCACGAGCGCCTGATTCCCGGCAGCCCGCCGAAGCCGATCCGGATCTGGATGGAGGTGGGCGATCGGGATCTGTTCAACCCGAACTCGATGCGCGACAACATGCACGACTGGGTGCTCGCCAACGAGAAGATGGCGAGCGCGCTCGCGGCCAAGGGCTACCACTACCAGTTCGTGTTCGCGCGCAACGCGGGACACACCGATCGCGCCGTGAAGCAGCAGACGCTGCCCGAAGCGCTCGAGTGGCTCTGGAAGGGCTACACGGCGCCCGCGCGCTGAACCGCGACGCGCCTATCTCGACGCCGTGGTCGGCGACACCGCCTTGAAGAGCGACAGATCGATCGCGTCGGCCATCGCCTTGTAGCCGGCGTCGCTCGGATGCAGGTAGTCGCAGGAATCGTATCGCTCGAGGAACTTCTTCGGGTCGGCCGGATCGCGCGTCGCCTTGTCGAAGTCGACCACGCCGTCGTACCCCTTGCCGGAGCGGATCCACTCGTTGAGCGCCTGCCGCTTCGCCTCGCCGATCTCGGAGTAGTACGCCGCGCCCCAGAACGGCGTGAGCGTCGCGCCGAGCATCTTCAGACCGCGCGCGTGCCCCTGCTCGATGAGCTGCTTGTGCGCGGCGATGAGATCCTGCGAGGTCGGCGTCGGATTGTTCCGCGCGTTGCCGATGTCGTTGATCCCCTCGAGCACGATGACGTGCGTCACGCCCGGCAGCGACAGGACGTGGTGCTCGAAGCGCGCCAGCGCGTTGATGCCGGCGCCGACGGCGCGCACGTCCGCGCCCGGCGGGACCGGCGCCTCGGCCAACAGCCGGTTTCCGCCGATGCCGGCGTTGAGCACGCCCATCCTGATCCCCTGCGCCTGCAGACGCTGCGCGAGAAGGTCCGGCCAGCGATTGTTCGTGTCTGGCGTCGATCGCGCGCCGTCGGTGATCGAGTCGCCGAACGCGACGATCGCGCCCGCCGCGTCGGGCGCCACGACGTCGACGCGCGACAGGAGGAACCAGCTCTGCGTCGTGCCGACCTCCGGCATCGTCGTCTTGCCGACGTGATTGCCGGTCTCCGAGACGTAGCTGGTCTGCAGGGCGCCGCCGTGCATCGTGATCGTCGCGGGCGTGTTCGTGCTGCCGGGCAGATAGAGATCGATCGCGAGATCGGACGCCGGCGGAACGGTGATGCCGACCGGATCGCTGTAGATCACCGCGTTGGCCGGAATCGTCATCGTCGGCTGTCCGCTGAACGTCAGCGGACGGCTCGACGAGGCCTGAATCGTCCCCTGCTTGTCGCGCAGGGCGATCTGCGCCGCGCCGACGGTGACCGGCCCGGTGCCGTACGCGTTCGTCAGCACGACACGCGCGCGCGATCCGCCGATGCTGGTACGAACGATCTGACGCAGCGTTTGATTCGTGAACTGGACGTACGGCGCCGGCGCGAACGCCTGGCCCTGCGGCGCGGCGACGGCGGGCGCGGGCGGCGCCGGACACCGCGTGTTCGCCATGAACGGCCGTACCGTCGGCGGCGGCGCGACGGGATTCTGCAGGCGCCCGACTTCCGCCGTCGCCCACGTCCCGACCCACCGCTCGGTGCGCTGGCTCTGCGCGCCCACGTCGGCGGTGAAGCGGACGAATGCCAGCGCGGATACCGTGGCGGCGGCTGCCGCGATGGCGCGACGCGATCGATGTCGTGTGTTGATGCTCATGGGCGTCTCCGGGCGGTGATTCTACTCCTGCGCCGCCGGCTGATAGAGCTGAATCAGATTGCCGCACGTGTCCGAGCAGACGGCAATTGTCACAGGGCCCATCCGCGTCACCTCGGTCGTGAACGCGACGCCGGCCGCCTTCAGGCGGCGCACGTCCGCCTCGATGTCGTCCACCTCGAACGCGGCCAGCGGAATCGCCTGGCGGAACATCGCGTCCTGAAACGCCTTCGCCGCCGGGTTGGCGTTCGGCTCGAGCGAGAGCTCGAGATCGTCGCGGCCCGGCGCGACGACGGTCAGCCACTTGTACTCGCCGACCGGGATCTCGTGCTTCTTCGCGAAGCCCAGGACGCCGGTGTAGAAGCGGAGCGCCTTGTCCTGATCGTCGACCATGATGCTGGTGAGCTTGATCCTCATGACCGCGGCAGTCTGCCAGCAACCGCGCGCCCGCGCTTCTCGAAAGTTGCGAACGCGGGGGCCATCAGCGTGAGGCAGCCGGGCGCCGCGCCGCCGGCGCGCGCGCGCACCCGACGGCGGTAGACGGACGGCGCCACGCCGACGCGCCGCGCGAAGAGATCGCTGAAGCTCCCGAGGCTCGTGAAGCCGACCTCGAGGCACACGTCGGTCACCGACCTGTCGCTCGACGCCAGCAGCACCTTCGCGCGATCGATCCGCGCGCGGATCAGGAACTGGCGCGGCGTCTCGCCGAAGAGCGCGCGGAAGCGGCGGATGAAATGAAACGGCGACATCCCGGCCGCCGCGGCGGCCTCGCGGACCGACACGGGCCGATCGCGCGGCGCGCGCAGCAGGTCGCTTGCGCGGCACAGCCGGCGGAACGCGGCCGCGCGCCCGGCGCTCACGCGAGCGCCTCCCGCACCGCCGGCGCGAACACGTCCGTCACGTCGCCATCGATCCGCAGCGTCACGGCCGGATGATCGTCGTGCTCGGTGGGGCCGCGGTTGACGATGATGTACGGCGTCCCGCGGCCGGCGGCGACGAGCGGCACCGACGCGGCGGGATAGACCGAGAGCGTCGAGCCGAGCGCGACGACCAGATCGGCGCGCTTCGCCGCGTCCGCCGCGCGCTCGAGATCGCCGCTCCGCAGCGACTGGCCGAAGCTGACGGTCGCGGACTTGAGCAGCCCGCCGCACGCACAGCGCGGCGCGCGCCGCGTCTCGCGGAAGCGCGCGAAGTGCGGGGCCGGCTCGCTGGCCGCGCCGCACGTCTGGCACTCGACGAGGAGATCGGTGCCGTGCAGCTCGACGAGCAGCGACACCGACGTGCCCGCGCGGCGGTGGAGGCCGTCGACGTTCTGCGTGACGACGGCCGCCACCTTGCCGGCTTGCTCGAGCGCGACGACCGCGTCGTGCACGGCGTTGGGACGCGCCTGCTGATAGATGTCCCACGTCTCGAGCTTGTAGTCCCAGTACTCGACGCGCGCCGGCTCGGAGGCAAGGAACTCGTCGTAGTAGACGGGGCGCCGCCGCGTCCAGACGCCGTTGGGGCCGCGGAAGTCGGGAATGCCGCTCGCCGTCGAGACGCCGGCGCCGGAGAAGATCAGGGTGCGGCGCGCCCGCCGGAGCGCATCGATCAGTCGCGCGTCGGCCATGATCTGTCGGGACGAGCATAACGCGATTCGCGCGGCTGTCGTAACATGGCGGGACGGATGACGCGCGCCGCGACGCTGCCGAAAATCGTCCGCCGCCGTTCGCCGGTGCACGGCTTCGGCGTCTTCGCGGCGGAGCGGATCCGGAAGAACGCGCGGATCATCGACTACGCGGGCGAGCTCGTCCGCAACGACGAGAGCGAAGCGCGCGAGGAACGCTACCTCGCCGACGGCTGCATCTGGGTGTTCCGCGTGAACCGCACATGGAGCCGCGACGCGGCGGTCGACGGCAACATCGCCCGCTTCATCAACCACTCGTGCACGCCGAACTGCTGGTTCGAGGTCGTCGACAAGACGATCTGGATCCGCGCCGCGCGCGATATCCGCAAGGGCGAAGAGCTCACCTACAACTACTCGATCGACGGCGAGCGCACCATTGCCTGCCGCTGCCGCCCCGGCTGCCCGAACAAGATCTGACCGATGCCGACCGACGCCGACCGCGAAACGCTGATCGTCGACGGCCGCGAGCTCGCCGTCTCCAACCCGGGCAAGATCCTGTTCCCGCAGGCGGGCTACACGAAGCTCGATCTGGCGCGCTACTACGTGGACGTCGCGCGCGGCGCGCTGCGCGCCGCCGGCGGACGGCCGAACGTCCTCGTCCGCTACCCGAACGGCGTCGGCGGCGAGTTCTTCTATCAGAAGCGCGCGCCCGCCTCGCGCCCGCCGTGGATCGACGTCGTGGCGCTGCACTTTCCGTCGGGGCGCACCGCGGAAGAAGTCGTCCCGCGCGACGCCGCCGCGCTCGTGTGGATGGCGAACCTCGCGTGCCTCGAGCTGCACCCGCACCCGGTCCGCGCCGACGACGTCGATCACCCCGACGAGCTGCGGATCGATCTCGATCCGGTGCCGGGCGTCGAGTGGACGCAGGTGCGCAGCGTCGCGCGCGTCGTGCAGGAGGCGCTCGCCGACGCCGGCCTCGCCGGCTGGCCGAAGACGTCCGGATCGCGCGGCATGCACGTCTACGTGCGCATCGAGCGGCGGTGGACGTTCGACGAGGTGCGGCGCGCCGCGCTCGCCTTCGCGCGCGACGTCGAGCGGCGCGCGCCGGCGCTCGCCACGAGCAAGTGGTGGAAGGAAGAGCGCCACGGCGTCTTCCTCGACTACAACCAGAACGCGAAGGACCGCACGATCGCCGCGGCGTACTCGGTGCGGCCCACGCCGGACGCGCGCGTCTCGGCGCCGCTCGCGTGGGACGAGATCGACGCGTGCGATCCGCGCGACTTCACCCTGAAGACGATGCCCGCGCGGCTCCGGGACGCGGGCGATCCGCACGACGCGATGGACGCCTCCGCCGGCGCCCTCGATCGCCTGCTCGATCTCGCCGATCGCCACGCTCGGGAGGGGCTCGGCGACGCGCCGTGGCCGCCGCACTACCGCAAGCAGCGCGACGAACCGCCGCGCGTGCAGCCGTCGCGCCGCCGCACGCCGGTGCATCCGCTCATCGAGATCGCGCGCGCCGGCAGGAAAGACGATGCGCTCGCCGGTCTCGAGCGCTGGAAGGGCCGCCACCCCGAGGCCGCCGCGCATCTCGCGCCGGCCGACGTGCTCGTCGACGCGATGCGGGGCCGCTTCCACACCTGGACGCGCATCCGCGTGAACCTGCAGCACGTGCCGCCGGAGCTGCGCCCGCCGCAGGAACCGCTCGATCCCGACGAGACGCCCGACGACTGGAGCCGCGTCAGCGCGGCCGGCGCGCCACGCCGAAGACCTTCTCGAGCTCGTAAGGCGTCGTGACCTCGAGCTGATCGTAGCGGCAGTCCGACGGGGGTTTGTCCGGCCGCCAGCGCAGGAACGTCGCGGCGTGGCGGAAGCGCGGCCCCTGCATGTGGTCGTACTTCACCTCGCACACGCGCTCGATGCGCAGCGGCTCCCACGACAGATCCTTCCCGGCGCTCCATCGGCTCTGTCCGCCGGGCATCCGCGTCGACTCGCCGCCGGCTTCGGCCCACTCGCGCCACGGATGATCGTCGAGCGCGCGCTCGCGCAGCGGCGCCAGCTCCTCGACGAGCTCGCGCCGGCGCCCCATCGTGAACGACGAGGTGACGCCGACGTGGTGCAGGTGGCCGCGATCGTCGTACAGCCCGAGGAGCAGCGATCCGATGCGCTCGCCCTTCCCGTCCTTGTGCCAGCGGAATCCGGCGACGACGCAGTCGGCCGTGCGGGCGTGCTTGACCTTGATCATCGCGCGCTTGCCCGGCTCGTAGACGCCGCCCCGCGGCTTCACGATCACGCCGTCGAGCCCCGCGCCCTCGAACCGCGCCAGCCACTCGGCGGCCGCTGCAGGATCGTGCGTCGCCGGCGTGAGATGAATCGGCGGCTGCGCTGCCGCCAGCGCCGCCTCCAGCCGCCGCCGCCGCTCCTCGAGCGGCGTCTGCCGGAGATCCTCGCCGTCGATCGCGAGCGCGTCGAAGGCGACGAACGCCGACGGCGTTTCCTTCGCGAGCTTCGCCACGCGCGACGCCGCCGGGTGCAGCCGCAGCTGGAGCGCGTCGAAGTCGAGGCCGCGCGGCGTGGCGATCACGATCTCGCCGTCGATCACGCACCGATCGGGCAGCGCGCCGGCGAGCGCGTCGTGCAGCTCGGGGAAGTAACGATCGAGCGGGCGGAGATCGCGGCTCTGGATGTAGACCTCGCCGGCCCTGCCGCGAAAGACGATCGCGCGGAAGCCGTCCCACTTCGGCTCGTAGAGAAACGCGCCGCTCTCGGGCAGCGTCTCGGCGAGCTTCGCGAGCATCGGCTCGATCGGCGGCTCGATCGGAAAGCTCACGGCAGCGGCGGCAGGTGCTCGAGGAAGTAGCGCGCGATCAGCCGATAGACGTGCGGCGTCGTGCCGGCGCCTTCGGCGATCGCGTGCGTGCGGTTCGGATACACCATCAGGTCGAACGGCTTCCGGAGCTCGACGAGCCGGTTCACGAGGCGCTCGGTCCCCTGGTAGTGCACGTTGTCGTCGCCCGATCCGTGCACGACGAGCAGCGGTCCGGCGAGGCCGTCCGCGAAATTGATCGGCGAGCCGCGGCGATAGCCGTCCGCGTTCTCCTGCGGCAGGCCCATGTACCGCTCCTGGTAGATCGTGTCGTAGAGGCGCTGATCGGGCACCGGCGCGACGGCGACGCCCACCTTGAACGTCTCCGGGTAGCGAAACATCATGTTCAGCGTGTTCGATCCGCCGCCGCTCCAGCCCCACACGCCGACGCGGCCGGCATCGATGAACGGGGAGCGCGCCGCGAGCGCGCGCACCGCCGCCGCCTGTTCCTTCGACGACAGCTCGCCGACCGCGCCGTACACGACCTTGCGCCACGCCGCGCCCTTCGGCGACGGCGTGCCGCGATTGTCGAAGCTCACGATGACGTAGCCGGCGTCGGCGAGCGCGCGGTGAAACAGATCGCGGCCGCCTCCCCAGCGATCGGTCACGGTGAGGCCGGCCGGCTCGCCGTAGACATGGACGATCACCGGATACCTTCGCGAGGCGTCGAACGACTTCGGCTTCAGCATCCACGCGTCGAGCGCGACGCCGCCGCCGACGTCGACCGTGAAAAACTCCACGGGCGGCGAGGCAACCGCGTTTGTCTTCGCCGCGAGGGCGGCGGTGTCGGTCAGCGCTCGCAGTGTCGCGTGCGCCGCCAGCTCGACGACGTCGGTGACGGGCGGCCGATCGAACCGCGAGTACGTGTGAATGGCGCGCGTCCCGTCGGGGGAGACGTCGTAGGCGTGCGTGCCCGCCGCGCTCGCGGGCGTGACGCGCTCCGGCGCGCTCGACGCGTCGAGCTTCGCGCGAAACAGGTACCGCTCCGTCGCACGCTCCGGCGACGCGATGAAGTAGACGCGGCCGGCGGCTTCGTCGACGCCGGCGATGTCGACGACATCCGCGTCGAACCGCGTCACGAGCGCCGGCTCGCCGCCGTCGCGCCGGCCGCGGTAGACGTGGCGCCAGCCGTCGCGCTCGCTGAGCCACAGGAACGCGCGGCCCTTGTCGATCCACCGGATCTCGTCCTGCACGTCGACCCACGCGTTCGACTCGTCGCGGAAGATGCGGCGCACCTCGCCGTTCCGCGCGTCGGCGAGCAGCAGATCGTTGCGGTTCTGCAGCCGGTTCAGCTGCTGCATCGCCAGCGTGCCGGCGTCCAGCCACTCCATGCGCGCGAGGTAGGTCTCGCGCGCGTCCCCCGGCGTCTTCATCCACCGGATGGCGCCGTGGCCGGAGGCGTCGGCGACGCCGATGCGAACGGCGGAGTTCGCCGTGCCCGCCTTGGGATACGGAATCTTCGTCACGACCGGATAGAGCGCGTCGGTGTCGTTGATGAGCGAGAAGATGCCGACGCCGGTCGTGTCGAACTGCCAGAACCCGATGCGCGCGCCGTCGGGACTCCAGCGGAACGCGTCGCGCAGGTCGAGCTCCTCCTCGTACACCCAGTCGGAGGTGCCGTTGATCGTCGTCTCCGATCCGTCGTTCGTCAGCGCCGTCACCCGGCCGTCGTCGAGGCGCTCGACGTAGAGGTTGTTCGCGCGCACGTAGGCGACGCGCGATCCGTCGGGCGAGAACTTCGCGAACATGAGCGACGATTCGGGCGCCGCGGCGCCCAGGCGCTTCAGCGCGCCGCTCGCGACGTCGAGGACCCAGTAGTCACCGCGCGTATTCCGCCGCCAGACCTTTCGCGTGTTGGTGAAGACGAGGAGGCGCGCGCCGTCGCGCGACCACGCGTAGTCGTCGACGTCGAGCGGCGTGGAGCGGCCGGCCGGAATCAGGCGCGATCTCGACACGAGGATCGTGCGCGCCCCGGTCGCGGCGTCGTACCGCACGATGTCGGCCCCGGCGGGCGATTCGTTCGTGCGCTCGACGACCGTGTACGCGGCGCCGTCGGCGAGCCAGCGCGCCGGGCCGAAGCGCGGCGCGTCGTACTCGCGCGCCTCGAAAATGCGCCCGATCTGTTCGTCGAGCAGCCGCGCGCGGTCGGCCTGCTGCGCGTGCAGCGCGGTCGCGGCCGCGAGCGCCGCGACGGCCGCCGCAATCGTTCGGCGTGTCATGGTCCCGGAAGCTTACGTCAAAGAGGCCGGTATACTGATCGCGACGAATCGATTCGAGCGACGGAGCCCTTTCTGGACGTCCACCTGATCGACGGCACGTACGAACTCTTCCGGCACTTCTACGCCGTCCCGCGCGCGCGCGACGAGGGCGGACGCGAAGTCGGCGCCGTGCGCGGCGTGCTGACGTCCGTGCTCGCGATGATCAACGGCGGCGCGACGCACGTCGGCGTCGCGACCGATCACGTGATCGAGTCGTTCCGCAACCGCCTCTGGCCCGGTTACAAGACCGGCGACGGTATCGACCCCGATCTGCTGTCGCAGTTTCCGCTGCTCGAGGAGGCGCTCGCGGCGCTCGGCGTCGCCGTCTGGCCGATGATCGAGTACGAGGCCGACGATGCGCTGGCGGCGGCGAGCGAGGCGGCGGCGCGCGATGCGCGTGTGGACCGCGTGTTCATCTGCACGCCCGACAAGGACCTCGCGCAGTCGGTTCGCGGCACGCGCGTCGTCCAGTTCATCCGCCGTACCCGGACCATTCGCGACGAAGCGGGCGTCGTCCAGCGATTCGGCGTCGCGCCGGAGTCGATTCCGGACTACCTCGCGCTCGTGGGCGACGCGTCGGACGGCTACCCCGGCCTTCCCGGCTGGGGTACGAAGTCGACCGCCGCCGTCCTCGCGAAGTTCCGGCGCCTCGAGGCGATCCCCGCGGATGCGGCGGAGTGGCGCGTGAACGCGTCGAACGCGGCCGGGCTCGCGAGGACGCTCGAACGCGAGCGCGACCGGGCGCTGCTGTTCCGCGACCTCGCGACGCTGCGGACCGACATCCCGCTGTTCGCGTCGATCGACGAGCTGCGCTGGAGCGGGCCGACGGGTGCATTCGCGCCGCTCGCCGCGCGCCTCGACGCCGCCTCGACCGTCGTCGGCCAAGATGGTAATGATGCTGGCCTCAATTCGGCATCGCGTTTGCTACCTTCCAGGCGGAAGTGAAGGTTCGAATCAGGGAGACACCGCGCGAGCGCGAGCTCGACGGGGTGCCGCTGGACCGTCTTCGGCCCGGCGCCGTGCGGGACGTGTCGGTCGGGCTGGGAACGTGGCTGGTGGCGGAGCGGTACGCTGACGTCGAGATGCGTCACGATGTCCGAAATGAGGCGGAAGATTTTTCCGACGTGAAAGATATTCGTACTCCGTTCAGGGATCCGAACGCCCCGCGGCGCCGTCAAGGCGACTACTGACCCACCGGTCGTACTCTTCCGTCGTATCGATGTCGGTGAACGCGCCTTCGTCGGCGATCGGGAGATCGCCGTCCGGCGAGGCGTGTGCGCGCACGACGCTCTTCGCGCCCGCGGCCGGGTCCGCGCGCCGCAGCGCGTCGAACAGCGAGCGGTCGATCAGCAGCGGGTGTCCATGGCGCGGCGGCGACGTCGGCCGGACGATCGGCGGCTTCGCCGCGCGATACCGCTCGAGCACGGCGCGAACCGTGGCGGCGGACACGAGCGGCACGTCGACGAGCGTGACGAGCGCGGCCGACACGCCAGGGCGATCGACCGCATTGATTCCGGTGACGAGCGACGTCAGCTGGCCGCGATCGTACGCGGCGTTCATCACGAACCGCGCGCGCAGATCGCTCTCGGCGAACGACGCGACAATGGCTTCCGCGTCGTGGCCGACGACGACGATCACGTCGTCGACGCCTGCGGCGCGGAAGGTGCGCACGATGCGCGTAAGGAAGGTGTCGCCGCCGTCGAGCGGCAGCGTCGCTTTCGGCCGTCCCATGCGCGACGAGCGGCCGGCGGCGAGGACGATCGCAGGAATCACACGTCGATCGTACTGGAATCACGTGTCGGCGACGTGTCCGGCGCGAGCGCGACACGCGGCGGCCGCGTCCTGCGCTAGAATCGGCGGGCATGGCCGACGTCGATCTGCACATTCGATGCATGCGCTGCGGCGCCGAGATGGAACTGCGCGATCCGGGGCCGGGAATGCCGTGGACGCCGGATCAGTTCTGGGTGTGCAACCGCTGCGGCCGGCATTTCTGGACTACTTATCCGCCGCCGAATCGCGACAAACCAAAAACGACCACAGAGTCCGCGCAGTGACAACCCGCGACAATCTGCGACACGGCTTCGTGCTCGAAGACGACGATGAACTCGACGACGAAGACGACGAGTTCGACGACGAAGAAGAAGACGAAGACGAGGAAGACGACGAGGACGAGGACACCGAAACCTGGCAGGTGTCCGGGTGGGGGCCCTTCCGCTAAAGTACACGCACTTCTTGACTTCTGGCACCGAACTGCCTAGACTGGCGCCAATTTCCAGCTCATCTGAGCTGGGCTGGACTTGGCCGGCACGCGTCCGACGGTTGGTGATTGCGCATGGCGCCCGAACCGGCTGAGTTCCCTTGGGATATCCCTGGGGGTTCGGAACGGGAGGGCTGGGGGTTATGCCAACCGGGACAATCGCACGACTGCTGATCGACAAGGGATTCGGCTTCATCCGCGACGAAGGCGGCATCGAGCATTTCTTCCATCGCAGCTCGGTCCGCGGCGCCGTGTTCGAGTTGTTGCGTGAAGGGCAGCGCGTCGAGTTCACGCCTGAGGATTCCCAGAAGGGCCCCCGCGCCGGCGACGTCCGCCTGATCGAGGGCTAGCAGCACGCCTGATTGCGGGCTGCGGACCACGGAATTACGGATTCCCCTCCGCATCCCGCAGTTCTTGATCCGCGATTCATAGGTCGCCGGTTTACGATCCGCATCCCGCGATTCGCGCGAACCAGCAATCCGCCATACAATTTTTCCGGAAGTGAACGGGGCCCGGTGGCCCTCCCGGTCTTCAAAATCGGTCGCTCCCCGTTAGCGCGGGGAGGCTGGGTTCGACT
>Ga0075424_100005854_pt1 | contig 11790 bp, 8 predicted proteins | sample SoiMethybrSBSTD3_FD_75301 | JGI IMG/M metagenome (GOLD analysis project Ga0075424, IMG submission 75301) | Bulk soil microbial communities from a Populus tree surrounding site in Tennessee, USA - Soil MetaG P. TD hybrid SBSTD3 | ecosystem: Environmental > Terrestrial > Soil > Tree plantation... | reverse complement strand
CCAGGCACGATGCCTTCCTCGACCGCGGCGCGCGTGGCATGCAGTGCGTCCTCAACCCGATCCTTGCGCTCCTTGACCTCGGTTTCAGTGGCACCGCCGACGCGAATGATCGCCACGCCGCCGGCGAGTTTCGCCAACCGCTCCTGCAGCTTCTCGCGATCGTAGTCGGAGGTCGTCTCCTCAATTTGCTGCTTGATCTGTTTCACGCGACCTTCAATGTCGGCCTTCTTGCCGGTTCCATCGACGATGGTGGTGTTGTCCTTGTCGATAGAGACGCGCTTGGCGCGACCCAGCATGTTGAGCGCGACACTCTCAAGCTTGATGCCGAGATCCTCACTGATCACCGCGCCGCCGGTCAGGACGGCGATGTCCTCCAGCATGGCCTTACGCCGGTCGCCGAATCCCGGTGCCTTCACGGCCGCGACCTTGAGGCCACCGCGCAGCTTGTTGACCACGAGGGTGGCCAGCGCTTCGCCCTCCACGTCCTCCGCCACGATCAGCAACGGCTTACCCGCCTGCACCACGGCTTCCAACATGGGCAGCATTGGTTGCAAGCTGGAGAGCTTTTTCTCATGGATCAGAATGTAGGGGTTCTCGAGCTCCACCAGCATCTTTTCGGCATTGGTGATGAAGTAGGGTGAAATGTAGCCGCGGTCGAACTGCATGCCCTCGACCACATCGAGCTCGGTCTCCAGCCCCTTGGACTCCTCGACCGTGATGACGCCCTCGTTGCCGACCTTCTTCATGGCCTCGGCAATCTTGGCTCCGATCTCGTTGTCTCCATTTGCGGAGATGGTGCCGACTTGGGCGATCTCGTCGTTGGAGGTGACCTTCTTGGCTTTCGCCTTGAGCTCCTCGACGACGGCGTTCACGGCGAGATCGACGCCGCGCTTGAGGTCCATGGGATTGGAACCCGCAGCCACCGACTTGGCACCCTCCTTAATGATAGCCTGCGCCAGCACCGTCGCTGTCGTGGTGCCGTCGCCGGCGATATCGGAGGTCTTGGAGGCGACCTCACGCAGCATTTGCGCCCCCATGTTCTCGAACTTGTCGTCGAGCTCGATCTCCTTGGCTACCGTCACGCCGTCTTTGGTGATGCGCGGCGCGCCAAAGCTCTTGTCCAGAACGACGTTGCGGCCCTTCGGACCCAACGTTACTCTGACGGCATTGGCGAGGATGTCGACGCCACGCAGCATGCGCTCGCGTGCGTCTTGCGAGAATTTGACGTCTTTGGCTGACATTATGGAAACTCCGCTGGAAGGGGCCGGACCCCCTGTGGCACTTTGTTGATTGCAATCGGTTTGGATGGTCGACGTGGCTAGAGTAGGCGGTCAGGCGCCTTCCGCCGGTGCCGATGAGAGCGACGCCATCACGAAGAAAAAAGGGCGCGCCGTCAGGCCGCCGCGCGCACCGATGTCTTGCCCTCGATGATGCCGAGGATGTCGCTCTCCTTCATGATGAGCAACTCCTGCCCATCGATCTTGACCTCGGTGCCAGACCATTTGCCAAACAAAACGCGGTCACCTTTTTTGACGTCGAGTGGAACGAGCTTGCCGCTTTCGTCCCGCGCTCCGGGACCGGCGGCAATGATCTCGCCCTGCATCGGCTTTTCCTTGGCCGTGTCGGGGATGATGATACCGCCAGCAGTCTTCATGTCCTCTTCGATGCGGCGCACGACGACGCGGTCGTGGAGAGGGCGAAACTTCATGGCCTCAACCTCACTGTTACAGAACCCGATGGTGTCTAGCTTCTTGGGATGATGCTGCGCGCCTATTTGCGTCCCCGTACCTTGGGGCCGGCCGCAGCACCGCGGCGGACGTATAGGGGAGCCTTGTTAGCACTGTCAAGCCGGGAGTGCCAGGTTCGACCTTGCCGCGAGATCGCTGCTGCCCGACCCGCGGTTGGCAAAAGGCGCCAGCGCGGACGGAACTGGATCTTCGATTGCTTCGTTCCAGACGAGAGACTTCAAACGCGGGGCAGCATTTGCTCCACGCTTGCAACGACAAACCGCAGGCTGTGGGAGGAATGCAACCCATCGCGCACGAATCGCAACTAGAGTGGCGATGGGTGCGCGTCAGCGGGGTGAGGTGACGTCGCATGACCGCTTGCAGAATCGACCAAGGTTTCCGCGCACAACTCGCGGGGTTCAGCCTGACGACGGCAGAAATTCTCTACCGCCTGCCTGACCACCCCTCACTGCTGCAGAGCTACATCTGGCAAGATTACGACGAGCATCCGCGCTTTCCACGCCTGCGAACCTTCCTCGATTTCTGGTCGCGCAATCTCGACGGCAAACTCTATCGCGTGCGCGTCGCGCACAAGCGGCTCATCACACCTGCAGAGCTGCGCCTCATCGGCGACGAATTCCGCGTGCACTGACCGCGCCGTCTCGCGCTAGCATTTGCCATTTGTCGGGGCCGAGCAACGTGTCGGCCGAGCAAGCGTGGCAAGTCACTCTCTCCTGCCGTGGCGTCCGCAGCGGGGGGACTGCTCGCCCGATCGGTCCTAACGGCCGGTTCCGGCGAAAAGCTCCAGCATCACCTCGGGCGCGGAGATAAGCCGCGTGCCGGGCCCGAGGATGGCGGCAAAAATGTCGGTGCGGCCGAACACCTGGTGCCCACCGCCCTCGACGCGATAAAGCATGACCGGGCGCCCGGAACTGCACGAAGACCAATCCAGCAGCACAACCTTTGCCACCTCGCCAGGCGCGCCGGTCGCCAGTGGGCGCGTCGCTGGACCGTCGCAACCGTTGACTTCGGCCAAGAACGCCGCCGTGCGTTCGGCCGACCAGACAATGCCCCGCCTGCCAGCAAATCCCACGCCGCCACCCCCATAGCACGAGCGGATCCGCAGTGCCATTCAGCATGACGATCGGCAGTGGTTTTTTCGGTCGGCAGCCGTCGCCGATGCCGGCCGGCATATTGGCTATGAGGGTGCCGGCGCCTGCGAAGAGTTCGGCAGCCTCGCAGAGCATGCGCAAGGTCATCATTCCACCGTTCGACATGCCGGCAAGGTAGACCTGGGCGGGATCGGCGACGCCGTGGCCGATGAGCCAAGCCACGAGCTGGCGCAGGAAGCCCACATCGTCGATTCGGGAAATGCGACCTCCCTCGCGGCCATCGTTCCAAACTCGGTAGAGGCCGTCCGGAAACACGGCGGCAAAGCCGTGCGCGGCGGCCGCCTCGGCGAAGCCAGAGCCGCGCATGGTCCATTCCGCGCCGATGGCGGCGCCGTGCAGCACGATGATGGTTGGCACCGGATCTGGCCGGGCCGGGACCAGGATGGCGGTGCGCGTCCCGTCCCTGGTTTCGATACGGATCGCTTCGCCGCGCACGGGAGAGCTTGTCAGCACCGCGGCCACGGTGAGAGCCCACACGGCGCGCCGAAGACCTTCTCGCATGCCCTCTCAGCTCAGCAGCGATCGTCTCGTGGGATTGCCACCGGCCGCGATCATGAGCCTCCTTGCGCTCACTGCCGCCTCCACAAATCCTGGTTCCAGCTGTCGGGCGCCTTGCGCGCCCCCTTCGGGGCAGCTTTCTTCTGTGAGGATTGCGGGTCGCCCGCACCTGCCGTTGACGATCCCAGGCGGGAGCGGGAGACCGGTGGTGTCGCAACCGCCCCCGTCTCGGTCGACACGCCGAGCCGCTGCAATTCGAACCCGGCGGCGGTGTGCTCGACGTAGATGATCACGTTCAGTCGACGTGTGTCCTCCAGCAGCTTGCGCGCCTTCGCCGTCTCGCCACGGCCCAAGTAGTACTGGGCGAGATAAAAATAGCCCTCGGCCAGTGCCATGGTTCGCTCGTCGCCCGACTTGCGCTCGATCAATTTGAGCATTTCCTCGGCCGTGACATCGCCCGTCAACACCGCGAGTGCCGGACGCGGCCAAGCACCCCTGGGCTCTTCGGCCGCGCGTTGCCGCACGGCCTGCGGCAGCGGTCGACCTAACCGTTGATGGCTCCATGCCAACCACAAGTCGTTCATCAGTTGCGCCTCGCGGTCGTCTGTATCGGCCGCTCTGAGGAAGTCGTCGGCCGCGTCTTCCACTCGTCCTGCATAGAACTTGGCCATGCCGCGCAGATGCAGCACCTTCGCATCGGTCGCACCGAGCGTTATCGCCTTTGAATAATCCTCGGTGCTCTTGTCGAACTCGCCCGCGGTAAAACGAGCGGCGGCTCGGCACATGAGGACGGTGGCGGAATTCGGGGCGAGTTTCACGGCTTCGTCGGCGTCTGCACGCGCCTCTGCGAACTTGCCAAGGTCGCTGTAGGCGTTGCTGCGCAGGCAGCGGGAGTTGGCAAGATCAGCGCTGCCCAGCTTGCCCGATTTGATCGCCTGGCTGGTTTTTTCCACGGTCTCCTGCAGACGCTCACGCAGCATTTGGCCGAGATCCATCTTGCCGCCGCGGCCAGCCTTTGCGGACTTGATCGCACCCTTGGGTATCATGACCACGCCGGCCAGGATCTTGCTCATTGACTGCAGATCATCGGAGTATCTCTGCAGATCCGCCACGGGTACTTGATCTGCGAGCGTCGTCAGGCGGATCTTGGTTCTGGCAATACTGCCCCGGAACGACGAGGTGACGGAGTAGATAAAATATTTGCTGTTGACGGCGTCCGTGCGGGGATCGGTGACCGAGGTGACCTCATCTGGAAACCGCACCTCGAGAGCATAGTCCGCCTCATAGGGGAACACGGGAAGCTTCAGCGGTACCTTGCGCGTTTGGGCCGGCCGTGCCAGGAGGCCTTTCATGTTGTCCGGCGCGTATCGCACGAACCAGTTGCCCTCGCGCTCGGTCGCAAACTTCGGCACCGAGTAGTCGGCGGCGATGGTCAACACGTTGTGCTCGCGATCGTCGCTGATGTCCGGTGTTGCGAGCAGCGCTGCGCCCGGATAGCGCGCTTCGAGCGCCTGGCCGATCGACTTGACGATCTGCTCACGCGGCAGTCTTTCGTGCATCACGCGCAGACTTTCGGCGACCGCCCCCCGCCAGACGTGCCGCACCTCGATGCGCGCCTCGCCATCGAGCTTGGGAAGCGTCACAGTCTCGCTCGTTTCGACACGCGTCAGCTCTTTGCCATTGTCGCTGACGATGGTGGCGAGCTGCTGACCTTGCGGCGCAACAATGAGGACGCGTGCACCCTCGTGCACTTGTCCCATTTGACCGAGCTGACCATGCTGTCCAAGTCGCGTCGGGTCTAGATAGAAGGCGTGCCCGCCGACCTCAACCCGTACGATCGCATGGTTGAAGAGCAGTGGGGTCGGCAAGGCCTTGTCGATCCTGTTGCGATGCCCGATCTCCAACAACACGGGCTTGCCTTCGATGCCTAGTGCCCGCAATATGGTAAGCAAGAGTAACGACTTGTCCTTGCAGTCGCCGTAGCGGTGCTCCACCACGAGATCCGGTTGTGTGGGTCGATGGGAACTCTCCCCCATCGAGACCGAAAAGTATCGGATCTGGGACTGTACGAACTCGAGCGCTCCAACCACCCTCTCCTCGGGAGTTGCTTTCGCCTTGAGGGCCTCGACGAGTTCACGAAGCTCCCCCTTGAGCTCACCGCGCCATTGGAAGAGCTCGTCGGCCCAGGCGACCACCTCGGCCCAGTTCTCAAACTCCGAGAACTGCACCCAGCGATAGGCCGTGTAGTCCGGGGGCGTCATCGGCTCGGGATTGACGCTGGCCAGGGACTGTTCCTCGAACACAAGCCGGCGCATGCCGCCACTGACGCTTTCCTGCGGTACCAAGGGCTTGCTCTGCGCATCGCCAATCACGCGCCAGGCGACGTGCTTACCGACGGGATAGTTCAGCACGATCCGTCGCTGCGCGGTGGGGTAGCCCTGATCCCAGCCGGCGGACTGGACGAACTTGCCGCCGAACACGGGGTTCTGCCCCTGCATGGAGTATTCGTATTCAAGCGTATCGCCGACGCGCAAATCACTCACGAGAACCGAAGCGGTGACCTCGCCGCTGTACACGCCCTGCTCGAGCCCCATCTCACGCTGCAGGAAGCGCACCGGCGACGAGTTCGTCCGGTCGAAGGTTTCGGCTCCGCGCAAGAGGCGAATGGCGTGCAGCTTCAAGCGGTGGTACTGCGGGACAAACACGACCGCGACATGACCGGCTTGCGTGAGGGACGCCGCATCGTTGACCTTCACGCTGCGGTGAACGTAAACGACTGGTTCCTCGCCCAACATGTATTGCGTGTCGACCAGCGGCAGGACCAGCGCCTCAGTCTGGGAAGCCCCCGCGACAGAGGCCCGTTCAACCCAAGCCGGAACTGGCTCGCCCAGCGTGAAGGATGCCTGCGGGATTTGCACTTCTTTGAGCGGGGTGCCTTCTGCGGGCGATTGAGCGTTGGCACCGGCCGCGATCAAAGAGAGATAGAGCAGCGCGCTCAGAGTTTCGCGCAGGAGCGCAATCGGCCATCGCCCCATGTCCGGCTTCCCTCGGCTGATCATCCGCGCCGCTTGGTTGCACAGAAAGCGCAGAGCAGCAAGCCATGCAACTCAAGCTGCATGCGCCTCTCCACACCGCAAAGCGCCTTGGACCTGGGAGGTCGCAAAACCGCGGCACGGTCGAGAAACGCAATCCCTGTGGCGAATTCCTGACGCAAAGCCCGAACGCGCGCTGCGGCGTCTTGCCCTCACACCCCTTCCGCCACCGGATTGCCTTGATCGTCGAGGTGGGCGATGCGCACCATATTGGTGGTGCCTGGCGACCCCAATGGCACGCCCGCGACAATAATCACACCCTCGCCTGCCCTGGCGAAGCCCTCGTCGAAGGCGATGCGGCAAGCCTTGCGCACCATTGCCGCCTGGTTCTCGGGGTCGCTCGTCAACACGCAATGCATGCCCCACACCGCCGCCAGCTTGCGCGCGGTGGTCAGCACCGGCGACAGCGCAATGACGGAAAGTCCAGGGCGCTCGCGTGCGACCCGCAGCGCAGTGGAGCCGGTCGCGGTGTAGCAGATGATGGCCGCCAGCTTTAGCGTGTCGGCGATGGTGTGGGCGGCGGCGGCAATTGCATCGGCAGCCGTCGCCTGAGGCGGCGTGCGCGTCGCGTGCAAAAGGGCGCTGTAGCTCGGGTCGTTCTCGCCTTCGATGACGATGCGATCCATGGTGCGGATTGCCTCGATCGGGTACTTGCCGACCGCAGACTCGGCCGAGAGCATTACCGCATCCGCACCGTCGAACACCGCGGTGGCCACGTCCGAGACTTCGGCCCGCGTGGGCACGGGCGAAGCGATCATGCTCTCGAGCATCTGCGTCGCGACCACGACCGGCTTGCCGGCGCTGCGCGCCTTGCTCACGATTTGCTTCTGCAACCCTGGCACGCGCTCGACAGGCAGTTCGACGCCCAGATCCCCACGCGCCACCATCAGACCATCGGAATGGGCGATGATGCTCTCCAAGTCCACGATCGCGGCGGGTTTCTCGATCTTCGACATGATCCAGGCACCCTGGCCAATCAGTTGGCGCGCGAGCTTCACGTCATCGCCGCGTTGCACGAACGACAGTGCCACCCAATCGACGCCCAGGCGTAGAGCGAAATCGAGATCCCGCTTGTCCTTCTCGGTGAGCGGTCCGATCGGGAGCACCGTGTCCGGCAGGCTTATGCCCTTGCGGCTTGCTAGCACCCCGCCCACGACGACCTTGGCGTCGATGCCGGCGCGGTTCTTGTCGACCACGGTCATGCGAATCTTGCCGTCGTCGAGCAGCAGCGTATGGCCGAGTTCCACGGCCTGGAAGATCTGCGGATGCGGTAGGCAGACGCGTTCAGGACCGCCCTCGACCTCGCTGCTGTCGAAGCGGAAGGTCGCCCCCTCGCTCAGCGAGATGCGTTCGCCCGCGATATTGCCGACGCGAAATTTAGGGCCCTGGAGATCGCAGAGGATGCTGATGGGGCGGCTGAAATGGGCCTCCGCGGTGCGCACCGCAGCGTGGACCTTCTTCACCAGGTCGAAGGGCGAGTGGCTCATGTTGATGCGGAAAACGTCGACGCCGGCCTCAAAGAGGCGCTCGATCATCTCAGGGGCGTACGACGCAGGTCCAAGGGTGGCGACGATTTTGACGCGCCTCGTGCGTCTCATGTGGCTAGCGTCCCCTTTCGTTGGGATCGGTCAGGCGTATCGTCCAGTCCTTGGCTTCCTGCGTATCCACCTCGAAGAAGCCGGTGCTCTTATAGCCACGTCGGCCACATTCCTGAACCCCCCTGATCGTGAAGGACTTGTCGGCAGTGCACATGTACGATTTGCCCGCCCATTCTCCGCCGCGGTCGTAGTCGATGGCGTGAATGTAATAAAAACGGCTGGAAAGCGTTCCCTTGTAGAGCGTCTCGCACGTTTGCGCCGAGATGTTCCACCAGCCTTCCGTGGTCCAGCCGGTGGGATCCTGGTAGCCGATGGCGACGCCGATGCGGCTTGAGGTGGTGTTGCAGAGCTTGAGGTCAGCCCGCGCCGGCGGCGCCAATGCCAGGCTGGCAATCACGGCGGCGCCGGTCAACATCAGCGGGCTCGGGAGCAAAGGTGCCACAGGCATCGACTAAGACTTCTCGATCAGGCGTCGATGAGGATGACGCGGAAATCGTTGACGTTGGTTTGCGTGGGTCCTTGCACGATCAGTCCGCCGGCGGCCTCGAAGTAGCTGGTGGCATCGTTCCCGTCGAGGAACTTCTGCGCATCCAGGCGGCGCGCACCAGCAAGCGTTCGCGCATCGATGATGGCGCCCGCCGGATCCGTCACCTGACCGGTCCCGCCGTCGATCCCATCCGTATCCGCCGCCAGCGCGCACACGCCGGGCAGCCCGTCGAGCGCGAGCGCCAGCGCCAGCGCGTACTCCTGGTTGCGCCCGCCGCGTCCCTGGGGGTTGCGCACCGTGACGGAGAGCTCACCGCCGCTGATGATGGCAGTGCGACGTGCGGCAGCCTTGGCCTCGCGTGCAAGCCCGGCGTGCGCGCGGGCCACCTCACGTGCCTCACCGGTGAGCGCATCACCGAGGTTCACCACGGCGTAGCCGTTTCGCTCGGCCACGGCCCCAGCCGCTGCGAGCGCCGCAGCCGGCGTGGCAATGATCCGGTATGCGCTGGATCTGAACGCGGGATCGCCTGGCTTGGGCGTCTCGTTGGCGGGGTCGGTTAGTGCCACCTCGATTCCGCGCGGCAAGGTTAGACCCAGCGCCTGCAGGCTCGCTCGCCGACGCTCCAGGATGGCACGTGCATCGGCGAGCGTTGTGGCATCGGGTACGGTTGGGCCCGAGCCAATGGTGGCGGGATCATTGCCCGGCACATCGGAAATGGCGAGCGTGAGGAGTGGCGCCAGCGTGGCCTTCGCCAACCGTCCACCTTTGATGCGCGAAACATGGCGGCGCACGGTGTTCATCTCGTGGATGTCGGCGCCGCACTTGAGCAGCCCGCGCGAGAGCTCCGTCTTGTCGCCAAGCGTGAGCCCAGCCGCGGGCGCCGCCCAGAGCGCGGAGGCACCGCCGGACAGGAGCACAAGCACGCAATCGCGCTCCGTCGCGCTGGCCACGAGCGCCAGCGCACGCTCGGCCGCCTGCTGGCTGGCTGCGTCAGGGGTTGGATGCCGTGCCGAGACAATGTCGATGACGCCCTGGGGCAAACTCGCAAACGCTGCGGCGCTGCCGTGCGGGGCTGTCACGAAACCCGTGACGCGATCGAGCACGTTGAGCATGCGGTAGTGGGTCTGCGCTGCAACCGCCATGGCCGCTGCGGCCTTGCCGGCGCCTACAACGTAAAGCCGGCCGTCCGGCGGGGGTGGAGGCAGATGAGAGGGCAGGCACAAATCCGGGTGGGCGGCGGCGACGGCTGCTTCATAGAGCGCCAGCAGCGTCCCGCGCGCCGCCAATTGTTCTTTCCCGCTTGCGCTGGTCGTCATGGCCCCGGAGGTTTTTCCTTATGCTGGCGACCATTTGTCGTCGGCGCCTCGGCCAGCGTCAACAGCATCCTCAGGGCGACGCCGCCCAATCCGCAAGGTCTCGCCAGCCGTCCTGCCACATGGCAAATGCCACGCCGGTCTCTCAGCGACAGGCGCGCCGGAGCAACGAACCGCGAAGCAACCTTCGCGGCCCTTCGCCACCCTTCCGGGGGCCGGAGCGCAAATGAGCGCAAATAGATGGCCGTCCCTTTGCGGCGTCGACGCGGTGGAACTATAGTTGAGGCCATGCCTCACGACAGTTTGTTGGCGCGAGCCATCCGCGCAGAGGAACACGACAGCTACTGCGTCCTGGCGGGGCGGGCCGATGCGGGCCTCATCCTGCTTTGCGACCATGCGGGCAATGCTATTCCACCCGCCTACGGCAGCTTGGGACTCCCGCCTGAGCAGCTTGCACGCCACATCGCCTATGACATCGGGGCCGCGGAAGTCACGCGCCGCCTCGCCGCCGCGCTCGGCGTGCCCGCGGTCATCACACGTTACTCCCGGCTACTCATCGATCCCAACCGCGGTGCGGACGACCCCACCCTCATTATGCGCCTCTCGGATGGCGCCGTGATCCCGGGGAACAAGCGCCTCGATGATCACGAACGGGAGCACCGTCGACGCCTTTACTACGAACCCTACCATCGCGCCATCGATGGCCTGATCGACCAGTGTCTCGCCAGCGGGACCTCGCCAATGCTTCTGTCGATCCATTCCTTCACGGAGAGCTGGAAGGAAAAGCCGCGACCTTGGCACGTGGGCATTCTGTGGGATTGCGATCAGCGGCTCGCCAAGCCCCTGCTCGACGGCTTGTACGCAGAAGGTGACCTCATCGTCGGTGACAATGAGCCCTACTCGGGCCAGCTCGTGGGTGACTGCCTGTGGCAACACGCCACGTGCCGGGGGCTCATTAATGCTCTGATCGAGATTCGCCAAGACCTGATCCGCGATGCAATGGGCCAAGGGGCCTGGGCGCAGCGGCTCACCCGCCTTGTCGGCGCGATCCTTAGAGCTACATACTCTGTCGATGCGCCGGCGACCGATGGCCGCCGGATCGCACCCAAACCGAGTGGCACACATCGCGAGGCCATCAACGGAGGTGGGGCCATGACTAAGATCGACAATGCGCTGGTGACGGAGCTCGAGGCGGCCGCCTTCAGGCGGCTGGTGGGACATCTACGCGCCCGCGGCGATGTGCAGAACATCGACCTCATGAACATGGCAGGTTTCTGCCGCAACTGCCTGGCCAATTGGTATCAGGAAGCGGCGCACGCCAAGGGTTTGGAATTAAGCAAGGATGGCGCGCGCGAGATCATTTACGGCATGCCTTACAAGGACTGGCAGGCCAAGCACCAGAAGGAGGCGAGCGCCGAGCAGAAGGCCCAGTTCGCCGCGGCCAAACCGCACGGCGCATGAAAGCCTAAGGGGTTGAAGGGCTCGCGACGAATTGGCGCGCTCCCCCTCTCGGGTGGGCGCAAAGCCACTTGCTGGGGGGTAGGGGCTGGAGCAGTCGGGTCGGCTCCCCGGGTGGGTCCGCGCACCAGTGTCCGTGCACCAGTGTCCGTGCACCAGTGTTCTGTGCACCAGTGTTCTGTGCACCAGTGGCGGAACATGGCGCCTCCCTGTGGGGCCACTCTGTTCCAGGCGCGGCCCCAGGAGCGCGCGCCGGCCCCCTCCCAGCCAATGCTTGCCGCCCCCTGGAACTCAAGCCCCAAAGGGGGCGCAAGCTCAAGGGGGGCGCAAGCGCCAAGAGATTTTGATGGTCTCAGCGTATGGTCCAGCAATTGGCATCCTGCCAGCACCTCGGTGCAACGGCGCTGCGGCCTTGGCTGCGCTCGGTGCGTGGCACACGCCTCTT